>Ga0302325_10036063_pt1 | contig 10085 bp, 8 predicted proteins | sample Palsa_T0_2_FD_201948 | JGI IMG/M metagenome (GOLD analysis project Ga0302325, IMG submission 201948) | Peat permafrost microbial communities from Stordalen Mire near Abisko, Sweden - Palsa_T0_2 | ecosystem: Environmental > Terrestrial > Soil > Palsa > Peat permafrost | place: Sweden: Abisko... | reverse complement strand
CCGCCATGTCGAAGCCGCCGCCATACATATAGAGGTTGGCGAACGACAGCGCTCCGGTATCCCTGAAACCGGAGTCATACATGCGCAGCAGGAGATCGGCATATTCGGCGTGGGTGTAGTCGTCCCAACCTAACCCGTAGTCCCGAAAAGTGAGGCCGGCGATCAACCCGACCAGCGCGAGCACAAAAATGGCAAGATCATCACAAATTTGCTCCACCGAGCGCCGGGTGGGCGTATCGATGGCCGAAGTCGTAATGGATGACATGGCTATTGGTGACCCGGCGTCCCGTTTGGCCCATCTGCGGCGCTTAGGGCCTCATTCCCCGGCTTCCATATAGCGCAGTTCCCGGTCCAAGTAATTGGGGATTGTGGCGAAATTTCCTCTGGTGTGGCGCGACGGGGGTAGCCGCAAGGTCGGCCGGGGAGCCGGAGCGACAATGTCCGCCACCGAACGGAGGCCTGAATCTTGTCTTGCAATTGCGGCGGGTGAATCCTTTTTTGAGGATTGGCCGTCACAATTGGCGGGTGGCGATGCCCATATTATGACAGTATCGTGGCATCGGCGGCTGGCGAATTTGGCGAGCGCGGCTTGGGGGTGAATTCGATGATGGTTGCGCTGTTGGTTGCCGGGATTGGCATTCTGTTGGCTGGCCTCCTGGCGATCGGATATGGAATCCCGGTCAAGGAATTCAGCTTCGGAAATACCCTGATTGTCGCAGGCGCGATCACGGCTTGCGCCGGGGCGATCATGCTCGGTCTGTGGGTGGTCGTTCGCGAGTTGAGGGTTATTGCGCGGCGGCTTGGCCCCGACCATCAGAGCAATCCCGAAATCGCGCGGCAGCCGGCCACCGGCCGGACGCCGCGCAGTCAGGCCCCCGACGACGGTTTCCTGTTCAATCCCGACCAGCCGGCTGTGGATCATGCTGGCCCGCCGGCGACCTCGCCGCCGCCCTGGTACGATGAGGCTGCATCGCCGGGTCGAGGCGATGCGCCGGCTGGGCCTGACGAGGCCGAGGCCGAGCCGGAGGTCAAGCCGCGGCGCAACCTGTTATTTTCCTCCTCCTCCCGCAAGGAACGCGAGCGCGCTTCGGCGCGCGCCGCCGATCCATCCGACTCGCGTATAGCATTGGCCACCGCCGCGCCACCGCCTCTGGCATCGCCCGAGCCGCCGCCCGCAACGTTCGATGACGCCTGGCCAAAATCGGAGCGCGCGAGGGCCATTGAGGCGCCACTGCCACCGCCACGGCGCAGCGTCCGCGCGCCAACGACATCTACCGAGGCTGGCGGTGCACCGGGCCCGGATCGCCATTCGCCGCCCGCGCGCAAGGAGGATGCGTCGCAGGTCACGGTGCTCAAATCGGGCGTCGTCGATGGCATGGCCTATTCGCTGTATTCCGACGGTTCGATCGAGGCGCATATGCCGGAAGGCATGATGCGGTTCGCCTCGATCGACGACCTGCGCGCGCATCTCGACCAGCGCCCGTGAGCTGCCTCGGCTTGAACTTTGGCTTGAAGTTTACTTGGCTCGAACTTTACTTGGCTTGAAAACCGGCCTGAAAAATAAAGCCCGCCGTTCTTGTCATATTCCCGGTAATCCGCTCATATTCGACAAGTAGTGGGATTTTTCACGAGCGTATTGGCGGGACGCAATACTGTCCGGTCGGCCCAGGAATTTCCCGCCGCGATTGCGATCCCAGCGAGAGGCTCCGCCATGACCGACGCCGCCGCCAAGAACTTCATCGACCTCACGGCCCATATCGTGTCGGCCTATCTCAGCAACAATCCGACGCCGGCTTCCGAAATCCCCGGTCTGATCAGCCAAATTCACGCCGCCCTGCTGCGGGTCTCGACCGGCCGGGTCGAAACCCAGGCCGAGCCCGCCAAACCTGCGGTATCCGTCAAGAGGTCGATGACCCCCGACTATCTGGTGTGCCTGGAGGACGGCAAGCGCTTCAAGTCCCTAAAGCGGCACCTGCGCACGCAATACAACATGACCCCGGAACAATACCGCGACAAATGGGGCCTGCCGGCCGAATATCCGATGGTGGCGCCGAATTACGCCGTGGCGCGCTCGCAGCTTGCCAAGAAAATGGGGTTGGGCCAGCAGCGTCGGCGACGGAAATAGCCGGGGAGGAAGACCGAACTGGCGAGCTTCTGGGTCTGTTATCGACTTCGGAACAATTTCATTAGCTTGGCGTTAATCATTCCCCGAGGACTGCCCAGGTAACCACGGCAGGACCTAGGATATGCCGGAGATTTTTAATTGGAATCGACCTGTCGCCGATCTCGTTTGGCGGGTTGAGCAGGAGAGAGTATGGCCGGCGGAAAGAAGCTGGAACGGAATCTGTTCGAAAGCGAGCGGATATTCCGTCTCTTGGTGCAGGGAATCACCGACTACGCAATTTACATGCTCGATCCCGACGGCATCGTGACCAACTGGAACGCTGGCGCCGAGCGGATCAAGGGCTACAAAGCCAAAGAAATCGTCGGCAAGCATTTTTCCATTTTCTATCTACCGGAAGACCAGGAAGCGGGACTTCCCGCTCGCGCGCTCGGGACAGCCCGGACGGAAAAGCACTTCTTGGCCGAAGGCTGGCGCATCCGAAAGGATGGCTCCCGGTTCTTCGCCTCAGTCGTGATCGACCCGATCTACGAAAAACGCAAGCTCGTCGGGTTCGCGAAAATCACCCGTGACATCACCGAACGCCAGGCCGCGATTTCCGAGTTGGACAGGAGCGAGAGCCAGTTCAAGACCCTGGTTGGGGCCGTCACCGATTACGCGCTCTACATGCTGGATCCGACCGGGATCGTATCGAACTGGAATGCCGGCGGCGAACGGATCAAGGGCTATACGGCGAACGAAATCGTCGGGCAGCACTTCTCGAGGTTTTACACCCCGGCCGACCAGGCCTCCGGCAAGCCGGCGCGGGCTCTGAAGATCGCCGTGGAGACCGGACACTACGAGGAAGAAGGCTGGCGGGTTCGGAAGGACGGTTCGTTTTTCTGGGCAAGCGTGGTTATCGACCCGATCCGCAATGACGCGGGAGAGCTTATCGGCTATGCCAAGATCACCAGGGATATTTCCGAACGGAAGAAAACCCAGGAAAAATTTCTGCAGATACAGCGGCAGTTGGCGGAGTCCCAGAAACTGGATGCCCTCGGTCAACTGACAGGCGGCGTGGCGCACGACTTCAATAACCTTCTGATGATCATCGGCGGCAATATCCACACGGTCAGGAAGGAGATCACCGGCGAGAAATCCATCAGGGCGCTCCGAGCGATAGAAACTGCATCGGAGCGGGCCGCTACGCTGACGCGCCAGCTCCTGACGTTTGCGCGCCGGCAAAATGTCCAACCTCAACCGATTGCGCTGGCGGAGCGCCTGGCTTCAATCAGGGACGTGTTGAACAGCGGCCTCGGCAGCGCGGTCTCGCTGACTATCGACGTTGCCGAGGATGTCTGGACCATCCTTGTCGATCCGACCGAGTTTGAGACCGCCCTTGTCAATCTCGTCGTCAATGCGCGGGACGCCATGCCGGATGGGGGATCGGTCGTTATCAGCGCAACAAACAACCTGAATGAAGGCGTCGTCGAGATCTCGGTCGAGGATTCCGGCGAGGGAATCCCCGAGGACATCGCCAGCAAGGTGTTCGACCCGTTCTTCACGACGAAGCCCGTGGGCAAAGGCACCGGCCTTGGCTTGTCGCAAGTCCACGGCTTTGCCCACCAGGCAGGAGGCAGCATCGCGCTCGACAGCACGCTCGGCAAGGGCACGCGCGTCACCATCAGTCTTCCGCGGGCGCCTGCCGGCCAGCAGAGAGGGCCGGACATCCAGGCCTCCGCAGGAGGCGGTACCGTCCTTCTCGTCGAGGATAATCCCGAGGTGGCGAGCGCCAGTACCAGCTTGCTGGAGCAGCTTGGATACAATGTACGGTGGGTTTCCGACGCCTCCGCCGCCTTGGTCGAGATTGAAAAGGACGGCATCGATGCCGTGTTCAGCGATATCGTGATGTCGGGCAAGATGGATGGCGTCCGTCTGGCCAAGACCATCCGGGCGAAGCGGCCGGGCATGCCGATCCTGCTCGCGACCGGCTACAGCGCCGCCGCGACAAACCTCGAGTTTCCGATCCTTCGCAAACCTTTCCAGTTGCACGAGTTGAGCCGGGAACTGGAAAAACTGATCAGGCAGGCGCATCCAGCAGCCGTTCTTGTGAGCTGACGCTATCCGGCACGTCGGCGCCATCTCATGAGTTGGCGCTTTACGAAGCCGCGGCCAGCGCGGCGCGGGCGTCGGAGCGAATGCGCTCGACCATGGCGCGCAGGCCGTTGGAGCGCTGCGGCGTCAGATGCTCGCGAAAACCGAATTCGTCGAACACCGCGATCGCATCGGTTGAAAGAATTTGCTGCGGGGTGTGACCGGAATACAGCGTCAGCAGGATCGCGATCAGCCCGCGCACGATATGCGCGTCGCTGTCGCCGCGATAGTTCAGCCTGGGTTCGCCGGCATCACCGCGGTCGATCTGCTTTGAGAGCCAGACCTGGCTGGCGCAGCCCTGCACCTTGTTCTCGGCCGAATGCTCGGCTTGCGGCATCGGGTCCAGCATGCGGCCGAGTTCGATGACGTACCGGTAGCGGTCGTCCCAATCGTCCAGCAGCGCAAAATTGTCCCTGATTTCGTCGATATTCATTCGGTTCGCGCTCAATCCCCAATGCCTCAATATAGGGATCGGGGAAGTCGAAAGCGATATCGGGATGCGGAAATGTTCAGGGGGTGATTGCCGGTCCCGGTATCAGCGGGTCGTGCCATTCCATGGCCAGATCATCGGGCGTCAGCGTATCGTGCGGCGCTGACGACGCGTCCACCTGCTCGACGGCGCCGATCGAGCCGGTATGGTCGGGCGCGCGCTTGTCGGTGATGATGTGATAGATTTTGCGCGCGCCGTCCTGGGCGCGCTGGCCGAGCACGACCGCGGCCTGGCCGCCGACTTCGCACGCCGCCGGCTGGCGCTTGCAGAATTGACTCATGTCCGATACCGCCGCGGTCGCGGCCGACACCGCCTCCGACGCCCCGATCTGCGGCAGCTTTTCCGATTCAGGTGTCTTGTCTCGCGGCAACAGCACGAGTACCAGCCCGAGCCAGAATGCCAACCGAAGCAGAAAAAACATCGCGCGATCCCGGTCGTCTTTTATTCCCGTTGCGATGCCTCGCAACCGGTTTGACACTTGGCAACCGCTCGCGGGTTTGATCTCGCAATCGGTCCAGCACTAACAGTCGTCGATAAAGCGCAAGTATTTCCAATGCGCTTAGATCGCGGAAAACTTGCGGAAAAACTGACTGATTCGATTCGCCGTAAATTTTCGATTGACGCGGTTTTGCGCAACCGTATGACCGGATCCGGCACATCCACCATTTCGAAACCATACCCGGCAGGTGCCGGAAACCCGACATTCACCATCCGCGTCGAATGGTCGGACGCAACAGCTGCGAAAGCCCGCCAAAACACCGTCTTTCGCGATCGCGACCAGCGCCTTAGCGTTCGCTTAATTTCGCTCTGACACGGTGTGGCAACGATAAAGGGGGCGTTCCGGCGCGTCTGTTTGACGCAACCAGCCGAGGCGCGTGTGCCGTGACTGTTTTGAGTACCATCCGCGATTGCCTCGATGCGCTGCTGCACCCGTCAGCGCGATATGATGCGTTGACGCGCGCGCGGCATCTTTCGTTCATGGCGCCCCGGCTGTTGGGAAGCCTTGCGGCTTTCGCGGCATTCCCGGTCTATCTTGCCGTGCGCGGCGCGCCGAGCGCGCTCGAAGTCGCAGGCTTCGCCTGGCTGATCGCGCCTATCCTGCTGTCGTGGTTTTTGTCGCGCACCGGCCGCTATGAGGCCGCGCATGTGCTCGCCTCGCTGGCGCTGGCGGGTCTGGTCGTGACGGTATCGATCGATACCGGCGGCATCGAATCCTTCGCCGCGATCTGGCTTGTCGTCATTCCGCTGGAGGCCGCGCTCTCGGCGTCGCGACGCGTGGTCGCCTTCGCCTCCGCGCTGGCGCTTGCCTGCGCCGCGGTGCTGATCGCGCTCGGCCGGCTTGACATGTTGCCGGCGCTGCAAGCCGGCGCCGCCTGGCACGGCGTGCTGATGGCGTGCGGCGTTACCTCGGCGACGCTCTATGCCGTCGCGCTTGCGTTTGGCGCCGAGTCGCTGGCGCGCACCAGCGTCGCGCTGCGCCATGTCGAGGAGGATCGCTACCGGCTGCTGGCGCGCAACATGAGCGACGTGATTTCGCGCCACCGCCGCAACGGCGCGGTGCAATTCATTTCGCCGGCGGCGGAGACGATGCTGGGAATTCCGGTGTCGCAACTGGCCGGGCACGGCCTGTTCGACCGCGTCCACGTCGCCGATCGTCCGGCCTATCTGACGGCACTCTCGGATGCCGCGCGCGGCGGCGAGGCGCGCAGCGTCGAATTCCGCCTCAGGCGCGAGACCTCGCGCGGCGGCGAGCGGGGGCCGAACAATTCGGTCGATTTCATCTGGGTCGAAATGCGCTGCCGGCCGCTCGAGGCGGCATCGGAAACCGCGGCCTCGGCCGAGGCCGAGGTTGTCGCCGTGATGCGCGACGTCACCGACCGGAAAATCGGGGAGCAGGCGCTCGATCTGGCGCGCACCGCCGCGGAAGCTGCGGACGCATCCAAGACCCGCTTTCTTGCCACCATGAGCCACGAACTGCGCACGCCGCTCAACGCCATCATCGGTTTCTCCGAGATGCTGGTCCAGGAAGACGTGCTGATGGTCGATGCCGCGCGCCGCAAGGAATACGCCCAGCTGATCAACGATTCGGGCCAGCATCTGTTGAGTGTGGTCAACAGCATCCTCGACATGTCGAAGATGGAATCCGGCAATTTCGAGATTTCGCCGGAGCCGTTCGCGCCGCGCGCGGCGCTGCTCAATTGCTGCAATTTGCTGGCGTTGAAGGCGCGGGAAAACGGCATCGATCTGGTGACGCGCGCGCCTGAGGATCTGCCCGAGATGACCGGCGATCCGCGCGCGTTCAAGCAGATCGTGCTCAACCTGGTCGCCAACGCCATCAAGTTTACCGAGCGCGGCGGCGTGGTGATCGTTTCCGCCACTGTCGAGGGTTCGCGATTGGTGCTGCGCATCAGCGATACCGGCGTCGGCATCGCCGCCGACGATCTCAAGCGGATCGGCGACCCATTTTTCCAGGCCGGCAAGACCTATCAGCGGCGCCATGAGGGCACCGGCCTCGGGCTGTCGATCGTCAAGAGCCTGGTCGCTTTGCATGCCGGCGAGATCACCGTGCAAAGCAGGATCGGCGAGGGGACCATTGTCACTGTCGCCTTGCCGTTGGCGTATTCGCCGCCGCCGGTGCGGCAGCCGTCGAGCAACATCGCAACGCTTGTGCCGGCGTTGCGGCCGCCATCACAGGACCAAGCGCATCAGGTGAAAAAAAGTGCCTAAACGGATCGATGTGGATAACGACATGCCGCGCCGCCGCCGTGGCGCGGCCGCGGTTGCGATGGACGCTGACAGCCAGCGCGGCCTCATGATGCGCATTCTGCTTTATAGTCCGAAGGACATGGTCGCGGGCGCGCTGGCGTTTGCGGCTGTCGGCGGCATCATCACCAATGCGCTGTTCCTGCAGGCAGGACACCATCCGTCGCCGATGTTCGGCGCCGCCGTGACGACCTCGGTGACGGCAGTGCCGCCCGTCAGTCCGTTGCCGCGTCCGCGCCCCACTGACGCCGCGATCAGACCCGCCGATGCCGCGCCATCGGAAGCAAGGCCCGTCGAGTCCAGGCCGGTCGACGCAAACGATCCCCTGACCAATCTCGTCAAGGCGACCGGCGCGCCGACGTCATCTTCCAATATCGTGCGACCGCCAGCTCCGGTCCCTTTCCGCAACGAGATGCTTGCACCTTCGGGCTCGCGCCGCGTCGCGGCGGTGCAGCGCGTGCTCACCGAATATGGCTACGGCCAGTTGAAACCGACCGGCACGATCGGCGCCGACACCCAGGCCGCGATCCAGAAATTCGAGCGCGACCGCAAGATACCGGTGACCGGGCAGATGTCCGATCGCATCGTGCACGAACTGGCCGCGATGGTCGGCCACCCGATCGATTAGGCCTGACGCGAAAAGTTGTTGTGGTCCTCTTCAGTTCAATCGGACCTTACCGCACTCGCATCTAACGAAGGCCGAAAATCGATGCGGCTCGATCGCCTCAATCCGTGCTCCCAGGCAAGGCGTACATGACGTCCGATCGCAACACGTATTTGCGGCCGGAGGTTACCTCGTCACCCCGATGATCGAGATGGTGATAGAAAAAAAGCGCTGAGCCCTTCTTGGGAACAACGGTAAACGGATCAAACAGCCGGCCATGCGGATCGACGAACGAGGTGCCCCCGCCGCCAAAGCCATCGTTTAGGTAGACCATGAACGTGAACTGGCTTCGCTCGCCGTTCTCGCGCTCGTAATATCCGTCCTGATGCCAGTCGAACTTCTGACCCGGGTCATAGCGATAGAACCGCAACCGTTCGTTGAGACCACTTGCGATCCGGCCTTTGAAAGTTCGCGGAACGAAGGTAGCGACTGAGGCCCACAGTTCCGCACTCAGCTTGCCGTCGTCGCTGATCACCCGGTCATTATTGCGCATATTTTTCCGCCGCAGGTGGCCGCCGGCAGTGTTGACGGTGGCTTCCTCGAACTGCTGCCGCTCGGCTTGCGCGATCAGCTCATCGCAACGATCCGTCGGCAAAAAATCGGACACTTCGAATACATAGTCTTCAAACCAACGGTGGATTGCCATGGTGGCCGCCATTCGCGCTTGCAATACTGAACACCCTGCGAATAGTGTACGACCAAATTCACGCAGTAAAAAGTTCCAGGGAGACGGCTCATGTTGGACACCCCCACACAGACTCGGCGTTACGCGAACTACGTCAACGGAGAGGATCGCGGCGGGCAGGACGGCGCGACGTTCGAATCGATCAATCCGACGACCGGGGCGGCGTTCGGGCGTTTCGTCGAGTCGAGCGCTGATGATGTGGACGCAGCCGTGCGCGCGGCCCATGCGGCGTTCGAGGGCCCGTGGCGGAAATTGTCGCCGACGCGGCGCGGGCGGCTGATGATGCGCTGGGGCGATCTGATCACGGAGCATGCCGAGCAGATTGCGACCATCGAAACCGAACAGAACGGCAAACTGTTTGCCGAGATGCGCACCCAGGCCGGCATCGTTCAGGACTGGCTGTATTATTATGGCGGACTGGCGGACAAGATCGAGGGCCGCGTGGTGCCGCTCGACCGCACCAGCGTGCTTAACTACACGGTGCATGAGCCGCTTGGCGTGGTTGCGGCGATCGTGCCGTGGAATTCGCCGACATTTCTCACGATCATGACGGTTGGCCCGGCGCTCGCGGCCGGCAACACCATCGTCATCAAGCCGTCCGAAGTGACGTCGGCATCGGCGTTCGAACTGGCGCGCCTCGCCGAAAAGGCCGGTATTCCCCCCGGCGTGATCAATATCGTCACCGGTGGACGTGCCGCCGGCGAAGCGCTGGTGTCGCATCCATTGGTCGCCAAGATCTCGTTCACGGGAAGCGATGCGGCGGGGCGCGAGATCGCCGCCCGCGCCGGCCAGCGCCTGATCGGCTGCACGCTTGAACTGGGCGGCAAGTCTCCGAACATCGTGTTCGACGATGCCGACATCGAGCAGGTCGAAGCCGGCGTGCTGGCCGGCATATTCGCGGCCGCGGGCCAGACCTGCGTGGCGGGTTCGCGCGCGTTCTTCCAGAAGGGAATCTACGATCGGCTGGTGGCGCGGCTGGTCGATCGCGCGAAAACCATCCGGCTTGGCGACCCGCTGAAGGCCGAGACCCAGATGGGTCCGGTCGCCACCGCCGCGCAGCTCGCCAAGGACGAGAAAATGGTCGCACGCGCGGTGGAGGACGGCGCCCGCATCCTGGCCGGCGGCGCGCGCAAACGCGTCGACGGTCTGGAGGGCGGCTATTTCTACGAGCCGACCATCCTGGAGGGTGCCAAGAGCGATGCGTTCATCATGCAGAACGAAGTGTTCG
>Ga0302325_10036062_pt1 | contig 10085 bp, 9 predicted proteins | sample Palsa_T0_2_FD_201948 | JGI IMG/M metagenome (GOLD analysis project Ga0302325, IMG submission 201948) | Peat permafrost microbial communities from Stordalen Mire near Abisko, Sweden - Palsa_T0_2 | ecosystem: Environmental > Terrestrial > Soil > Palsa > Peat permafrost | place: Sweden: Abisko... | reverse complement strand
CGCAGTTCTTGTACGGCCACAGCGACGACACGAAGAGTACGAACGGCTTGGTCACACCGTAGGAAGCGACCTTGGCCCGCGCCGCGCCCGCATCGCCCGGCTTGAACAGGTCGTGGTCCACGGCCTCCGGGATCAGCTTGAGCTTGCTCGAATCGACCTCAAGGTGACGCTCGATCTCGGTCCGCAGGCTCTCGGAGTTGATGATGATCGCCTCGGCCACCTTGACGGTGCGCGGGTAGCTCATCAGTCGGTAGGCGCGGGTCAGCGGCGCGACCGAGGCGGGGGCGGTGAACGCGTGCATGGTCTTGATGTGCACGACGTTCGACCAGAACGGGCTCACGATCGGCGCCATCAGCGTGCTGAAGACATCGACTCGTCCGAGCGGCAGTCGCACCGGGGAGTAAAGATGCTCGCTGAGCGTGCGCAGCTTCCGGCGCTCGTTGGACCAGGGGTACGTGATATAGGACACGTTGTCCCCGTAGTCCTGGTGCATCTTCCTCGACTGCGGGCTGACCACCAGGCTCAGCTCTTCGCCCGCGTCGAGTCGGCTGGCCATCTCGGGGATGACTCGGGTCCAGAACCAGTGGGCACCCGACGGATTCGCGGGTTCCTCCGTAAGCAAATTGATCGCTACGCGCATTCGGCCACCGTGCCTTCGGTTGATGCCATGATCAGAACACCGTCGTCGCGATCGCGTCCGCGCTCAGCCGCGACTGGCGGACGTACTGGGCCAGTGCGTGCATGATCGCTTGGTGCAGGTCCTCGACGATGCCGTAGTTGGTGCTATCGACGTGGATAGCGACCTCGGCTATCGTCCTGGCAGCGCCGCCTTCGAAGCCGGTGATCGCGATGGTCCGCAAGCCGTGGTCGCGCGCCCAAGTGAGCGCATCCACGATATTCGGCGATCGCCCTGATGACGATACTGCGATGAGCACGTCTCCGGGACCGGACTGGGACTGAAGTTGGTAGACGAAGACCTCTTGGTAGCCGATGTCGTTGGCTATCGCGGTCAGCAGTTCGACATTGGTGGATAGGCTTAGCACGCTCGGGGCGAGATCGGTGGCCGTCCGGATGCCCTTCACGTGGTCGCACTGCATGTGGTTGGCGATCGAGGCCGAGCCGCCATTGCCGCAGGAGAACATCCGGGCGCCTGAGGTGTAGGCGTCGATGAGGATTTTGGCCGCGCTCTCCATTGCCGCCAGGTCGATGGTCTCGCTGGCCCGGGCCAGCTCCTTCGTGTACTCGCTGAAGTAGCTGCCGGCGTTGGCGTGCGGTGCGGCCGGGAACTTCGCCGGGCTGGAGACCGCCTGCGTTGCGGCGGAGTGCAGCTCGAATTCCGAACTCATGCAGTGATCCGTTCCAGGATGAAGGGGGCAGCGGCGGCGAGGCTCGGGAATGGCCAGACTCCCGGCAGGAGATTGTCGTCGGCACCCAGGAACACGCCCGAGGCACCGATCGATTCTGCCAGTCCCATGTCCTCCGGCCGGTCGCCGACCACCCAGGAGGCGGTGAGGTCAAGATTGAGCGCCGTCTGCGCGGCCCTGGCCATGCCGGGCCTCGGTTTGCGGTCTTCGCTGGAGCGGGCGAACGCGTCGACGACGCCTGCCGGGTGGTACGGGCAGTACACGAACAGGTCGATCCGCGCCTCGAACTTCGCGAGATACTCCGCGATGTACTCGTGCACCCGCGCCACGTCGTCCAGCCCGTACAGTCCCCGGGCCACGCCCGCTTGATTGGTCACCACGGCGACGGGAATCCCGGCCGCGTTGAAGCGGGCGATGGCCTCGGCCGCCCCGTCGATGAAGTCGACCCGGTCGACCGAGCCGACGTAGCCGTGATCGACGATGATCGTGCCATCCCGATCGAGCAAGATGCCAGGACGCGGAGCTGTCACGAGGACATGATCCGAACATGCCCCCGACGCAGAACCCTCGCCATCGCAACGGCACTAACGGCCATGGCCCAGCCCACCCGGCTTCCTCGTGTTAAACCGCTACCGAACGCTATTTATATGATCACGCGACTGGGGGCCGTGATACCGCCTCTACGCAAACGGTGTAGGTATGGTCGGGGGCACCCCGCCTGCGCAGAGAATAAGCGCTTTTGGGTAGCGAGGGCGTCGGCCGCCACCCAGCGACCGCCGTCCGCCTCGATCTGCGGCCAGGCGGTCCGAACCTCTGCCAGCAGGTCCGATACGAAGAGCAGGACCGTGCCCGGCCGCTGCGCGGCCAGCTCCGCGGGCGAGATGACCGGTATCCGGGTGCCCGGCATCCGCAGTCCTTGCTTGGCGGCCGACGCGTCGGCTACCGCAGGCAGCAGATCTCGATCGATCCCGGCGGTGCGCAGCAGCGCCACCGCCCGCGAGGCGGCGCCGTACCCGAGGACCACGCGCCCGGCTGCCCTCTCGGCCACCAGCCAGTCGTGCAGGGCATCCGCGTGCGCGCGCACGTTGCGTTGCAGCCCGTCCAGTATGGTCATCGGATCGAGCACGCCCGCGCTCGCGTCGACTGCCAACAGTTCGCGAACCGTGTCAGGAAGCACCGTGTCAGGAAGCACCGCGTCAGGAGGCACCGCGTCGGGGACGTGACGATCATCACCTTGCTGGTTGTCCGCATCGCGGCTGGCGGCGAGCAGCACGGTGCCGCCGTAAAGATCGAAATGCCACGCGGTTCGCGGGCTGAAACCGATCGCGGCGAGCATCGCGGTGAGCGCGGTGGTGGAGTAGTAGGCGTAGTGCCCGTGCCGCAGCGCGTTCCACTGCCCGTGCCGGACGATCGCGTCCAGGGCGTGGTACTGCAGGAGCAGAACGCCGCCCGGTGCCACCCGCGCCCCGCGTTCGGCCAGCGCGGCCGCCTGGTCTGGCGCGTGCATCAGGCCGAAGCAGTCGAGGACGACGTCTGCCTGCGCAGCGTCATCGACCGGAGTCAGCCCCCGGTCGGCCAGCAGGCCCAGCCAGGACCCGCCGTGGGGGCTGCCGTATTCGGTTACCCGGGCGCCTGCGGGCAGCAGTCCGGCCGCGCCGACCCGGCCGACGGCGTCGGCCGCCTGCGCGACCAGAGCGGCCGGCTCGGTTCCCTTGGGCTCCTCCGCCAGGGTGGGGTCGGTCAGCAGTTGCGCCAGCCCGCAAGACGAGCAAAGCCACATCTGCAACGGGTAAACCGGATCGGGCCCCGGATCGTCCCACTTCGGGAAGTAGTCGCAGGCTGGCTGCTCGCCAAGATCGAGCACCAGCAGGCCGGACCTACTATGGCATGCCCGGCAGCTGTGATTGTTCATGCATGTCTCCGCCCGGGCGTAGCCTACGAAAGAGGTACCGGTTGCTACCTGCCGCCGAATCTAGCGCACCCCGGACCGTGTGCTGCTGGCGTCAGATCTAGGGCCTAACGGACATGACCGTCCGAAGTAGTTAAGAACTGCTAAAGTTTTGCACTAGCCACTGGGGTGGGGGGCGATGCAGGCACTACATGCGTGCCGCTTGTGCGGCGCAAACCTAACGCGCGCTTTTGTTGATCTTGGCATGTCACCGCTTTGCGAGAGTTATCTCAGCGCGGACGCCGTGGACAGCCCCGAGGTGTTCTATCCGTTGCGGGTGCTGCTTTGCCAAGACTGCCTGCTGGTACAGCTTCCGGCTTACGTGTCCGGCGAGCACATCTTCTCTGACTACGCCTACTTCTCCTCGTATTCCGACTCGTGGGTGGCGCACGCCAAGCGTTACGCGCAGGCTATGACCGCATCGCTCGGCCTGACCGCCGACAGCCTGGTTACCGAGGTGGCGAGCAACGACGGCTATCTACTGCAGCACTTCGACGCGGCCGGAATCCCGGTTCTCGGCGTCGAGCCGGCCGCCAACGTCGCCGAGGCGGCGCGGGCCAAGGGCATCAGGACCGCGGTACGGTTCCTCGGCCCCGACACCGGTACCGAGATCGCGGCCGAGTACGGGCGGGCCGACCTAGTCGCCGCCAATAACGTGTTCGCGCATGTTCCCGACATCCGCGGGTTCGCGGCCGGGCTGCGGGCGCTGGTCAAGGACTCGGGACTGGTGACATTGGAGTTCCCGCACCTGTTGCGGCTGATCGAGCGGCGACAGTACGACACGATTTACCATGAGCATTTCTCGTACCTGACGCTGCTGACCGCGACGCGGGCGCTGGAAACCGCAGGGCTGCGCGTGGTCGACGTGGACGAGCTCAGTACCCACGGCGGGTCGCTGCGGGTGCACGCCCGGCCGGCCCAGTCGGCGGGCGAGTCCACCGAACGGGTGAAGTCGGTGCTTGACGACGAGGCGGCCGCGGGGCTGCACACCGTCGGCGGTCACGAGGGTTTCGCGGCCGATGTGCTGAAGATCAAGAGCGACCTGCTCGAGTTCCTGCTCGCCGCCGCCAGGGACGGCAAGTCCGTGGCGGGCTACGGGGCGCCGGGCAAGGGCAATACACTGCTGAATCACTGCGGAATCCGGTCGGACCTGCTGTCTTACACGGTTGACCGGAGCCCGGTGAAACAGGGCAAGTTCCTGCCAGGGACGCACATCCCCATCCACGCGCCCGAGCGTCTGGCGCAGACCAAGCCGGATTACGTCCTGGTACTGCCGTGGAACCTGCGGGACGAGCTCACGGAGCAGCTTGACTACGTGCGTCACTGGGGCGGGCGCCTGGTCTTTCCGATTCCCGCGCTTGAAGTCGTCTGAGAGGTCGTGGCCTGATGAAGGTGGTCCTGTTCTGCGGGGGGCTCGGCATGCGCATGCGCGACGGGGTGACGAACGCCCCCAAGCCGATGGCGATGATCGGGGATCGCCCGCTGCTCTGGCATGTCATGCGGTACTACGCGCACTACGGGCACACGGACTTCGTGCTGTGCCTTGGGTACGGCGCCTCCGCCGTGAAGGACTTCTTCCTCAGCTACGACGAGACGCGATCCAACGACTTCGTGCTTGAGAACGGCGCCCAGAACATCAAGCTGTTCAAAACGGATATCGCTGACTGGCGCATCACCTTCGTCGACACCGGCCTGCAGTCTGCCATCGGCGAGCGACTGCGCCGGGTCAGGCGCTTCGTTGACGACGAGGAGATGTTCCTGGCCAACTACGCCGACGTCTTCACCGACGCTCCGCTCCCTGACATGATCTCGAGGTTCGCCGCCAGCGACGCGGTCGTCAGCCTGCTTGCCGTCCCACCGCAGTCGTCGCACCACGTGGTGGACGTTGCCGACGACGGGCTGGTCACCCAGGTGATACCGGTCCGCAATCTGCGGCAATGGGAGAACGGCGGGTACTTCGTGCTCCGGCCGGAGATCTTCGACCACCTGCACGAGGGCGAGGATCTGGTGGAGGACGCGCTGGGGCGCCTGGTCCCCCGACGTCGCGTCCTCGCCTACCCGTACAAGGGTTACTGGTCCCCGGCGGACACGGTGAAGGAACGAGCTCAGCTTGAGGACATGTACTACCGCGGCCACTGCCCCTGGATGGTCTGGGATCCGGAGCGCTCCGGCGCCGCCAAAGCCACCCAGGCGGCCGACGGCCCGGATGACGGCCCGGATGACGCGGCCACTGGCGTGGCGGGGTAGCCGGCGCCATGCTGTCGCTGCAGTTTCAAGTAACGCCGGGGGCGCCCCTGTCGGTGCTTGTCATCGGCGCGCACCCGGACGACATCGAGCTTGGGGCAGGCGGCCTGTTGCTTGGCCTTGCCAAGAGCGCGCCTCGCGTGCACTACGTTGTGCTGACCGGCAGCGCGGAGCGCCATCGAGAGGCCCGCAACGCGGCCAGCGCCTTTCTGCCCGGCGCCGACCTGACCGTCTCCCTGCACGACCTTCCGGAGGGACGACTGCCGGCCCAGTGGGCAGGAGTGAAGGATCTGCTTGAGAATGTGGCCAGGTCATTTACACCCGACCTGGTCATCGCGCCATGGTCGGCTGACGCGCACCAGGATCACCGGACCATCGGCGAGCTGGTGCCCACGGTCTTCCGCGACCAGGTCTATCTGGCCTACGAGATACCGAAGTGGGATGGCGACATGGGCCGCCCGTCCGCCTACTTTCCGATGACCGACGCAACTGCGGAGCGAAAAGTCGAGCTGCTGCACGAATGTTATCCGTCGCAGCGTGGCCGTGACTGGTGGGACGACGAAGTCTTCCTCGGAATCGCCCGGCTGCGCGGAATGGAGTGCCGGGCGCGCTACGCCGAGGCGTTCTACTGCAACAAGATCGTGATGGTCCCACCGGCTCCCGTTCAAGTTGCGGATGCATGATGCTGAGCCGGGAAGACAACGGGGCGAATCGCTCGCGGTCGACGGTATCAGGACGCCCGCCAGCGGGTCTACTATTCGGTACCGGTTAGGGGAGCGGATGAGCGTTACACCTCGGTTGACAATAGGTCTTCCGGTTTACAATGGTGAGAATTTTATCGCAGCCTCGATTGAAGCGTTGCTTGGTCAGACGTTTGAGGACTTCGAGCTGATCATTTCGGACAACGCCTCCGTTGATAGCACTATGGACATTTGCCGGATCTACGAGAAGCAGGACTCGAGAATCCGCCTGGTGCGGCAGCCGCGTAACATTGGCCTGACACCGAATCACAACTTCACGCTCGACGAGGCTCAGGGGGAGCTGTTCAAGTGGGCTTCCCATGACGACCTGTACGCCCGCGACCTTGTGAAGTTGTGCGTCAAGGCGTTGGACGAGCACCCGGATGCGGTGCTTGCGCACTCGGGGACGGCCATCATCGATGGCTCCGGCCAGGTGGTGGAGACGGCAAAGTATCTGCTCAAGACGGCTTCGCCGCGGCCGTCCGAGCGCTTCCGCAGCACGTTGTTCGATGTCGGCGGTGACGACGATGGCGGCGTGATCAGGACGTCGGTGCTCCGCCACATACCGCCGCGCGGCAGCTATCACCATGCGGACCGGACGATCATCAGCGAACTCGCGTTGCAGGGGCCGTTCTACCACGTTCCTGAATGGCTGTTCTTCCGGCGCGACCACCCGGATCGGGCAGAGCGGAAGCACCATACGGTCCGGTCAAGAAGTGCCAACATGGACCCGCGGCGGGCCGATGCGATGCGGAACCCCATCGGGCGGCTCTACGCCGAATATATCTGGGGCTACGTCGGCGCGATACGCCGTGCGTCATTGCCGGCCAGTGAGCGTCGTGCGTGCTACGGGCACTTGGCAAGCTACCTGGCCAGCCGGGCGCGGGTCAGGGAGAAGAACGCAGCGCTTTGGCAGCCCGACGTCCACGCTGATATTTCGCTCAGTGCTCTAGTAGCTGGCCAGGAGAGAGAAAATGGCTGATGAGGAGGCGCGAACTCGTGCCGTTCCCTCGCGGGTGGGGTTGTTCGGCTGGCTGACGGCCGGCAACTCGGGCAATGAGGCGTCCATGGAAACGATACTTGCCTATCTAAGCAGCGATCATCCTGATGCGGTCATCGACGCCATGACCGGCGGCTTTAAGCGGCTGCAGGCGAATTACGGTATCGACTCGATCCCGCTCACCTGGTCAGAAAGCCACGATCAGCATCAAAATCCGCTGGCCAGGAACGCCCTTAAGGTTTTCGGAAAGCTCATAGACCCCTTCAGGATCATCCTCTGGGTGCGTCGCCATGATGTTGTTATCGTGCCGGGCACGGGAGTGCTCGAGGCCACGCTGCCCATGCGGGCCTACACATTCCCGCTTTCCATGTGCCTGCTTGGCGTGTCGGGCAAGCTGTCCGGGGTCAAGGTGGCGCTTGTCAGCGTCGGCGCCAGCAAGATCAAGAAACGCGCAACGCGATGGTTCTCCAACGCGGCCGCGCGCACGGCCTTCTACCGTTCCTACCGCGACGTTCACTCGATCGATGCGATGCGGGAGCGCGGTATCGATACGTCCGCCGATCGTGTCTTCCCCGATCTCGTCTTCGGCGCGCCCGTTCCGCCGTACGCGAGCGGCGACGCGCGGCTCGTCGGTGTCGGGGTGATGGACTACCACGGCGGCAATGACGACCGTGCGCGGGCAGACGCGATCCACGCAGCGTACGTCGAGAAGATATCGACCTTCCTCGACTGGCTGCTCGAGAACGGCTACAGCGTTCGACTGTTCGGCGGGGACGGCAAGGTTGATTACGCCGTCGCCGAGCAACTCCGAACCGACGCCTACTCCCGGCGGCCTGATCTGGAGCCAACCCGGATCATGGTGGAGACCTTCTCTTCGTACGCCGAACTGCTGGGCAAGCTGAACCAGGTCGAAACCGTGGTGGCGACGCGCTACCACAATGTGATGAGCGCGCTCAAGCTTCGCAAGCCGACGATCTCGCTCGGTTACTCGCACAAGTTCGTCTCGCTGATGGAGAGCATGGGGGTGGCCGAGTTCTGCCAATCGGCCGATTCATTCTCCGTCGATCAGCTCGTTGAGCAGTTCAATGAGCTGCAGGACCGGCGCGTGGAGCTCAGCCAGACGCTCCGCAAGCACAACGAGGCTAACGACGAGGGGCTTACCGAGCAGTTCGCCCTGATGTCGGCGGCGCTGTTCTAGTCGGACCTGCGGTCGCCGGACCTGCGGTCGCCGGACCTGCGGTCGCCGGACCTGCGGTCGCCGGACCCGGGAAGTCGGCGGCCTGCCGAAAAGGTACTATCCATCGCAATCTATCCATCACGGTCGGCTCGCTTCCAGTACTCTTCGCGCACGGGCGGTGCCGGGACGAGATGCGTCTACCGAACGGTTGCTCGTGCCCGAAGTTATCAGCAGCGCCCGGTGGCGGGTCCTGTGCTGTGCCGCAGAGAAGGAAGGGGGGCTTCAGCTGATCATGAACTCGGTACCTCGGCTGTCTATAGGGCTTCCGGTCTATAACGGTGAGAATTTTCTCGCAGAGTCATTTGAAGCCCTTCTTGGGCAGACCTTTGAAGACTTTGAGCTGATAATTTCTGATAATGCGTCAACCGATGACACGGCCAACATTTGCCGGAGATACGCAAAACAGGATTCCCGGATCCGGTACATTCGTCAGCCGCACAACATAGGTTTGAGCCCGAACCACCAGTTCGTCGCCAAGCAGGCTCGCGGTGAATTCTTCAAGGTGGCCTCCCATGACGACCTGTACGCTCGTGACCTGGTGAAACGTTGCATCGATGTCTTGGATAATCATCCAGAAGCCGTCTTGGCGCATTGTTGGGAAGCTAGGATCGATGCCAACGGTGACCTGGTCAAGGGGTTGCAGTACTCGGTGAATGTTCAGGCGCCGCGAGCGTCTGATCGATTCCGGAGCATGTTGATGGACGGGTGGGATGACTACACGTACGGTGTCATTAGGACCAAGGTTCTGATGCAGACCCACCTGTGGGGCAGCCACCACCTGGCGGATCGGACCATTAACACCGAGCTCAGTTTGTACGGCCCCTTTCAACTGATCCCTGACTGGCTGTATTTCCGGCGCGAGCATTCGGGCCGAACGAGCGAGCATCCGGAACGCGCGGCCCCGTACACCGTGCGCACGAGATCCGCGGGCCTGGACCCTCGTCGGGCGGATCGCCTCAGACACCCAGCGGTCCGGTTGTATGCCGAGTACGTCTGGGGATACATAGCGGCGATCCGGCGCGCGCCGTTGTCATCGACGGAGCGGCAGCAGTGTTATCGTCATCTGACGCGCTGGTTGGGGTGGCGGTTCCTGCCCGTGGTGCTCCGGATTTTCGAGGCGGGGGCACTGCACGACACGGAACATGTGCTGGCCACGGTGCCCGATGTTGATGTCGACTCGGTCGTGGCGGGGACGAACTGGAAGAACGCCAGTGACTAGCGAGCCGGTGCTGGTCATTGGGGCGGGCGCTTCCGGGCTTGCCGCGGCGGCAGAGCTGCAACGACGAGGTGTGCAGGCGGAGATCCTTGAGCGCAACGACACGATCGGGTCGGCTTGGCAGACTCGCTATGACCGCCTCAGACTCAACACCTGCCGATGGAACTCAACTCTCTCTCGCGATCCGTTCCCGAAGGGGACCCCGGTCTTCCCGGTGCGTGATGAATTCGTCCGTTACCTGGGGTCGTACGCCAAGAGTCATCAGCTGCCGGTGCAGTACGGCGTCGAGGTCAAACGGATCGACTCCTGCGACGGTAAATGGCGGCTGGCCACGTC
>Ga0302325_10036060_pt1 | contig 10085 bp, 9 predicted proteins | sample Palsa_T0_2_FD_201948 | JGI IMG/M metagenome (GOLD analysis project Ga0302325, IMG submission 201948) | Peat permafrost microbial communities from Stordalen Mire near Abisko, Sweden - Palsa_T0_2 | ecosystem: Environmental > Terrestrial > Soil > Palsa > Peat permafrost | place: Sweden: Abisko... | reverse complement strand
TGACGTTGGAAACGGAGGCGCCTTTGAGACCGGGTTCGGTTTCGACCACGGTGAGGTCGACCGTGGGGGGCAATTCCACGCTGATGGCTTTGCCTTCGTAAAACTCGACGTGGACTTTGAGCTGCGGGACCAGGTACTCGACGCCATCGCCGAGGATGTCGCGGGTGAGGTGCATCTGCTCGAAGGTTTCGGTGTTCATGAAATAGTAGTACTCGCCGTCGTCGTACAAATATTCCATTTCTTGTTCATCGAGGGCGGCGCGCTCGACGCGATCTTCGGAGGAGAAGCGGTGTTCGGTCATGGAGCCGCTGCGGAGGCTGCGCATTTTGACTTGGACGAAGCCGCGCAGGTTGCCGGGAGTGCGGTGCTCCATTTTGAAAACGGAGTAGAGTTCGTTATTGAACTTGATGACCATGCCCGGACGGAGCTGTGTGGAAGTGATCATGAGGGTAATTTTCAGTCTAGCAGGGCGGAGGGGGGAATTCAGAATTTGGGCAGGGATGTTAGTTTATAATGGTTGGGATGGCGCTATCGTCTAACGGTTAGGACGGAGCCCTCTCAAGGCTTAAATACGGGTTCGATTCCCGTTAGCGCTACCATCTTTTCAATAAGTTACAGGAAATCGGGTCACACCGGGTCACACTTTTCGAGGTTTCTCAAAACAGCACGGGACGAAGACTGCCGAAGTGGACGCGATTGAATGTGCCGTACTCGAGCCCATCCCCCCTCATTGTCGAATTGCTGTGGCTCTTGGAGGGCGAGGCGTTGACGACCTTCGTTGCGGTCGCATCATCGGTATCAACCTGCGGTATCAACCTGCGCGATTAGCGGCGACTGGATCGTTGCGTTCGCGCAATCCAGATGAGTTGACCCACGGTCTCTCCATAACAGTTTGTTTCGAACCAAATTAGAACATGCTTGTGATCGCCGAACAGGAGCACGTTTTCCCGTACCGATGTCCGCTCAGTCGGCCCCGGAACAGGGGCTTTCTCCGAGTGGCGCGTCATCTGGATAGAGCACATAGCGGAGAGGGCGACGCCCATCTGGTATCGCATAGGCTTGATCGTGAAACCAGCGAGGGCGAGATTAGGCCGGCCCGGGTCGGTGGTATCCCTAACTGCTAGCGCCCGTCTTTGGTGAATGGAACAAGTGAATTTTTGTGTTCTACGGCATGCGCTTGCGTTCGAAAGCGGGCGACTCGTTGTCGTTAATGCTGCCGCCGCCGCTACGATACGCGACGCACCCATCATCGTCGTGGACAACTTGTTAAACACTCGCGGGACAGTAAGCAACATCTCGAACAAGTTAACGGAACTCAACGCCTCTGAAGTCCACCTGTGCATCATGAGCAGGTGGATCGACGGCTCGGCTGACGCGATTCGAGCGGTCAAGGAGTTCAAAACTAACATATGTCCTGACTCAACACAGATCGATGAATGGTATCGGAGCGGCTTCCAGAGCGGTTAGGCGGGCATGTGTCTCGAGAGGGGTTGCGGAAACTCCGATTGGGTTCTTCAGGCTGGAACGGCGCCGTCGAAAACGTTCTTGATCTCAAGCAGGGATTATCGCTTGAATGGATCGCCGGCCCGCCAAGCAAGCTACGCCTTTGTCCTGATACGATAACAATACCGCGCCCACTGGAGCTTCCTCTATGCACAGGTCTGTCCTGTTCTCTCTCATAGTCCTGGCGCGCGGTTTCGCCCTTCCGCTTACCTTCGAAGAACGTGACTCGAATCGCTTTTTCACCCGATTCGGGCGCGAGGCTATGGAAATTCAATTCGGCCGTATTGTCCTGGGCGATGTGACGCTGCGCTTCGCCGGCTCCTCGAAAGTCGCGCGAGTCGAAGGCCTTGGCCCTTCGGCGCCCTGCACCTATCTGCGCGCCGGCTTCACCCGCACCGTGCGCCAGTTTCCGAAACTTGTGATCCGCAATCTGTACCCGGGAATTGGTGCGGTGTTCTATGGCGCGGGCGGCAATCTGGAGTACGATTTAACCGTCGCGCCCGGCGTTTCACAGAAGAACATCCGGATCTCGGTGGAAGGCTCCCGCGCTATCCATCTCGACAGGGACGGAAACCTCGCCATCCAAACTTCAACCGGCCAGCTTCGCCAGCTTCGGCCTCGCGTGTTCCAACACCATCGTGAAATCTCCGCCCGCTACGCCCTGCTCGCGCGAAATGAAGTCGGTATCCGGCTTGGCAAGTATGATCCGCGCTCGCCACTCACCATAGATCCCGTGCTGGTTTCGGTGAACTCGTTCGGCGGCAGCGGAAGCAGCTCGGCAGGTCCCATCGCCGCCGATGCGCAAGGAAATCTGTATGTGGCGGGCAGCAGCAACTCCTTGGATTTTCCCTCTACCTCGCACGCCTTCGATCCGCATGTTATTCCGCCGTTGAGCGTCGTTTCGAACGCCGGAAAGACCGTTGAGGAGCTGGCTGTCGGCGACGCCGCGAGCGTAGGCTTGGTCGGCGGCACGAAAGACGGCACAGTTCTTTACGCCAATACCTCGAACGGCCTCTTTGTGAGTGGCGACGGCGGCAACACCTGGGTGCAACGTGCCGCCTTGTCTTCGGGCAGCGGTCCCTACAGTTTCTCGCAGTCCACGGCCAACTCCATTAGCCTCGACCCTCTCGATCCCGCGACCCTGATTATCGCCACCAACTACGGACTCTTCGGCGGCGGTAGCGGCGGCGAATTTTTGGGCTTGACCAACACCGGGCTGTCGACCAGCGGTGACGGCTATGTTTCGGTGTATTCGGCATTCTACAGTCCCATCACTCCGATGATCGCCTACGCGGTGACCACCAGTCCGTCTTTGGTCTACCGCAGCACGGATTACGCAAACACCTGGCAGCAACTGAATCCGGCCTATACCGGGGAGCCCGCGCCGCCCACCGATCCTTTTCCGCAGTTAGTTGCCACGCTCAGCCCGGACGGAAACACTCTTTACGTAATCGATGGAAATGGAATTCTGTTGAGCAGTACCGATGGAGGCGATTCCTGGACGAAGCTGCGCGTGGGATTTTTCAATCCCATCGCCATTCAGGTGGATCCGAACAATGCCAGCGCAATTTACGTGGTTGACTACACGGGCTTGCACGGATCGACCGACGGCGGAATGACTTTTTCCACCGTTGCCATCCCTCCGCCCGCGGTCGGGCTTGCTATCGATGCATCCGGAGCGGTTTATGTCGCTGGCAACACGTACACTCTATACGTCAGTGCCGATCACGGGAAAACGCTGACCCCCGTTTCACAATTGACCGGCCGTCTTATAACTAATTTGGCCACGATTGCCGGTAAAGTATTCGCCGGAAGTAGCGTGACGTCTGTCCCCTTCGTGGTGAAGCTGGATCCCACCGGGTCGAAAATTTTATACTCCACATTTCTCGGGGGAACTGTTTACGATGGCATCAACGGAATTGCGGTCGACGCTCAGGGCAATGCGGTTGTGGTTGGGGTTACGACGTCCCCGGACTTTCCGCTAACCATCCCCGCCGCGAGCCCTCCCGCGCTCAACAAACCGGATGCGTTCATAGCAAAACTAAACGCAACGGGAACCAGCCTCATCTATTCCACCGCTTTCGGAGGCACCCAAGGCGCCGGGATGCAAGCCGTCACACTGGATTCTTCCGGATCGCCCTACGTTACAGGCAGCTCCTCCAGCGGCGATTTTCCGACCACCGCTGGTGCGTTTCAGTCAGCCATTCCGTCGACTCAATGTCCTATTGCTCCCTCCAACCCGTTCCTTTCTCCGATTCTTAATAACTATGCCTTCGCCGCCAAACTCAGCGCCGATGGAAGCAAGCTGGAGTACTCCACGTTCCTTACCGGCTCTTGCGGAAGCCTGGCGGCAGGCATCGCGGTGGATTCGTCAGGCGATGCGGTTGTCGTCGGCTATACCACTTCGCTCGATTTCCCCGTGTCCGCGGGAAGCTATCAATCCGCATTTCCCGGTAACCCGAACCTGCCCTATCCAGCAGGCACTTTCGACGCTGGCTTCGTCACGAAGCTGAATCCCACCGGAACCAAGATCATCGCGAGTTCTTACCTCGGCGGTGGTTACACTACGCAAGCGAGTGGGGTGGCGCTCGACTCTTCCGGCGACCCTTACATCACAGGCTCTACGCAAGGCTTCAGTCCCGGCGCGACTCCCGGAACTTATCAGACCAAAATCGTGGATAACTGCGCGCCAACCATCTCGATTGGCCCCGGGCTCCCCTACACCGGCACCGGCGATGCCTTCGTTCTAAAACTAAATCCGACGCTCTCAGCGGCGCAATTTCTGACCTACCTCGGAGGGTCCTGCAACGATTCGGGCGCCAGCCTGGCTCTTGATTCCTCGGGCGACATTTGGGTCACCGGCGCCACGGCATCCCCGGATTTCCCGTTGAAAGAACCATTCGGAATCGGTGGAGGGAATTTCATCGCCGAATTCAGCCCGGACGCTTCCCGGCTTCTTTTCTCCAGCTCGAACAACGGGGTCAACCTGGCGATCACATCGCAAGCCGTTTTTCTAACGGGCGGAATCGGGAATCTGGCGGCCGTCACTAAGATCGATCCCACCACGGCGCCCGCCATCGAAATCGACTCCGTTACCAGCGTGGCCGTCTTGCCGGCACCGAGCGTCAATCCAAACTCGGTCGCCATCGCTCCAGGACTGCTGGTTCAAATTAACGGCAACAATCTCGGGCCAACGGCTAAGTTGAACGCCCAGGTGGACGCCACCGGCCGGCTTCCGTTCGAGCTCGGGGGCACCATCGTGTACTTCGACAATTTGCCCGCAGCGCTCGTATCCGTGAGTGCTTCCAGCATAGTCTGCTACGTTCCTTTCGAAGCAGCCAGCACTACCGAAGTCACGGTTGTGGCAAACGGGCAGGTTTCCAACGCCGTAGCCATGAGCGTCTCACCATCCGCGCCGCAGATTCTCAGCGTCATCAATCAGGACGGCACGTTGAATTCCGCGCAGCATCCCGCCAAGGTGGGCTCCGTCGTCACGCTCTATGTTTCAGGCCTGGGTGAAACGAATCCTCCCAGCGCCGACGGATTGACCAACGCGCCGCCCTTGGCCGTGCCCGTAGCGCAGGTGATTGTATACCTGCCGACCACGTCCGCATCCATCGTGATTCCGCAGTTCAGCGGCGCGGCGCCCGGATTGATCGCCGGCATCACTCAGATCAATGTCCCGTTGGCGGCGAATACTTTGGTAGGCGGGGGCACAGCGATCATCGGGGTCAACTCGGCCATCGCTACGCTGTACGTCACTCAGTAACGGCACTCCTGTTGTTTTCCCAAACGGGATCGGCTATACTCATGTGGGAAACCCACAGCAGCATGAAACAAACCAGTCGACGTCCGTTCACGGACGCGCCTGTTCGCGCAATTCACGGATGGTCATCCCGCCGAGTGAAAGCCCATGAGTTCTTCCGAATGTTCTGAGCCGCTCAATCGCCTCTCGGCGCTGCCGCTCAAAACCCGGCGCCTGGGGGCCGGACGCCTGAAGAGCTTGCAAAATGACATCTTCGGCGTCTCTAAACACGCCGCTCTCAAGACGCTGGTTGATGAGCGCCTCGACTTCGGGTCTCGTGATCTGAATGGTCAACTGAGTGGTCTCCTCCTTTATTATGCTCCGACTATCCTATTCCGAACACCTCGGTCGGGCAAATCCGCCAGAGGCGAACGCCGCTTGCCATATCGGGCCTACATCTGAATCCAAGAGCGGAACAGGACAGCAACGGGAAATGCAATTTTGACCGGCCAGAATCTTGTCCCATTCTTGTCCCAATAAATGGGCTGTTTTCAGGACATTTAGACGGCTTTTTGCCTTTTTTATTAACATGATAGCCCAGCCCGAATCCAGCCCTGAAAAGGCTGGCGTCGGCGGTTCGATTCCGTCCCTGGCCACCACGTTTTCAAACACTTACAGACCCTCAACTCCGGGTTTTGGTTCCAATTGGTTCCAATTCCAGCCCGCCGATCAGGTGAACGCTGGCGAAGCGTTCCCGAGCGTCGGGACGCTCGCTAATCCCTTCTCGCAGCTTTTCCTGCTGCCCCACGTGTGTCCAAACATGAATGCCTTGATTCCCGTCTATCACGCCGACGGTAGCCTGTACGCCTGGGCGTCCGAACAACGCTTGGCAAGGCTTCAATCGGCGGGGTTGCGCTTGCTTCTGGGTAATGGCGGGCCCCTTGGCCGCGCAAACAGTGACCGTCATCTACAGCCTTTCGGAAAACGCTCTATGCCGAACGCCGCCTTGGTTCAGGGCATTGATGGGAGCCTTTACGGCACCACCACCAGCGGCGGAGCCTATGGCTTTGGTACGGTTTTCGGAGTCACTACAGCTGGCGCCTTAACAACGATTTATAGCTTCCCTCAGGCAGCGAATCCAAACGGGCTGATACAGGCCGTCAACCGAAATCTCTACACGGAGCGGGGGCACCGGCACCTACGGTAACGGCGCTGTGGGCTCCTTCTGGCATTCGACCAAGCATCGATCTGCCACTTCGCTTACTCAAGTAGTGCGCCAAACCATTCATCTCTTGATGTGTGTACGCTTCTATTCCAGCGCGCGGTACTCAGCGCCACGAACTGCGAAAAAAGCGACCTTTTCAACTCCGACCGCGCCGCCGCCCTTCATCGTGGCCAAGGAACCACCGGAGGCCGGCTTATGATCACGCTCCGACCTCCGCAATGGACGGTCTTCAACTGCGATTCGCGTTTCCGCATTCTGGTCGCTGGACGACGCTTCGGCAAGACCTATCTAGCCCAGGTGGAGCTGTGTCGCTCGGCCTGGGCCGCCGGCAAACTGGCCTGGTACGTGGCCCCGACCTACAAGCAGGCCAAGCGCATTGCTTGGAAACCCCTCAAGCAGATGACCCGGCCCTACTGGGCCTCGAAACCGAATGAGACCGATCTGCGGATCGAGCTGACCACGGGTGGAACCATCTGCTTGCGAGGCGCCGATAACTATGACTCGTTACGAGGGGATGGACTGGACTTCCTGATCCTAGACGAATATGCCTCCATCGCTCAGGCCGCCTGGAATGAAGTGTTGCGGCCCGCCCTGGCCGACAAACGTGGCCGGGCGATGTTCATCGGCACACCGCGCGGCTATAACCACTTCTACGATCTGTATCACTCGGTCCAGGAGCAGCCCCAGTGGAGCACGTTCAAGTTCACTACCGAGCAGGGTGGCAATGTGGCGCCAGAGGAACTCGAGAGCGCTCGACACGAGCTCGACGAACGAACCTACCGGCAGGAGTTTCATGCCAGCTTCGAGAATCTCGCGACCGGCCTGGTCTACTATGCCTTTGATCGCGACGCCAACGTTCAGCCCCTCGCTCACAATTCTCAGCTGCCGCTATGTTGGTCGCTCGACTTCAACATCGATCCCATGTGCGCCGTGATAGCGCAAAGGCAGGACGACTCGGTGTATGTGCTGGATGAGGTCGCTCTGCGGGATTCCAACACCGCGGCGGCGTGCGAGGCGTTCTTCGATCGAATTGAGCCGTGGCTTCGACGATGTCATCTGCCGGTTGAAGTAAACGTTTATGGCGACGCGACGGGTGATGCACGAAGGTCATCGGCCTCGCAAACGGACTGGCAGTTGGTGCGAGAATTCTTCCACCGACACCGCGATCTTATGAAACCGATGTTTCATATCGGTTCTTCTAACCCAGCAGTGCGTGACCGGGTGAACTGTCTAAATGCCAAGCTCTGCAACCAGGCGGGCACCCGAAGGCTGTTTATCGATCCACGCTGCAAACAGCTGATCCAGGACCTGGAGCGAGTGCATTGGAAGTCGGACGTCAATGGAAACCCTCTGAATGAGATCGATAAGTCCGATCCAGCCCGAACTCACACGAGCGATGCCCTCGGTTATATGATCGCCTCACAATTTCCCATGCGACCGGCGGGCGGATTGCGGCCGGAATTTATCGCATAAAAACCAGAGAATACTCTGGGCAGAGACTCTCCCTGGTGACTTGCTTTTCGGGGCCCCAGGGAGCGTCCATGGAACTGTGGTTCATACTCTACCGAGGAGATAGCAAAACCATGGACATAGCCCTTATCCGAAGGCTTGCGGAGTTGCGCCGAATGTCTGTTCCGGCGTTGCAGAAAGCCTACGGTGACGTGTTCGGCGAACCGAGCCGTAGTTCGCACAAGCAGTACCTGTTTCGGCGCATAGCCTGGCAGTTGCAGGCGAGAGTAGAAGGCGGGCTCAGCGCGGAATCGTTACGACGCGCGGCCGAGATCGCCGATGACGCCGATCTCAGGCTGGGAGGCCCGAAAGGATTCTGGAGCTGGCCCGAGCAAACCAAGCCAAAACAACAGCGCCCACCTGCTCAGAGTTATCGGGACGGCAGGCTCCCGCAGCCGGGAGCGGTCCTTATCCGCCGCCATCAGGGCAGGGACGTTGTGGTCAAAGTACTGGAGGGAGGTTTCGAGTATAAGTCGAGGCATTACCGCTCGCTCAGCGCCATTGCCCGTGAAGTCACCGGCAGGCGTTGGAACGGGTTGCTGTTCTTCGGGCTCACGGAGCGCCGCCATGGCTGAGGACGGCCAACTACTCTACAACCTGCGGTGTGCGATCTATACGCGCAAGTCAACCGAAGAGGGGCTGGAGCAGCGGTTCAACTCGCTCGAAGCTCAGAGGGAAGCCGCCATTGCCTACATCCAGAGCCAGAGGCATCTCGGCTGGACCGTGGTTGAGACCCGCTTCGACGACGGCGGGTTCAGCGGTGGGAATATGGAGCGGCCGGCACTTCAAAAACTGCTACACGAGATCGAAGCGGGTAACGTCGACTGCGTGCTGGTTTATAAGGTAGACAGATTGAGCCGGTCGTTGCTCGATTTTGCGCGGCTCATGGACCGCTTCGATCAACGCTCAGTCTGCTTTGTGTCGGTGACGCAGCAATTTAATACGACCACGTCATTGGGAAGGTTGACTCTGAACATACTGCTGTCGTTTGCTCAGTTTGAGCGCGAGATCATCAGTGAACGGACGCGGGATAAGATGTCGGCGGCCCGTCGCAAGGGCAAATGGGTGGGAGGCACGCCGGTGCTTGGTTATGACGTCGATCCGCGTGGCGGACGCTTGGTGGCTAATTGCAAAGAGGCGAAACGTGTGCGCGAGATATTCGAGCTGTACCGGCGGCATCGCTCGCTCGTGACTGTCGTTTCGGAACTTACGGCGCGTGGCTGGACCACCAAGTCCCGGAAGTCGCTGCGCGGTGTTCGGCACGTAGGGCGCCCGTTCACCAAGGCCTCCCTGCGAAATCTGCTCACCAATGCGACTTATTGCGGCAAGGTGCGCTACCGCGATGTGATCTACCAGGGCGAGCATCCCGCCATAGTCGAGCCCGAACTCTGGGAGTTCGTCAACAGTGACGCGGATTCTGTTTTTGCCCGCTGAGCACGATGTGCCGCTAGCTGAGCGTGAGCTGCGCGCCGTCGCGCGCGAAACCCGTTGGGACCGCCAGCAGGCGCTCTTCGAACGGTTACTCGCCTCCCACGCGGGCTAAGATCGGCCACATCCCCGTTTCTTCGCCAAGATCTTCAGAAACGCGACACTATTGCCTTGCATTCCCGAGCGGCTGGAGTGATGAATGTCGTGATAGCGGCCCACTGGCCAAACAAAGGAGATCCAAAATGCTTCCGTCAAGTAAACCCTTTCCCTATCACCTGCAGCGTGCCGTTGTTCCAGTCGATGTCACTGACGCGCATACGCGCTACATCCCCGGAACGCAACCCCAACCGCACCAGCATCAGTATGATCGCCCGGTCCCGAAGGCGCCGATGATCTGTGCCATCACAGGAGGCAATGAGCCGATGTACCTCCTTCGCGGACAGACAGCGGGGCAGCCTCGCGAGGCGCCAGTGGGCCACGGCGGGTATCGCGAGGGCGAGGTCATCGCGAGTTTCTCCGAGGAAGTTGAGAAACCGCAGAAAGGCCCGGAGGGAGGTAATCAGTTTTTGGGTGGTCGAAACGCCGCATTGGTTGGCACGTTCCAGTAGAAAGTCTCGTAAGACTTGCGCCTTCCACTGGCTGACATCCTCGCCGAGTGTCTGGAGTAGGTCCCCA
>Ga0302325_10036059_pt1 | contig 10086 bp, 7 predicted proteins | sample Palsa_T0_2_FD_201948 | JGI IMG/M metagenome (GOLD analysis project Ga0302325, IMG submission 201948) | Peat permafrost microbial communities from Stordalen Mire near Abisko, Sweden - Palsa_T0_2 | ecosystem: Environmental > Terrestrial > Soil > Palsa > Peat permafrost | place: Sweden: Abisko... | reverse complement strand
GAAACCGATGAGCGATAGCCAGAAATGCACCTTGCCCCATAGTTCGTCGAGCATGCGGCCACTCATCTTGGGGAACCAATAGTACGCGCCTCCGAATACCGCGAAGGCGGTGCCGCCGAACAGCACGTAATGAAAGTGCGCGACCACGAAATAGCTATCGGTCAATTGCCAGTCGATTGGCACTACCGCAAAGGCGATGCCCGAGAGCCCGCCGATCGTGAACATCAGGAGAAACCCCACCGCGAACATCATCGAGGTGGTAAAACGCACTCGCCCCTGGTACATGGTCGCGGTCCAATTGAAAATCTTCACTCCGGTGGGCACCGCGATCGCCATGCTGGTGATGCCGAAGAAAAGGTCGAAAGCATGGCCGAGACCGACCGCGAACATGTGATGCGCCCATACGGTCATGCTCAGGAATGCGATCGCCACCGTGGAAGCGGCGACAAAATCGTAGCCGTAGATGGGCTTGCCGGAGAAAACCGGCACGATCTCGGAGATCATCCCAAAGGCGGGCAGGACCATGATGTAGACTTCGGGATGGCCGAATGCCCAGAAGAAATGCTGCCATAGCACCGCCGAGCCGCCGGTGTCAGCGCGAAAAAAATGCCCGTTGAGCAGCCGGTCGATAAGCAGCATCACCAGACCGGCGTTGAAGATCGGCATCACCGTCACGATCAGAACGCCGGTTATCAGCGTCATCCAGACGAACAGCGGCACCCGCCGGATACTCATTCCGGGCGCGCGTAGGCAGATGATCGTCGTGATCAGATTGATTCCGGCGGTGAGTGTGCCCACGCCGATTCCGAGCAGTCCGAGCACCCAGTAGTCAACGCCGGGGCCGTAAGAAAAGGCGGTCTCGCTGAGCGGCGCGTAACTGAACCATCCTACCGCGGGCGCTCCGCCGTTGACTGCGCTGGTGGCGAAGCTGAAATAGAGCATCACGCCGCCGAAAATCTGCACCCAGAAACCGAGCGCGTTGAGGCGCGGGAAAGCCATGTCGCGCGCGCCGAGCATCAACGGCACCAGATAGTTGGCGAATCCCACCAGCGCCGGCACCACCACCAGGAAAATCATCGTGGTGCCGTGCATCGTGAAAATCTGGTTGTACACGGCGGGACTGAGAAAATGATTTTCGGGCAGGGCGAGTTGAATTCGCATCACCAGCGCGAGCACTCCTGCGACCAGGAAGAAAATCAGGGCCGAGAACAGATACATGATCCCGATTTTCTTGTGATCGACCGTGGCAACCCAGCTCAGCCAGCCCTCTTGCGCTTCGAGCTCGAACGACTCGGCCCCGAGCGCCTCGGGAATCGCCGTCTCTTTCATTTTTGCGTCTCCAGGTACGCGACCAGCGCGTGGACCTCATCGCCGCTGAGCTTGAAATTCGGCATATTGCTGCCGGGCTTGAAATCGTTGGGATTGTGCAGCCATGCGGCCAGGTTTTCCGGCGAGTTCTCGACCGCGCCGGCGCCCAGCGTATGACGAGTGGCGACGTGCGTGAGGTCCGGGCCGACGCTGTGCAGATGGCAGTTGGTGCAGATGCGCGTGCGGTAAATCTTCTCGCCAAGCTGTTCATCCGCCGTGGCGGGCTTGGGCGGAACGTTCTTCTGCTCCTTAATCCAGGCCGCGAACTTTTCGGGCGGGTCCGCGATCACCTGGATGCGCATCCACGCGTGCTCGTTGCCGCAGAACTCGGCGCATGCTCCGAGATAAGTCCCATCGTGATCGGCTTCGAGCCAGAGGCGGTTGGGATGGCCGGGCACGATGTCTATCTTGCGTGCCAGCGCGGGCACCCAGAAGTCGTGGATCACATCGGCCGAGCGAAAATCCACTAGCAACTGTTTTCCAACCGGGATGTGTATCTCGTTGGCGGTCACCACACCGGAGTCGAGGTAGTAAACCTCCCACCACCATTGATGCGCCACGATCCTGAGATCCGGTTGGGCGTCGGCGGTCGATGGATCGCCGGCTACCATGGCCCGGAACATGAAGCCCGTCAGCACGGCCAGCGACACAATCGGCACCACTGTCCAGAGGAGTTCGAGCTTGCGCGAGCCGAAAATTTGTTGCGCTTCGGGTGCGCCCGGCCGGTCCCGATAGCGGATGAGCGCGTAGATGACCAGAAAGGTGACGAGAACGAGGATCGCGCTGAGAAAGACCAGCGTGCCTACAAATAATTGCGAGATAGCAGTCGCCTGCGGCGATGCCGGGGCGAGAGTGAACGCATTAACAGTATACGGCCCAGGCATAGCCCCCCTAAGCACCAGCCGCCCCCGCAAGACGCATCGCGAGAGCACCGAATGCCAACTCGCACCCGCGGAGCGTAACCTTCGGATGCGACAAATTGCAAGCAATTCTCGATTAACAGGGATTGCACGTGGCCGGTTGGAAGTTGCGCTTCGCGATCACGCTGGCGGGCGCGACATCGGCTTTGATAAAATAAACTTATCTCAACTGTGAGCGATCCGGCGCTTTGGACGCTCAACCAAATCGATCGCGAGGATGAAGGAACCATGCTGCAAACATCGGAACAACTCGAGCACCTGAAGCTGGCCGCCGAGGTCGCCGGGCTCGAAGTACCGCGTTTCACCCTGCCCGAGGATCACGATGTCGTGGTCAACCGGATGCGCTTCCACTACCTCGACTGGGGTACCCTGGAGCGCCGTCCGATACTTTTTCTGCACGGCGGCGGGCTCAACGCGCATACCTGGGATCTGGTATGCCTTGCGCTGCGCGGCGAGTACCACTGCGTCGCGCTCGACCAGCGCGGACATGGTGACAGCGAATGGTCACCGATTGGCGACTACAGCCTGCCCTCGCAGGTGCGCGACATCGAGCACTTCATCGAAAAACTCGATCTCGAGCGTCCGCTGGTGGTGGGCCATTCGATGGGTGGGTTCGCGGCGATGGCATACGCGGCGAAGTTCGCGGCCCGGATGGCCGGGCTGGTGCTGGTCGATATCGCGCCCGAGTTGAACCCCAGCGGCACGGCGCGCATCCGCAACTTCCTCGCGCAGGACCGCGAACTGGAGTCGGTCGACGCGTTCGTCGAGCGCGCGATGGCGTTCAATCCGTTGCGCAATCCCGCGCTGCTGCGCCGCAGCCTGCTGCATAACCTGCGCGAATTGCCGAGCGGCAAGTGGACCTGGAAGCACGATCCCAATCGCGCCCATCCCACACCCGAGTCGATGCGCGCGCGGCAGGCGGAGATCATGAACGAGATTTCTCACATGACCTGCCCGACGCTGGTGCTGCGCGGCGCGAAGAGCGACGTCCTGACCGACGAGAGCGCGGCGAGTTTCGCCAACGCGCTACCCGACGGGCGATGGGCGCGGGTCGAGGACGCGGCGCACACGGTGCAGGGCGACAATCCGCGCGGACTGGTCGAGGGGCTCCGCCGGTTTTTGCGCGAGATCAAGTTCTAGCCGGAGCCGCGCGTACCGCCCGACGCTGCTGCGCGGACTATGTCTAGACAAATCCGGCGCTTGATGATCGGCGTGGCCGTTTTTAAGTCAGAGTTAAGGCTCCGGCGCCAGGCCGATTCGCGGCGACGCGGTGAGCGCGGCAGCGTCAATTCACCATTGACCAGCCATGTTGACCTTGGGCGGGCAGACGAGGCTCATGGCGACGCGAAACATTGACGGCGCCGATAGCGTACTGATACCCACACTCCTCCAGCAGTGGCGGGCCGCTGATGGATCGTAGCGCCGCGCCGCCCGATGCAATCGAAGGGGGAGACTCGCCGCGGGACATTCTATAGAGTCATGACGAGATCATTCGCAATATGGGGCGCAACATCAGGGAGTAATCGCGAATCATGAGCCACGGAGAAGGAAGTCACAAGCGAGAGACTGGCGAGTTCGGTCCCGAGGCGCAAATTCACTATCGAGAGTACAAGTTGCTGCTCAAGCCAGAGCGCTTCGTCGACGAAGACGGCTTTCACAAGTTTTTCAAGCATGCCCATACCGTCGCCAAAAGGTTGGGAATTGAACTGGAAAAGTCCTCGAAGCACGAGCCGCATGTACGCGAGGTGGTCTTTTACGACACGCCGCATTTCAAGCTTTATACCGACGGCTTCATCCTGCGAAAACGGACCTTCTTCAAGAAGGGCCATCCTGAGCCGAACTTCGAGCTGACCATTCGCTATCGTAATCCCGACGCCAAGGCCGCTGCCGCCGTGGACATGCATCCGTTGCTGCCCTGCATCTACACGATCAAGTTCAAGGAAGAGATTCTGCAGCTCAAAGACCAGATAGCAGGGATGCGGATGCTGTATGCCAACGGCTGCGAGTTGGATACGCCCAACGTCATCCTGACGCAGCGCTTCGAGTTGATCTCGCAGGTCTTTCCCGCCTTGCAGACGGTGCAAAGCGCCAATCCCAAGGCCACGATGGGTATCGTCAACGACGTTACGGTGGACGAGACGCTGGTCCATATCGGCGAGATGGACTTCGGCTCCAAGACGGAGTGCAAGGCTTCGGTGGCCGTGTGGCGCAATCGGTCGACCGGACGCGACATGATCGCCGAGTTTGGCTACCAGCTCAAATTCGAGGGCCTCGCCTCACTCCATCCCAAAGCGCGCGACCTGTCGGAGAGGTTCTTCAAGGAGATCCAGTTGGAGTGCAGCGATTGGGTCGCGCTTGGCACTACCAAGACTGCGATGGTTTACGGGATGGGGCGCAAGCCGGTCAATCATCATGAATGATGCGAGCGCGGTGGCGGAGGCGGGGACGCCGGCGCAAGTTCCTCTGGGGACGATTTTCTGGACTTTCCTGACCGCCGGGGCAATCAGCTTCGGCGGCGGCGTGGTCGCCTACCTCCGCGAATACACGGTCAGCGACGCCAAGTGGCTCGATGACGAGGGTTTTCTCGACGCGCTCGAGATAAGCCAGACCTTGCCCGGCCTCAACGCGGTCAACATGAGCGTGATCATCGGCGATACCCTGCGTGGCATCCCCGGCGCGATCGTCGCGGTGGTGGGCCTGGTACTGCCCGGAGTGGTCATAATCATGGGTCTGGGCGCCTTCTGGCAGGAGCAATCGCACAATCCGCAGATAAAGGCGTTTCTGATCGGCGTTGCCGCGGCAGCGGTCGGACTGCTGAGCACCGTGACGTTGCAGTTGGGACACAAGCAGTTCGTCAAACCGCTCGATCTCGCGATCATTACGGCGACGTTCGTCGCCATAAGCATCCTGCACGTCCCACTTTACATTGTGCTCGTGGTAATCGGATCGGCCGCGGTTTTGCTCTACCGGCCGGGCGCCAAGCATCCGCAATTGGAGGAACGTGCCCGCCATCTGCGAGAGCGCCTGCGCCATCGGCATTACATAAGCCTCCGGCACTGAGGCCAGACAGGATACGCACGACGATGGCGAAACTATTCAACCTGGCCTGGGTGTTCATGCTACTTGCGATCCTCGCGGTGGGCGGAGGCACCGCGGTGCTGCCCGAGATGGAACATCTGACGGTCGATCACTTTCAGTGGATCACCAGAGGCGAGTTCCGCGACATCTACAGCCTCGGCCAGGTCGCGCCGGGGCCGAACATGCTGATGGTGCTGCTAATCGGCCAGAAGATGGCGGGGGCGATGGGCGCGCTGGTCGTCGGGCTGGCTTTTTTCCTGCCCGATTGCATCCTCACCCTCGTCGCCAACCGGCTGTGGGTGCACTTCAAAGACTCGCCATGGAGGGCGGCGGTTCAACACGGGATGGCGCCGGTGGCGATCGGCCTGATGCTCGCGGGCACTTATGCGATCGCGCGGCTATCCATCTTTAACCTGACCAGCCTGCTGATCGCCACGACTATCTTCGTGTTGCTGCTCTGGCGGCACATCAATCCCGCGCTGTTGGTGCTGGCCGGCGGCCTGACCTACCTGCTGCTGCCGCACGTGGTCCATCTGTTTCCGCACTGAGCGCCGGCCGCTTCGCGCGAGCGTCGTTGCCGTAACGATCGCGCCGCGGCAGGAGAAGGGTGGGGCCGCGCCGTGCTCGGCGCACGGGCGGCGTTCCCCATCGTGGCTCGTCTCAGTTCCACAACCGGCGCGTTGCGAGGTCCGCGCCCTTGCGCAGCGCGCCAAGCTTGGCCCACACGATGTCCTCGGGCACCATCTCCCAGGCCGCGAAGGTGCCGAATCCGCAATCGACACCGGCGATTACCCGCGAACGATCGCCGACTGCCTCGGCCACCCGGCAAATCCGGTCGGCCACCACTTCGGGATGCTCGACGAAGCACGAGGTCGAATCGACGACCCCGGGAATGATGAGCATCCCGTCCGGCGGGGGCAGCTTGCTCAGCACCTTGTACTCGTGCTGATGGGCCGGGTTGGCGCCTTCGAGCGACAGCGCGCCGACGCGCGCCTGGTAGATCGCGGGCAGGATGGCTTCGGCCGGGACGTCGTGCATGTGCGGGCCGTCATAGTTGCCCCAGCATACGTGCAGCCGCACGCGATCGGGCGGGATGTTAGCGACGGCGTGATTGAGCGCGGCGATATGCAACTCGACGATCTTGACGAACTCGGGGACCGATTTGTCCTGGTACAGGAAGGTGCGCTCCATCGCGAGGTCGGGGGCGTCGAGTTGCAGGATATAGCCGCGCGAGGTGATGTATTCGTATTCCTTGCGGATTTCCTGGGCGACGGCCATCACGTAGCGTTCGTGACTGTCGAAGTATCCGCCGTTGAGCATCGTGGTCGCGATGATGCCGGGTGCCGCCGCGGTCATGAAGCGCTCGGGAAACTTTCCGGCGGTCGACTTATCGAACATGTCGCACTCGCGGCGCACGGCGCTGAGATCCTCGTAGCTGAGCGGGCCGATCGCCTGCGGCGCGTTGAAGACCTTGGCTCCTCCCAGCATCCCGCGCTGCCGCATAACTTCCACGTACTGGGGAAATTCGCGCATGTCCCACGGCGTCGGGCGCTGGCTTTCACCGCCGAAGCCTTTCATCCGTTGCGGCACGTAGGTTTGAAACCCGACCCGCGGCTGTTCGCCATCGTTGCCGATGTCGATACCCGCGGCAACCTGGCGTTCGACCACGTGCGCGACGGCGGCTTCGGCCTCGCGGTCGAGCAGCTTTTCGTCGATCGCCTCGCCGCGTTCCTGCTTGAGCAGCAGCTCGGTCAGTTTCGGATTGCGCGGCAAGCTTCCGACGTGGGTCGTGAGAATGCGCTTTTCGCTTTTCAACATGGCGAGTGTCCCCTCCGTGTGTTGCGCGCCGAAGAGCGCGCGCGATTCGACGCGCTCGATACGGCGGCGCGCCGTGGCCAAGCCGTCCGCAGTCTACAGCAAGCTCCGGGTCAAATTGCAAACGGGCCGGAGAGGACGCCGGTCAAACGTGCAGGCGGGAGCGAGTCAGGTGGAGCGAGTCCGGCCGTCGGGTGAAGGAGCTATCGCGCCGCTCCGTGGTCAGGGCGTGCGGGGGCCGCTGATATACCATTCGCGTCCGAGGTTAGCGATCGGCACCAGGTCGCCCTGTGGATCGAGCAACGCGAGATCGTTGGAATCCAGGGGTGGAAGCTCGCCGGTGTCCGGATCCGTGATGGGCTCGAGGCCTCCAGGAGCCTTGATGAACTCGACGTGCATCTCGCTGTAATAGACCAGCGTCGGCAGTTCTATACCGGCGAAGTACAGCCGGCCGCCGCCAAGCAGTGCCGCGGCGCGGCGCGCCTTCAGCCCCATGGCGTAGCTTGGTCTGCTTCGCAGACGCTCGCGATGATACGTGAGGGCGATTGCGTGCCACCGCACTGGCGCATGTATCAGCATCAGCACCAGCGCGAGCGCGCCCATGCCCGTCACCACGCCGCTCATCGGGCCCCGGTATTCCAATGCGCGCGCGGCCAGGGTTCCGGCCAGCAGCGCCGTCGGCACAAACGCCGGAAGGATATACCACGGCAACTTGGTCTGCACCGCGCCAGCGGCGGCCAGCGTCACGGCCAGCCACACGACCCATAACGCCACCGCGGGATTAATCGATCTCAACCGGCGCGCGCTGTACGAGAGCGCCCCTTGCAGCGTCCTGCGCCGCACCATGACTACAGCCAACGCTACCGTAGGCAGGATGAGCGGCCAGAGAAAGTGAGCTTCTTTCCAGAAGCCGTGCAGCGTGTACCATCCGGGATGAGTCTCGTCTTCCAGGTGTCCCGTGACACGAGCCAATGTCTCGTGATGCACGAAGCTCGTCCAGAAGAGCGGATTGCGCAGCGCCTCGTACAGGTACCACGGCGCCGCTACCGCCACCGCGCATCCGAAAATGACCGTCAGACCGGCAATCCCGACCACTTCGAACCCCGGCAGCAACAACACCGCCACCGGCGCGATAATGAGAGGAATAATCCCGGCGAGCCCTTTGCTCAGGATTGCGAGACCGCTGGCGACGCCCGCGAGCGCGCAGAACTTCCTGTCCTCGCGCGCACGCAGTATCGCGTAGAGCGCGAGCGTGAGGAAAAGAAGCAGTGGCGCGTCGGTCGCGCAATCGCGTCCGCCACGCGCGATGAAGAAATAGAACTGCAAAGGCACCAGGGCGGCCAGCGTTCCGGCCAACCTTCCGGCCACTCCTGCGGCGGTCAGGTAGATCAGCAGGAGCGTCGCCAGGCCGGCGGCTACCGACGGCAGCCGCGCGGCGAACTCGCTTTCTCCGAACGCTTTGAATGATCCAATCAGCGCCCAGAAAAGCAGCGGCGGCTTTTTGACGTAGGCCTGCCCATTCCAGGTCAAGTCGAGATAGCTGTGATTGGCGATCGCCTCGTGCGCTACCTCGGCGTAGGTCGCCTCGTCCCAGTCGACCAGCGGAGCCTGGGTCATCCCGGTGGCGAGCGCGAGTCCCCCGAGCACCAGGATCAGGATCATCTCGATTCTGAACCTGTATATCCATGGCAGGACCGCCGCTACCCTCGGGCGGCGAGGGACGGGCGCGTCGCCCGTTTGATGCGTGACGCCGGTCTCATGCTGGTCCCGAACAGTCCCGGTATCCACCATTGTTTTGGGCCTATCTTCCACGTTATTCCGGCAGGCGACGAAGCTCGTGCGCGTGGGCCGTCGCTCTCGCAGCAGTCTTGGATACGCACCGTCGATGCGAACGTTTCATGATATGGGCGCGTTCGGAACAGGGCAATTCGATTTGCCTGTCTCAATGGAAACGCGCAGATTGATGGCAAAACGAAGGCCCGGTCTCGCACACGGAATGCGGCGAGACCGGGCCGTATCACGGTTTAGCTGGCTAAAGGCAAAAGCCTAAATTTTCGAGGCTGGCTCGACCCAGTCGCGCGCCGTTTGCTCCAGCTTCGCTATCAAATCACGCTCGCTCGAAGGCGGATTGAAATCGAGAAGTCCCAGTTCGTCAACGCCGGCGTCGCGATAGCGCTTCAGGTCGTCCTTCGTGATCGGTTTGGCGTAGGGCGAAAGCGCCACATAGATGTCGGAGCGCTTGCGCCCCGCCGCCTTTATCAACTGCTCGAGGTGCTTCATCTTGTCCGCCGCCTCGGCCGGGGTAAGATTGAAACCGCACCATCCGTCACCATACTCGGCTACGCGCTTGAGCGCCGGGCCGCTCTCACCGCCGAACCATATTGGCACCCCGCCGCGGACCGGCTTGGGATAGCTGCGAACGTTGTCAAACTTGTAAAACTCGCCCTTGTAACTGCTGTGCGCGTCACGCCATAACGAACGCATCGCGTCGATACACTCACGCGTGCGCTGCGCGCGGTGATCCCACGGCACGCCAACCGCGTTGAACTCCTCCTCCAACCATCCCACGCCCACGCCCAGCGTGAAACGTCCGCCACTGAGCTGGTCGAGCGTCGCGACCACCTTGGCGAGCACGACCGGGTTGTGCTCGGGCACCAGGCAGATACCGGTTATCAGCTTGATGCGCGTCGTATAGGCGGCGGCGTAGGCAAGCGTGACGAACGGATCGGCGAACGCGGTGTCGGTCGGCAGCGGGAACTCTCCCTTGGAATAGGGATACTTGGAGATGTGCTTGTCGAGCAGAACCACGTGCTCCGGAGCCCATACGGTGGAGAAGTTCAGCCGCTCGGCATTCACGGCGACGGTCTTTACCAGGTCGGGCTGCGACAGATGGCCGATTCCGATG
>Ga0302325_10036057_pt1 | contig 10086 bp, 8 predicted proteins | sample Palsa_T0_2_FD_201948 | JGI IMG/M metagenome (GOLD analysis project Ga0302325, IMG submission 201948) | Peat permafrost microbial communities from Stordalen Mire near Abisko, Sweden - Palsa_T0_2 | ecosystem: Environmental > Terrestrial > Soil > Palsa > Peat permafrost | place: Sweden: Abisko... | reverse complement strand
CGCCGTCCCAGTCGGTATCCCTCGTGCTCATGCCGTCGTTGCCTCCGGTTTGTTCCTTCAACGGAGGCTATCTCCGCGCGGATACCTTATGGTTCGGTGGCGGCTGCTGGCATGCGATCGGTATGTCACTACGCTGGGGTCTAGGAAGAGAGGTGATCCCGGTGGGTGCAGTTGTGGCTGTCATCGTGATCTTGGTCATACTCGGGCTTATCGCGGCTTCACGGTCGCTCAAAGTCGTGCAGCAATACGAAAAGGGCATCATCTACCGGTTCGGGCAGGTCCTGCCCGAGATCCGCGGGCCGGGCCTGCACGCGATCCGGCCGGTCGGTGACCGGATGGCGAAAGTCAACATGCAGATCGTCGCCATGGCGGTGCCCGCCCAGGAGGGCATCACCAGGGACAACGTGAGCGTCCGGGTGGACGCGGTGGTGTATTTCCGCGTGGTGGACCCGGTCAAGGCCACGGTGAACGTGCAGAACTACATGTTCGCCATCTCCCAGCAGGCGCAGACGTCGCTGCGGTCGATCATCGGCCAGTCCGAGATGGACCAGCTGCTGGCCGAGCGGGAGACGGTCAACCGCGAGCTGCGCCGGATCATCGACGAGCCGACCGAGGGCCCCTGGGGCATCCGGGTCGAGCGGGTCGAGATCAAGGACGTGTCGCTGCCCGAGGGCATGAAGCGCTCCATGTCGCGGCAGGCCGAGGCCGAGCGTGAGCGGCGTGCGCGGATCATCACCGCCGACGGCGAGTACCAGGCGTCCAAGCGGCTGGCCGCGGCGGCCAACGTGATGGCTCGTGACCCGGCGGCGCTGCAACTGCGGCTGCTGCAGACGGTGGTCGAGGTGGCGGGTGAGAAGAACAGCACGCTGGTCATGCCGGTGCCCGTCGAGCTCCTCAGGTTCTTCGAGAAGATGGCGCCTGGCCCCGCGACCCCCGTGTCCGAGCCCGTCGCCGACCTCGATGACCTGGGCGACGCCGAGGTGGCCGCGGCCGAAGCCGCCATCTCCAACGTCCACGTGCCCGAGCTCGAAGAGTCGGCCATCCCGCCGGTGCCCGAGGTGGAAGGCGCCGTTGCCATTGAGGTGCCGGAGGTCACTGCTCCTGACCTGATCCCGAAGGATGAGGCGTAAGGTCGGTCCATGCCAAAGTGGGAGTACTCGACGGTGCCGTTGCTCGTGCACGCGACCAAGCAGATCCTCGACAACTGGGGTGACGACGGCTGGGAGCTGGTCACGGTGATTCCGGGTCCGAACCCGGAGCAGCTGGTGGCCTACCTCAAGCGGGAGAAATCTTGACCAGGCCCGCTGAGCGGCTCGCCGAGCTCGGGCTGACCCTGCCGCCGGTCGCGGTGCCGGTGGCCGCGTACGTGCCCGCGGTGCGATCCGGTGACCTCGTCTATACCTCCGGCCAGCTGCCGACCGTGGACGGGAAACTGCCCGCGGCCGGCAAGGTCGGTGACGAGGTCAGCGCGACGGACGCGGCCGGCCTGGCCCGCACCTGTGCGCTGAACGCGCTCGCCGCCGCCGCATCCGCCGCTGGCGGTCTTGACCAGATCCGCAGGATCGTCAAGGTCACCGGCTTCGTGGCGAGCGCGCCCGGCTTCAGCGGCCAGCCTCAGGTGATCAACGGGGCGAGCGAGCTCTTCATCGAGGTGTTCGGCGAGGACGGCAAGCACGCCCGCAGCGCGGTCGGCGTGGCCGAGCTGCCGCTGAACGCGCCGGTGGAGGTCGAGCTGATCGCCGAAGTGCGCGGCTGAGACGGCGCCACCGGATGACTGCTGAGGGCTGGGTGCCCTACCGCGCCTCCGACGGCAGCCGCGAGGTGGTGCCCCGCAAGCTCGCCGAGCGGGCCCGCGAGCTGGCGGCGGGCAGGCTCTCACCTGTGCTGCCCCGCGACGCGGCGACCATCGTGCTCCTCCGCCAGGGGGCCGGGGTGCAGGCGTACCTGCTGCGGCGCACCGGGACGCTGGACTTCGCGCCAGGCGCCTGCGTGTTCCCTGGCGGATCGGTCGACGAGCGCGACGCGGACCCGGCCATCGGCTGGGCCGGGCCGTCGCCTGGCGATTTCGCGGATCAGCTGAACACCTCACCGGAGCGCGCCCGCGCCCTGGTCTGCGCGGCGGTCAGGGAAACGTTCGAGGAAGCGGGCGTCTTGCTGGCCGGGCCGTCGCCGACGACCCTGCTGGACGACAGCGCCGCCCTGGTCCAGGACCGGCACGCGCTGCTGGCCGGGTCAGTCTCCTTCGGCGAGCTGCTCGCTCGCCGGGGACTGCTGCTGCGCACCGACTTGCTGACTCCGTGGGCCCGGTGGATCACGCCCGAAGCGTCGCCCCGGCGCTTCGACACCTGGTTTTTCGCCGCCGCCCTGCCGCCGGGGCAGACGGCCGCGCTGGCCTCGCCCGCGGAGCACCATGACCCGGCGGAGCCCGGGGGACCGGCCCGGCCCGGCGAGTCGGACGAAGGGACGTGGCTCGAGCCGTCCGCGGCGCTCGAGTCAGCCCGGGCCGGCGAGATCGCCCTGCTGCCGCCAACGGCCGTGACCCTGGGCGAACTCGCCGCGGAACAGGACGTGACCGGCATCCTGGCCCGGCGCCGGGTGATCAGCCCGCGGCTGCCCAAGGTGATGATCGGCGCGGAGGGGGCATGGCTGGCCGTGCCCCGTCACGACCCGCGGGCAGGCGAGACCCAGGCGTGAGCATCGATGGATTCCGCACGCCGCGGGCGACGTGCCTGCTCGCGCCCAATCCCTCGCCGATGACGCTGGATGGCACCAACACCTGGCTGATCGCCGAGCCGGAGTCGCCGTCGGTCGTCGTCATCGACCCAGGTCCCGATGACGAGGGTCACCTGCGCCGGGTGCTCGGCGAGGCCGTCGCGGGCGACCGGCGGGTGGCGAGGATCCTGCTTACGCACGGGCACCTGGATCATTCCGCCGGGGCGGCGCGGCTGGCCGAGCTGACCGGAGCGCCGGTGCAGGCGGCGGACCCTGCGCACCGGCTGGGACCGGAAGGGCTCGCCGACGGCGACGTGATCACGGCCGCGGGCTGCGAGCTGCGGGTGGTCGCGAGCCCGGGCCACTCCGCCGACTCGGTCTGCCTGCTGCTGCCCGCGGATGACGCCCTGTTCACCGGCGACACGGTGCTCGGCCGCGGGACCACGGTCATCGCCACGGACGGGAACCTCGGTGATTACCTGCGGACCCTGGGGCAGTTGCGCGACCTGACCGAGGCGCGCGAGGTCGGCCTGCTGCTCCCCGGGCACGGCCCGATGCTCGCGGATCCGATCGGGACCCTGGACTACTACCTCTCGCACCGGGCGGAACGGCTGGATCAGGTCCGGTCAGCGCTGGCCGCGGGGGCCAGGACGCCGGCCGAGATCGTGGCCCTGATCTATACCGGCGTGGACCCCTCGGTGTGGCCGGCCGCCGAGTGGTCGGTCCGCGCCCAGCTCGACTACCTCGGCGAGCCTTAGCCACGCCCGGGCGGCCCTACCGGGCGGCCGCGCGAGGCAGCCGCGCCGGGCGGCCCTACCGGGCGCGCTTGCGGAGGCGCTCGGTGTCCAGGATGAGCACCGACCGCGCCGAGATCTGCAGCCAGCCCCGGGCCGCGAAATCGGCGAGCGCCTTGTTGACCGTCTCCCTGGAGGCCCCGACCAGCTGGGCCAGCTCCTCCTGGGTCAGGTCGTGATGGACGTGCAGTCCGTCGCGTTCCTGCTCACCGAACCTGTCGGCCAGGTCGAGCAGGTTCTTCGCGACGCGGGCCGGGACGTCGGTGAAGACCAGGTCGGCCACGACGTCGTTGGCCCGCCGCAGGCGCCTGGCCAGCGCCTGCAGCATGTGCATCGACACCTCTGGCCGGTCGAGCAGCAAGTGGCGCAGCGCGTCGTGGGCGAGCGCCGCGACGGTAGCCTCGGTCACCGCGCTGGCGGTCGAGGTCCTTGGCCGCGGATCGAAAAGCGAAAGTTCGCCGAACATCTCGCCCGGCCCCAGCACGCTCCACAGGTTTTCCCGGCCATCGGCCGCCGCCCGGGTGAGCTTGAGCTTGCCGTCGAGTACGACGTACAGCCGGTCTCCGTCCTGCCCTTCGAGGAACAGGTGCTCTCCGCGCGACAGCTTGACGTCTGACATCTGCCGGCGGAGAGCTCGTGCGCTTTCGTCGTCGAGCCCATCAAAAAGCGGTGCCCGCTTCAGCACTACTTCGACGTCCTCCACCAAATCCTCCTTGCTGGCGCTGCGGCCCGGCGCCACCCCGGCCGGCTGGCTGGCCAGCGATAGTTTCCGACCCTGCCCTATTAGTGTGGATCATCCCGGGGGATGAGATGTGCTCGGGATCACATTACGAGCGTGCTCGGCCGGCGATTGCGACGAGACTAACATCACATCACGGGATACTCTAACTACGTTGCGTAGTCAACACACGCGGGGGCGTGAGAACACGACGTTTTCGGGGGTGCTGGGGGCTTGAGCAGGGCACGGGGACTCGGGGACACGGCCGGTCGTCGGCGGGGCCGGCGGGCGGCCCTGCGGGTGGTGCTTGGCTGCGCCTTGCTCGCGGTGCTCAGCGGGCCGGCGGCGTCATCGCGCCTGCAGCTCGAAGGCAACTCGGGCGGGCCGACCCAGGCTCAGATCAACGCGGCGGAAAATCAGGTCAGGCGGCATCAGGCCGCGCTCGGCGCCGAGCAGGGGCGGCTGTCGGCGGCCGGCGCGACGCTGACCAAGCTCCAGACCCAGGCCGAGGTGCTGACCGAGCAGTACGACGAGACCCGGGTGAACGAGCAGCGGGCCGCCTCGGCCTACCAGGTGACAGAAACCAGGCTCGCGCAGGCCGATCGGCAGGAGAACTCCAGCGCGCGCAGGCTGGCAGGCCTGGCGGAGCAGGAGTTCGAGTCCGGCGGCGGCTTCGATTCGGTGACGGCCATGCTCGGCGACGCCGACGGCCCGCAGGCTTACATGAACCAGGTGGGGCTGGGCCAGGTGCTGGCCCAGTCGGGCACCGACACGCTGGCGGAGAACCAGGCCAACGGCACGGTGGCCGCGGTGTTCCGGAACCAGGCGCACGACCTGCTGGTGGCCAGGCAAGCCGACCTGAATGCGGCGAACGACCTCAAGCTCGCCGTCCAGTCCGCGGTGGCCAGGCAGGTTGGGTACGTGCAAGCGACCAAGAACGACCGGGACAAGCTCGCGGGCCAGCTCGCCGCCGCCCAGGCACACGAGTCGGCCCTGGCCGCGGCCCGGCAGGCCGCACTGGCGGCGGCGGCCGCCCGGGCCGCGGCGGCCGCCGCGCGGGCCGCTGCCGCGGCGGGCGGCGGCCAGGCCGGCTCGACCCAGGTGCCGTCCTGGGCCTGGGGGTCCGGCGCCAGCACCACCCAGGGTGATATCGCGGCCAACTGGGCGCTGACGCAGATCGGCAAGCCCTATCAGTGGGGTGGCGCCGGGCCGGGCACCTACGATTGCTCGGGCCTGACCATGCAGGCGTGGGCGCGTGCGGGCGTCCAGCTGCTGCACTACACCGGGTACCAGTGGGAGGAAGGGCCGCACGTGCCGCTGGACGATCTGCAGCGCGGCGACCTGCTGTTCTTCGCCACCAACACCGCCGATCCCGGCACCATCCACCACGTCGGGATCTATATCGGGAACGGCATGATGGTCGACGCCCCGTATACCGGCGTGGACGTCCGCATCGACAGCATGTACCAGCCAGGCGGCCTCATCGGAGCAGTCCGGCCGGCCGGCTGAGGCGAGCTCAGCGGCTGAGCCGAGCTCAGCGGCAAGCCGAGCTCAGGAGCCGCCGGGCGTCTCGAGGTGGCTGAGCACCTGGCCATAGGCGACCGAGATGAGCTTGATCACGTTGCCGTGCGCGCCGAGCGGCGCGGCGCACTTGGCGCCGATCGCGGCGGCGGCGTCGGCGATGGCCGTGAGCTCGGCTTCGGGGCCGATCACGCAGGGCGCGACCGCGATCCGGTTCACGCCCATGGCTTCCAGCTGGGCCGCCGCTTCTTCCACGGTGGGCTTGGCGTCCAGCGAGGCGGCCAGCACCGGCAGCGCGAGCCGCGCCGCGAGCAGGAAGGCGGTGACGCTGGCGGTGCCCACGGCTTCCTCGCCGCCCACCGTGGCCAAGATGATGCCGTCGGCGGAGGTGGTGATGCTGAACATGCGCACCCGGTCAGCGCGAGCGAGCCCGGCGTCCGCGAGCCGGTGGTGCAGCGCCTCGGCCAGCAGGGCGTTGGTGTTGAAGACCTCGCCGATGCTCGCGTTGGCTCCGCTGGCCGCGATGGCCTCGCGCAGCGCGCGGATCGTGGCCGGGTGCGGGCCGACGAGCAGCGGCACTACCACGGCCGAGGGGGCGCCGGCCGGCCGGCGTGCCGCGGCGTCGGCCAGGACCGCGCGGATCCCGGTGGGATCGCCGCGCCCGCCGTTGCCGATCCGCGCGGTGCGGACGTCAAGGGCCGGGTTGTCGACGCGGAGCACGGTGGCGATTTCGGCCGTGGGACCGGCCAGGATGTCCTCGCTGGTATTCGGTACCGCCAGGACGAGCGCCGGGGTGCCCTCGGGCAAGCTGGCGGGCATCGCGCGCCGGTGCCGGCCGCCCGGCGCGATCAGGCGGGCCTGCGGCTTGCGGGTCGGCTGGTTGCCCGGCAGCCGGGCGAACGGACCGGTGCCAGGTTCCCTGCGATCCAGGCGCTCACCATCGGGTTCGCTGTATCCTGGGAACTCGGCCCCCAGCGGGGCTGGTGCCGGTGCCGGTCCTCGGGATGGGACCGGTCCTTGTGATCGGCCAGGTCCGCCGAGTGCCGGAACGTCCGCGCCATGCCGCCGCGCCGGGAGGCCCGTGGAAGAGTCGCGAACGTCTGTCACACATGCGAAGCGTAGTCGCCGGTGATCAACAATTTGTGAAAACCCGCAAAAAGACCGGTAACCAGCCAATAGTGACGTGACGGGTCATTTGTGTCCTCCTGCCGGAGATGACGGCCGCCTGCCCTCGCCCAACTTGTTACTAGCGGGTAGCATTGGCGTGTACCGGGTGGACGTCGAACGGCGGAGTAGCAGATGAGTCATTACAAGAGCAACCTGCGCGACATCGAGTTCAATCTTTTCGAGGTGCTGCGGCGTCAGGATCTGCTGGGCCAGGTTCCCTATCCCGAGCTGGACGAGGAGACCGTCCGCGGGATCCTCGGCGAGCTCGAGCGGATGGCGACCGGGCCGCTGGCCGAATCCTTCGCCGACGCGGACCGGAACCCGCCGGTGTTCGACGCCGCTACCCATTCGGTGCGGATCCCCGAGTCGCTGCGCAAGTCGTTCCGGGTCTTCATGGACGCCGAGTGGTTCCGGCTCTCGCTGCCCGCCGAGCTCGGCGGCACCGAGGCGCCCAGGTCGCTGAACTGGTCCATGGCCGAGCTGATCCTCGGGTCCAACCCGGCGGTCTGGATGTACTCGAGCGGGCACACGATGGCCCGGGTGCTGTGGGACCTCGGCACGGCCGAGCAGAAGCGGTTCGCCGAGCAGGCCATCGAGGCCGAGTGGGGCGCCACCATGGTGCTGACCGAGCCGGACGCCGGCTCCGACGTCGGCGCCGGCCGGACCCGGGCGGTCGAGCAGCCCGACGGCAGCTGGCACATCGAGGGCGTCAAGCGGTTCATCACCAGCGCGGAGCACGACCTGGCCGACAACATCTTCCACCTCGTGCTGGCCCGGCCCGAAGGTTACGGACCTGGCACCAAGGGCCTGTCGATGTTCCTGGTGCCCAAGTACCTGGTCGGACCAGACGGGACGCTCGGCGAACGCAACGGCGTCTACGTCACCAACGTCGAGCACAAGATGGGCCTGAAGGCCTCGACCACCTGTGAGCTGACCTTCGGCACCGACCGTCCCGCGGTCGGCACCCTGGTCGGCGGCGTGCACGACGGCATCAGGCAGATGTTCAAGGTCATCGAGGACGCCCGGATGATGGTCGGCACCAAGGCCATCGCCACCTTGTCCACCGGCTACCTGAACGCGCTCGACTTCGCCAGGAACCGGGTGCAGGGCGCCGACCTCACGAAGATGACCGACAAGGCCGCGCCGCGCGTCACGATCATCCACCACCCCGACGTGCGGCGCATGCTGATGCTGCAGAAGGCCTACGCCGAGGGCATGCGGGCCCTCGTCCTGTACACCGCCTCGATCCAGGACGGCATCGCGGTCGCCGCGTCGCAGGGCCAGCCGGACGAGGCCGCGGTCCGCCTCAACGACCTGCTGCTGCCGGTCGTCAAGGGCGTCGGCTCGGAGCGCTCGTACGAGATGCTCACCCTGTCACTGCAGACCCTGGGCGGTTCCGGGTTCCTCCAGGACTACCCGATCGAGCAGTACATCAGGGACGCCAAGATCGACAGCCTGTACGAGGGCACGACCGGCATCCAGGGCATGGACCTGTTCTTCCGCAAGATCGTCAGGGACAACGGGCAGGCGCTCGGCGTGCTGCTCGCCAAGATCAGGGAGTTCGCCGCCGCCGACGGCGGCAACGGCAGGCTCAAGGCCGAGCGGGCCGCGCTCGCCGAGGGAGCCGCGCACGTCGAGGCCATCGCGGGCACCATGGCCGGCTTCCTGATGGCCTCGGCGCAGCAGCCCGCCGAGATCTACAAGACCGGGCTCAACACGACCCGGCTGCTGATGGCGCTGGGCGACCTGGTGATCGGCTGGCTGCTGGCCAGCCACGCGGAGATCGCCCTGGGCAAGCTGGACGAGCTCGCGCCCGGCGCCGCGGACAGTGACTTCTACGCGGGCAAGGTGAGCGCGGCCAGGTTCTTCGCCGCCACCGTGCTGCCCCGGCTGGCCGTCGAGCGCAAGATCGCGGAGGAGACCAGCAGCGACCTGATGGACCTGCCCGAAGGCGCCTTCTAGGATCTACGCCCAGGCCAGCAGCCGGAGCGGGTCCTCGAGCATGGCGCCCACGTCGCGCAGCACGGCCGAACCGAGCTCCCCGTCCACGATGCGGTGATCGAAGGACAGCGACAGGGTGCAGGCCTGGCGCACCGCGAGCTGGCCGTCGACCACCCATGGCACCTCCTTGACCTGCCCGAACGCCAGGATGGCCGCCTCGCCGGGGCTGAGGATCGGCGTCCCGGCGTCGATCCCGAACACCCCGACATTGGTGATCGTGATCGTGCCGCCGGTCAGGTCGGCCGGGCTCGCCTTGCCCGCCCGGGTCGTCTCGGTCACCGCCTGCAGCGCCCGGGCCAGCTCGGCGAGCGGCAGCTCACCCGCGTTCTTGACGTTCGGAACCAGCAGGCCCCGGTCGGCGGCGACCGCGATGCCGAGGTTCACGTAGTGCTTGACCACGATCTCGGCCGCCGCGGCGTCCCACGACGAATTGATGAGCGGGTGCCTGGCCACCGCGACCAGCAGCGCCCGGGCCACGAAAAGCAGCGGCGACACCCGGACCTGCGCGAACTCGGGCAGCTCGCGGACCCGCCGCGCCGCGGCCATCGTCTGGGTGACGTCGACCTGCAGGAACTCGGTCACGTGCGGTGCGGTGAAGGCGCTCGACACCATGGCCGCGGCCATCGTCTTGCGCAGCCCCCGGACCGCGATGCGCTCCTCGCCGCCGTGGCCGGCGGCCGCGCCCGCGCTGACCGTCCGTGCCCCGTTCCCTGCTCTTTCATCCGAACGGGCCGGAGTTCCAGCGGCGGCACGCTGCACATCATCTCGGGTAATAGAGCCCGCCGGGCCGGTTCCCGCGAGCCCGGCCAGGCTGATGCCCAGATCCTTGGCCAGCCGGCGCACCGGCGGCTTGGCCAGCGCCCGGGCGCCGGCGCCGGCCGGTGCCGCGTTGGCCGGTGCCGCGCCGACTGGTTCCGCGCCGGCCGGTGCGGGCACCTTGCGGGGGCGGCGCGTCGTCGCGGCTTCCTTGACGCCGTAGCCGACGAGAACCGCCTGCCGCTTCGGCGCATCAGCCTGGGGCTGGCTGGCCTGCGGCTCATCAGCCGGGGGCTGGGCCGCCGGGGGCGCCGGGACTGCGGGCGCGGCGGGGGTTCCGGTCGCGGGAACCCAGGACCGTTCGGGATTATCGGTTTTACCGGCTGCGGCGGTGACGTTTACCGCGATGATCGGCAC
>Ga0302325_10036056_pt1 | contig 10086 bp, 11 predicted proteins | sample Palsa_T0_2_FD_201948 | JGI IMG/M metagenome (GOLD analysis project Ga0302325, IMG submission 201948) | Peat permafrost microbial communities from Stordalen Mire near Abisko, Sweden - Palsa_T0_2 | ecosystem: Environmental > Terrestrial > Soil > Palsa > Peat permafrost | place: Sweden: Abisko... | reverse complement strand
CCGAGATCTTCCAGAACTCGGACTTCAAGCTGGGAGAGAGCTTGATGATATCGCCGGACGGCAAGGCCGCGCGCTTCATCATCACCCACGCGGTGGATCCGGCGACGACAGAGGGCATCGCGTCCGTTGATCAGGAGCGCAAAGCGGCCAAGGAGGCGCTGAAACTCACCTCGCTGCAGAACGCCGACATCTACCTCGGCGGTACGGCCGCGACGTTTTACGACATCGCCAACGGCGCCAAGTACGACCTGATGATCGCCGCGGTGGCCTCGATCGTGCTGATCTTCATCATCATGGTGATCGTCACCCGCGCTTTGGTCGCTGCGGCCGTCATCGTCGGCACGATCGTGATGTCGCTGGGGGCCGCCTTCGGGTTCTCGACACTGATCTGGCAGCACCTTCTTAATTTCCAGTTGCACTGGGTGGCAACCGAATTCGCGTTAATCGTGCTCTTGGCGGTGGGATCCGATTACAACCTGATGCTGGTGTCCCGGATCGAAGAGGAGATCGGAGCCGGCCTGAAAACGGGACTCATCCGCGGGATGGGTGTTACCGGCCCGGTGGTGACTGCCGCCGGTGTGGTGTTCGCCGTCACCATGGGCACGATGATCACCAGCGATCTCCGGGCGATCGGCCAATTCGGCACGACGATCGGCATCGGCCTGCTGTTCGACACCTTCGTCGTCCGGTCGTTCATCACGCCGTCGATCATGACGGTGATGGGACGCTGGTTCTGGTGGCCGAAGCGGGTACGCGTCCGCCCGGCCAGCCAGATGCTTCGGTCCGTCGGGCCGCGCCCGCTGGTTCGTGCACTGTTGTACCAGCCGCGGCAGGCGGCCCCGCCGGATCCGCAGACGTAGCACATTGCGCGCCCGCTGATTGCGGATTGTGGCGCGCCGTCGAAATGCGCCGTCGGGGTTTCGAACCCCGGACCCGCTGATTCCGGGCAGCCGTATGCTGCCTGCGTGGCCATGGTGGATCCAGACGATGACACCATTGCCCGCTGGGTCGTCGCGCACTACCGCTACGACCCGGATCGGCGGGAGCGTCGACACGTTGTGGTGGCGGCGTTCGACAATCCGGACGAGTTCCACGCTGACATCCATGCGAGGGCGGAGCAGCTTGACGCTCGCAGGGAGAGCGGCGAAGACGTCGATCGGCTCGAACGCATCACCCGGCGCACCTACGCGGCGGGCTACCGTCGCCAACAACGCGACGCGCACCTACTGAAGCGAGCGATCGAGCATGCAGTTGCTCCGGTCCTCGACGACCTCGACTTGCCGCCGAATGTCTCTGCTGTGCGAGCCGTGCGTCGGTCGTCCGAGACCGACGGCTGAAGCCGCCGCAGATTCACTGGAGCGCGAGCGAAACTCGATGAGGTTTGCGGTCGGCCCGGGTCTATGTCGAATGACGACACCACCCCGACGGAGTAGGACGATATGGCGAAACCCCAGCACGACCAGTTGTGGGCACTGGCGCACGCCGAGCGCGCGGCGCTGGCGGAGGACCTCTCAGACCTCAGCGATGCGCAGTGGCGGCACCGCACCTTGTGCGGGAAGTGGGACGTCGAGGAGGTCGTCGCGCACCTGACCGCCGCGGCGAGCCTGGGTCAGTGGAAGTGGTTGCGCAGCATGGCCGACGCGCGTTTTCGCCCTGCCGTGCACAACCAACGTCGGCTGGCCGAGCACCGTGGCAGCACACCCGCCGAGACACTCAATCGGTTCCGCGCCATCGTCGAAAGCACCACCGCGCCCTCAGCTCATGTCCCGGCCTACCTCGGCGAGGTCGTGGTGCACGCCCAAGACATTCGTCAGCCGCTGGGGCTGACGCGGACACCCAGCCTCGACGCTCTGACACCGGTCGCTGAATTCTTCGCCCACCGCAACTTCACGGTCCCGAGTCGTACCCACGTTGCCAACCTGGAGTTGCGGGCAGACGACGGGCCGTTTGTCGCCGGAAGTGGCTCCCTGGTCACGGGATCGACTGTTGCACTGGTCATGGGCATGGCGGGTCGCCCGCCCTACCTCGATGAGCTCAGCGGTCCTGGCGTGCAACTCCTTCGGGCACGAATACGAGGCGTCATTGCCTGAATTCCTACGAGCTGGGTCATGCTGAGCCAGACAACCCCGGAAGGACTGGTCATGACAACCCCAGGCTCCACTAGCGGTCGGCGAATTCCTCAACTCATTCCGCATCGGTTGCTGCGTAACAATCAACGCCACCATCCCGCTGTGGTGGAGGAGGCTAAGAGACGCGGCGCCAAATTCCAGCTGCGGCTGGCAGATGGCATCACCGCATTCGCCGGCTCGATGAACTTCGTCTGGATTCACGCGGTGCTTTTCGCGGTGTGGATGGTGGTCTTTGAGAAAAACCCGTGGCCGACGCTGACTCTGGTGGTTTCACTTGAAGCGATCTTTCTGTCGACATTCGTCATGATCGGCCAGAACCGGCAAGCCGCCTTCCAACAGACCAAAGCCGACCACGACTTTGAAGCTCAGGAACTCGAGCTGAAAACCAACACCCAACTGACCCGCCAAATCCACGTCCTCACAGAGGAATTGCACAGACGGGTCATCGGCGGATCCGCGTAAGCATGCCAAGGCCGCTGCTGGAGGAGGCGCCACTGCCTGAATTCCTTCGATGGGAGATGCTTGACGGATGGAGCAATACCGCCGCAATGACCTAACCTTCGATGTCCGCGACGCCGGACCGGCTGACGGACCCGTCGTGGTGCTGCTGCACGGCTTCCCGCAGTACAACGACAGCTGGAACGCCGTCATCGACCGGCTTACCGCTCAGGGCTACCGCTGCCTGGCTCCCAACCAGCGGGGATATTCACCGGGTGCGCGGCCATCCCGCCGCCGCGACTACCGGATACCTGAACTCGTTGGCGATCTCGGTGCATTGATCGATGCCAGCGGTGCGCGGCAGGTGCACCTCGTCGGACACGACTGGGGCGCCGCGGTCGCATGGGCGGCCGCAGCGGAAATGCCTGAGCGGCTGGCAACCGTGTCGCCGGTATCCGTGCCGCATCCCGCCGCGTTCCTCAAGTCGTTCGCCACCAGTCGTCAGGGTCTGGCGTCTTGGTACATGTACGCCTTTCAGCTGCCCCGCATCCCTGAGTGGTCGATGCTGCGCCGCAACGGCGCCATGTTGTCCAGGTCGCTGCGACAGGCCGGGCAAACGCGGGCCGCCGCCGAGCGAGATGCACAGGGCATGAGCGAACCGGGCGCCCTGACCGCAGCGCTCAACTGGTATCGCGCCATGCCGCTGTCCAATCCGCGGGCGATCAACCAAAAGGTCTCGGTGCCAACGCTGTACGTGTGGAGCGACCAGGACGTCGCACTGATGCCGAAAGCGGCCCACAACACCGCCCGATACGTCAGCGGGGAATATCGGTTCGAGATCATGCCCGGTGTCTCGCACTGGATTCCGGACGAGCAGCCCGACAAGCTGGCCGACCTACTGCTCGACTGGTTCGCCGCTCACCCGCTTCGCTGATGCCTCGGTCAGCTGACGGCGCCGCGCTCCCCGAGCCGAGATCGGCTGTCGTTCAACGCCGTTTCGATCTCGGACCACGTTTGCTTGACGATCTGTGAAGCCGGTTGCAGATCGATGATCCGCGAGGACACCTGACCGGTGTTGGCGACACTGGCCTCGAAGTCACCTTCGAAGTACAGATCGGTGATCCGGCCGAGCAGCTCTACCTCGGGATCGCCCGCGGCGACACGGGCCGCAAGTCCGGTCCGTAGCACCCGCATCGTCGGATTGCCGGGAAGGTCCAGCATCACGGTGCCGTCATCGCCGGCCGAGATGATTTGGTTCTTGAAGTTGGCGTGCACGGCGGCTTCGTGGCTGGCCAGCATCCGGGTGCCCATCTGCACACCCTCGGCGCCTAGAACCACGGCGGCCGCCGCGGACCGAGCGTCGCAGATTCCTCCCGCCGCGATGATCGGAATATCGACCGCGTCGGCGACGAGCGGAAGCAAGACCAACGTCGACGCACCGAGGGCCGACTTGAACCCGCCGCCCTCCACCCCCTCGACCACCAGCGCGTCGACGCCCGCGTCCACGGCCTTCATCGCGCCCTTCAACGATCCGACGACGTGCACGACAGTCATGCCGGCGTCGTGCAGACGCTCCGTGAATAAGGCCGGATCGCCGGCGGAGGTGAAGACGTGGCGAACCTCGGCGGCGACCAGCTCGTCGACGATGGACGGATCCCGCTTCCAGCCCTGGATCATCAGGTTGGCCGCCACTGGGCGGTCGGTGAGCTCGCGCACCCTGCGCAGGTCAGCGCGACCTTCGGGGGTCAACGTCTCGATCATTCCGAGGCCACCACCTTCGGAGACGGCGGCGGCCAGTTCGGCCCTGGCGATGTACGTCATCGGCGCTTGGACGACGGGGTACTCGACGCCGAGGAGTGATTGGATGCGGTTGGTCACGCCTTGATTCTCTGCCAGGCCGCGGTGACGAGGATGCCCGGATTGGCGCAAGCTGCGTCGCCGCACTAATTTCTCTCGGGTAACGTTTTCAGCTGTTGGCGCAGTCGCACGGTGGTTCCTTCCCTTCCTGACTGTCGTCGGCGTGACTTTTGCCGCCGCGACCCACACCGGCCCCGCCCCGGCGGCGCGCCTGGTCGACGCGGCTAACCCGCTGGCCGGGCATGCGCTCTACGTCGATCCCACGTCAGCGGCCATGGCCGCAGCGCATCGCGCCAATCCGCCGAGTGCCGAACTCGACGCGATCGCCAACACGCCCCAGGCGTTCTGGATCGACGGCGCGGTTCCGTCAGCCGCGATCAGCAGGTACGTCAACGGGCACAGGCCGCGGGCAGCATGCCGGTGCAACCCCAGCGGCCGGGCACTCGGCGTGCCGCCCACGACGGCCACCGCGGGTGCACACGCCGACGCCTACCTGTGGGTTAAGCATCCCGGTGACTCCGACGGATCCTGCGGACGCGGCGAACCGGGGCCTGGTCACTTCATGAACGAGTACGCCATCGACCTGGCCCGCGCCGCGCACCACTAGGACGCTGTGGCGACATCGGCCGGCGGGCACATGCTGAATTGCTGCTGGACCCGCGCGTTACTGTCTTTTCATTGGCTTCAGCGAACAAGCCGATAGAAAAGTTGAGCCATTCAATGACTGCAGCAACGGAATCGTCGGTGCTCGAGGCGCGGGTCGGCCACCACTATCAGATGGACGGCACGTACCTGGTCGGCCGCGAAAAGCTACGCGAGTACGCCCGAGCCGTGCAGGACTATCACCCCGCCCATTGGGACGTCGCGGCCGCCGCTGAACTGGGTTACTCGGACCTGGTTGCTCCACTGACATTTACCTCGACCCCAGGCATGACCTGCAATCGCCGCATGTTCGAACAGATAGTCGTCGGCTACGACACCTACATGCAGACCGAAGAGTTGTTCGAACAGCACCGACCGATCGTGGCCGGCGACGAACTAACGGTTGACGTCGAGCTGACGTCGGTGCGCAGGATGGCCGGCCGGGATCTGATCACCGTGACGAACACCTTCACCGACGCGGCCGGCGAGCGAGTGCACACTCTGCACACCACGGTCGTCGGGGTCACCGCCGAGGACATCGATCCGGCGATCAAGACCGCCGTGCAGAACGCGATGATGCACGACGTGGACATCTTCGGAATCGGGGCGGACGACTACCACAAGACGGTGCGGCCCGAGGGCGAGATTCGCATCGCCGACGACGGCCTCACCCGCACGCCGGGGACGGCATCGTTCGATGATGTGAAGGTCGGTGACGAGCTACCGGTGCACCACGCCCGGCTGACTCGCGGCGACCTGGTGAACTATGCCGGTGTGGCCGGCGATGCCAACCCGATTCATTGGGACGAGGACATCGCCAAGCTGGCCAACCTGCCTGACGTGATCGCTCACGGAATGCTCACCATGGGTTTGGGTGCCGGATTTGCCTCCACCTGGACAGGCGACCCCGGTGCGGTCACCCGCTACGCGGTGCGGCTGTCGGCTCCCGCGATTGTGTCAGCCAGGGAGGGCTGCGATATCGAGTTCACCGGCAAAATCAAGTCACTGGACCCGGAGACCCGCTCCGGTGTGGTGATCGTCGCCGCGAAATCCAGTGGCAAGAAGATCTTTGGCATGGCCACGTTGGGCGTCCGCTTCCGCTGACTGGCGATCGTCAGACGGGTTCGAACTCGCTCACATCATCTCCTGAACAACCTTGCGCATACTTGCGAACGGGAACAAAAATTTGGTGTGATCCTATACGGGTCTCGCTGGGCGCCGCCCGTTGGGAACGATGGCGACGGTGACCAGCCAGATCCGCTGGTTCTACATAACCAAATTTTCGTTTCTTTCGCGGCCGCCGATATCCGAGCGGTGGACGCGTCGACGAGGGGATTTGCACCATGATCGACTTCAAGGAGCAGGTCGCGGTCGTCACCGGAGGCGGCCGTGGTCTGGGCCGCCTGTACGCCTTGGAATTGGCGAAACGGGGCGCCTTGGTCGTCGTCAACGACTTGGGCGGCAGCATGCACGGAGAAGGTGCAGACGCCAGTGTCGCTGACGCCGTCGTGAAGGAAATCGAAGACGCCGGCGGCAAGGCTGTGGCTTCGCATCATTCCGTCGACACCCCCGAAGGTGGCGAGGCCATCGTCAACACTGCGTTAGCAGCGTTCGGTCGCCTCGACTCAGTCATCAGTAATGCCGGCATTTTCAACAGCATCCCGTTCGACCAACTCACTCATAAGGATTGGACGAGCATGCTGGGGGTCCACCTCGACGGTGGATTCCACCTGAGCCAGCCGGCCTACCGGGTGATGAAACGGCAGGGCTATGGGCGGTTCGTGTTCATCTCGTCGTCGGGTGGGATGTTCGGTCAGCCGTCGGAGGCGCATTACGCCGCCGCCAAGGCTGGGCTGGTCGGCCTTTCCAATGTGATCTCGATCGAAGGTGCCGAACATGGCATCAAATCCAACACCGTTCTGCCCTTTGGTTTTTCGCGGATGGTCACCGAAACCATTGGTGATCCGAAAGCCCTCGAGGAGATCGGCTTCACCAAGGTCATCAACCCTGAACTCGTCGTGCCGATCGTGGTGTTTCTGGCCAGTCGCGCCTGCGAGTTGACGCACCAGAACTATTCGGCCTGCGGCGGGAGGTTCGCCCGGGTGTTCGTCGGGCTCGGCGAGGGTTGGCTCGCCGAACCCGACAGCCAACCGACCGCCGACGACATCGTCGCCCACCTGTCGGAGGTCACCGCCACCGATCCCTATACGGTTCCCGGCTCCATCTTCGAAGAGGTCTTTGCGATCTGCGAACGGCTCGGCGTCAACGCGATGTGATAGGCCGAGTCGGCTATGCGCGTCACTTCCTCGGAAGCTCCAGAACCGGCGTCCGACCTGCGCTCGATAGGCACCGTTGGTCTGCACAAGTGTTAACTCAGTCGACCGCAGAATTAATCACGACCAATCGACTTGAGGCGGCGGATGTAGTCGGTTAGGTAGTACACGTACAACGGGACGAAGTCATCGGTCAGCATGGCGAGCGCGCATTCGTCAGATGGAGGGTTTGTCCGCCAGTCGAATGCGGCGCGAACAAGCGCGGCACCGGGCGCTCCACTCAATTCTGAATAGTACTGAACTGCAGCCTCGTTGGTGCCCTCCCGGCCTGTTTCGGCAGTAAAGAGGAAACGGGCCGGGAACAACGCGAGCTTCGTAGTCCAGCGGATGCCGCCCTCGACGAGTCGGTCAGGTTGACGCGCGCAGGCCACCACGTCATCGGCCAGCAATTCGAGCGCAAATCGCGCGCCCGTGATGAGCAGCTCGGTTTGGTTGGGCGGCGTTAGGCCACTGCGTACGTCATTTCCCTTGAGTAGTCGCCCATGCTCGAGCAGGCACAGGCGATCAAGCGGAGGAAACCGGCCACCGGTGGCGCGACCAGCGAAAGATTCTGCTGTGCACCAGAATACGGATACCCGCCCGTGTAATGGCGATCCGATGGACCGCACGTTCTCGGCAACGCCAACTACCGAGTCAGCGTCAGACTCCTGAATCGGGTCAGTGAGGATCAAACCGACATCAACGTCGCTCACCAATGGGCTGAAGCCACCGTGAGCCAGGCTGCCCATGGCATACGCCGCAATCAACCGTCCGCCCAGCGAGTCAGAGGCGACCCGAACAACGTCGCGGAGGACGTCCTCCCCACTGGCAGAGTCGGTCGGCTGTGTCCGCTCTTGGTTGGTGTGAGCGCCCAGGCTCCCGAGCCGTTGATCCACGACCACCTCCGAACTCGCGTACCTGACATACAGCGGCCAACCGCCCAGCGGTTTGCCGAGTTTGATTATTCGCATCCCGCCTTGGGGGCCGTTGCTGATTGGCCGCTTCCTGTGCGGAGATGACACAGAGCCTGAGAACCTCTCACTGTAGGTTCTCATTTCGCGTGTCGTATCGCGATCCAGAGCAACCCCGGGACGCAAGGAGCGCAGGTGAGTCGACGCAGGCTGGCGCTCGTCGCGCTGTGCGCACTCGTCGTCGTCTTCGGCGGGTGGATGCTGTCGCGCACCCACCCTGCCGAACCGGCACCAACGACAGCCGGTCAAGTCGGTGAGCCGGCGTGCCCGATAGCCACCCTGCCGCATGAAGTGGTCGACACCGTGAAGCGCATCCACGCAGGCGGCCCTTTTCCGTTTCCGCGCAGCGATGGTGAAGTGTTCACCAACTGGGAGGGTCATCTGCCCAAGCAGCGCAGGGGGTACTACCACGAATACACCGTGATCACCCCGCGAGCCCGAGACCGGTCGATGAGGCGCATCGTCACTGGTGGAGCACCGTTGGCAAATCCGGCCCAATACTTCTACACCGGCGACCACTACGACTCGTTCTGTCTGGTCACTGACGCGGGAAAGCAACCATGACGCGAGAACCGACCGAAAATCTGCCGGTGATCTACCGCATTGACGGCCGAAAGATCAGATCCGCCAGCGACTTCTACCGCGAGATCGGCTCCGCCGTCAACGGACCGGGCGGCTACTTCGGCCGCAATCTCGACGCACTGGCCGATTGTCTGAGGGGCGGATTCGGCACCCCCGAACACCGGCCTTACGAATTCGAATGGCAACACAGCGCGCTATCACGGCGCTACCTCAACGAGATTCGCTACGGGCAACGGACATTGTTCGACGCAATACACGACGTCTTCAGCGACGCCGGGGTAACGCTGCGCCTTGGGTGACACCTCGCCCGAGCTTTCAGTCGAGTTGGGTGCCTTTCTTCTTCTTGTTGGAGATTTCGATGTGATAGCCGTGAAGAACGGTGACGATCATCGAGATTGAGACGACGCCTTCGGCGATGAAGAAGGCCGCGAAGTCGATGAGCGAACCGATCGGCGGGTCTCCGGGGACGGCGTTCCGCAGCGGGATGAGCGCGAACAGCAGTGTGCCGAGGAATCCCAGAGCGGACCAGAACAAGCCGAGCTTGCCGCTGGCGACGTACCACGCCGCGATGAGAGCGGCGATGGTGAGGCACCACATGAACGCCATGATGAACACCGCGAACATGATTGTGCTCGACGACCGCGTTACGGCCGCGGTTGCGGCGAAGTGTGATTCGGGTGCGGCGATGGCTTTGGCTTCTCCGCCAGCCCGGTGCACTTCAGTCGAGTTTTCCTGTTGCGGCGCCATTTTGAAGAAGGCGTCGATGTTGTCGAACACGACACGCACCGGGACGGCGTGCTGATTTGTGCCGGTGCCGACCAGGACGTGGAAATGAAAGCTCGCCGTGTAGCTGTCGAGGGGGTAGTCGGTGATGGTCCCGTCACGAAGCGCGAATTGGACCGAGACGAATTCCGGGCGTTCATTCGCTTTGGAAACAACGGTGGGGTTAGTGACCGCGTTGCTGACGAGGGTCGCGTCTTCCTTTAGATCGTGCGTGCGCGCGTCCACCAACGAACCCGCGCCCTTCAACTCCAATTGAGCGCTTATCCGCGCTGTGGACGGATCGATGTTCTGAATGAGGACGGTGACGGTCGCATGGTCCGGGTTGGTGGTGTCGCCGAGGACAGTCGCATGGCGGGCTTTGTGGTGCTCCAG
>Ga0302325_10036054_pt1 | contig 10087 bp, 14 predicted proteins | sample Palsa_T0_2_FD_201948 | JGI IMG/M metagenome (GOLD analysis project Ga0302325, IMG submission 201948) | Peat permafrost microbial communities from Stordalen Mire near Abisko, Sweden - Palsa_T0_2 | ecosystem: Environmental > Terrestrial > Soil > Palsa > Peat permafrost | place: Sweden: Abisko... | reverse complement strand
GGATAATGAATGACACCGTCAAGCATTGTGAGCTCGTCGGACTCTGGCAGATGGATTTATTGTTAACTCGGATTCCAGTACTAGTATTCCTGCTTACTATACCAAGTGGGAATGACACGTCATTCCTAATCGGAATTGTGGTCAGGACAGCGAAAAATACATGCGTTAATCTCACAATTCAACTTCCTGCCGGTACATTTCATTCCGAACCTCCTCCAATATTAACTGTCACTTACATCCTCCGATGTTCTTAACCTCCCTCCTGGGACTTCAACCGTTCTAAGCCTTCCACTGGGAACCTCATTTTTTGTGATATTCTGTTGCCTTCCCTCGAGCGGTATCCCATATCTTTCAAAAGCATTCCGTTAATGCAATGGGGCCCCAGTTTGCTCTGAAGCCGTTTCGACTTCTGGATTCCTCGAAGCATCTATGTTTGCCTCCAGACTCTCTGTACGAACACCCCCATGGATGGTGGACTTCATTTTTGGTATAACGAATATGGCGGATATTAAGACGATAATGGCGACGAAAGCAATTGCTCCGCCCACAATTCCGCCAATTGCGCCGGGAGAGATTGCTGACCCGGATGAGAAACCAGTGCTGGGCGACGATTGAGATGTTGTAGGCGTGCTTACAACGACCCGTGTGTCCTAAGAAATTATTAAGGAGAATGCTCTTTGTATGATTCTACTGTTGTAGTAGTCTGTATCCCAGACTCTAGTTTAGCACCGTCGACAAGGTAGAATGATGTGTAGTCCTGCCCCGTTTGCCATTTGTAGTAGCACTGGCTATGCTTGCCGTCAGGTCCATAGTTTCCTGGCGCAAAATCAACACCCACACACTGCCAATTTTCCGGAGACTCATTCCAGATCGCACATCCGTCGATACAGCCCAGAAAGTCAAGAGTATAGTTGAGATACAAATCGAACCCCCAGGACCGACCACAGTACACTCCGAACTGCGCTCCGGTCGTCGATTCATAAATACTTCCGTTCCTGCTTGTGCATTCCGTATCTGGCGCTTGGACGTCATTGGCAGAAGAGGCCTGTATAATTCAATAACCGTTCCCCTGGGGAAATGTGGGGGAAAGGGGGAGACGAAAACGAACAAGAGCCGAAACAAGAAAATACCGTTGTTGCATTCAGAAGCATAGCACTATCACCGGTAGGGTCCGAGCCACCATATTCAAGTGTGAGTCGCCATAACAACCAGCATAGACTTCCTCCCACTGCATCACCAGGTCCGAATTGTCCATAGTGCCACACGACTCCAACACACGGCACAGAATTATTTCTGTTCCATGTAGCACATGCATCGATGCAAGTTGCGAAATCAGTTGTAAAAACGATGGAGAGGTTGTCGTACCATGGCCAAAAGAAGTTACACTGAATGCTGAACGTGTAACCTCCTGACCGGTAAGTAGTTGCATTTATCTCTGTGCAACCGACACTTCGTCGGACATGCTCGAGGTGAACAGGTCCTACGCTGGGAGTAGGAAGAATTATGCTGAGGGATCAATGCTTAGGGGGCAACAAAATGAAGAGAGTACTTGAAGGTCTTTACTGAGGAGACACTCGAGTCCCCGGAGATGTCTGCAGCCTTCATTTGAGGAGTAACTTCCGAGCTTACACAAATGTTAGGCGAGATGTTTGCATAACGCTCTTGCAAAGTGTCGGAAGTCTATCCATTAGTTGCAGATTGGGTCGCAACACCTTAGAACAGGCAACCTCAACCAAAAACCAGTAGATGAATAGGACTTCCATACAATACCGGTTGAAAGACGCCATTCTCATGAATGTGACCCACATCTTGACCGATGTTATTTCTATTTAATGCGAGAATGAGGATAGTAAAGACAACTGGTGGTGACGTGAAGGCGTGAGCAGAATCTGCCTTGTGGAGATATGGCGAATATGCTTTTGATAATTGGGCGAAGATAAGAAAGGACTACGGAACTGGCAGTGGGCTGCCATATGGAAGGATCTTTAACTTTCATTTATATGATCACGATGCGGATAGAAGTTTTGAGTTTACACCCCCGCGAAAATGTAAACCGCCTTGCACCGCTGATCTCCATGAAAGCCTTCCTCTTTCCTTCAACAATGTGAATTAAACTTGCAACCCTTGGAAATGCCGTCAGATGACCAAAACTTTGTCTCCGCGGTGCGGAATCGGCCCTGAACTCCGTCGGCCCGACAGTCTCATGAAACCAATCAACAGATGGCCAAGGTTTACCTGTGGAAACTTAACTTTAAAGTTGGTAGTTTCGGCAGCGGCGGATGCGTTTCCCCAACTGTTAAAGGAGTCTTATCTGCTTGCACACTTCATGGCGGAACCAATGGCCTTAGCTGAGCAACGAGACATGGTATGAGCTTTAGTTTGATTATACGGAATTTTAATTTGAAAAGCATATATACACGTTATTCCTTTGGGAAAGACGACTATGAAACTATTTACAGTGGAAACTATTTACAGGAACTAATATCATACTAGGGGTCCTCGAGTTTGAACATTGTTTCTTTGTGAGGGATGTTAATTTGGATTATCCTCATCAATTTCCTCGTCCTCGTCCTCGTCGGCGTCGGCGTCGGCGTCTGATCCATCGTCTTCCTCATCATATTGGCTCTCGTCTTCGTCCCTTTCCTCGTTCTCGTTGTCATATTCATCGCTCAAAGGGTTGTAGAGGTCCTCGTAGTGAATCATCGGGTCGAGGATCCAGGGGCCGAGAATTACACGATCCTCAAAACATGAAATATCGCATCCAAAACCGCTACTATCCATCCAATCATTAAACCTCCTCTGCGACTGTTCCGAGAACGGCAAACTGCCATCCTCCCACATCCAAAACTCACATCCCCTTTGCCCTGGTTTCCCCTTATTCTTACATTTATAAAACTTACGTCCGATATTATGTGGCATGCCATTTCGCACAGTCAACAACAATGCAGGAATCCCGCAATAGCATTTCTTGGGAGGAGGGAGAATTGGATCCCCTTCCCACGCCCAGAATTTGCATTCGAGGGTCGCGCACTTGTAGAAATGTTTGCCAATCGAAATGGAGCCCAGGAGGAATTTCATTGCACAGATCTCATTCGTATGAACTCATTTACCCACTACATAATTGATTGAAAGAAATAACTATTTAGGAACATTCAAAACAATACAGCCACTACAGCAAAGAAAAAGAAAATCCAAAACGAAAAGAGTGACCAAAACGAAGATAACTACGAAAAGACCTTCCCCTCGGACCCAATACTCCTGGCAGTAGAAGTATAAGCGGAGAAGACACTCCTCTCCAGATCATCCTCGGGATTCCTCGCCGTCTCCCCCACTCGTCGATAATAGACCCGTTTAGCCCACTTCCATGCCTCGACGCCGCCAAAAAACAATGCGGTCTCCACAAAAACAATCCCCCATTCCCAACTAATCGGCGCATGTTTAAACACCTTCGTATTGATAACGGGGATATAAATGATTGGAAACACGGTGACGAATCCCGCGAAAATACTCCAGAACAGGAACTGATTGCGCCAGACGTCGCGGATCCATTGCGTCAAGTAGTGTTTGCTGCCGGGTTGCATGCGGAAGAACGAGCGGCGCATGTTGACCATTTCCCAGGCTAGGAAGAGCGCGAACCAGGTTAGACAAGTAAATGTTGTGGCGCGGGCGCGGAATACAAGTTCGCATTGCGGGGAGATGGAGTCGTTGCAGCCGACGCCCAGGTTTCCATCCCCGAAGGCGAAGACGACGAGGGAGAAGGAGGCGAGACAAAGAGCTGCGGCCCAGAAACCGTAGACGGTCATATCGAGCAGGACTTCCCAGGTAAACACACCCATTTTCAACTATTATTAGGATTGGAATATGCGGAGGGAATACGTTGTGAGGAGGACGGTTCATGATGTCCGGGGCGGCGATTTCCATTCCAAGACCCATGGCGGGGAAGCCAGAAGTGACCATGATGATCCAGAGGATCTCGACGGGTGCGAGTGGGAAGACTGAAATGCCGTCGCGATCTTTGAACGCTAGGCCGATGAGTAGGGTACATGCTTGAGCGATGTTCTCTGCCAGTAAATGAAGAATGAACTTCTTGATGTTATCGAACATCCTGCGGCCTTCCTCAATGGCATTGACAATGGAAGCAAAGTTGTCATCCGTCAAGACAATGTCCGAAGCATCTTTCGCAACATCACTTCCCGCCATTCCCATCGCAATACCAACATCCGCTCTCTTCAAACTCGGAGAATCATTGACTCCATCACCTATAATAAGCTATGCCCAAATCAACATCGGAGGGGAAATACCTGTCATCGCACAAAAAGCCTTCCTTCGATGCAAAGCCTCAATCATCCTGACTTTGGTATTCGGAGCACATCTCGCGATAACCAATGGCAGAACAGGTAAATTATCAATCTCCTCATCACTCATCCGATCAAAAGTCTGCGCCGTCATAACCATACTAGAAACGACATCGGGCGCAAACTTATGAATATCCTTTGGAATAATACCGACTTGTTGCGCAATGGCTCTTGCCGTAGCAGGATGATCCCCAGTGAGCATGTGGACGTTTATTCCAGCGACATGACATTCTGCGACAGCGCCGGCTGATTCCGCCCTGGGGGGGTCGTAAAGACCAACTAGTCCCAGGAGATTGATATCCTTTTCAGCCTCGAGGCGATTTTCAGGGACCGAATCAACTGGTCGGGATCCCACGGCCAGGACACGTAATCCCTGGGATGCAAGACATTCCATGTTCTTCAGCAGGAGATGTTTTTTCGCCTCGTCGTTGGCGTATTCGGGACATGCATCGATGACTCTCTCGAGAGCACCTTTCATGAAGACGAATTTCTTGCCCTGGTTCTCGAAGATAACGCTCATTCTCTTTAGCTCGGAATCAAAGGGGAATTCAGCGAGTTGATTCCATCCTTTTTCCTGCAGAGATTTCCTCCCCCAGCCGAATTTCATGACAAAGACTTGTAGTGCAATTTCAGTGGGATCTCCGCGAGCGTGCCATTCTCCGGACTCCCTCTCTTTGAAGACAGAAGCGAGATTCGCAAGGGAAGCAACGTTGAGGAAGTTTTCGAGTTCGACGTTGCCTGCGAGTAGTGATACTGGGTTCTCATCTTTGGCGTTTTCAGAGGAAGATTTCTCGAGAGGCGACTTTTGCGTGAACGACAATGCGCCGACTTGAGGATTGAAGGGCTCTGATCCCGTTCCGACATGGTACGTTCCATGACCAATAACCCAAGCTTTCCTCAAGACCATTTTACCTTGAGTAAGCGTTCCGGTTTTATCGCTGCAGATATCCGTGACCGCACCGAGTGCTTCCAATGAATCCAGTTTTCTTACAATGACATTCCTCTCCACCATCTGTTTTGTCCCCACCGCCATCGTAATCGTCAACACAACGATCAAGCTCGCAGGAATCATCGACAACCCCGTCGCAACCGCATAAATAATAACCTCACTCGAATTACTGAAATGATTTGCCGCCAGTACAATAATCGCAAACACCACCGCAATAACAAACAACCCAATCGCCAATTTGGAAAGTTTTCTCTGCAACGGAGTGCCCACATTGACCCCCAAGAAGCGTCCCACGGTATCCCACATCGTCAGCGCCCCGGCCTGAACATACCGATGGGGCCCAGCATTTCCCTGCGAATCGCGCCGCACTTTACGGATCTTGGAGGAGTCGGCGTTCAGGGACTTTGCGATCGCGCCGATCTCAGTGGACATGCCGGTCGATGTGACGATTCCTCGTGCGCGGCCCTTGGTGACGGTGCTGCTGCTGAAGGCCATGTTGATGCGGTCGCCGACGGGGCAGTCTTCTTCGAGGTGCACGTGGATGGATTTTACGACGGGGAGGGATTCGCCGGTTAGGAGGGCTTCGTCGGTTTCGAAGTTCATTGCTTCGATGATTCGAAGGTCTGCGGGGACAGTATCGCCCATTTTCAACTATTCATCAATACCGTCCCACAACAAGGAAATGGAAAGATAGATCTTTCTCTTAGGGTAATAGGGAAATACCTCAACGACGTCTCCCGGGACAAGTTCCGGGGAAGGGATCTGTTTTGCATTCCCCTGACGAATGACATTTGCGCTGGGAGATGATAACCCACGTAACGACTCCATTGTCTTTTCGGCAGAATATTCCTGAAAGAAGCCGACGACGATATTCAAGACCACAACGGCGGTGACGACACCGCCTTCAATGAACGATTTGATCCCGAACGACACTCCCAGCGCCAGAAAAAGGACCAACATCATCGCATTGACAATCTGCTTCAACAGAATCTTGGGCCATCCGACGCCTGCTCCTCCAATCAACTACTCGTCAGTCGCTGCACAAGAACGAACGACACGTCCAGGACAGGGTATGCCGAGGCGGGCGGCAAGGACAGCATTACGGGAAGGGAGGGAAGGGAAGTACAGCATTGGGTCCATATGTAGATTGACGTTGCGCGATCTCTGACTCAGTGAGCCCACTGTCGACATCCGTGCCGAGCTGCAAGGCAATATCCTCGATGGAGAGCAAATAAGGCGGGACTGAAAACGCGATCGCTTGCGGTGGAGAACGAGAAGAACCATTGTGCATGCACAAAATCGCTGAAAAGGTCTTAAAAGGGCTGTCTGTGTCGTCCAAGCCGTCTCAATCAATCGAGACAAAACTCAGGAAATCCGCTGTTGAGGAGCAAGCAAAGTTGGAGGGTGTGGGAAAACTTTTGTGTGGCGATTGGGCTGGCTTTATCTAATCTAGCCCTCGACCTCGCAGTGTCGCCACTGTCTGGAGCAGCCGTTTCGGCGCATGACGAATAACTCCATCAAGGCCAATCATGCAATCGAGAGCAACCGGCGATGAACCCGCCTGTCTCCCGGCCCCCACTGATTCGTGGAAATTCGTGGGATTTCGCTGCTGCAGTCTCCCTGCACCAAGTCGCATTGGCCAATCGCCGCCAACAAGTGTGTCACAAAGTTGCGATTCCGAGTGAGTCATTTAGCGGGAAATTTTTAAGCGGGAAAAAACGTGCACAGTCCGTTGGTCCAGCGGACTTGCGAGAAACGGAGATATCCTCCGATATTTGCGAGACATTCGCTGTTCTCCAGTCGATGATCTGATCTGATCGAGCATTTCGCGGGACTTGGTTTGCGGGGGATCCTTCCGTTTAGTTCAGGGGACGGGGATTGCGAGATTTTAGTGTCTCGCTAGTTCCGTCTAACGAACGTTATGTAAAATGTCCCATGCAAATTTCGATTGCGGATCACTCCGCCAAAAAGGTTCATATCTCACATGCAAAATCAAGGACCCCACTGATCAAATCGGCGATAACGCCAGGATAAGGCCATTTAGGACGAAGGGAGGATTTAGGTTATTACGACGCGGTTGGCGCAGACCTGGATTGAGAGTTCATAGGTGACGGGCGGCTTGGACGGGACCCTACCGGAGCGACTGATCTCAATTGTCTCCATCCACGCCGTTCGTTACGGTACGGTCAAGAAACAAAAAGTATTGCCGAAGCTCCCCACTACACTTTTCACATGCAACCATGATGTCTCGCTACGACCGATTGATCAGATCATGTCCCAACAATTTCACAAACGACGGCCCATCTCTTCCCGCGAACGTAGATTCTCGTTCAATGGAGCCAGGTACTAGTACTCGCATCATTGGTGTCCAATCGGGAAGCATTTTTAAACACACTCCTCCCACCGCCTTTGCAAACCGATGAATTCGGCATACTCGTTTGGCACACCTTCGAATTGTATCTGAATTTACAGTCGCGTCTGGCCGCCAGCTGAAAGAGCACAGGAAAAATAGGTACTTGGATAAGCCATCAACTTCTTCTCAGCAGCCAGACCTTGATTCAGTTTGGAGATCTGGAGAGCATTTGCAATTGCGTTATGTGGGGTGCGGCGGATCCATTTAAGGTTGAAGTTAGCCTTTCGTCTCTCTGCAAAGAGAGTTTTTTGGCGGGAAAAATATTTATCATTGGCTCTGTCAGCTCAGATAAATGGTCATGGGTCCATTTTCTTATCTCTGGGAGAACTGCTTGTAATAAGCGCGCTCCCTTACTTCATTTTTTCCCCACGCCACCTGAGGAACCCATTCCTACAAGGTCCGTAGGGACAATGACAGGTTTCTCGCTTGCAAGTATCGTTAACGTTAACCATAGACCCGATGACGCCACCCGAGCAACCTATTCCTCTTCCGCCAATTGCAATTGCAACTCCAAACAACTGGCACCTTTTCCAACGACCGTATCAAGTCGATTCTGGGTGCCGCCACGGACAAACTCCCGGTTATCCACATCTTCTTCAGGACGTGAACAGGCTCGCTATTGCTCTCCAGTCAGGGATTGAGCTCAAATACCGAGACACTCAAACACTCATTGACATTCTTGTTCAGCGATCGATTTACGAAAATGATGCTCTCAGACATCATTATCGGGATTGGTGTAAGGCCGACCTGGGCATGCTTATGTCCCAGACTTTCTCTCAGGCAGAAACACATGTTAAGGTTGCTCTCATCGGCTTGGCTATTGGTCCCGCTCTGTTCGATCTTTGGCTTATCAACAATGTATTACTCCGCCCATCTATCTGAATGAGGGTAGTTATCTGACGTGGATGATCTTGTCATCGAGCTATTTATTGGTCGGGATCCCCAAGATTTGATCGATCTCGCAGCAAAGCACCAGCATCTATACCAGCGAAATCTTTCAACTGTCACGACCAAGGTCAGAAGCAAAGATCTTGTACGAGCACTGGAAATTGTTTCAGAACAAAATCGTCCTAATTTTGAAGTCCCGGTTGACATGGAGCTTATTCAAAGAGATGTTATGAAAATCATTCCCATTCTCCAGGCAAGTTTCCCTCGCGCAGAAGACTTATTCGAACTTTTTCTCCGTCGCTCGAACAGGCATATTCAATTTTTGTCAATAATGTATGAACAACAGTCCAAAGAACCTCTCGACACGGCGATCCGCAAGAGTGGCCTCTCCCAGATAGCGCGAGACGTCTGTATCCATGCCGTCCGTACCGCCACGAATATGACGTATCGTGATGCGATGTTGCTCCGCAACGCATTGCTAACGGTCGGCACGAAGAAAGGAAAACTCGCGATCGCTATAAGGGTGATAAGGATGCAGTTCTATAAACGGCACTGGATGCAAATCAAGGCGGAGTTTGTGGGGGTTACCGGCATCGACTTCAGGAGTAAAATGAACAACCTTAGTGAAGGTGTTTTTAGGGATTTGATGTCCGCAATGGCTAGGGTGTGAGAGTATTTTAGGATGTACAATTGGGTATTTCTAAGGGACAACATTCACTTGGATACGTACATAGCTGGCTATTTGTGCGTTTTGGTATTTATTTACAATCGATGGAAGCTATTGCGACCATCATCAGATTTGACGATATTAATGATTACTTCAGGAAACGGACGGGGATTGCGGTGGGGTTTAGGACGAAGGGATTGAGAAATCATAGCCGACAGGCGACTTGTACAGGACCATACAGTAGTCAGTAACTGATCTCAATTCTCTCCATCTACTCCATGCGTTACGAACAAAACGTGATTGCCGCACCCCACCACCGCGGCCGCATTTTACTCACCCCTCTTCACTTTCCCCTTGTCCTGCATAGAGACAACACCAAACGCTCCTCCCCCAGGTCCATAAAACTCCCTCAAATCCGCAATGAATTCCGCTGGTCTTTCCCAACTCGCGAAATGACCACCGCTATCGTGTAGGCGGTGGAATTTCAGGTTGCCTGTGATGTGTGCCCAGTCTATCGACGTCGTTAGTGTCATGGAAACAATATCAAGGACAGTGGCATGAAAAAGGTTATTAAGGGGAGTGGATAAGGATGACAGTATTAAGGGGAGCGGATGATGAGGACAGTATTAAGGAGATTGAATGATGATGATGGAGAGGGGAGGATGTAAGTGCGTGAAGGGGAGGAATAGGGGATGAACCCTTTGGTAAAAATCCTATATCTTTAGGAAAGGCAGAGTATCCCATCGGAACACTAACGTACTCCTCAATCGCAATTTTCGCGTCCTACAATAAATACCAAACACACACAGACAAAG
>Ga0302325_10036053_pt1 | contig 10087 bp, 4 predicted proteins | sample Palsa_T0_2_FD_201948 | JGI IMG/M metagenome (GOLD analysis project Ga0302325, IMG submission 201948) | Peat permafrost microbial communities from Stordalen Mire near Abisko, Sweden - Palsa_T0_2 | ecosystem: Environmental > Terrestrial > Soil > Palsa > Peat permafrost | place: Sweden: Abisko... | reverse complement strand
CGGTTAACGGCCGCCTGGCCTGTGCATAAAGGGTTTACGTTACTGGCTGGCGAGGGCTGGTGCCGTGGCACGGCGTCCTGTTAAATTTGTTCTGACCGGACAGTACAAAGTAGTCAGGAGGGTCACCAATGGCTAAGCGCTGGGTACAGCGGCCAGACGGGTCGACGTGGGGCGACTGGGGCGAGGACGACGAGCTCGGCCGGATCAACCTCATCACCTCGGAGAAGGTGCTCGAGGGAGTCAGGGAGGTACAGGCGGGCAAGAGCTTCTGCCTCAGCCTGCCGCTCGACTTCCCCGGCGGTTCCTCGCTGAACCAGCGGCGTTACCCCCCGATCATCAGGCCGACAGAGGACCTGGCGCACAAGCCGGACACCTTCTACAACGTGGTCGCCAAGGACTCGATCGCCCCGGAGTACATCGACGTCTGGTCCGACGACATGGTGACCCTCTGGACGCAGTACTCGACGCAGTGGGACGCGCTCGTGCACCAGGGCGCGCTGTTCGACGCCGACGGTGACGGGGTCGACGAGCCGCTTTACTACAACGGCTTCAAGCCGCACGTGGACATCATCGGGCCGCAGGACGACGCCAAGGGCGACGGCAGCGGCAGCGTCGCCTTCGCCCGTCACCTCGGGCTCGAGCACATGGCCGCGCACGGCGTCCAGGGCCGGGCGGTGCTGATCGACGTGGCGCACCACCTGAACCACACGCAGGAGTGGACCGCGGTCCCGATGAAGACCGTGCGGGAGATCATGGCGGCCGACAAGGTCGAGGTCAGGCCGGGCGACATGGTCATCCTCCACACGGGCTTCACCCAGAAGATCCTCGACTGGGACAAGCACCCCGACGCGTCGCGGATCCAGGCCATGTACCCGTACCTCGACGGCGAGGACCCCGAGGTGCTCGAGTGGATCACCAACTCCCAGATGTCGGCGCTGATCGCGGACAACTACGCGGTCGAGGGGTGGCCCGCGCCGAGCCCCGAGCCGCACACCCTGATCCCCGTGCACAACCTGTGCCTGTTCAAGCTGGGCATCCCGCTCGGCGAGATGTGGTACACGCAGGAACTCGCGACCTGGCTGCGGGCCAACGACCGCAGCAGTTTCCTGCTGACCGCGCCGCCGCTGCGGCTGCCAGGCACCGCCGGCGGCCCGCTGAACCCGATCGCGACGGTATAGCCGTCCGCGCCGCCAGCCCCGGGAGCGACGATGGCATCACCCGAAGACGGCCATGGCCAGTCAGGCTCCTACTCCGACATCGTGGTCGTCGGGGCGGGCATCCTCGGCATCCACCAGCTGTACGTCGCGCTCAAGGCGGGTTACTCGGTCACGCTGCTCGAGAAGGGCGGCGGCGTCGGCGGCACCTGGTACTGGAATCGCTACCCCGGCTGCCGGTTCGACTCGGAGAGCTACACCTACGGCTACCTCTTCTCCGAGGAGCTGTGGCAGGAGTGGGACTGGTCGGAGGAGTTCGCGCCGCAGCCGGAGACCGAGCGCTACCTGAACTACGTGGTGGACAGGTTCGGCCTGCGCGAGCACATCAGGCTCGACAGCGACGTCACGTCCGCAGTCTGGGACGGGGAAACCACGTCCTGGACGGTTCGCACCTCCGGCGGCTTCGAGATCCGGTCGCAGTACCTCATCAGCGCGACCGGCGTGCTGTCGGTGCCGCAGTACCCCGACGTGCCGGGGCGCGCGGACTTCCGCGGCGAGTCCTACCACCCGGCCCGGTGGCCGAGGGAGCCGGTGGACTTTACCGGTAAGCGCGTCGCCATTATCGGCACCGGCAGCAGCGGCGTCCAGATCGCCCCCCTGATCGCGGACGAGGTCGAGTCGCTTGTGATGTACCAGCGCTCGGCGACCTGGGCCACGCCGCTGAACAATCACCCGATCTCCGCGGAGCAGCGGACCCACCTCAAGGCGAACTTCGCTCCCATCAAGGCCACGCTCGACGCCTCGGTCTCCGGCTTCCTGCACAAGCCGGCTGGTAAGAAGGCCTTCGATGACTCGGAGGAAGAGCGTCTGGCGTTCTTCGAGCAGGTCTGGCAGAGCCCGGGCTTCTCCAAGATCAGCACGAACTACGACGACATGCTGTTCAACCCGGCGGCCAACGCCGAGTGGTGCGCGTTCATGGCGGAGAAGATCCGCGCCATCGTCAGCGACCCGGTGACCGCGGAGAAGCTTATTCCCACCGACCACGGGTATGTCGGGCTGCGGCCGCCGTATGTCACCGATTACTACGAGATGTACAACAAGCCGAACGTGTCGCTCGTGTCGCTGCGCGAGACGCCCATCGTCAAGGTCACCGAGACCGGCATCGAGACCTCGGACGGCCTGCGCGAGTTCGACATCATCATCTGGGCGACCGGCTTCGACTTCGGCACCGGCGCGATGCTGCGCATGGGGATCATCGGCGCCGACGGCCGCAAGCTCGGCGAGTACTGGACGGATGGCCCGCGGACGTACGCCGGCGTCATGGCCCACGGCTTCCCGAACCTCTTCTTCCCCGGTGGCCCGCACGGGGCGTCGGGCAACAACCCGCGCTACGGCGAGCTGCAGATCGACTTCGTGCAGCGGCTGATCGACCACGCCCGTGCGGCGGGCCGTCGGCGGGTCGAGGTCCCCAAGGCGGCCGAGCAGGCCTGGATGGACATGATCGCGCAGCTTGAGGCATACTCGCCGTTCGAGAAGCGCGGCCAGTACTACGGCGGCAACACGCCGGGCAAGCCCAAGGCCTACCTGCTCAACCCGGGCGGCAGGCCGAAGTTCGACGAGTTCACGCAACAGGCCGCAGACAGCGGTTTCGAAGGTTTCCTCGGCTGACCCGATGACGACTCTCGAGGGGAAATTCGCGTACATCAATTAATGTACTGATCGGTCAGTCTGAATTTCGCCTAGCCGCATGGCAACGGATGCCCGCCGATATCCGGCTGGCTTAGCCTTGTCACGCGAAGCGACGGCGCGAACACCCGATACGTGGATTTCAATCATGTTACCGCCGTTCCTTGACTCCGGGTGCGAGCGGCGAGAGCATTCTCTATAAGACCTACCGGTCGGTACAGAGATCACGCGGGCCCGGCAGGTGAGGAGCTGGTCATAGGTGACTGATATCAGGCAGGCGCTGTCCCGTCGGGGCACGCGCAACGTGGCCGGGGCGGCCGTCGTCACGGCGCTTGTCGTCTTCGTCATTCGGCAATCGTGGGCCGGGCTCCCCGTCACGGGGAGCGGCATCGTCGGGTTCGTGATCACTGGTATCGCGCTCGGCTCCATCTACGGTGTCGCCGCGCAGGGCCTGGTCGTCACGTACGCCACGTCGGGCGTGTTCAACTTCGCGCAGGGCGCCATCGGCATGTTCCTTGCCTACGTGTACTGGGAGTTCAGGGTCGACATCGGGCTGCCCACCATCGTCGGCATCCTGCTGACGGTCGGCGTGGCCGCCCCGGTCATGGGCATCCTCATTGAGCGCCTGATCATGCGCCACCTCACCAACGCATCGATCGTCGCCCAGCTTGTCGTGACGATCGGCCTGATGCTCGGCCTGATGGGCCTCGCGTCGTCGTTGTGGAACCCGAACTCGAACACGCAGCGCGTCATCCCGACCTTCTTCGGCGACAGCGGCGTGAACCTCGGCAGCACGTTCCTACCGTACTTCCGGATCGTCGACATCGCCACGGGCATCGGCGTCGGCCTGCTGCTCCGCTTCCTGCTCTACCACACGCGCCTGGGCATCACCATGCGCGCCGTCGTCGACAACCGGGACCTGACCGTCCTCAACGGCGCGCGCCCGGCATCGGCGACCATGACGGCCTGGGCCCTCGGCTCCGCCATGGCCGCGCTGGCCGGCATCTTCCTCGCCGAGGAGCTGAGCGCGCTCGACGCGTCGACCCTGACGCTCTTCATCGTCGACGCGTTCGCCGCCGCCATCATCGCCCGGCTGCGCTCGCTGCCCATGGCCTACGTCGGCGGTCTTGTCATCGGGCTCTCGCTGTCCTTCCAGGAGAGCTTCCTCAGCTGGACGGGGCGGTGGACCTCGGCGCCGCAGGCCATCCCCGCGGTCGTGCTGTTCATCGCGGTCCTGTTCGTGAAGGACGCCCGCGTTCAGGGCAGGTCCAAGCCGCGGCAGACGAGCGAGCGGATCCCCTCGATCCGCAACGCGCTGCTCGGCTTCCTGGCCCTGATCGTCATCGCGGCGATCTGCGCGGCGACCCTCAGCCGCCCGAACGTCCGCGAGGTCACGCTCGTCCTGCTTACCGCGTTCGTGATGCTGTCCCTCGTGCCGCTGACCGGCTGGGCCAACCAGATCAGCCTCGCGCAGATCACCCTGGTGGGGGTCGGCGCGTTCGCGCTCGTGGAGTGGGGCTTCAACGGCAACGTGCTCAGCCTGCTCATCGCCGCGGCGATCGCGGTGCCTGTCGGCATCGTGATGGCCGGTCCCGCGCTCCGGCTGCAGGGCATCTACCTGGCGCTCGCCACCATGGCGTTCGCCCGGATGGCCGAGTTCCTGTTCTTCGACCAGCCGAACGTGTACGGCAACGGCAACCGCCAGATCGCGCCGCTGAGCGTGTTCGGGCTCCAGGTGGAGAACCCGTTCCGGTTCATCGGGATCTCGTTCGCGCAGGACGCGGGCTACCTGATCTTCGTGGCCATCCTGTTCGCCATCGTCGGCATGATCGTGATCGTGGCGCAGCGGCGCGCGTTCGGGCGGCGGCTCGTCGCCATGCGCGACAGTCCCGACGCGGCCGCCATGCTCGGCATGAGCCTGACGCTCACCAAGCTCAGCGTGTTCATGTTCTCCGCCGCCATCGCCGGCCTGTCGGGCGGCCTGTTCGCGATCTACTACACCTCCGTCGGCACCACGGACTTCCAGCTCGCCGTGGGCCTGCCGTACCTGCTGCTGCTCGTCGTGGGCGGCCTGTCCACCGTCGGCGGCACGGTGATCGGCGGCCTCGCCCTCGTCCAGTTCGGCTGGCTCAACCAGGCCTTCCCCGACAACACCTTCCTGACCTGGTTCAACAACCTCGGCCCTGGCCTCATCGGCATAGCTATCGGACGCAATCCCGAGGGCGCCTGGGAGCAGAACGTCAAGGCCGTGCTGAAGCTCCGCGACCGGTTCAGTGGTGCCAGGCCCGAGCCTGCCAAGCCCGCGGCGCACGCGGTGCTCACCGAGATGCGGGAGTTCGACAGGCTGCCGTCGCCCGCGCCGCGTACCGCGACGGGTCAGCCGGCCCTGGAACTGCGCGACGTGAGCGTGCGGTTCGGCGGGCTCCGGGCGGTTAGGGAGGTCAGCCTCGACCTCACGGACGGCATGATCATCGGCCTGATCGGACCGAACGGCGCCGGCAAGACCACCCTGTTCAACGTCGCCACCGGCATGCAGGAGCCGAACGAGGGGCGCATCTTCGTCGACGGCCGCGACGTGACAGGCGCCAGGCCGCACCAGTTCGCCAAGCTTGGCCTCGCCCGCACCTTCCAGCGCCTCGAGGTCTTCGGTTCGCTCACGGTGCGCGACAACATCCGGGTGGCCGCGGAGCTGCACCGCAGGCGGTGGGCGCGGACCGGTGCGAGCGGCCCGGACGCAATCGCGGACACGCTCATCGAGCACCTGGGACTGCAGGCCGTCGCCTCGACCCGCGCCGAGCTGCTGCCCACCGGCACCGCCCGGCTCGTCGAGGTCGGCCGCGCCCTCGCCACGCAGCCCCGGGTGCTGCTGCTCGACGAGCCGTCCTCCGGCCTGTCCGCGGCGGAAACGGAAACGTTCGCCGTGCTGCTGCGCGGGCTCGCCGCGACGGGTACCGCGATCCTTGTCGTCGAGCACGACATGAGCTTCATCATGAGCCTGTGCCATCACATCGTGGTGATGGACGCGGGCTCGGTGATCGCCTCGGGCACGCCGCAGGAAGTCCAGGCCGACCCCAAGGTCATCGAGGCCTATCTCGGCTCTGCCGCCGAGGGTACCGAGGGAGCCGGAACCGCCGCCGGGGAGACGCCCGAGGGTACCGTGGGTACCGAGGGCACCGTGGATGCCACGGCCCGGCCGGCCCGCCCCGTCGCCCTCGTCAGGGAGCCCGGCACGGTCGCCGCGTCGCCGGACGGCGCGGCGGAAGCCCCCATCGCGGTGCGGCTCGACCACGTATCGGCCGGCTACGGCGGCATCAATGCCCTGCATGACGTCAGCCTGACGGTGCGCCGCGGCGAGGTGTGCGCGGTGCTCGGACCGAACGGTGCGGGCAAGTCGACGGCACTCAAGGTCATTTCCGGTCAGCTGCAGGCCACCGAGGGGGCGGCGCACCTCAACGGCCAGCCGATCGCCGGCATACCGACGGAGCGCCTCATCCGCGGCGGGCTCTGCGTGGTGCCCGAGGGCCGGGGTATTTTCCCCAACCTCACGGTGACGGAGAACCTCAAGATGGCGAGCTTCGCGGGAACCAGCTACACCGACATCATCGACAAGTCCTTCGAGTTCTTCCCGCGCCTGGCGGAGCGGCGCGGCCAGCTCGCGGGCAAACTCTCCGGCGGCGAACAGCAGATGGTCGCGATGGCCCGCGCGCTGTCGGTGAACCCGGCGATCCTGCTTGTCGACGAGCTGTCCATGGGCCTCGCACCCCGGGTGGTTGAAGAGCTGTACGCGGTGCTCGGGCAGATCGCCAAGCAGGGCCTGACGATCGTCGTCGTCGAGCAGTTCGCCGCGGAGGTGCTCAAGGTGGCCGACTCGGCGGCGATGCTCATCAGCGGCAGGATCACCTACCACGGCACGCCCGAGGCGGTCAGCGACATGATGAGCGCCGCGTACCTCGGCGGCGAGACCCCAGCGTCCGCCGGCGGGACACCCGTGCCCGCCGGCGAGCGCACGCTGTCCAAGCCAAGGAACGCGGCGCGCTAACCCCGATGGTGCTCTTGCCCGGTTCCTCCGACGTCAGAGCGCCAAGATCACTGCCGCTTCAGCCAGGACAGTGATCCTCCTGCGGATGTGAGCAGGCCTTTCGTGATGGGGATAGCCACGGTCCGGGATGATCATGAACGCCCGCCGCTTCGGGCCGACCCGCTTCGCGAGGGCCGGAACCGGGAATGACCTGCTTTTTCTCTCTTCCCTGGGTCTGCCTGGTAGTGGTCTTGCCCGGGCGAGCGCACCACCGCGAGCGCTTTACGGTTGGCTACTAGATACCTGGTGGGCTATGTTCACTCGGTATCGGCGTCGTGGCGATGTTTGATGACGCGGCAGCTTGTCGGCCTGAACGGCTACGTGTGAACACCGGACCCGGCACCGGCCACCGGAGCCAGATTCTGTACTCGGGGTTGGGGGAGTCATGGCGGTAAGCGATAGCGTCGGCGGGCGGTCGCGGAACCTGATCCTGGCGGCGATGATCTTCGCGGTCTCGATGACGTTCATCGACCAGACGATCGTCTCGATCGCGGTGCCCAAGATCCAGAGTGAGCTAGGCCTGTCCAGCACCGGCGTGCAGTGGGCGGTCAACGCGTACCTGCTGTCGCTGGCCGCGCTGTTCGCGTTCGGCGGCCGGCTCGCTGACACGCTCGGCCACCGGAAGATGGTGACGCTCGGCGTCATCGTGTTCGCGGCGGCGTCCGCGCTGTGCGGCCTCACCCCCAAGGGCAGCTTCGCCGAGGCGTGGATCGTGATCTTCCGCGTCGTGCAGGGCGCCGGCGGCGCGATCATGTTCCCGGCGGCGCTGGCCATCGTCGTGCAGACGTTCGAGCTGCGGCAGCGCGGCCGGGCGCTGGCGCTGTTCTTCGGCATCGCCGGCGGCCTGACCGCGATCGGCCCGCTGCTCGGCGGCTACCTCACCGAGTGGACCTGGCGCGGCATCTTCTGGGTGAACATCCCGGTCGCGCTGATCGCGCTCGTGCTGATCTTCATCTCCAAGCCGGTGACGGAGTACAAGGCCGCACCGATGGACTACCGAGGGCTGGTGCTGATCGCGGCGGGCGTGGCGCTGAGCGTGTTCGGCTTCCAGCAGTCGAACATCTGGGGCTGGCACAACCCGCTCATCTGGCTGAGCATCGCGATGGGGCTTGTCCTGCTGGTGGTGTTCTACTTCGTCGAGCGCCGCACCCGGTCGCCCCTGATGCGGGTGAGCATCTTCGAAAACCGGGCATTCACCACCCAGTGCCTCGTGCTCGGCGCCACCAACCTGGTGTTCATCCCGGTGTTCTTCTTCGGCAGTGAGTACGCGCAGATCTCGCTGGGCAAGTCCGCCTCGCAGGCCGGCGTGATCCTGCTGTACTTCTTCATCGGCTTCGTGATCGCCTCGCAGATCGGCGGGCGGATGCTGGACCGGGCCGGCGCCAAGCGGCCGGTGGTGCTGGGCTGCGCGCTCGGCGCGGTCGGGTTCTATCTGTGGGCCGGCAAGGTGACCGGGCTGAGCTTCAGCGCGCAGCAGTGGTACATCATCCTCTCCGGGGCCGGGATGGGCTTCATGCTCGGCCCGTCCAGCACGGACGCGGTCAACCGGGCCAGCCGGCTGTCCTACGGCGAGGCGACCGGCATCACCCAGACGGTGCGGAACTACGCCGCCAGCATGGGCCTGGCCATCCTCGGCACCATCTCGGTCGCCCAGACCCGCAACCATCTTTTCAACTCGCTGGTCGCCCGCGGCGTGCCCGCCGCCAATGCGCACGCCTCCGCGGCGCAGTTCTCCGCATCGGGCTCAGGGTCAGGCTCGCTGGGATCCATCCCGCAGTTCTTCCGGGTCGACTTCGCGCAGTCCACCCAGACCGTGTTCTACGTGATGGCCGCCATCATGGCGGTAGCGGCCATCGTCGGCCTCATCGGGCTGCGCGGCGGCGTGCAGGAAGAAGCTCCAGCGGCAGTGGATCGGGAGAGCACCGACGCGCCGACGAACTAGCCGAGTTTCCAGGATCGGGGCCGCTCAGGCTTCTTACGAAACGACTTCCGCGAGCGTCTTGAACGCAAGGAACTCCTCGAGGCCCGCCCGGCCCATCTCCCGCCCGACGCCCGACTGCTTGTATCCGCCGAACGGCGAGTCTGGCCCGAACCACGCGCCGCCGTTGACGCTCATCGTGCCGGTCCTGATCCGCCTGGCCGCGGCGAGCGCGCGCTGCTGCGAGGCCGAGTACACGTTGCCAGACAGCCCGTAGATGGAGTTGTTCGCGATCCGCACCGCGTCGTCGTCGCCGTCGTGCGGTATGAGCACGGACACCGGCCCGAACACCTCCTGCTGCGCGATCTCGCTGTCCGGGTTGACGTTGGTCAGCAGCGTCGGGGTATAGAAGAATCCGGGATCGACCCGGGACCCGCCGGTCACCAGCGTCGCCCCCGCCTCGACCGCGCGCTTGACCATCGCGTCCACCTTGTCCCGCTGCCGCTCGCTGATCAGCGGCCCCATGTAGGTCTTCTGGTCGGTCGGGTCACCGTAGGTCACCCGCTCCATCAGCGCGGCGATCATCGCGGCGACCTCGTCATAGCGCTCGCGGGGCACGATCACCCGGCTGGGGATGGCACAGCCCTGGCCGGCGTGGGAGCACGCCGCGTAGGCGCCCACCTGGGCCACGACGGATAGGTCGGCGTCGTCAAGCGCGACGAGGGCGGACTTGCCGCCAAGCTCAAGGAAGACCTTCTTGATGGTCTCGCTCGCCGCCGCCATGATCCGCCGGCCGGTCGCGGTCGACCCGGTGAACGTGACCACGTCCACGTCGGGCGAGGTGGTGAGCACCTCACCGACCTCGACGGAGGACGACGACAGCACGTTGATCACACCAGGCGGTAGGTCCGTCTCCGCCTGGATCAGCGCGGCGAGCGCCAGCGTAATCAGCGGCGTGTCAGGCGCGGCCTTCAGCACGACGGTGCACCCCGCCGCGAGCGCCGGAGCGATCTTGGCAAGCGCGAGCTGCGTCGGGTAGTTGTAGCCGATGATCGCGGCGACCACGCCCGCCGCCTCCTTCTCGACCCAGCGATGGTGCCGCTGGCCGCGGAACTCCAGCTCACCGACCTCTTCGGTCATCGGGTAGCCAGGCAGCAGGTCGGCGTAGTACCGGACGATCTCGATGGGCTGGTCGAGCTGCGCGCCGTAGGTGATCATGCGCGGCGCGCCCGTGTCGGCGATGGTCAGCTC
>Ga0302325_10036052_pt1 | contig 10087 bp, 9 predicted proteins | sample Palsa_T0_2_FD_201948 | JGI IMG/M metagenome (GOLD analysis project Ga0302325, IMG submission 201948) | Peat permafrost microbial communities from Stordalen Mire near Abisko, Sweden - Palsa_T0_2 | ecosystem: Environmental > Terrestrial > Soil > Palsa > Peat permafrost | place: Sweden: Abisko... | reverse complement strand
TCCTCGCCACCACCAGCCATGAGCTGCGCACCCCGATCACCGTGGTGCAGGGGTTCGCCTCAACCCTGGCGAGCCGGTGGGAGCAGCTCTCCGACGCCGACCGCCGGGCGGCCGTCACGACGATCGCGGAGCGGGCCGGGTCGCTTGGCCGCCTGGTCGAGCAGCTGCTGCTCGGCGCGCGCGCCGGGGCCGACGCGCTCCCGGTCAACAACGCGTCGTTCGACCTGGCGGCGCTGCTGCGGGCGACGGTGGTCTCGTTCGGACCGCTCTCCGACAAGCACGAGGTGGTGGCGGACGTCCCGGCCGACCTGCCGCCCGCCTACGGCGACGCGATGGCCACCGACATCATCGTCGGCCAGCTCCTCGAGAACGCCTTCAAGTACTCCCCGTCGGGCGGCACGGTCACCGTCCGCGCGCGTGTCCTCGGCCCGCTGATCGAGGTTGACGTCGAGGACGAGGGCATCGGCATCTCACCGGGCGACCACGAGCGCATCTTCGAGCGCTTCGTGCAGGGCGAGACCGGCGACCGCCGGCGCTTCGGCGGCGTCGGTATCGGCCTCTACATCGTCCGACGGCTCGCCCTCGCCCAGGACGGCACCGTCATCGCCAAGTCCCGCCCCGAGGGCGGCACGATCATGCGGCTGACCCTGCGCGGCGCGGCGGCCAGCTCGTTACAGGCGCGCCTGCTCGCGGTGCCGGGGCTCGCCGCCGGTGGCGGCCAGGTACTCGTCGATGACGCCCTCGACGTCGTCGCTGTCGCGCAGGATCTGGCCGGCCTCCATCCAGATGACCCGGTTGCAGCTCTGCTCGATCTCGCCCAGGTTGTGGGCGACGAGGAAGACCGTGCCGGCCTCGTCTCGCAGTTCCTTGATCCGGTTGTGGCTCTTGGTGCGGAACGCGGCGTCGCCGGTGGCCAGGGCCTCGTCGATCATCAGGATCTCGTGGCTCTTGGCGGACGCGATCGCGAACCGGAGGCGCTGGGCCATGCCGGTGGAGTAGGCGCGCATCGGCAGGTCGACGAAGTTGCCGACCCCGGAGAAGTCGACGATCTGCGGGTACATCGCCTTGACCTCGGCCGGCGCCATCCCCATGGCCAGGCAGCCGAGGACCACGTTGCGCTCGCCGGTGAGGTCGTCGAGCATGGCGGCGTTCACGCCGAGCAGCGCCGCCTCGCCCGAGGTGTAGACCGCGCCCTGCTCGGCCGGTAGCAGCCCGGCGATGGCGCGCAGCAGGGTGGACTTGCCCGACCCGTTCCGGCCGATGACGCCGACCACGTCGCCGTGGCTGACCACGAACGAGATGCCCCTGATGGCGTGCACCTCGCGGATGGAAACCCGGCGCTGCCGCTTGACCAGGCGCATCAGCGAGGTGGCGGCGGTGCCTTTGTTCCCGCCCGCACCGTAGACACGGTAAACCACGTGCAGGTTATCGACCACGACGGTCGGGTCAGCCATGGTGTCCATCCAAGAGAAGCAGAGATTGTCCACCAGTACGGTACCGCCTCGGCGGCCGGCGCGGGTCGAGCGACCGGGACAGGTCCGGCATTGTGGCACATAACACGCCAGAAATCTGCCGTTCACGTTTTCACGACCCCGACAGGGGGCATTTCGGCCATGCCGGGTTCGTAAGGCTCGCGGGCGGGGCGGGATGTTCATGGAGGTGAGGACGTCGAGCGTGCTAATGCTCCCGTACACAGCCTCTAGTGTCGGCGTGGCCCGCCGGCGGCTAATGGCCGATCTCGCCGAGGCCGGAGTCTTCGAGACTACGGCGTGTGATGCCGGCCTGGTGCTGAGCGAGCTGATCAGCAACGCGCTGCGTCACGCCACGCCGCTCCCCGATGCCACCGTGCGGGTCGCCTGGCGGCTGGTCGGCGACTGCCTGGAGATCGCGGTGAGCGACGGCGGCGGCCCGACCGTGCCCGCGGTGAACGAGCCAGGCAGCTCCTCGATCGGCGGCCGCGGCCTTGGCATCGTCGACCGCCTCTCGCTCCGCTGGGGCGTCGACACCCAAGACGGCGCCGCCAAGGACAGTGCCATCCAGGACAGTGCCGCCGAGGACAGCAGGACCGGCGCGGTCGGCGGGACGACGGTCTGGGCGGAGCTCGGGCTGGGCCTCGACCGCGCTGAGGAGCACGCCGACACCGGGAGTTCGGCGGCTAATCCTGAGGCATGGTCCCAGCTCAGAGGGTCTAACGAAGGCATCGGCGCCGACGGACTTGTAATCGCATCGTCACGCGAAGCGTAACACCGTGCGGAAGCGGAGATAATCCTCAGCGGGGGATGCGGCACCGCGAAGCAGGCCCGCAGGCTTAAAGCTGGAAAGCTGGACAGTGCGGCAATCGGACATTTCCGGGGGGATTCGTGTCCGAATTTTTCGGGGCAGATAGCGAAGTTGGCCGGCTGCGCACGGTGCTTGTGCACCGGCCGGGAGCAGAACTCAGGCGGGTCACGCCGCAGCAAACGTGCGGGATGCTGCTGCCTGCGCCGCCGTGGGCCGAGCGGGCGCAGGTCGAGCACGACGCCCTGACCGGCGCGCTGCGCGCGCGTGGGGTTGAGGTGCTCTACCTGACCGAGCTGCTGCAGGACGCGCTTGAGTACGCGCCGGGCAGGCAGCAGGCGATCGCGACCGCGATCAGCGATCCGAGGCTGGGCGAGGAGCTTCGCGGCCAGCTCAAGGAGTACCTGGGGGGCCTGTGCCCCGAGGAGCTCGGCCAGGTGCTCATCATGGGCCTGGCGCGCGACGAGTTCAGCGGCGGCAGCGGCGCTGTCTTCGGCCTGCTTGGCGCCTGGGACTACGTGGTCGACCCGCTGCCGAACCTGGTCTTCATGCGGGACACCTGCGTGTGGATCGGGGACAGCGTCGCGGTGACCAACCCGCCCGGCCGTCGCCGGGAGGCGGAGCTGGTCGCGATCGCGACCGGCTACCACCCGATGTTCGCGGGCGCCAAGAGGCTCTATGAGCCGGCCTACGAAGAGCTCGCAGGCGGCGACGTGCTGCTGCTGGCGCCGGGGGTGGTCGCCATCGGCATCGGCGCGCACACGTCGCCGGCCGGGATGGAGCGGCTGGCCCGGCGGGTGTTCGACAGCGCCTTCGCGCACACCGTGCTCGCGGTGCTGCCCGATCCGACCGCCGCCGACTGCCTGGACACGCGCTGCACGATGGTCGGCGCCGACACGGTGCTGATGCGGCCCTCGGTCGCCTACTCGCTGGTGGCGCGGACCATCACCCAGCGCGGGGTCGGACTGCGGCTGTCCCATCCGCGGCCGTTCCTTGAGGCGGCCGCGCAGGCGATGGGGCTCGACCGGCTGCGGGTGATCGAGACCGGGCTCGGCCCGGGCCGGGCCGGCCCCGCCCGGCCAGGCTCGCTCGGCGGCCCGGCCGGCCAGTGGGATGACGGCGGTAACATCCTCGCGCTCGGCCCCGGGACGGTCGTCTCCTACGAGCGCAACACGCTCACCAACGAGCGCCTCGAGGCGATCGGCATCGAGGTCATCCGGGTGCCTGGCGGCGAGCTTGTCGGCTCCCGCGGCGGCCCGCGTTCGGTCTGCTGCCCGGTCAGCCGGGAGCCCGCGCAGATGCCGGAACCCCGCGCTGGGCGGCTGCCGACGGTGTCGGTGCCCGGGCCGCGGCGGGCCGCGAGCGAGGCCGAATTCGCCGCCTGAGACGGGCGGGAAATTGTACGTGATCGCTTGCTGTTACGTATGAGTACACAAACGTACGCGTGTTAACAGTATGTGAATTAGGGCACACCGCTTGCGGTCGCGGCTAGCGTTTCGCCCGTTCGGGGAGGTATGGTTCCAGCCGTGGAGTTGAAAGTCTCAAGTCGATCTCAGGGCGATCACGAGCTCGTGATCGCCACTGGGGAAATCGACCTTTACACCGCTCCGCGACTTCAGAGTGAGGTCGCCGCGGTCATCGCCGGTGCCGCTCCGTCGCCGCGCGTCATCATCGATATGTCCGGGGTGGAGTTCTGCGACTCAACCGGCATGAACGTACTGCTCTCCTGCCTGCGGCAGGCGCGAGAGCGGGGCGGTGAGCTCGAGCTCGCCGCCCCGCGCCCGGCGGTCAAGAAGATCCTCCAGGTGACCGGGCTTGACGCCGTGTTCACGGTGGCGGACTTCCCCGCCAGCAACTAACGCAAGCAGTCGCGCACTAGCATCGGCTCATGTCGCACGTAGCCGTTGTCATCCCGGCCTTCAACGAGGCCGACCGGGTCGGCCCAACCGCCGCCGCGGCCGCCACGCTGCCCGGCGTTGACGTGGTCGTGGTCGTCGACGACGGCTCCAGGGACGCCACCGCCGACGTCGCCCGGTCGGCCGGCGCGCGCGTGCTGCGGTACGCCAGGAACCACGGCAAGGCGATGGCGATGGCGGTCGGCGCCCTCGAGGTGGCCGAGATCGACCGCCGCCGGCCGGCCGAGGGGCCGCGCCACCTGCTCTTCCTCGACGCCGACGTCGCGGCCACGGCGGCCAATGCGGGCCCGCTGATCGCCCCGGTCGCGGCGGGCGAGGCGGACATGACCGTCGCCGCCTTCGCCAGCCGGGTCAAGCTGGGCGGGCACGGGTTCGTGGTCGGGCTGGCCGGGGCGGGGATCGCGCGCGCGACCGGCTGGACGCCCGCCCAGCCGCTGAACGGCCAGCGCTGCCTCACCCGGGCCGCGTTCGAGGCCGCCCGTCCCCTCGCCCGCGGCTTCGGGGTGGAGACGGCGATGACGATCGACCTCATGCGCAAGGGAATGCGCGTCGTCGAGGTCGAGGTGGAGATGGCGCACCGGGCGACCGGCGGCGACCTCCCGTCGCAACTGCACCGCGCCCGCCAGTTCGCCGACGTCGCCCTGGCGCTGGCGACGCGGCTCCGCTGAACGTCGCGCTCGGCCTCACCCGACCCACCCGCTGCCTCCTGTTTCGTCCACGTGATTTCGCCTCACTCGTCTCGCCAGGACGGGTTAAGCGGGGCAGCCAAAGCGAAGCAACGGTTCGTTCAAGCCCGGGATTTTGAAAGATCTTCCTTCGAACGGGCCCGTGGCTTCGCGCCGCGCGGCGACCTGATTGCAACTGCGGGCTACGGATATAGTGCTAATCGTGATGACGATCGTGATTGCTGCGGTGGGGGCGGTGTTCGGGGTGCTCGGGGTTGGGCTTGGGCTGCGGGCAAGCAGGCGCGCCGCCCGGTCGGTGCGCCAGTGCGCCGATCTTGTGCACGGGGCCGTCGGGTCGCGCGGCACGGTGGATCCGCGGGCGCTGCGGGACGTCGGGATCGTCCGCTACGACGCGCTTAACGAGATGTCGGGGCAGCTCTCGTTCTCGCTCGCGCTGCTCAACACCATGGGCGACGGCGTGGTGATCAGCTCGATCAACGGCCGCGCGGAGACCAGGACCTACGCTAAGCCGGTCGTCGCGGGCAAGGGCGCGCAGGAGCTCTCGCCCGAAGAGGCGCAGGCGGTGCGCTCCGCGCAGCTCGGGACGGGGATCTCGTCGCTCGTCCCGGCGCCGGCCGGACCGCGCGCGGGCAAGCGCGCCGCCGCCCGGACCTGACAAGATGAGCACATGCGCTATGCCTATCTCGGCCCCGAAGGAACGTTTACCGAGGCGGCGGTGGCCAGGCTGGCCGCCGCCGACCCGCGCCTCACGCGCGAGGTGGAGCCGGTGCCATGCGCCACGATCGGCGCGACGCTCGATGCCGTCCGCTCGGCGGCGGCCGAGCGGGCCGTCGTCCCGATCGAGTCCTCGGTCGAGGGCATCGTCACCGCCACCGTCGACGATCTGGCCGGCGGGGACCTGCTAATCCTGGGCGAGACCCAGCTCCCGATTGAGTTCGCGCTGCTGGCCAGGGAGGGCACCCTGCTGGCGGACGTGAAGACGGTCGGCGGTCACCCGCAGGCCGAGGCGCAGTGCCGACGGTGGCTCGCGGCGAGCTTGCCCGGCCGGGAGTGGGTGCCGTTGTCGTCCAACGCGGAGGCGGCCCGGCGGGTCGGCGAGGGTGACCTGGACGCGGCGCTCGCCTCGGCGGCGGCCGCGCCCCGGTACGGCCTGGTCGTGCTCGTCCCCGATGTGCACGACCGTTCCAACGCGGTCACCCGGTTCGTCGAGGTCGGCGCGCCCGGCTCGTCGCCGGCGCCGACCGGTTCCGACCGGACCTCGGTCGCCGCGTTCCTGGGCGAGGACCACGCGGGCGCGCTGATGGGGATCTTGACCGAGTTCGCCGTGCGCGGTATCAACCTGTCCACGATCCAGTCCCGGCCGACCGGGGACGGGCTCGGCAGCTACTTCTTCTTCATCGACTGCGAGGGGCATATCGATGACGCCCGGGTGGGCGAGGCGATGATGGGTCTGCGCCGGGTCTGCGCCGAGGTCCGCTTCCTCGGCAGCTACCCGCGCAGCGACGGGGGGCGGATCCAGGTCCGCCAGGGCACGTCGGACGCGGAGTTCGCCGAGGCGGCCGCCTGGCTCGGCCGGCTGCGCTACGGCCGGCCGTTACCAGCGGTTACCGGTCTTCGCCCCCGGCTCAGTTCGGGTTGCTCTCGAGATCGGGCGCGAAGTCCTCGGTGAACAGGTCAGGCAGTCAAAGGTAGGGACCAGAGCCGCGGTGCGGCTGCTGCTCCTGCTCCGGCGCGGGCAGCAGCCCGGGCGGCAGCGCGCGGCGCATCTGCTCCAGCTGCGCGCGGGCGGCCATCTGCTGCGCGAACAGCGTGGTCTGGATGCCGTGGAAGAGGCCCTCGAGCCAGCCCACCAGCTGCGCCTGCGCCACCCGGAGCTCCGCCTCGCTCGGCGTATCGTCGCCGAACGGCAGGGAAAGACGCTCGAGCTCCGCGACCAGCTCGGGCGCGAGCCCGTCCTCAAGCTCCTTGATGGAATTCTGGTGGATCTCCTTCAGCCGCGCCCGGCTCTTCTCGTCAAGCGGCGCTGACTTAACCTCCTCGAGGAGCTGCCTGATCATCGAGCCGATCCGCATCACCTTGGCTGGCTGCTCCACCATCTCGGTGATCGAACGCTCGGCCGCGTTGCCATCGGCCTCCTCGGCGCCGCCACCGACGGCCATCCCGTCCGGCCCGACGATGACGACCTGCGGCCTTCCCGGCTCCTGCGGGCTGATTTCGTCGCTCATGCTCACACGCTATCGTCCGCCGAGCGTGACTTGGCGCGCAGCACGATCTTGCCCAGGTGGGCGGAGGACGTCATGATCCGGTGCGCCTCGGCCGCTTCCATCATCGGCAGCTCGGTGTCGATGATCGGGCGGATCAGGCCGGAGTCGACGACCGGCCAGACGTTCTCGGCCACCGCCGCGACGATGGCCGCCTTCTGCGCGGCCGGGCGCGCGCGGAGCGAGGTGGAGCTGATCGCGCCCCGCTTGGCCATCAGCGCGCCGAAGTCGAGCTCGGCCTTGCGGCCCTGCTGCATCCCGATGTTGGCGATCCGTCCGTCGGGGGCGAGCGCGGCGATGTTGCGGGCCAGGTAGGAGGCGCCGATGATGTCCAGGATCACGTCCGCGCCGTGGCCGTCGGTGGCCTCATGGAGGCTCTCGACGAAGTCATCCTCGCGGTAGTTGATCACGATGTCGGCGCCGAGCTCGCGGCAGGCGTCGAGCTTGTCCTCCGATCCGGCGGTCACCGCGACCCGGGCGCCGGCGTGCTTGGCCAGCTGGATCGCCATCGTGCCGATGCCGCTGCCGCCGCCGTGGATGAGCAGCGTCTCGCCGGCCGTGAGGCGGGCGCCGAGGAAGACGTTGGAGTACACGGTGCACAGCGTCTCCGGCAACGCGGCCGCCTCGAGGATCGTGGTGCTCTTGGGGACCGGCAGCAGCTGCCCGGCCGGGACGACCACCTGCTCGGCGTAGCCGCCGCCGGACAGCAGCGCGCAGACCGGGTCGTCGAGGTGCCACTGGGTCACGCCCTCGCCCAGGGCGGCGACGGTGCCGGAGCACTCCAGGCCCGGATACGGCGGCGCGCCCGGGGGCGGCGGGTAGAGCCCCTGGCGCTGCATCATGTCGGCCCGGTTGACGCCGGCCGCGTGCACCTCGATCAGCACCTCGCCCGGCCCCGGCCGCGGGTCTTCGACCTCGGTCCACCGGAGAACCTCGGGGCCTCCCGGCTCGCTGATGACGACGGCGTGCATAGCTGCCTCCTTGTACGGGAATCAATAGCTAGGGTCATTCAACAAATCATCGGGTCGGGGTGATTGAACTGCGCGATGGGTTAACGGGTGCCGCGATCAGTATGGCAATAGCACATAGGTGGCTACTGGGGGCGGCCCGATGACATCAGACGAACACGACAACCAAGCAACCTCCGCCGAGCGCGAGACGACTGAGCTATACCCGTTCTCCTCTGGTTACCCGAGGGACACGGGTACCGCCCGCGGTCCGCTTCCCGACTGGCAGGCGGCGGATCAGCCGCTGCCCGACCTGCCCGTGCTCGAGCAGCTGCCGGACACCGGCGCCCTGCCCGACCCCGGCTACCCGGCGATGCCGGCCTCACCCGCGCCGGTCGCGGCGCTGCCGCTGCCGCTGCGTCCGCCCTGGCCAGTGCCGTTGGCAGCGGCCGAGCCCAGGGATGAGGCGGAGCCGAGGCTTGAGGCGGAGTCCAGGGATGAGGCGGAAGCGAGGCTTGAGGCGGAGCCGCGGCTTGAGGCGGAGCCCAGGCTTGAGGCGGAGCCCAGGTACGAGGCGGAGCCCGAACCGGAGTCGGCGCGCGAACCCGAACCGCTGGCAGAGTCCCGGGAGTCGGCGTTGCCCCGGGAAGCGGTGCTGCCGGTAACGCCGGCGGAGCCGTTGCCTGCGGCGTGGCCACTGTCTGAGGGCCCGCCGTCCGTGGCGCCGACGTCCGTGGCGCCGCCGTTTGTGCCGTCAGCACCCGCGCAACCATCGTTTACGCCGCTCGCCCCGCCCCCACCGCCCCCGGTGCGGCCGACCGAGTTCGGCAGCGGCAGGGCGGACCTTCCGCCGTGGGCCGACCTGCGCGCCGAGCCGCGGTCAGAGCCGGATGCGCAATCCGGGCCGCGCCTGCCCGCGTACCTGCAAGCCGAGCCGCGCCCGGCGGCGCAGCGGCCACTGGACGTGCAGCCGCCGTGGACCTCCGATCCGTACCGGGCACCTCGCCCGCCGGAAGCGGCGCCGCCGTTGCACGGGCCGTCGGTGCCGTGGTCGGAGGTCCGCGTGGGCAACCCCTACCATCCGGCGGGCGAAACCGCCGCCGATCCGTACCGGTCGGCAGGCGAATCCGCTGCTACCCCCTACCGGTCGGCAGGCGAGACCCGTGTGGGCAACCCCTACCCGTCGGCCCCCGAAATCGTGACCGTGCCGCCGTCGCTGCGGCCGTCGGCGCCGTACGCTGCGGAGGCGCCGCCCGATGGGTCGCCGCCCGGCGCATTCGGTGGGCGCGGGGTGCCCGGCGCGCCTGCGATGCCCCCCTCCGCTATGCCCCCCTCCGCGATGCCCGCGGCCGACGTGCCCGGGCAGCGGCATACCGCGGACACGCTGACCGCCGACATGCTGCTTCCCGGCAAGCGGGCGACGCCCGACGGCGGCTGGCGGCGGACGGTGTACCGCGCGACCGGGGGACTGATCCGGGTTGGCGAGTCGGCGGCCAGCATGTACCGGCGCGACCTGATCAGCCGGGTGCGCGCCCCGGTCGCGGGCGGGCACCAGCGCGTCGCCGTGCTGAGCCTGAAGGGCGGCGTCGGCAAGACGACGGCCACCGTCGGCCTCGGGTCGACGCTCGCGTCGCTCCGCGGTGACCGGGTGATCGCGGTGGACGGCAACCCGGACCGCGGCACCCTCTCGGATAAGGTTCACCTGGAGACCGCGGCGACGATCAGGGACCTGCTCAACGAGCGGGCCATGGTCACCAGGTACGCCGACGTCAGGGCCTACACCTCCCAGGCGTCGAGCAGGCTCGAGATCCTCGCGTCCGATCGCGACCCTGGTGTCTCGGTCGCGTTCAGCGCCGACGACTACCGCGCCGTGGTCGGCGTCCTCGAGCACTTCTACTCGATCTGCATCACCGACTGCGGCACCGGCCTGCTCCACTCGGCCATGGCCGGCATCCTCGAGCTGGCCGATCAGGTCGTCCTGGTGAGCTCTCCGTCAGTGG
>Ga0302325_10036051_pt1 | contig 10087 bp, 6 predicted proteins | sample Palsa_T0_2_FD_201948 | JGI IMG/M metagenome (GOLD analysis project Ga0302325, IMG submission 201948) | Peat permafrost microbial communities from Stordalen Mire near Abisko, Sweden - Palsa_T0_2 | ecosystem: Environmental > Terrestrial > Soil > Palsa > Peat permafrost | place: Sweden: Abisko... | reverse complement strand
CGCTGCAAGCCCTGCAGGTCAGCCGGCTCGCCGTCGCGGCAGGCGCGCCGTATCCGCAGCCGCTCATGATCACCCCGAACCCGCAGACCGTGCTGGCGCCCTTCCCGGCCCAGCAGGCCGCCGCCGACCTCGTGCTGTCACTTACCATCACGGGGGTCTTCGGGATCGGCGTCGTACTGATCCTGCTGGCGTCGCGCCTCGTCGTCGAGCGGCGCGACGCTGAGCTTGAGGCACTGCGGGCCCGGGGCAGTTCCCTGCCGGGTCTCGCGCTGCGCGTCCTCGCCGATACGGGCCCGCTGGTCGTCATCTCGCTGGCCGCCGGGATCATCGCGGCGGTGGCGGCCAGTCCCGGTGGCGGCGTCCCCGCATCGTGGGAGATGGCTGCGCTGCTCGGGGTGATCGCGCTGGCCGGCCCGCCGCTGCTCGCCATGCTCCGGCACCGGGACAGCGCGCAGTCCCGCCGCGCCGCTCGGGCCGACGTCACGATCCGCCGCCGGTCCACCCGGCGGGCAGTCGCCGAACTGTCTGCCGCGGCGCTGGCGGTACTCCTGGTCGCGGCGTTGCGCTTCCGGGCACCGGCTGGTGGTGGCGGCGTCAACCTGGTGACGGGGACGGGCCCGCTGCTGGTGGCGCTGCTCGCGGCGCTGCTCGCGATCCGCTGCTATCCGGCTCCGCTGCGGATGGCGCTCCGGCTCACCACCCGCCGCCGCGGCGCGGCCGTCTACCTGGGGCTGGCCCGGGCGGCGCGGTCCGCCGCGACGGCGCTGCTGCCCGCGCTCGCGCTGATCCTCGCGATGACGCTGGCCGGCTTCGGCGGCATGATCGCAGCGACCGTCACCAGCGCGCGGGTGGCCGACTCCTGGCAGCAGGTCGGCGCCGACGCGACGGTCACCGTCGCCGACCTTCACCCGATCACCGCGGCTGCGGCGGCCATGCTGGCGCGGGTGGCCGGGACGCGGCACTCGGTGACGGTATCGGACGAGGCAGGACGCCTGCTCATCGGCGGGCACATGGTGAGCACCACGGCCGTGGACGCGCCCCCGGTGCCCTACGCGGCGCTCAGCGCCGACACTCCGCTGGGCTCGTTCGCACCGTCGCTGCTGGCTGACCGGGCCCGCGGCGGGGCCCGGCCCCCGGGGCACCCCGCCGCGGCCGTCCCGGTGCTCGTCTCATCCGGCATGGCCAGTCTGTCCGGCCGGACCGGCACGCTGGCGACAGACGTCGACCAGCCGCTTCGGGTCCGGGTGGCCGGAGTGCTGCCCGCCACGCCCGCCATCCCGGACGGCTCCTTTATCGTGGTGCCCGCCTGGGCGGCGAACCGTGCTGCCGGGCCGTGGCCGGTCAACGAGGCGCTGCTGACCGGCGCGGATCTGAACGCGGCAGCGCTGCGGGGTATCGTGCGCCGCTTCATCCCTGGCGGGGCGCTGACGCTGCGCTCCGCCGTGCTCCGGCAGGACGCTGCCGCGAGCCCGCTGGCGAGCGCGGCCACCCGCATTTTCGCGCTGTGCCTCGCCGCCGCGGCGCTGCTGGCGGTGGCCGCCGTGGTACTCGGCTTCGCCTTGTCGGCTGACTCGCGCGAGCGGCTGCTCGTCACCCTGACCACCCTCGGCCTTCGGCATCGGCAGGCCATGGCGGTCGCCGCGGGTGAGGCGCTGCCGCTGCTGGTCGTCGCGGTGGCTGGGGGTCTGCTCGCCGCGCTGGCCCTGCCGGTGGCCGTGGGGCCGGCGCTGAATCTCGCCGTCTTCATCGGGACCGGTCCGGCGATGACCGTGCATCCCGCGCTGCTGCCGCTGGCCGCCGCCGCCGGCGGCACCGCGCTGCTGGTGGTCCTCGCCGCGATCGGCCAGTCTGCCGTCGCGACGCGGGGCAGCATCGGCCAGGCACTCCGGAAGGAGGAGGACCCATGACATGCGCCGGCAGGCGGCCCGGCGAGGCCGGGACCGGGAGTACCCTGGCCGAGCTGGAGCAGGCAGCGGCGGCGGGCACGCCGGGCCAGGGCGGGATCGGCCAGGGCGGGATCGGCGCGGGCGGGTTCGGCGCGGGCGCCATCATCGCGTGCGACCGGCTGGTCCGGATCTACACCGTCGAGGGGATCGAGGTCCAGGCGCTGCAGGGCCTGGACCTGGTGATCCGTCCGGGCGAGCTGACCGCCGTGGTCGGGGCATCCGGCAGCGGCAAGTCCACGCTGCTGAACATCCTGTCCGGCCTGGACCGGCCGACGGCGGGCCAGGTCGTCGTGGCCGGCCATGACCTGCTGCTGATGAAGGGCAAGGAACGGCTGGCCTACCGGCGCCATACGGTGGGCTTCATCTGGCAGCAGACCGGGCGCAATCTGCTGAGCTACCTGACCGCCGCCGAGAACGTTGCGCTGCCCATGCGGCTCGCCGGCGTGCGCCGCCAGGCGCGGCAGGCCAGGGCGGCCGACCTGCTCGGGCTACTCGGCGTGGCGCGCTGCGGCGACCGTTATCCGGCGCAGCTGTCCGGCGGGGAGCAGCAGTGCGTTGCCATCGCGGTGGCGCTGGCCAACCAGCCGCGGGTCGTGCTGGCCGACGAGCCGACCGGCGAGCTTGACACCGATGCGGCCGCGCACGTCTTCGCCGCGCTGCGGACCGCCAACGCGGAATCGGGCGTGACCGTGCTGGTGGTCACGCACGACGCCGCGGTCTCGGCGCATGTGCGGCGCACCATCGCGATCCAGGATGGCCGGACGAGCACCGAGGTGCTGCGGCAGGCCGCGCCAGCCCGCGGCCGCGCCGCGGACGGCAATGACGCAGATGGCATCGGCCTGGGCGGCACGGGCACAGACGGCACAGGGCGAGGCAGCGGCGGCGGTGATGACGGCGCCGAGGAGTTCGCCGTGCTCGACCGGGCCGGCCGATTGCAGCTGCCACGCGATTTCACCGACTCCCTGGGCATGCGGGACCGGGTGCGGCTCGCGCTGGAGACCGATCACATCGCGGTCTGGCCGGGCACGCCGGACAGCGGCCCGGACGAGGACCACCGCCACGACGGCGGCACCGGCGGTGGCCTCACCAGTCACGACACCGGCGGCGGCAACGACCCGAACGCGCACCGCCGCGGCACGCACCGCCGCGCCGCGCCGGGCAAGCGGCGGGAGGAGACGTGACCGGAACGCAGGACGACTCCGCCAGCGGGCGGCCCATGGTCAGGGTCCGCTCGCTGGTCCGGACGTACGGCAGCGGCAGGTCGGCGGTCCGCGCGCTGCGCGGCGCCTCCTTCGATGTCGCGCCGGGCGAGATGGCCGCCCTGGAGGGGCGTTCCGGCTCGGGCAAGACCACGCTGCTGAACATCATCGGCGGCCTTGACCGGCCGGACTCCGGCACCGTCGAGATCGCGGGCACCGAGGTGACTCACCTAAGCTCCGGCGAGCTGGCCAGGCTGCGCCGGGAGACGCTGGCCTTCGTCTTCCAGTCCTACGCGCTGATCCCGATCCTCACTGCCGCGGAGAACGTGGCCGTCCCGATGCGGCTGACCAGGACGGATCCCGTCGCGCGGGACGAGCGGGCGATGCTGCTGCTGCGCATGGTCGGCCTGGGCGAGCACGCGCACCAGCGTGCCCACGAGCTCTCCGGCGGCCAGCAGCAGCGGGTCGCCATCGCCCGGGCGCTGGCTAACCGGCCCAGGCTGCTGATCGCCGACGAGCCGACCGGCCAGCTCGACTCCCGGAACGGCGAGCAGATCATGCGGCTGCTGCGGGCGCTGTCCGACAGCGAAGGGGTGACGGTGCTCGTCGCCACGCATGATCAGGCACTGCTGGCGAGAGCCGACCGGCTGCTGCGTATCTCTGATGGTGTGATTACCGAGGCGACGGCGACGGCCAGCGGCGGCTGACCAGCCTGGCCGCGCGGCCCGGTCGCCGCTGCCGTGCACCGCGTCGAGGCAGCCGCCGCCGGGCTGCCAGACTACGGCCATGCAGACGCTCGTAGTCGACCACCCGCTGGTCGCGCACAAGCTCACCGCGATGCGGGACGCCCGCACCGACTCGCCCGCGTTCCGCCGGCTCAGCGACGAACTGGTGACCTTGCTCGCCTACGAGGCGACCCGGCGGATCCGGGTGGAGCAGGTGCGGGTGAGCACCCCGATCGGCCAGGCCGAGGGGGTCAGGCTGGCCAAGCCGGTGCCGCTGGTGGTGCCGGTGCTGCGGGCCGGCCTCGGCATGCTGGACGGGATGGCCCGGCTGCTGCCCCAGGCCGACGTCGGCTTCGTCGGGCTGGCCCGGAACGAGGAGACGCTGGTCGCGTCTACCTACGCGACCAGGCTGCCCGCCGACCTGACCGGGCGGGAGGCGTTCGTGCTGGACCCGATGCTGGCCACCGGCGGGACCCTGCAGACCGTGATCGCCATGCTCGTGGCCCGCGGGGCGGCCGCAGTCACCGCGATCTGCCTGCTGGCCGCGCCGGAGGGCGTCGCCCGGCTCGCCGAGGCGTTCGGGGAGGACCTGCCGGTCCCGGTGCGGGTGGTGACCGCGGCGATGGACCGGGGGCTGGATGAGCGCGGCTACATCGTCCCGGGCCTCGGCGATGCCGGGGACAGGCTGTTCGGCGCAGTCTAGATGGCCGGGTGTTAGCGTCGGCCTCATGCCCGGCCAGCCCGTCGACCCAGGACAGCCCGTCGACCCAGGACAGCCCGTCGACCCAGGACAGCCCGTCGACCCAGGACAGCCCGTCGACCCAGGACAGCCCGTCGACCCAGGACAGCCGGTCGACGCCGTCGTGTTCGACCTCGGCGGGGTGCTGATCGACTGGGACCCGCGGTACGTGTACGGGGCACTGTTCGCCGATCCGGCCGAGATGGAGTTTTTCCTGGCCAGGGTCTGCACCACCGACTGGCACCGCGCGAATGACCTGGGCGCCGACATCACGCAGTCCTGCCGGCGGCTCGCTGCGGCGCACCCGCGCTACGAGGAAATGATCATGGTCTGGGCGGAGCGCAGCGAGGAGATGGCGGCAGGCCAGTTCGACGCGGTCGTCACGGTGCTGGCGGAGCTGAAGGAGGCCGGGCTGCGCTGCTACGCGCTGAGCAACATGGAGCCGGACGCGTTTATCATCCGGCGGGCCCGCTTCCCGTTCATGGAGTGGTTCGACGGCCACGTGATCTCCGGCATCGAGGGCGTGGCCAAGCCGGACCGGCGGATCTTCGACATCCTGCTCCGGCGTTACGGGCTTACGCCGGGGGCGACGGTGTTCGTGGACGACTCCCCCGGCAACGTCGAGGCGGCGCGGGCGCTGGGCATCGTGGCGCTTCAGTACACCTCGGCGCAGCGGCTCCGGCAGGATCTGCGCGCCCTCGGGCTCCCGGTGCGATGACGGCCATTGGAGCGATGAGGAAATGACCAGCGCCAGCCGGTGGCGCGCTTTGGTGGTGCTGAAGATTCGGGTGTAACGTATGAGAAGAGCAGGATTCACTGCTCTATATCAGAGGCGAACCAGCCTCGGACCGTCGCTCCAGACACCTGGTGACGCAAGGCATCTCAGGGGCTGAGTCTGTTGAGCAAATTCCCGGCCATTTCGAGTTCAGCCGGGCCGCCACCGACTTCCTGCAGCGGGTCGCGGCCATGATCGCCCGGGACGCCGAGATTGTCATCGGGCTGTCGTGAGCGCCGCCTCCGCCCGCCCCCCGGCCGAGTTCGTCCCGCCGCCGGCCCGGGTCCGTGAGCGGATCCGTGAGCGGGTCCGCACCACCTGGGTGGATCGCTTCGCCGGCTCGGATCCGGGCCTCAACCGTTTCCGCCTCGCCCTGCAGACCCTGGTGGGCATCGGGGTCACCCTCGAGGCCGAGCTGCTTTTCGTCCGGTTCACCCACGCCCTGCAGATCCAGACTCACGGTGCCGCTCTCCCCGCCGCCGAGGCGGCCAGGGTGGCGGGCGCCAACCACGTGACCTTGGTCGTCGCCATGCTCCTGGGGTCCATCGTCGGGATGATGTCGAGCTTCGGTGTCATGGACCCGACCGCCCGGGGCCAGCTGGTCACCATGTTGTTCTTCCCGATCCCGATGGTCGCCGGGGTGGCCTTCGGGATCGCCATTGGCGGTCACCGATTCCTGGCCTTGGCGTCACTGGTCGTCGTCCTGACCGCCGGCACGTATCTGCGGCGCTTCGGTCCCAGGGGGTTCATCGCCGGGACGGTGCTGTTCATGGGGGACTTCTTCGGCTTCTTCGCTCATGGCGCCATCACCTTGGGCGACCTCGGCTGGGTGACGGCCGAGATCGGCGTCGGGCTGGCCGTCACCATCGCCATCCGGTTTGGCTTGTTCTACCCCCGCCCGGCCAAGGCCCTCGAGCGGACCCAGCGCTCTTACCAGGCCCGGGCCCGCAAGCTGGCCCAGCTGGCCCTGGCGGTCTTCGACGACCCCGGGCACAACGAGCGTGACGCCCGCCGCCTCTACCGCCAGCTGATCCGCCTCAACGAGGCCGCGCTCATGATCGATGCCCAGCTCGGCGACCCCAGCGCCGTCGCCGACGGCTCCTCGGGTGAACGGCTCCACCAGCGCCTGTTCGACGTCGAGCTCGCCCTTTCCAACATCGCCCGCTTCGCCGAGGCCATGGTGCGACTCGACCTCCCGGGAGACCAGCGCTCGGAGATCCGCCTGGCCCTGCTCGACATCGTCCGGGGCGACACCCCGGGGGCGAAGGAGCACGCCGCCAACCTGATCGCCTTGCTCAAGGACGGCGACGAGCCGGCCGGCGCGGACCGCGCTGTCGTCGTGGTGGCGCACCGCTTCGCCGGCAGCGTCATCGCCCTCGCGGACGGCCTGGCCGATTGGATGGCGCTCGGCGTCGCCGCGGGGGGCAAGGGCACATTCCGGCCGTCGGTCATGCTCTTTGGCGGCTGGCTGCCCGGATCCACCCAGGTCAGCGCGGCGGCTTCGCTGGAGGGCGGCTCTCGGCTGGGGGACCGGGTCCGCCTGGCGCCCTACACCCGCACGGCCATCCAGATGGGCGTCGCCGTCGGCGCCGCTATCGCCCTCGGCGACCTGCGGTCGGCGCCGCGGTTCTACTGGGCGGTGATCGCCGTCTTCATCGTGTTCATGGGGGCCAACAACTCCGGGGAGCAGGCCCGCAAAGCCGTCGCCCGGGTGACCGGCACGGTGATCGGCATCGCCATCGGGTCGCTGGCCGCCAACGTGGTCGGACACCACACCTACTGGTCGATCGCCATCATCCTCGTGTCGCTGTTCCTCGCCTTCTACCTGATGCGGGTCAACTACGCCTTCATGGCCATCGGGATCACCGTGGTGGTCTCGCAGCTCTATGTGCAGCTCCACGAGTTCTCCAACTCGCTGCTGCTGCTCCGCCTTGAGGAGACGGCCATCGGGGCGGCGGTCGCCATCGCCGTGGTCACCCTGGTCTTCCCGCTACGGACCCGCCGTGTGCTGCGCATCGCAATGCGCAGCCACGTCGAGGCCGTCGGCCGCCTGGTGGACCACTCCAGCAGCCACCTGCTCGGCGCCGGCCACGATGAGGCTTCGACCCTGCGCGCCGACGCCCGCAGCGTCGACGCCTCCTACCAGGCGCTGGTCGCCACCGCCCAGCCGTTCCGGCGCAGCCTCCTCGGGAGCTACGACGAGGACACCGGGGTGGTGATGCGCCTGGCCACCGCCGCCCGCAACTACAGCCGCGACCTCGTGAACGACGTCGAAACCGCCCGGTGCCTCGACCCCGGCACCCGCGCCGACATCAAGCGCGCCAGCGCCACCCTGCATGCCTCGCTCGATGTCGTGGCCAGGGCGCTCAACGGGAGCCGGGACGTGACCTACACGCGATCGTCGGCGCTGTTCGACCGGGCCGAGCGCCGCCTCGAAACCCACGCCGGCGAGACCGACGAGGGCCAACTCGCCCTGAGAGACTTCCAGCTCATCGACGGCGCCATGGCCGGGCTGGCCGAGAACATGGGGCTTGAGCGCACTGACTTCGACACCACCACCGCCGTCGCAACAGGACGTTAGAGGGCTCGGCCGCTACCGCGTCGCTAACGGCAAGCTTGCGGAAACCCGGAACGCGCTGCTGGAGTGACCGGATCACACTGGGTGCGTTTTTCCGCGCCTGGAATGCCGCCGGCTAGATCCCGACCGGATGCCAGACGGTCTTGATCTCGGTGAACGCCAGCATCCGGCGCGGGCTAGGCGGCGCGGCCCAGTCCTCGTCGGCGGCGAACACCCGCTTGAGGTTGCCCGCGGCGAGCCGCTCGAGCTCGCCGCGGCCGACCGCGCCGACCCCGGCCGCGCCAACCCCGGCCGCGCCGACCCCGGCCGCGCCGACCCCGGCCGCGCCGACCCCGGTCAGGTCGATCGCGTTGACATCCATGTGCCCGGCCAGCACCGGCGCGAGCTCGGCGGCGAAGCCGGTGAGCACGTTCACCACGCCGGCCGGGACGTCCGACGTCGCCAGCACCTCGGCCAGCGTGATCGCGGCCAGCGGATACGCCTCGCTGGCCACCACGACCGCGGTGTTGCCGCTGGCGATGACCGGCGCGAGGACGCTGACCAGCCCGAGCAGGCCGGACCCGGCCGGTGCCACGACCGCAACCACCCCGGTCGGCTCCGGCACGCTGAAGTTGAAGTACGGCCCGGCCACCGGATTGGCCGAGCCGGCCACCTGGGCGATCTTGTCCGGCCAGCCCGCGTACCACACCCACCGGTCGATCGCCGCGGCCACGGCCCGGTCGGCTTCGGCAGCGGAAAGACCTTCATTCTGAACGGAGACAGCGGTGAACTGCGCGGCACGGCCGTCGAGTAGCTCGGCGACGCGGTAAAGGACCTGCCCCCGGTTGTACGCGGTCGCGCCGGACCAGGCGGCGAAGGCGGCCCGTGCCGCGGTCACCGCGTCCCTGGCATCCTTGCGCGAGGCCCGGGCCGCGTGCGCGAGCAACGCCCCGTCGGCCCCGGTCACCGGGTAGGACCTGCCCGACTCCGACCGCGGGAACGCCCCGCCGATGAACAGCTTGTAGGTCTTCCTGACGCCGAGCCGCTGCGGGGCCGGGGTGCGGCCGCCCGTCGCCCGGGTCGGTGACGCCGGGCGGGCGCCCGCCGGGACAGCCGGTGACGCCGCCGCTGCCCCTGGCGGCCGCCTTTCCCTGAGCGGCCGCTTCGCGCTCGCGCGGTCAGGCATCGAGGTACGCGGCAAGCCCTGGCCGGCCGCCCTCCCGCCCGAAGCCGGACTCGCGATACCCGCCGAACGGGCTCGCCGGGTCGAACCTGTTGTAGGTGTTGGCCCAGATCACCCCGGCGCGCAGCCGCTGGGCCATCCACAGGATCCGGCTGCCCTTCTCGGTCCAGACCCCGGCCGCCAGCCCGTACGGGGTGTTGTTCGCCTTCGTCACCGCTTCCTCCGGCGTGCGGAACGTCAGTACCGACAGGACCGGCCCGAAGATCTCCTCGCGGGCGATCCGGTGGGACTGGCTCACGCCGGTGAAGACCGTCGGCGGGAACCAGTAGCCGCGGTCCGGCAGCGGGCACGGCGGCGACCAGCGCTCCGCGCCCTCCGCGTCCCCGGCCGCGGACAGCGCGCTGATCTTGTCGAGCTGCTCGCGGGAGTTGATCGCGCCGATGTCGGTGTTCTTGTCGAGCGGATCGCCAAGGCGCAGGGTGGCCAGCCGCTCCTTGAGCCGCTCGACCACGGGGCCGGCGACGGATTCCTGGACTAGCAGCCGGGAGCCCGCGCAGCAGACGTGGCCCTGGTTGAAGAAGATGCCGTTGACGATGCCCTCGACCGCCTGCTCGGCCGGCGCGTCGTCGAAGACGATGTTGGCGCCCTTGCCGCCGAGCTCGAGCGTGAGCCGCCGGCCGGTGCCAGCCAGCGCGCGGCTGATCTCCTTGCCGACCTCGGTCGATCCGGTGAAGGCGACCTTGTCCACGCCCGGGTGGCTGACCAGCGCTGCGCCGGTGTCACCGGCGCCGGTCAGCACGTTCACCACGCCGGGCGGCAGGCCTGCCTGCTGGCATACCTCGGCGAGCAGCAGCGCGGTCAGCGGCGTCGTCTCGGCCGGCTTGAGCACGCAGGTGTTGCCGGCGGCCAGCGCGGGCGCGAGCTTCCACGCGGCCATCAGCAGCGGGAAGTTCCACGGGATCA
>Ga0302325_10036049_pt1 | contig 10088 bp, 12 predicted proteins | sample Palsa_T0_2_FD_201948 | JGI IMG/M metagenome (GOLD analysis project Ga0302325, IMG submission 201948) | Peat permafrost microbial communities from Stordalen Mire near Abisko, Sweden - Palsa_T0_2 | ecosystem: Environmental > Terrestrial > Soil > Palsa > Peat permafrost | place: Sweden: Abisko... | reverse complement strand
TTGTCGGACGCGTTCTAACGGGACGGTCGACGCCATCGCGTCGACGTCACCCCTCTGCAATCGCTTGTGTCCCTGGTGTCCTGGTGGTCCATTTCCTCCCGTCGTCCGCTGCAACAGAACGTTGCGCCCGATGGGACGCTTCCGCCTATGGCAACCGTTCGCACTCAGATCGCGTGCACCGCGGCGGCAACCACCCACGCCAAGGCGCCGAGCGTCCCGAGCGCGGCCGAGACGAACCCGAGGAGCGCCACCGCCGGGTGCCGGTCGGTGAAACGCGCCAGCTCGCGGGTCATTCGCTTTTGCAGCGTGAAGGGGCACTGCACCTTGACCCGTCCGTCGAGGGCGGCCTCGAGCAGATCGATCATCGCGTTGACGGACGGATAGCGGGCCGCCGGCGCTTTTTGCAGGCCCTTCTTCACGAAGTGAATGAACTCCGCGGGCGGGGGGCCTTGCGTCGGGTGTGTCGTCGTCCCGAACGTGACCCGCGCTTCTTCGCTCTGGATCGCGCGAAGGACCTGCTCGAGGCTCTCGACCTCGCCGAGATAGTGCCGGAGCGTGACGAGCTCGAAGAACAGCGCCGTCGCGCAGTACACGTCGCTGCGTTCGTCGATGGCGTCGACGTCGCCGCGCGCTTGTTCCGGCGACATGTAGACCGGCGTTCCGACGATGGCTCCGCGCCGTGTCGTGAACAGCCGCTCGCGCGCCGGACGGCTCGCGTCGTCGGCGTCGGCGTCGCTGTCGCGGGCGTCGGGCTCGGGGGCCTTGCACAGCTTGGCCACGCCCCAGTCCATGAGCATCACCTCGCCGTAGCGCCCGACCATCACGTTGGCCGGCTTGATATCGCGGTGGACGTATCCACGCGCATGGGCGAACGCGAGCGCCCGCAGGAGAGCCACGAAGAGCTGCACCCGCGCGGTGTACGTGTAGCGGGTGTGGTACGCCGGGTCGCCCGCCGCAAGCTTCTCGATCACGTGCTCGAGCGTCTCGCCCTCGACGTGCTTCATGACGAAGTAGTACCGGTTGGCGTCGTCGACGCCGACGTCGTGAATCGGCACGATGTTCGGGTGCTCGAGCGAGCCCACCACGCGGATCTCGTCGACGAAGCGCGCGAGCGCCGCGGCGTCGCTCGACGGGGCCGTCAGGTACTTCAGCGCCACGTTGCGGCCGATGTCACGATCCTCGGCGAGCACTACCTCGCCCATCCCGCCGGCGCCGAGCACGCGCCTCTTGGCGTACCGCTCGCCGGGGCCCGAGAGCTCGGCTCCGCCCGCGCGCGGCAGGACCGCCGACCGCGGCGCCACGGTGCTCGTTCCGCTCGGCGCCGGATCGGCGCCGCCGGGGAGCGCCCCGCTGGCGTCGCGAGTGACGTCGACTGCGGGGACGGTCGCGGCGAGGGCATGGTCGCGCGTGGTCATGCCTCCAGTGTAAACGCGGATCTCGGAGGCCGCGCCGTGCGCCGCGGACGCACGTCGACCGACACCTGTCAGCATGCTCGTGTATAACGCCGCGAGGAGCCCTCTCGATGCCAAGCCCCTTCCGTGCCCCGTCCCGCCTCGCATGCCTCGTGATGAGCGCGATCCTCACGCCGGCCTGCGGTCTCAGCGCGACGCTCGTGCCGCCTCCACAAACCCAGGTCGTGGTGTCGGCGCCTCCGCCACCGCCTCCCGTGCAGGTCGAGGTCGCGGCCCCCGCACCGCCTCCGCCGCCTCCTGCCGCGCCGCCACCGCCGCAGGTCGTCGTGGTCGGGGCGCCCCCGCCGATGGTCGTGGGCCAGACGGGCACGATCAGCATCACGATGAGCCCCGGCATCGCGATCGTGTCGCATCTGCCGATCGGCTTCGACATGGTGGGCAAGGGCGACTCCGCCGTTCATCCCGACGGCGAGCCCGACGGGACGCTCGCCGCGTCGCTCGAGGGCCCGATCGACGGTCTCATTCTCGTGACAACGGATGCGTCAGGCGCTCCGTGTTGCCACCAGCAATGGGACACCGTCGTCGGGCAAGACCCGCTCCCCCACATCGGCAGCGGGTTCGACGGCACGGGCGACAGCACGTTTGTCCTCGGCGTGATGGAGAAGAACGTGCTCCGGAACGATCCGACGGGGCGCATCGCTCTCGGACCCGGCAAGCACGGCGTGCTTCTCACGGGCAGCTCGACGGGCTTCTTCCATCCTGGCCAGTTCTTCCGGCTGATGGTGCACCACCCCGGCGCCGCGGAGTGGGGCGGCAGTCCGGTCTTCGGCTGGTGACCTCGTCGAGTCTAGAGCGACGGGGGCGGCGGCGGCGGCGGCGCGGCTTCGTCCGAGATGCACCCCGATAGGTCGAAGAACAGGAACTCGAGCGCGGCCTGCTGCACGGTCCGGCCGGCCGAAACGCAGGAGCTAGGCACCACCGGAGTCGAACCGCTGACGATGACCGCGGGCGTCCCGTTGTGCACGTCCGTGAAGAGGGCCTTGCCGCAGTTCGGCGCGCCGGCATCCCCGGCGTCCGTCGCACCGATCGGCGTGATGAGGGTCATCACCTTCGTGTCGCCGGTCGAGTCGTCGTAGATCCAGCGCTGCGCCTCGTCGCTGACCGTGCCGACGCTGTCGGCGATGCCGTTGAGCGCGACCTGCGAGGCAGTCCCCGCGTCGGGCCCGCCGAGCCACGCCCCGAGCGCCAGCCCCCGCGCGAAGGAGGTGTCGATCGAGTAGGTCCCCGTCCCGTTGCCGCCCGACGCGCCAAGCCAATCTGCCGAGTCCACGAGGTCCGTACAGGCCGCGCACCCCTCGCTCGGCCCGTCCTTGAACCATGTGTAACCGAAGTGCGTCGCGAACAATCGGCCGCCTTCGTCGAGCCAGCTCCGCATGTTGGTCATCGCCGGCGCGGCCTTGGTCTGATCGTTGGTGCTGCCCTCGCAGCCGAGGAGCGCGATGTCGTAATATTCGAGGTTCGCGATGGTGTCCCAGAGCGGGCAGGACGACCCGTTGCAGTCGCCAGCGGTGCCGTTCGTCAGGCCGGCCCCGCCGACGCCCTGGTACACGTCGACATGACCTCCGCCCTGCGGCGGCGTCCACTCCATGCTGTCGATTCCGAGCCCCGAGAGAAAGCAGGCCAGCTGGTCGGCGCCCCCCGTCAGGATCGCCATGCGTGGCAGGTCACCTTCGGCCTGGCCTGTCGGCAGGCGGCTATTGTCGGCGGCGACAGGATTGTCGGTGCACGCGGTGATGGAGGGGAGGAATACCTCGCGACGCCACTTGCCAATCTGAACGACGAAGGGAACGTGGGTCGTCGCCGGGACGCCGCTCAGCACGAAGTGCCCCGCCGTGTCAGTCGTCGTCGCGGCGAGGTACTTTCCGATGGGCGCGCCGCACGCGCCGCACGCGTTCGTGCCGGGCATGATCACCGGGATCGTGCCGGATGCACTGTCGGGCACGAAGACGGTGGCGTCGTAGAGCGGCGTCACTCCCGCTGGATCGTAGACATAGCCGCTGAGGGTCGTGGAGCAGCCGGATTGCACGTAACAATCCAGTGCCCCGCCTGCACACGATCCATTCGATCCGTCGCCGGTGGATCCGTCGCCGGAGAAGCCATCGCCCGTCGAGCCATCGCCCACCGAGACGTCGGCGGAGGATCCGTCGATGGCCTGGCCCATCGTCGCATCCGCGGAGACGGTCGCGTCGTCCGAGCTCGCGTCGCCGCTCGACGAGCCCGAAGACACGCCCGAGGAGCTCGACGACACGCCGGAGGATGAACCCGAAGCACCGTCGCTCCCGGCGCAATCGGTGCAGGCCTCGTAGGCCTGGCCGCTCGGGTCGCAGACTTGCACGCCTTGGCCCCCACCGGCGCAGGGACATGCGATCTGCTGTCCGGCCGCGCAGACGCGCGCGACCGAGCCGTCCGGCGCGCCCCCCCCGGACGTGCCGCAACTCGACGCGACAGCCACAAGGGCAACGGCGCCGAGCGCAACGAGTAAAGTCCTGTTCATCGGATACGAGCATACCGACGCCTCGGAGCCCGACGCCACGTTGATGTGTGGGGGCCGGCGGGGTCACCCGAGCCCGGTCTCCGCGCTCGCCGCCGGTTGGCCCCAGGCACGTCGGTCGGCGACGACGACGGCGACGGCGAACACGGCGATGGCGACCGTATAGACGGCGAACGGCGTCACTCGCGCCGGCACCACGTGGGCGGGATTGTTCAAGTGAGCACCCAGGTGGAGCAGGATCGCGAGCAAGAGGCTCCCGCGCGTACGATTGTAGAACCAGCCGAAGACGACGCTTCCGGCCAGGACGTTCGTCGTCAGAAGAGCGAACTGGCGGCACGATGCCCCCTGCAGGACGAACATCACCGCGTGCCACATGGCCCAACCCAGGCCAACCACCAGGCTCGCCTTGAGCGCGCCGTAGCGCCGCTGCAACCGGGGAAGAGCGAAACCGCGCCAGCCCGGCTCCTCGGCGATCGGAAACAAGACCATCGCGGCGACCTGTTGCGCGTTCTCGGGAGGGTAGAGCCACCGACCGGGGGCTTCGCCTCCGAAGAGCTGATAGATGGCGGTTCCGGCGAGGTAGATGGCGCCGAACAGAAAGGGCGCAACGACGTACCAGCCGACGCCGACACACCACGCGCCGGTAGGTCGGAAGAGGGCGCGCACTCCCGCGATACCCGATTCGAAGCGCGACACCAGCACCGCCGCGAGCAGCGGACCGAACCCGCCGATGCCGACGAGAGGCATGAAGCGCTCGCTCGGGCCGGAGATGAAGCCTCTCTGAGCCAGCAAGGCCGGAAACTGAAGCGACCAGGTGATGCCCAGCGCGGCCACGAAGAAAGGCCAGGTTCCGTATCCAGTCGACCCGGAAGCGGGAGTCGCGCGATCGCTCATCGTCCCGCTCGACAAGATGGAGCGGAAGGATGTTCCCGGGGAAACGCTACGAGCGTCCGGTGGGCCGCTCGCGATTCAGAGCTTCTGATCGCCGCTGGCGGCGCTCGGCTTCGTGGGACTCAGCTTGACGGTGTACTGATCGTCCAGGCTGAACCATGCGCCCGTCACGGCATCGACGACGAGGGGAATGCACAAGGTGACGGGAATGGCGCAGGTCGCCAGATCCCAGAGAAACCACCCGACCAGCGGCTTGTGGTCGAGAAATACGTGGGCGTCCTCGTATCCCTCTTTCTTGATGACCATGGTGTCCATCCCGGATCGAGAAACCGTGACGCTCGTCGGGGTTTGCCCGACGTATTGCCCGGTGGCAAAGCTGATGTCGGCCCCCGCCGGGAGCGAGTCGAAGCGCACCGGTTGCGTGCTGCCACCGAAGACGGCGGCGCAGCCGGTGCTGGAAGCGATGGCCGAGATGGTGATGGTTGCGACCGCGAAGAGCCTGCGCACGGGGCCGCACGGTATCACGCACTGCTGAGCTCTGTTCTGCATCGATCCCCCATCGGACCGCGCAGGAGGGGAGTTGCCGGCTCCGACAACCGCCCGTTCGTTTTTGGCGGTCTACCAGCGCGGTGTCCCGATGAAGAGCATGACGAGAAGCACGATGAGGATCAGCCCGGCGGGCGACCAGCTCGCGTACCCGTAGCGCGAGTGGCCCCATCCACCGCCGCCGAGCGCGAGCACGAGAGCTACGATGAGAATGATTGTCAGCATGGGTCTCGTTCATCGCAACTTGCATGCCCGGGGTTCGAAGTGCGCGCGAGAGCTCCCGTACTGACCGCGACCCCGACCCCGACCGCGACCCCGACCCCGACCGCGACCCCGACCCCGACCTCGACGAACCTCGACCCCGACCCCGACCCGAATTCCGAAACGTCTCGTCGGCCCGGCGGGGAGGCGTTCGCGCCGCCGCTGGGGCGCCCTGGGATCCCTCCCCCGCGCGACACTACCAACCGTGACCCGGCGACGTATCGTATCTCCATGCGGATCGGCGTTGTCGGTGCCGGAGGGGTCGGCGGCCTCGTGGCCGGGCTTCTCGCCCGGAGCGGGCACCCGGTCGCCCTGGTCGCGCGCGGAGCGACTCTGGACGCAATCCAGAGTCACGGCTTGCGGATCGACAGCCCCCTCGGCGTCTTCGATGCGCGTATCGAGGTCGGTGCCGTCGACGAGCTGGCGCCCGTCGATGCCTTGCTCGTCGCGGTGAAGACATGGCAGGTTCCCGCGGTCGCCGCGACGCTCGCTCCCATGCTCGCGCCGCGCGCCATCGTGGTGCCAGTCCAGAATGGGGTCGACGCGCCTGATCAGTGCGCCGACACGCTCGGCGCCGACCGGGTGTTCGGGGGCATCTGCCACGTCCTTAGCTGGATCGCGGGGCCCGGGTCGATCAAACACGTGGGCGATCCGCCGCTGCTGACACTCGGCGCCTGGCGAACGCCCGCCGACGAGCGGTTGGAAGCGTTGAGAGTGGCTCTCGAGGGCGCCGGCCTCCGCGCCCGGGTCGCGCGGGACTTTCCTGCGGCCCTCTGGGACAAGTTCTTGTTCATCGCCACGTTCGGCGGCGTCGGGGCGGTGGCCCGCGCGGGGGCCGGCCAGCTCCGGAGCATCCCGGAGACGCGGCGGCTTCTCGTCGGCGCATTCGAAGAAGTGCGCGACGTCGCGGCCGCGAAGGGCATCTCGCTACGCCCCGACGCCGTTGCGCGCGCGCTCGGCCTGATCGACATCCTTCCGGAAGACGCGATCGCCTCGCTGCAGCGCGACGTCGTCGCAGGCCGCCCGTCGGAGATCGACTCGCTCAGCGGCGCCGTGGCCCGCATCGGGAGCGAGGTCGGCGTGCCGGTCCCGATTCACTCGACGATCTACGCCGCTCTGCTGCCGCTCGAGCGGGCCGCGCGAGCGCGAGGCTAGCGTGCGCGAGCCTGCGCAGACTACCCCCGGATCACGTCCCGTACCTTGGCCCGCTCTCCTTGCAGGATCTCGATCGCCCGGCCAAGACCAAGCTCGGCACCGAGCGCCTTGAGCAGGTCCTCGGCCTTCGCGGTCGAGACGGGAGGCGCGGCGTCGGCCACGGCCCTCACCACGCGGGCAGCGTGCTTTGTCACCTTGGACCTGGCCCTGGCGGCGCCGCGCACGTTGTAGACGTAGCCCACGTCGAGATCGATCCCGGCGACCTTCGCGTCCTCGACGATCTCTCTCGGCGACAGATGCTCGCGCGTCCGCACGAACGCGGCCTTGCTCGCGCCGCTCGCCGGAGCCGCGGCCATCGCCACGGGCGAGCGCTGCTTGCTGCCGGTGCCCTGCTTTGCAGGCCCAAACTTCGTGCTCTTCTCGCCGCGCGCCGCGCGCGAAGCGCCCGCGCGGCCGCGGACCATGTAAACGAGCGAGCTACTGATCTTGAGTCCGGCCCTCTTGCCTGCCGCCACGACGTCGGTGGCGGAGAGCGAGGCCGGCTGCGAACGGATGAAGTCAGACTTGTTGGACGTGACCTTTTTGGCAGCCATATCGAGCGTCTCCTCGCGAAAAGGGGGGCCGGCAAAGGCCGAGTAGCCGAGCCGAGTAGCCGAGCTGAGTAGCCCAAGTAGCAACGTGCGGCCCGGTTGCGCCGGATCGCCCCGCAAGCTACACGTGTTAGGCCTACAGGTCTCGCGTGCTCGCGGCTCGATCGATTCGAGCGCTCCCTCGTGTGGCCATGCCCCGAGGAGCACCGTAGCCATGAAGCGCGAAGAGGACCAGCAGGCGGTGCGGATCACGCAGCAGTTTCGCTCGGGCGAAGCGATGGTCTACGACCTGCGAAGCGCCAACGTCCGCATCACGATGCGCATCAGCGGCCGGGGCGGCGAATCGTCCGGCCCCCCCGCCGAATGGTGCATCGAGGCGAGGACGGGCCACTCACCGGAGTCGCTCGTCGTGGCCGAATGGGCGCCGACGCGGAGCGAAGCGCTCCGCGCCGTCGGCAAGGCCTGGAACTCCGGCACGCGCGACCTGCCCGCCATCGATTGGGAGTCCGTGGCGCGCGCGATGAGCGCGGTTCGCGCGATCTGAACGGCGGGCACCAAGACAAGAGCGACGGCGCGGCATCCTCGGGGAGAGGACGCTGGCGCGAGAAGATTCGAGCGATTCTAGAGAAATTACGATCGAAACGAAGGAACGGAACAACCCAATGGGCAATCGACTCTACGTAGGCAATCTTTCTTTCAGCACCGACAGCGCTGCGGTTCGCGATGCGTTCCAGCAGTTCGGTGCCGTCTCCGACGTCCACCTCGTGACCGACCGCGAGAGCGGCCAGCCGCGCGGGTTCGGCTTCGTGACGATGGGGACGAACGACGAGGCCGCGGCGGCCATCGCCGGCATGAACGGGGTGTCGCTCGGCGGGCGTGCGCTTCGCGTCAACGAGGCGGAGGAGCGGCCGGGTGGCGGTGGCGGTGGACGCGGTGGTGGCGGCGGCGGCGGCTTCGGCGGCGGCGGCGGAAAGCGGGCGCGCGGATGAACGGCGCCAGTCGTCGAGGGCCCGGCAAAGACCCGCGGATCATCACCTTTCGTGTCGCGCTGGAGTCGCTGCTCGAATCGCTCGACGCGACCGTACGCATCGCGCGCTGGGACCAGGCCGGAGAGGCCATCCCGGAGCCGTTGCAGAAGAGCGCGTCGCAGCTCGTCCAGCGGCTCGGCGCGGCCACGCGCCTTGCGTCAGGAAAGTTCGTCGGAGCGCCTGCCGTCGTCCTGGCCAGCGAGGCGATCCGCAGCGCCGTCCTCGAGCTCGACGCGGCGTACGTGATCTACCGCAAGCACGCCGAGGGCTCACCCGCAGAAAAGGGAGAGGCCGTGATGGCGCTCGACGCCGAGCTCGGGCGAGTCAAGCAAGGAGCGACGTTCCTCGAGTAAGTCCGCGAGGCCCGCCCGTCAGCTTGCCGCGGGCCCCCTCGCGGACACACCCGACGGGCCGCTGCGGCCCAGGCGGCTCGCCAGCACCGCGAGGACACTGCGTACGGGGATCGCGCGCGCGCGGAGGCCGACGACGAGCTGATACAGCGTGTCGGCGGCTTCTTCGATGACGCGCTCGTTGGTCTCTCCCTCGAGCGCCTGCGCGAGCTGGCCCGCTTCGTCGCGGATCTTGCTCCCGAGGCCGGGCGATCCTCCAGGCGGTGGCCGCGACGAACGCGACGCGCCATCCACCGACCCGTTCCCCCCGAGCGATGACTCGAGGAACGCGAGCATCGTCTGCGGCTGCTCGCCGGCTTGCACGATGCGTTCGCCCTCGAGCGCCTGGAAGAAGCAGCTCGGCGCGCCCGAATGGCACGAGGGGCCGTCCGGCTCGCCCGAGTAGATGAGGCAATCCGCGTCGCAGTCGGCGATCACGCGCTGCACGGGTGTTTCGCGGCCGCTGCCCCGCAGCTTTTGCCATAGCTCGCCGCGCGATCGACTCCAGAACGTGGCGTACCCCGTCTCGATCGTTTTGCGCACGGCCGCTTCGGTCGCGTAGGAGAACATGCGGATCTGACCCGTGAGGTGGTCTTGAATGACCGCGGGCACGAGTCCTTGAGCATCGAACTTGATGGGTAACGGCGACATCTTGTAGCGATCCTACACCTCCGAGCCGGCACGCGGCACCAATCAGCGGGCCCGCAAGCGGGAACCAATGGGGGGAGCAGGCGCCGCCGAAGCTGCAGCGGCCGCGGTCTGTCTCAGTAGCTCAGGAGGAACGCATGTCCCGCAGCGTCCTGCCCGGTCTCGCACTGGGCGCGGTGGTCACGGCTTTGTTCGCGCTCGGCGGCGGGTGCCTCACCCGCCCCGTCGTCAGAGGCAACCCACAGACCATCACGAATTTCACGTTCGGCTACAACGCGACCACCATCGACAAGGTCGATATTCTGTTCGACATCGACAACTCGTCATCGATGGGTGACAAGCAGCAATACCTGCAAGCGGCCGTGCCCGACCTCGTCACTCGGTTGATCCAGCCCAACTGCATCGACAACACCGGCGCCGGCATCCTGGCCAACGGGGTGCAGCTGACGGCGGACCCGACGACCGGCAAGTGCACGATGGGGCAGGCCGAGTCCCCCCCCGTGCACGACATGCACGTCGGCGTGATCACGTCGTCGCTCGGGGGTCGCGGCACGACCACCCTGCGCCAGACGATGGCCACGCCGGATGCGTCGGCAGGCGACTACAACGAGTATACG
>Ga0302325_10036048_pt1 | contig 10088 bp, 4 predicted proteins | sample Palsa_T0_2_FD_201948 | JGI IMG/M metagenome (GOLD analysis project Ga0302325, IMG submission 201948) | Peat permafrost microbial communities from Stordalen Mire near Abisko, Sweden - Palsa_T0_2 | ecosystem: Environmental > Terrestrial > Soil > Palsa > Peat permafrost | place: Sweden: Abisko... | reverse complement strand
ATCTATATCAAAGGCTACGGAAGCGACGGCTACGTTGTCCGACGCTGTCGCGGAGATTGGCACCAAGCCCGATACCGTAACGCCCGAGGCGGGGGCTGTAATGCTCACTGTGGGCGGCGTTGTATCGGACGATACCGTAACGGTGGTTTGAGTAGTGGCTGATCCCCCATTGTTCGTGGCGGTCAGGACGTAAGTGGTGGTTGCCGTGGAACTCACGACGAGCGAATTCGCGCCGGTTACGTTGATGCCGTTGAGACTGAGGGACGTAGCATTCGAAACCGTCCACGATAACGTACTCTTTTGCCCTGACGCGATTACCGCTGGATTGGCGGAGAACGACGTAATGGTCGGCGCGCGCGCGAGAGTCGTGGCCTGAACCGGCGAGGATAGCGCGGAATTGTTACCTGCGGCATCGTAAGCGGAGACGGCGTATGAGTAGGCTGTTGAGGCGGTCAATCCCGTATCCGTGTAGGAATTTGTACTCGCCGTTCCGACCTGGGCTCCTGCTCGATAGATTTTGTAGCCGGCGACGCCTACGTTGTCCGTACTCGCAGTCCAACCAAGCGAAACTGTAGAAGCGGTAGTGCCGGTGACGGTAAGGTTCGTTGGGACCGAGGGAGCCGTGGTGTCTGACAGCGTTTGTGTCGTAGCTAGGACGGCTGGAGATTGGGCGGAGTTGTTGCCAGCGGCATCATAGGCCAAAACCGTGTAGGAATAAGATGTCGAAGACGTCAAGCTTACGTCCGTGTAGGAGGTTGTGGTCGCTGTTCCAACCTGCGCTCCCGCCCGATAGATTTTGTAGCCGGTGACGCCGACGTTGTCCGTACTCGCAGTCCAAGCGAGCGAAACCGTGGAAGCCGTAGTGCCGGTGACGGCAAGGTTCGTTGGAACTGAGGGAGGCGTAGTGTCGGATCCCCGTTTGAAGGCCACCACGGTGGCCGACCAGATGTCGGCTGCGTTCAGCGTGGCCGTGGCATTGGTTGTGACGGTCGCGGTCGTGAACAGGTCTGCGGATTGAACACAGTTGGCGAAGGCATAGCACTGAGTGACACCGGTTCCGGATAGCTCACGTTTGGTATAGGAACTAGAGAGTGAAGGGAAATTCTCGTTTTGGAAATTACTGCCATTGGTGAACCAGACGAAAACGAGGTCGTTCGGCGTTCCAGTGGTCAGGTTGCCGCTAGCCGGAGAGGTATTGTTTCCCTGGGCGGTAGAGACGCCGTCGACAGCAGAAGTGACACCAGAGTATTCATGGATGGAGAAGGCATACACGTTCTTGCCGGTTCCGGCGTTGACGGTAATAGTGTCGGTTCCGGAGGAACTGGCAGTGCTCACAAGCACATCGGCATCATGGTCATTGGCGACAGGCTGGTGGACGATTTGAGTAAAGACGTCGCCCCGACTGTCGGTAACTGTAACGGTAGCGCCCAGATCGACGAAGACGCCGACGACAAGAAGGTCACCCGAGGTAACGTTGCTCGCAAAGGCGTTGCTCGCTGTTTGGCCGCTCGTTTGGGCTTTCGTTGCGGCCTGAACGAACGCCATCGATTGGGCTGCTTCGACTGCACCGCCCGGAATCTTTGGGCCAGCCCAGCTAGCAAACGCCAGCGCCACGCCGACTAAGACAGTCAGGTGAAGAGATATGAATCTTCTCATCGAGGAAAAATCCAATATTTTAATGTGAGGTGCCGTGGAGAACTGGGGAACCATATGGTAGTGGAGAAGGGCGGAGCGAATCAACGCTAAACTTCTTTGGGATCGCTTCAACGATGGTACCCTCGCTGGATTTAGTGGGTAGGACGCAGCTCGATAGAGGTGTTTTTCTATCAGCTCCGTGGCGACCGACCCTCCCAAGTCACGCGAGGTCCGATCCGTTCGGTCCAAAGCCAACCGCAACGGAGAGCAACCTACATTTTAAGCCGTTGGAATTTTGCGTCTGTTCAATTGTGAACACATGGAGCTAACAAGTCACGGATGGCAAAGCTTATTGGCACGACGTGGCTCCGTAGCAGAGGCTTTCCCAAGTGATGTTCCACGGTTCATTCCAAAGCTAACCACGATGGAGAGCAATCATTGTTTAAACCCATGTGAATTTTTCATCCGTCCAAATTTGCACACGTAGTCCAAACCCCTTGAAGAGCGGTCGACAACCCCGGGTGTAGTTTCAAGAGCCGGCCTGCAGCATCAGTACCCAGTCGGCATCTCCTGTGCTGTTGGCCCCAGGAGGTGTAAACACCATGCTGCCGTTGTTCGCAAAGGGAGAACCGGCGATCGTCGTATAGTTCCCGTTCGTCGGATCGTACCACCGCACTGTGACCCCAGACCTGAACACCGCCATATTGACCTTGACGGCGCTCCCCGTGACGTCGTAGGTCAACGCAAGCGACCCGTCCGTCACCCATGCCGTCGGTGCATAGGTGTTCGTCGCAAGATTTTCGCTCGACGCATCATAGCTACCGTAGCCCGCAGTCACCACTACATGCGCGGTATCAGGGACAAGGTTCCACCACGAGACTCCCTGCAACAGCCCCGTGAGGTATTGAATCTCCATGGCACCCGGGCTGTCCAGGAAGTTTTGCCAGTTGCTTACCCCCTCAGGTCCGTCAAACGTCCAAGTGTACCGATTCCCGTAAAGCTGGCTCGTCCCACCAGAGAAAAGAGTCCAATACTCTTGTTCCCGAAGAACGAAGGCGGTTGCTGGGCCTGGTAGACCACCCGTATCGTTCTCATACTCATAATTGGCCTCGGTCATGAAGACCGGGATTCCGGCTCCGCTGTTATATGCCTGAAGCACCATGTCGTAGGTCGGGTAATACGTATAGGCAGAGTTCAGGGTCAGAAAGGGTACGAGCATCGCATCCTGACTCGAATAGCTGGTCAACGCGTTCAGCTCGATTGTCTGAAGATGGTTTGTATCAGTCGAAGAGATGCCAGCCATCAACTGCCTGACCAGGTTGTTGTCCCCCGCGTTTGTATTCCAGTCATTAAAATCGTTCCCGCTATCCCAAACAATATTCGGACTATTGCTATAGCGACTGCCGAGAAAGGCCCCGTAGTTGAAGGCTCGGGTGGGCCCATTGTTCTCCAGTGTGGTCAGCCATCCCCCCGTATCGATCGGATCGAGAAAAACCGTGAGATTGTATTTGGCCGCCAAGGCAATCAAGGAATCCAGTCGGGCGAAGTAGGCCGAGTTGGGCTGCGAAAGATCGTAGTTGGAAGGAGAGTTGCCTGAATTGAACGGAGCAACTCCATCGTAGGTCGTACCGCTCGAATTCCCTCCTGTATACGAGTTGCAGAGAACCTGCACCAGAACAGCGTTGAATCCTCGGGCCTGTCGATCCGCCATGTAGCTCGCCATTGTGGTCGGATCGAGATTCTCAAGCAGTGAGTGAGGCGAGTCGCCGATCACGTACACAGGCGACCCGTTCTGATCCACCAGGTACCGCCCATTCGCGCTTGCTCTCAGTGAGGGCGCAACCGGCTGCGCGGCAATGACGGCGAGACTGATGCCCGGTGATGAGGTAACACCGTTTAAGGCAGCCGTGATGGTGGAGCTGCCCGAGGCGACAGCGGTGGCCAGACCGGTAGAGTTGATGGTAACGAAGGCTGTGTTGGTTGAGTTCCAGCTCGCTGAATTGGTGAGATTCGCCGTGCTGCCGTCAGAATAGTGCCCTGTAGCGGTGAACTGTTCGGTGATGCCCGCGGCAATTGATGGCGCCGGGTTCGGCGTAACTACGATCGATTGCAAGACTGCGGCGCTGATAGCCAGAGTGATCCCGGGAGAGATGACACCGTTTGAAGCGGCGGTGATGGTGCTGTTGCCCGCGGCCACCCCGGCTGCCAGACCGGCAGAGTTAATGGTTACGAAGTTTGTATTGCTGGAGTTCCAGGTGGCAGTGCTGGTCAAGTTCATGGAGCTGCCGTCGGAATAGTGGCCCGTGGCCGTGAACTGTTCGGTGAGGCCTGCGGTAACGGACGGCGCCGGGTTCGGCGTAACCGTAACTGATTGCAAAACTGCGGCAGTGATGGCCAGCGTGATCCCAGGCGAAGTGACGCCGTTCGAGGCGGCGGTGATCGTGCTGTTACCGGGGGCCACACCGGTCGCCAGACCGAGAGAGTTGATGGTAGCGAAGTTCGTGCTGCTCGAGTTCCAGGCGGCTGTGCTACTCAGGTTGGCAGTACTCCCGTCGGAGTAGTGGCCCGTGGCAATGAACTGCTCAGTAAGGCCGGCGGCAATGGAGGGCGCCGGATTCGGCGTCACGATGATTGATTGCAAACTGGCGGACGTGACGGTCAGAGGGACCGTTGGCGACGTCACACCACCTGAGGCGGCGGTTAACATGGCGGTGCCAGGGGCGACGGCGGTGACCTTGCCAGTAGAGTCGACGATCGCAAATCTCGTATCGCTTGAGTTCCATCCGGCGGAGTTGGTTAGGTTTGCAGCGCTGCCGTCAGAATAATGGCCGGTGGCGATGAACTGTGCGGACAAGCCGGGGGTTAACGGCGGCGCGGGGTTGGGGGTTAGAGTGATTCCATCAAGGACGGTCCCGCCCGGCGGGTCGGCCCTCTGAGCAGCGCAACCGGCGAGGAATATGACAAACAGTAGAGCTGCTAGAGACGCTAGACGCCTGGAATAGCCGTGATGGACTCCCACCGCCTCGGTAGAGGGGAGCTGGGTCAAGGATACATTCGCGAATGATCGAAACATTGCAGTTTTTGTAGTACTAGGACTAAAAGGACAGTAATTCCCCACTCAATTTGCAGCAATCATCATTCCATAAGTCGACCGTTCAAGCCATTATCGCAGGCAGATTTCTCCCTTTTTTTACAATAACTTGGCAAGAAACTCGGTACTTAGATCGCGATCGATTCGATGCGGGGGACTAAAGAGGGGAGACGATGCGCAGAAGTTAGACCGAAATGGGTCAAATTCTTGCGCACCTACTTTTTTTGCAGCAATAAAGCCCAATCATTACTATTAGGTGCCGCAGGGGAACTCCATAAGGGGCCGCTCGCTGGCGAGAGAGCGATATGTTTTCCCGAAGAGGGGTCAAACCACGACGCATCGTATGTGCCAGCCGAGAGATGTACGTCGACCTTGCCTCCGTGGGGTAGGTAAACGGCATAAAGCTCCCCCGGCTCTGCCAAACATTCGTTGCCGCCATCGACCAATTCGTCGTGCGGATTCGCTTTCCACCATTCGAAGCTCGTAAAGAAATCGACCATGTAAGCATAGCCTTGGAGCATGGTCATCGTATCGTCGCCCCGACCGTTCATCCAGCCCCCGCCGGTATCCGGCCAGACGTTTGTGCCGCGTTTCGCCGTTTCGCCGGAGGTTTGGTACGCCCCAGCCATCACGATGTCCCAAGCCGTTCGTCGCAAGACTTCAGGCGCGTCTGCGGGTGGCGGAGGCGCCCACCAGGGGTAATGGTCCTCATAGCCATATTCTTCATTCGTCTGGGGAATGATACGTCCGGACTTCTCCTGTTCCCTGCGCTGCTCCAACATGAAGGAGTGCTGAGTTCGCGACCACTCCTGGAACGACGTGAAGCCGAACCAATTGGCCCCGCGATCTTGGTGCATAGGATTCAGCGGGTGAGATGTAGCCAGGTGGCTATAAGGATCCCATTTCTCGATCAGGGTTCCCGTGACGCTGGTCCAGACGGGGCCACGGTATCCGTCCAAGTCGTCGCCGAGGTCCCATGTGATGTTTGAAAAAGCGCCGAAACGGTCGACGGCATAGCGGATAAATCGATATTCATCCGCGCTGAAAGCCGTGGGGTGTACTCGGCCATCGTTCATGTCGAGGACGAGCGAAATAATCATGTCTCTGTCTCGCGCGTATCGCAGTGCGCGGTCTACTTTTTGCCAATAGGCGACATCGAAGCGCGTGTAATCGAAACCCGGATGGTAGATATCTTCCGCATTCTTTGCGGGCCAGGGTGTCAGAAACAAGGTCCAAGTTGGACCCGTGATAACCGGTTCGCCATAGAGCAGATTGCTGCGTCCCGCGAGGGTTACGCGCATCCGGTTGACTTCCAACTTGTGGAGGCGCTCGATACTCGCCTGGATGACGCTATCATCTCGCCATCCCATCAACCAATACGCTGTGGTTCCGTTGAAAAAATAGTGCTCGCCCGTGCCTTCCCAAACGAAGTGCCACGGATGGAGAGGATCCACGCGGATGGGACCTCGGCGACCTGCTTCGACTGCCTGGAAGTTGCCCTGCCACGCTTTGCTCTTCCATCCTTGGTGATACCTGACCAAGTACCTGTAATTGCCGGCCTTGGGTGGCATGAAGCGTATGTGGAATATGCTTCCGTCTGGCGAATCACAGAATCCTTCTACTTGCCATCGTTTGCTGCCATCCGCCAACTCGAACCACCCGTCGAAGGCAGACTCTGTAAAGGGATTGCCCGCATGCGGCCGTGAAGCGTTGGCCGTTACTTCTACAAAGTCGTAGGCCTCCAGCGTCTGAGTGGATTGGGAGAAAGAAACGCTAAACGGACCAGCGGCTCCGCAGCCAAATAAAATGGCCGAGGCCCCCAGTAATGCGACCAAACTACAGAATCGAACGCGTCGCGACACTCTGACGTAGCCTCAGTGCGGGCACTCTTCGTGCGAATTATTCACGATCACGCTGTCTGCGTGAAGATAATTTGCGAGGCAACGATTTACCCAGCATCCCGGATCGCCGGTGAGTTGTTGGGGCTTGGCTAATTTCGGATACGCAGCCGGAGCCTCATACTCAAACGAGCCGCCACGCTGGTTTAGCCTGGAGGCCTCAATTCGCCACCAGGACTGCGCCGGACCACGAACGTCCGCCACAGCGTTGCGAAAATTATCCGACGTGAGCAAAACGACTGCCAGAAGCATGAACACGCAGAGCTTTGCACCCGTGGAGAACTGCAAGCGATAAATCTCGGGCACACCGGACACGGCTACGCATATAAAAAGCAGCCAAAACACAAATTGAAACCAGGTCACAACACGATCTGGCAACCAAGTACTCGTTGCAACCTCGATGAAGCCGCATTCACACAAGATAGCAAACATCCCAACGAGTCCGGCAACGGCCAGCCATCTCGGAGGAATATTGTTCTCCGAGCGTTTTTCCGAATCTTGTTGGCACAACAGAAGAATGCCGGCCGCGGCAACCATGATCGCGGGCATCGCTAGCCAGGTACTGCCGTGGTAGAAAGAATGTCCGAACCAATGGGGAAGGTGGTGAATGTCCCACAGGTGTTTATGTTCGACGGCCGCACGACTTGCATTCCCAGGGGACAGCATCACGGCGGCGAAACTGACGCCAGCGGTACAAAGACTCAAGTACCACTGAGAAGCGGGAAGCTTCTTGATTCGCGCGACAACAGTACCGGCAAGCACAACCATGCATAGAAACATGCCGGCGATTTCCTGTTGAGCGGGAACAGCAATAGACAAGAGCGCGACGGCGACATAATACCAGGCAGCTCCGCGGGGTCGGAGCAAAAGGCTCAGGAGAACCAGCAAGCCGCTGAGGGGCAAGGTATATACGATGACATAGCTCAGCCAATAGAGTATGTCGGGATCCGACAGGCTTGCGATCCATGCGGAATAAAAGAGAGCAGCTGCAATCAGGGCATTCGTTCGTGGCATGCGGAAAACCGTCGAAAAGAAATACCAGAGGGCGCCGAGGTTAGAAACCGCAACCACCAGTAGGAGCCAACCACTCGTGCGAAGTAAATCCCCATGGCTCAGCGCAGAGCCGAGGATAAAGTAGGTGAGCCATCGAGGGGACCATTGGGTGTAGTACAGCCACGTGAGCGTGAGAACGCTGTGTTGCGGCACGGTCTGAAAGGAGAGTGAAGCGTTGCAGAAATCATCAGCGGCCGGCACGGCGTAAAACAACAAAATCGAGAAGGGGAGTAGAAAGACCGCGAGCACCGACGGGAGTATGATGCGCGAGAGAATACGCGCTACGGCCAACAGTAACTGCTGGGGGGATTTGCCTACGTATGCCATGTACCGATGCTTTCTTCCCGCGAATGAGCTATTTGAGACAGTATCTTGGGCCATCTGGCATAGCTAGGAGTTGCTTGATCCCAGCCAACAGGTCCGGATACCGTCGAGGCGAGCTAGTAAGATTTAAGCATGGGTCTGATGCTGGTTACTTCGGCGTTCGGGGTAGACTCGTAGCGTGAATAACCATCGTTGCGATGTCTTCCGGTTGAAGCAGCAGTTCGGGACGATACGGCCGGCCCTCTTTTTCTAAGAGCCATCCCTTTGCGAGTCTGTATGGATATTCATGTGTTCACCCGCTCAGGCCTTTTCACAGCTTTCCTTCACTTGCCCCGTGGAAATTAGGGGCGGAACAGCCGAGACGCGAACCAGCCAGTTTTCGCGCCAGTAGTGGTAGATAGCCCTTGGACAAAGCCGATGATAGTTTGAGCGGCATGCTACGCCCTCAAGGATGATGCACGGATACTTCATGTTTCTCATCTTCCCGCTATTTTCATCAATAATGCGATGGACGCGGCGTAACACCCGGTAGATTCCTCCACAGTATGGAAGCATCTCGCCATCAAACAGAAGTCCGCGATTTTGCTTTCTCTTGTCGAGGGTCGCAATGATTTCTTCTTTGCTCCTCACCTGGACAAGCTCGCCGGCCTGCAGGTCGAGGGTCTCAACCGGCGTTTTCACAATCGTGCCCGCTACCGAAGGGTAGTTGAGGAGCCGACGCTCGGTGAAGAAGCTAATAAGGAAGACGCCGACCACCTGGAGCATAACTAACGCGAGATCCAAGATATGCTCACTTTTTGAGCCGCGCGAGTGACCGGTGTCCAAATTACCGGAGCGAAAATCACGAATATATTGACGAGGATCCCACCAGGCCATGAAAGTAGAGAAGCTACGAATCTCGGTTGCCTGACAGGAATAGACAGTCTCTCCTCCTGGGTTGATCGTCTGAGTGGCAGCGAAAACCCTTTCCATGGTGCGCGAGCCATCGGACGCGGCCGGTTGGGCACCAGTGTTTCGCAAACAATCCGAACGTATCTCCGAATTATCGGCTCGCTTAAGCCAAGCCTCATTCCACCAAATCAAGCACCCAGCCTGACATCCGCCATGGTACTCACCAACACACCGGACACCCTCCAGGTGCACGGAGTTCTTCATTCTCCGAATGCTCCAAGGGGCATGAGCCGGATCGCAAGTTTTGTCAGAGCGTTTAAAGACACGGAACCGCTGGCCACAGAACTGGAGCATCTCAGGCATGAACGGCAGGTTCTCGAAGCACCCGCGGTCGTCGAGCGTCGCGAGAATCTCTTCCCGGCTTCGGACTTCTATCCAATCGCCAGCCCGCAGATCAAGAGGCCTATTCCGGTCTGAGAGGGTTTTGGTCATGGAGGACTTCTGCGGAATTGGATTGTTGATGTTCGCTTGCTTGCCTATCATCCCCTCGCCTATTCTCGGGAAACCACCAATGTAAGCTACGTCTGAGCGCATTCCATGGATGGGCGAGATGATTCGCCAGATCGGCAATCACAAATTTAGCCAAGAGCCACGGATTCACGCGGCCACCGTAAGCCTCCAGGGTGTCCTCGTGATACTTCCAGAACTCTTTTGAACGGAGCCGGAGCACGTTGTGTGCTAATACGCGATAGTATCGCTGGCGCACCCTCTTCAAGTGCTGTTCGTACTCGCGCTCTTCCAGAAGCGCACGCCCGTACTTCAAGAAAATGACCATTTCTCCAAGATAATAACTGTTCAGATTCGCTGCTAAGGCGTCAGTTGCGTTGTCTCTTTCGCGGACGAAGCTCAAGACTTGATGTACAAAGCCAAAATCCGACTCCTGGAACAGATCGAAGCAGGCTTCCATGTCTGCCTGCAAGTGCCGTGCATCGAATAGATTCGCGCGTTTGCGAATCAAATCGCAGCGCACCAATAGCATTGTCATCGTCCCGAACACATACGGTCCGCCACGCAGCTGGTTCCGGCAAGCCTCCCGGCCGGCTATGCGTTCGCTCGGATACAGTGGCCCATGCCGACGCACAGAACGACCGTCCATAGCATATGAGCCAACGAGTCCGACCGACGGGTTCCTCTCA
>Ga0302325_10036046_pt1 | contig 10088 bp, 10 predicted proteins | sample Palsa_T0_2_FD_201948 | JGI IMG/M metagenome (GOLD analysis project Ga0302325, IMG submission 201948) | Peat permafrost microbial communities from Stordalen Mire near Abisko, Sweden - Palsa_T0_2 | ecosystem: Environmental > Terrestrial > Soil > Palsa > Peat permafrost | place: Sweden: Abisko... | reverse complement strand
ACCTTCGTCTACGCGGGCGCGGCGCACGACAGCTTCAACGAGGTCCGCCTCAAGCCGCTTGACGACGCCGGCCAGGTGTGCCGGAGCTTCGAGCTGAAGATCGATCCCGCCACCCAGACGCGCGACTACGTCGATTTCTACGGCAACACGGTCCACTATTTCGACGTCGTGACCGGCCACGAGAAGCTGGTGATCGAGGCCGTTTCCGAGGTCGAGACGACACCGAACGCGGCCCGCCCGCCCGTGCCCGTCGTGGCACATTCGGAGGTCGACGTCGAGCGGGAGCTGCGCTCGGAATTCCTCGTCGATTCCCACTACGTGCCGCTCGAGGTCTCGGTGTGGAAGGAGGCCAAGGACGCGCTCCACGCCGGCCGCTCCGACATATGGTCGGACGTCCGGCGGATCTGCCAGCATGTCTACACCAGCTTCGCCTACAAGCCCCGGTCGACGGGCGTCGCAACCGTGGCGACCGATGCGATAAAGCTGCGGACGGGCGTGTGCCAGGACTTCGCCCACGTCGCCCTCGGCATGTGCCGGACATCGGGCATCCCGGCCCGGTACGTCAGCGGATATTTCATCAAGGTGCAGCGCCGCCCCGGCGAGGACGAGGCGTCCCATGCCTGGATCGAGGCATTTGTGCCCGGCTACGGCTGGGCGGCGTACGACCCGACGCACGACCGGGCGGCGGACGAGCGCTACGTCAAGATCGCCTCCGGCCGCGACTATGGCGACATCCGTCCCGTGAGCGGCACCTACCGCGGCGGCAAGACGCGCTCGCTCGAGGTGAAGGTCAGGCTCCGCGAGTCAGAGGCGGCGGGGGCGGCCCGTTAAGGCTTGTCCTGCTCGATCACCTTCACCCGGTTGGCGTTGTCGAATTCGACGCGGATACGGTCGTGGACCACCGCCGGATAGCCATTGTAATAGGGGACGCCGCCGTAGAAGTAGGGTCCGCCCCACCCGCGGTAACGGTGCCAGTAGCCGCCGTAGATGATGGCGCCCTGATAGTCGGCGTAGGTCACGTAATGCCACACCTGGTGCTCGCCCGTCGCGTCCGTGCGCATGACGATCCGGGTCGGGTCGCCGAGCGCCAGCTTGACGGCGTCCATGTCGAAGCCCACCGCGATCTGGCCATTCTTGACGAGGGCCTGCTGGTCGGGATTGAGACGGTCGAACACCTGCGGGCTCTCCTTGATGCGGTAATCTGGCGAGTCGCAGCCGGCGAGGAGGACCGCGCAGAGCGCGGCGCAGGCGAGTGGGAAAATTCGGGTCGTTTTCATGGGCGGGGGAGATTTCAATGCGCGCGTGCCTGGGCAATTTAAATTCAACGCGTACATGGGGGTAGACGCCCACAGGCGGATAGAGTTTCATCGAGGATGCAAAAGACCCTGATTCTCTGGGACATAGACGGAACAATCCTGCACTCGGGAGGAGCCGGCATGAAGGCGCTGGAGGCGGCGCTCCAGGACGTCTTCGGAATCGGCGGCTCGTTCGCAGGCATCGAATTTGCCGGGCGCACGGACCCGTGGATCATCCGCCAGATCTTCGCCCGGTTCGGGATTGAGCATTCGCCGGAGAATTGCTCGAGGTACGTCGACGGCTACATCGCCCTGCTTCCGGCGATCCTCGGGAAGAGCGGCGCGCGCGTCCTTCCCGGAGTCGCGAAGATCCTGGGCCAGGCCGCCGAACACCCCACGGTGCTGCAGGGTCTTCTCACCGGGAATCTTCGCAGGGGCGCAGAGACAAAGCTCGGTTTCCACGGACTCTGGAATTTTTTCCCCATCGGGGCCTTCGCGGATGACAGCGAAATCCGGAACGAGCTCGGTCCGCACGCCCTGCGGCGCGCACAGGGGCACTGGGGGCTCGAATTCCCTGCCGAGCGGGTGTGGGTCGTGGGCGACACGCCCCACGACATCGCGTGCGCGCGCGCCATCGGCGCCCGCGCGATGGCCGTCGCGACGGGAAGCTCGAAAGTCCACGAGCTCGCGGGGTTCGGGCCCGATGTCGTGCTGGAAAGCCTCGACGACACCGAGGCCTTCTGGCGCGCGATCGGGGCGTGAGTCCCGCGGGCAGGCCCGTATTTGTTTGCCGGCACCGCAACCCCGCGAAGTATCCCCTTTCCCCACACCACCCAGCCCGATGCCCCGCTCCTACTCGATCGCAATCGGATCCGACCACGCAGGATTCAAGTACAAGGAACTGATCAAGGCCGCGCTCCTCGCGGACGGGCACAGCGTGCGGGACATGGGGACCGACTCCGAGGAGCCTTGTGATTACCCCGACTTCATCCGGCCGGTGGCCGAGGCCGTAGCGAGGGGCGAATTTGAGCGCGGCATGGTCCTCGGGGGCTCGGGCAACGGCGAGGCGATCGTCGCCAACCGCGTGCGGGGCGTGCGCTGCGGCGTGTGCTGGACGGAGCAGGTGGCCATCTGGAACCGTTCCCACAACGACGGCAACTGCCTGTCCATCGGCCAGCGGACCATCAGCGCGGACGAGGCGTTGAAGATCGTCCGCACCTGGCTCGCCACGGAATTTGAGGGCGGCCGGCACCTCGCGCGCATCCGCAAGATAGACGGGGTTTGACGCGGCGCAGGCGCCCTCTGACGACGAGCTTGCCCACCCGCCGCGCGGGGCTCAGTTTCAGTCCCCGGCCATGGCATTCCCCAAAGCTCCCGCCATCCTAGAGTCGCGCGACCTGCGCGCCGCGGACCTGGAAAAGAACCCGAACGAGTCGCTCCTTCTGATCTATGCCTGGATGCATCTGGCCCGGGTCGCCAACAACCGCATCCTGGACCTTTTTCGACAGGGATTGATCCGGGGCACGGTCACCGGGGGCCAGGGCAACGAGTGGATGATCGTCCCGTTGGCCCTGCTGGCGGACAAGAGGACTGACATCATCTCGTTCACCCACCGCGACTTCGGAGGACAGCTGATCTGGAGCCGCCACCTCGGCGAGCACCTGAACCAGTACTTCGCAAACGCGGAGAGCCCCACGCGCGCGCGCGAGGGAAACATCCACTATGGCGATCCGGCCCACGGATCGCTTCCGATGATCAGCCACCTCGGGGCCATGTGCGGCCCGGTCCTCGGGGCCACCGACTCGCAGCGCCGATTTGGGCGCAAGGCGGTGGGTTTCGCGTTCTTTGGGGACGGCTCCTCGAGCACCGGCGACGTGCATGAGGCGATGAACCTCGCGTCGCTCATGTCGCTTCCGATTGTCTTCGTCATAGAGAACAACGGGTACGCGTATTCCACGCCTCTCGACGAGCAGTTCGTCGCGGGCACCGAGCTGTGGCGAAGGGCCGCAGGCTACGGGATGGAGGGCCTCGCGATCGAGCTCGGGGATCCCGGCGAAACCGCCAGGAAGCTCGGTGACATCATCGACAGGGTGCGATCGACATCGAGGCCGATGCTGGTCGAGATGCGGACGCTCCGGCTCCGGGGACATGCCGCCTACGACACCTGCGACTACCTGCGGCCCGGCGAGGCCGAGAGATTCCTGGCCTCGGACCCTCTTCCCGCGTTTCGGGAATCGCTGGTGGCGAGTGTCGGCGCGCCCCGCGTTGTCGCGCTGGAGGACGAGCTGGGAAAATTCATTGAGGAATGCGTCGCGGGCGCGATCGCGATGCCCCGCCCGAGCGCCGAGGGGCTGCAGGCGGCCGTTTTCGCGCCGGTGCCCGCGCCCTTCCCGTGGAAACCGGAGCCTGCGGTCCCCGAGAACCTGACCATGGCCCAGGCGCTCAACGCCGGTATTCGCAAGATTCTCGCCGAGCGACCCGAGTCGATCGTCCTCGGGCAGGACATCGCGACCTACGGGGGCGCGTTCAAGGTGACCGAGAACCTCTACAGGGAATTCGGGCGCTCGAGGGTCTTCAACACGCCCCTGGCCGAGAGCGCATGCACCGGCTATGCCATCGGCCTCGCGTTGAACGGGCACCGGCCGATCGAGGAATTCCAATTCGCGGACTTCGCGACCGAGGCGGTGACCCAGATCACCCTCAATGCGGCCACCATGCACTTTCGCTCGGGCGCGGCCTGCCCCCTCGTCCTGCGGATGCCCTGCGGCGCCGTCGGGCTGGGCTCCTTCCATTCGCAGGAACTGGAGGCGCTTTTCCTCTCGATGCCCGGCATCAAGGCCCTCTACCCCAGTGACCCGCAGGATGCCTTCAATGCGATCCTCGCGGCCAGCGAGGACAACAACCCGCTCCTTCTCTTCGAGCACAAGGGGCTCTATCGCCGGGGGAAGCACCCGGTCGCATGGGACCCCGACTACCGCAAGATCTGGCATCCCAAGCGCGTGCGCGAGGGCGACTACGCGACGCTCGTCACCTATGGCGAGATGGTGCACCTCGCCGCCGAGGCGTGCGACTACCTCGCCGCCGAATATGAGGCGGAGATCGACATGTTCGACCTGCGCTGCCTTTCCCCGCTCGACCTCTCGGAAATTGCCCGGTCGGTGGACCACACGGGGCGCCTGATCGTCCTGCACGAGGGGCGCAGGACACACGGGTTCGGCGCCGAGGTTGTCGCCAGGATCTCGGAGGGCCGCGCCGCGCCGCTCAAGGCCCGCCCGCTGCGCATAGCGGCCATGGACATCCCGGTCCCGTTTGCCCACGAGCTCGAGACCGCGTTTCGGCCGTCAAAGGACGCGATGATCCAGCAGATCACGGAGTGGATGTCGTGAAGAGACGAGCGATCACACGCGCCGCCTGGTCCAAGGTCAGGCTGTTTGCCATGGACGTGGACGGCGTCCTGACGGACGGTACGGTGATGGTGTCCTCGGATGGCACCGAGTCGAAGCGGTTCTGCATCACGGACGGCCTCGGGCTCATCCTTGTGCGCGGCTCCGGCGTCGAGACCGCGTGGATCTCGGGCCGGCTGTCGGCCACCACCACTCTTCGCGCGAACGAGCTGAAGATACCCCACGTGATCCTGGGGCGGCACGACAAGCTGGCCGCCCTCTCCGGCCTGGCGGCGGAGCTTGGAATCCCGCTGAGCGCCTGCGCTTACATGGGCGACGACTTCATCGACGCGCCGGCCATCGCCGCGGCGGGGATAGGGATCTCCGTCCCGACGGCGCTGCCGGCGGCCCTCGCCGCGGCGGACTATGTCACACGGAGGAACGCGGGCTACGGCGCCGTCAGGGAAGTTTGCGACCTTATCCTGCTCGCGCGCGCGAAACCCGCCGGGAACCTCAAGGGCGGGCCGCGTTCTCAACAGGCGTGAAACTCCTGGACAAAGGCCGCATGGCGGCCGTCGCGCTCATCGCCTGCGTGCCTTGCGTGCCGGGGCAGGACGCCGCGCTTGCCCCGCCCGCGAGGAACTGGACGCTCCCCCTCTTCACGAAGGAGGGCTACCGCCAGATGACGCTGCGGGGCGACGAGGTCCGCCCGATCACCTCCGACCGGATCGACATCACGGGCATGAATGTCACCGTCTTCTCCGGCAATGCGGACGCGAAGGTCGACTCGGTGCTCCTGAGCCCCGCGGCGACGTTCCTCATCAGCGAGAAGATCGCCCGCGGCGACGGGGCCGTCCGCCTGATCCGCGACGACGTCGAGGTTTCCGGCGAGGGTTGGACCTACAATTACAACGAGAAAAAAGTTCTCATTTCCCGGCACGCCCATGTAGTGTTCCACTCGGCATTGCCGGACATGCTGAAATGAGACCCCTACCCCTCCTCGTGACCGCTTTGGCGCTGACCGCGGTGGGGGCCGTGCGGGCGGCGCAGGCCGCGGACACGACGATTGAGAGCGTCTCCGCCGAGTCGGTCAGCAGCGACACGGAGACGACCACGATCTTCCACGACCAGGTCGTGGCCGTGGGCAACGACCTCACGCTCGACTGCGACTACCTGAAGGTCGTCGCGACGCGGATCGGCGACAAGACCGCCACCCTGGGCAAGTATGGAAAATTCAGATACATGCTGGCCACGGGAAACGTCCGCATCGTCCAGGGCGACCGCGTCGCGACCTGCGGGCGGGCGGAGGTGTTCCCGGGCGAGGACAGGGTGGTCCTGACGGAGGACCCCGTGGTGGAGATCAAGAGCGAGGGCTACAAGGCGAGCGGCCCGCGCATGGTCCTTTACCGCGGACAGCGGCGCGCCGTGATCGAGGGATTGCCCGGGCAGCACGTGCACATCTCCCTGCCCGCGATCAAGGACCTCGGATTCCCGTCGGACAAGCCCTCTAAATAAGATGGGCGCCGCTTCGATCGTCACCGAAGGTCTCGTCAAGATCTACGCAAGCCGGCCGGTCGTCGACGGCATCGACCTTCGGATGGGCGGCGGGGAGGTCGTGGGGCTGCTCGGACCGAACGGCGCGGGCAAGACGACGACATTTTACATGGTTGTCGGCCTCGTCCCCGCGACCCGGGGACGGGTTTTCCTCAATGGCGAGGATATCACCCACCTGAAGATGCACCAGAGGGCGCGCTGCGGCATCGGGTACCTGCCCCAGGAACCCTCGGTCTTCCGGAAGCTCACGTGCGAGGAGAACATCCTCGCGATCCTGGAGGCCGTCAACGTCCCGCGCAGGGAGAGGAAGGCCCGGATCACCGAGCACATCGACGAACTCGGCCTCGGGCACGTCGCGAAGCAGAAGGCGTACACTCTCTCGGGGGGCGAGCGGCGCCGGCTCGAGATCGCCCGCGCCCTCGTGACGCGGCCCCACTTCCTGCTGATGGACGAGCCGTTCGCGGCGATCGACCCGATCTCCGTGGCCGACGTGCAGCGGATAATCCTCCAGCTGAAGAAGAGGGGCATCGGGATCGTGGTCACGGACCACAATGTCCGGGAGACCCTCCGCATCGTCGACCGCGGCTACCTGATCCACAAGGGGCGCGTGCTGACGGAGGGCACCGGCGAATTCCTGATCCGCGACGAGAACGCCCGGAAGTTCTACCTGGGCGAGGATTTCAATCTTTGAAGCTCGCCGTCGGGCGGCCCGCAAGCGAGCGAAGGCGTTTGCGTTCCCCTCCTCGGATGTGCTGAAATCGCCTCATGCAGAAGGCCATCCACGGCATCACTGTCGCCCATTTCTACGACACCTACCGCGAAAAGCTCAAACTGGAGCTCGTGACCGGCGATGCGGGCCTGCACCGGCTGATCCGCGAGGGCAGCATCAACCGTCCGGCACTGGCGCTGACGGGATTTTTTAAGTACTTTGCAAACAAGAGGATACAGGTAATCGGAGCCGCCGAGATGACCTACCTAAAGACGAGGAGCCAGCACGACCAGACCATGATCTTCAAGGAGATGGCAAAGCGGAGCGTTCCCTGCGTCGTCCTCACCCGAAACTACAACCCGACGCACGCGATGCTGGCCGTGGCCTCCGAGATGAACCTGCCGATACTGCGGACGCCGCTCATCACGATGAACCTCGTGAACCTCGCGACGCTGTGCATCGACAACGAGTTCGCGCCGAGCGGGATCGAGCACGCCACGACGCTCGACGTCAAGGGGGTCGGCGTGATGCTCCGGGGGGATTCCGGCGTGGGCAAGAGCGAGTGCGCCCTCGCGCTCATCGAGCGCGGCCATTCGCTCGTGGCCGACGACCTGACAATCATCAAGCTGCTCGACGAGCGCGAGCTCATGGCCTCAAGCCGGGCGCTCAACCGCGGCTACATGGAATGCCGGGGGATCGGGATCATCAACATCGCCGAGATGTTCGGCGTAAAGTCGATCCGCCTCGAGAAGCGCATCGACATGGTGGTCTCCCTCCACGAGTGGACGCCCGACGTCGTCGAGGAGCGCACGGGCCTCGAGGAGAACCACTATGAGATCCTGGGCATGAAGCTTCCGCACATTGAGCTCTACGTCCGGCCGGGCCGCGACATGGCGCGGCTGGTCGAGGTCGCCTGCCTGACACAGGCACTCAAGAGAATGGGCCACGATCCGGCCAAGGACTTCAACGACCGGCTGATCGCGTTCATGTCGGAGGACAGCCCGGCGAAGCGGATGAAGTTCAAGCCGATGGAGCGCGAGGAGCGCGCTCCGGGCCGCCTCAGCCAGGAATAGGACCCCATGCCGAACACCGAACGCGCCGACGGCCGCAGGGCCGACGAGCTTCGCCCTGTCTCCTTCGAGGCCAACTTCGCCCCCCACGCGACCGGTTCGGTCCTCATCCGGTACGGGGCGACGCAGGTCATCTGCGCGGCGACGATAGAGCCGGGCGTCCCGACCTGGATGAAACAGCAGGGGGTCAAGGGCGGCTGGCTCACCGCCGAGTACTCGATGCTGCCCTACGCCACCCACGAGCGGAAGGCGCGCGACATCAACAAGGGACGCCTGGACGGCAGGACGGTCGAGATCCAGCGCCTGATCGGCCGCTCCCTGCGCGCGGCGATCGACCTTGAGAAGCTCGGTCAGAACACGCTCTGGCTCGACTGCGACGTCCTCCAGGCGGACGGCGGCACGCGCACGGCGTCGATCACCGGGGCCTATGTCGCGGCGCGGATCGCCGTGCAGAAGCTGATCGACCAGGGAAGGCTGAGGGACAGCCCGCTCACCGACTCTGTCGCCGCGGTCAGCGTGGGACTCTTCGGCGGGGCCGGGCTCCTGGACCTGGCCTACGTCGAGGACAAGGACGCCCAGGTGGATTTCAACGTCGTCATGACCGGCCAGGGGCAGTTCGTCGAGGTCCAGGGCACCGGCGAGGAGTCGACCTTCAGCCACGCGCAGCTCGACGAGCTCCTCGCCCTGGCGCAGAAGGGGCTGAAGGAGCTCTCGGCGCTTCAGGCGGCCTTTCTCGCGGGGCAGCTGCTCGCGAAGTGAGCCCGTGGCGCACCCCGAGAAGCACTATCGCTGGACCTGGGACTTCAGGGCGCCGCCCGAGGCGCTCTGGCCCCGGGTCTCCGACACGGACCGGTTCAACCGCGACTGCGGCCTGCCGCCCTTCGAGGTCCGGCCTGCCGCCCCCGGCGACGGCGCGCCCGAGCCGGGGGTCCGCAGGCTTCGATCCTCGTACCTCGGCATCGTGGGCGAGTGGGAGGAGCGCGAGTTCGAGTGGGTCCAGCCAGTCCGGTTCGCCGTGGAGCGCAGGTTTTCAAGGGGGCCCCTCCTCCGGATGAGCCAGTCGTGCGCGCTCGCCGCTGCCCCCGGCGGAGGCACGGCCATGATCTATGAGTTGCGCGTCACGCCTCGGAACCTGCTGGGCGCCCTCATCGTCCCCTTTGCGATCGGGCTGCGCATGCGCCGGGACGCCGAGCGCGTCCTGAGGGGCTACGACCGGGCGGCCCTCAGGGGAGCGGACGCGCCCGTCGCCGGGCCGGCCGCGGCCGCCCTCGCGCCGCGCCTCGCGGCGTTTGCGACAAGGCTCGTCACGCGGGCCAGCCAACCCGCGCCCCTGGTCGAGCAACTCTGCCGCTACGTGTCGTCGGCCGACGACCTCTCGGCCTCGAAGATGCGGCCGTATGCCCTGGCGGACTCATGGGACGCGGACCGGCGCGAGACTCTCGACCTGTTCCTTCACGCGACCCGCGCCGGAATGCTGGACTTTCGCTGGGAGGTGCTCTGCCCCCACTGCCGGGGCTCGAAGCCGGGGAAATCGGAGCTCGCCGGCGTCTCAAGCGAGGCGCACTGCGATTCCTGCGGGATCGATTTCACGGTCAACTTTGACCAGTCGGTCGAGCTCACGTTTGTCCCCAACCCGACCGTCAGGGCGGTCACTCGGCTGGAGTACTGCCTCGGCGGCCCGCAGATAACGCCCCACGTCGTCGCGCAGAAGCGCCTGGGGCCAAAGGACGCCCTCAGCGTCGCGATGTCGTTTCCCGAGGGGCGCTACCGCGTGCGCACCCAGGGCCTCGAGGTGCAGCAGGCGTTCCGCATAGAGAGCGGGGGTTCCGCGAGCGTGCGGATCGATGTGGGGCCGGGCCCCGCGCCAGCGGACGAGCCCGTCGTCGCGCCCGGCGGGATTCTCAACATCCTGAATGCCGACTCCTCGGAACGCCTCGCGGTCGTCGAGCGGGTCGCCTGGAGCGACCAGTCGGTCACGGCGGCCGCCGTGACGTCGCGCCAGATTTTCCGGGACCTGTTCTCGCACGAGATACTCCGGCAGGGGGAGCCGATCTCCGTCGGGGTCATCACGATCGTG
>Ga0302325_10036042_pt1 | contig 10089 bp, 8 predicted proteins | sample Palsa_T0_2_FD_201948 | JGI IMG/M metagenome (GOLD analysis project Ga0302325, IMG submission 201948) | Peat permafrost microbial communities from Stordalen Mire near Abisko, Sweden - Palsa_T0_2 | ecosystem: Environmental > Terrestrial > Soil > Palsa > Peat permafrost | place: Sweden: Abisko... | reverse complement strand
TATCGATCATGGCTACCGCGACGGGAAGCGGCACCGCAAGTACGTCTACGGCGAGACTCGCAAGGAGGTTTCAGACGAACTCACGCGCGCACTGCGAGCCCAACAACTCGGGTTACCACCCGAGTCCGGACGTCTCACCGTCGAGGACTGGCTTACCAGATGGCTGGGAACCCAGCAACCGCCGGCGACCAAGCCAAAGACGTACACAGCGTACGAGAATCAGACCCGACTTCACCTCATACCGGCTTTCGGGAAACGGCCGTTGGTTAAACTCCAACCGCAGGAAATAAGGGAGTTCATGCAGACCAAAGCTCAAGCGGGCTTTTCCGGAAAATCCATTCGCCACTTTCGCGCTACCCTCCGCGCAGCGTTGAACGTTGCGGTCAATGACGGCCTTGTGGCGCGCAATGTGGCGGCCCTCGCCAAACCGCCGAACATGGAGAAGCGATCGCTTCGAGTGTTCACGGAAACGGAGGCAGCGCAATTCCTGGGCCTAGTAAAGGGCCACCGCCTTGAGGCACTCTTCACCGTCGCGCTAGCGCTCGGTCTTCGCGAGGGAGAAATGCTCGGATTGCGCTGGCAGGATATCGATCTAGACGCAGGCACGCTCCAGGTGAATCAATGCCTGCAAAGGGTCAAAAGACCGGGTGAAAAAAAAGGACGATTGGAGTTGATCTCGCCCAAGACGGAAGGAAGCCGGCGCCGCATCGAATTGCCTTCTGCCGCGGTAGTAGCGTTCCGCGCGCACCACGAGCGTCAGGAACAAGAACGCAGGAAAGCCGGATCACGATGGCGGGAGTCCGGCATGGTGTTCAGTACGAGTATCGGAACGATGTTGGATCAGCGGAACATGCTGCGTAGCTTCTACGGCATCATGAACACGCCGGACCCGAATGATCCCAATCCCGACCTGAAAAAGAAGCGCAAGCTTCTGCCGAAAGTTCGATTTCACGATCTGCGCCACAGCGCCGCGACGCTGCTGCTCGCCCAGGGCGTCCATGCCCGGTACATCATGGAGCTCTTAGGGCACTCGACGATCAGCCTCACGATGAACACGTATGGCCACGTTCTGAAGGAAATGCGCCGAGAAACGGCACGGCAAACGGATGAGGTTTTCAACCGCCTAGCTGCAAAATCGGCCGTGGAACCCCCGGTAGAAACGGTGCATTAAGGATGTAATCGTCAACCATGGCGAGTCTGGCAGCGCAGATGTGAAACATGGCGAATAACCGGGCGGAGTCTCCCGGATGCTCATCGCCATCGCGCACGTTCCGAGGCACCCTTGACTCGATTCGGAATCGTCGGAACTGCGCCAAACGATGCTAACGGCCCGCGGTTGAGCCGCGCCTAGGTCCAACCGCTGTTAGTCTCAACGGAAGAAGTTCTCCGGCCATAGAAACTCCGGCAAGTATTGACGGATCAAGTTGGAGGCCCAGTCGTAGCCTCTGGCTTCCAGTTCTCGCAAGAAATAAGGCCACGGGGGAATGTTGCTTCTGTAGACGTCGTTCGGGGACGCCGACATCCCACCACCCTCAGACGTCGAGAGCCCACCACCCTGAGATGTCGAGAGCCCGCCGTACTGCGACGTGGACAGGCCGCCGTACTGCGACGTGGAAAGTCCACCATACTGGGACGTTGACAAGCCCCCGTACTGCGATGTCGACATCCCCCCATACTGCGAAGTTGACAGCCCTCCGTACTGTGAGGTCGAGGCTCCCCCATACTGTGACGCCGACATCCCACCATACTGCGAGGTGGAAAGTCCTCCGCCCTGACTCCTAGAAAGGTTTCGAGGCCACGTTCTGAGGTTAGGTATCTCAGGTCTGCTCATCAGGTAGTCCTTCTTGGCTGTCGCTATGGCTGTCAAACCGCTGAACACTGGATGCAATAGCGCGTAAATTACTGAAAACATGGTGCGCCCGGACCGACTCGAACGGCCGACCTTCTGGTTCGTAGCCAGACGCTCTATCCAGCTGAGCTACGGGCGCAATTGGGAGCAAAACCCTACAAAACTAGGCTACCACAGGCTTGTAAACGGCGGCGTGACATATTAGTGCGTCCCAGCGCCCCCGATGTGCGTTATTAGTCAGTAGAACAGTGATCACAACAGGCCAGGCAGCCGGGAAGGAATCGAGCGTGGAGGGCGCCGAGCCGCGAACCTTCGCGTCGGTGCTGAGGGCGCAACAGTCGATGGTGTTCAGCATCGCCTATCACTTCCTGAGGGATCGCCCGGCGGCGGAAGAAGTGGCGCAGGATGTGTTCCTGCAATTGCATAAGCGTTTTGACGAGTTTGAGAGCGACGCGCACCTTTCGTTCTGGCTAAGGAAGGTCGCCAGCAATCGATGTATCGATTATGTCCGCAAGCGGAAATCGCAGGCGGCGGTCGCATTAGACGACGCGCCTGCGCCCTCGGTGGACGGCCAGCCGCAGGACCATTTCCTGAACCGGCGCTTGCAGTCGCTGATCGCGTCGCTGCCCGAAAAGCCTCGCATGGTGATGATCCTCCGCTATCAGGAGGACATGATGCCGGAGGAGATTGCGTCGGCGATGGATATGCCGGTGCGCACGGTAAAAAGTCATTTGCAGCGGTCGCTCGCGATGTTGCGGGAAAAGATCGATCGCAGCATGGGGGACGTACGATGATGGACGATTTCGAGAAACAGCTACAGGCCGCGCTCGGCAGAAAAGAGCCGTCGCCATTTTTTGAAGCGCGCGTGCTGGGCGCGGCAAAGAGGGAAGCGCGGGATCGCCGGGCGTCGATACGGATGTGGTGGGCGTCGGCCGTGGCCGCGATCCTGATCGTCGCCGCGGGGTCGGCTTGGCAGCATCAGCGGAGCGAACAGGCGCGGGAAGACGCGGCGGGCAGGGACGCCAAAGCTCGCCTGGAAGTGGCGCTCAGAATCACCAGCGTGAAATTACAGAAGATCAGTCAGAAGGTGGAAGGTATATGAAATTTGCAATGCCGGTATTGTTAGGAATCCTGCCGCTGGCGGCCCAGGATATAAAGATGCCGGCGAACCTCGACCGGCTGGAAGCCAAAGCTTCCGAGGTGGTCAACGTGCAGCTCGACGGCGCGCTGATCCAGCTCGCCAGCCGCTTTCTGTCCGATAAGGACCCGGATGAAGCCCACGTCAAGCGCCTGGTCGGCGGATTGAAGGGCATCTACGTGAAGAGCTTCGAATTCGATGAGCGCGGGCAGTACAGCATGAGCGACGTCGAGGAACTGCGGGCGCAACTCCGCGCTCCGCTCTGGGCCCGCATCGTCGGCGCCAGCAGCAAGAAGAAGGGCGAGAACTCCGAGGTGTATCTCAAAACGGAAGCGGGGCAAATCACAGGCCTGGCGATCATCGTCACCGATCCGAAGGAGCTGACCATCGTCAGCATCGTCGGCTCCATTCGCCCCGAGGATATTCGCGACCTGGGAGGCCACATGGGGATTCCAAAGATCGATTTCGAAACCAAAAAGGACAAGAAAGACAAGGAGGACGACAAATGAGAGCCGCTATCATCTTATTGCTGACCGCCATTTCCGCTCAGGCAGCCGATCGCGAATTCAACGAAGTGGTGCGCGTCATCTCCGATGAGTTCCATACCCGCCCGATGTCGATCCCCTTTTTCGGGCTGGTCAACGCCTTCACGGCCGCTGTTCGTCCGGCCGGGACCAGGCACATCGACCTGGCGGTGTTCGAACATTTAAGCGATCACGACCGTCAGGGCCGCAATCTTTCCGAGGCCATCCTGAACGCAGTCGGCCGGTCCTGGAAGCCTTTCGTGCAGGTCAGATCGCGCCGCAACGGTCATGAGGAAACGGTGCTGGTCTACATGCGCCAGCAAGGCAACGAATGGAAATTGCTGGTGACGGCGGTGGAGCGCGACGAGGCGACGGTTGTCCAGCTCCTGCTGAATACCGATGCGCTGGCACGCTGGATGGCATCGCCGGACCGCTGCGCGCGCCACTGGAACGGCGAGGTGACAGAATAAGTAGAATATCTATCTCTCTTCTTCTTTGCGACTTAGCGCCTTTGCGTGAATTGTGTTGGTTTTTCTTCCGCTACTCTCAAGCCAGGAAATCTTCGTGGCCACGAAGCGAGTCGTATTGCAGTGGAGCTGAGCTCCTGGAGCCTTCGGGCGCCGGGAGTAATTTTGGATCGATCCGATAAAGCCAAGGGCGACCTGAGTAGCTTCAGAGAGTTGTGTATCGAAAGGATGGAAAAATCGGGTACGTGAGTTCTTAATCAAGGACTCGATCGGCCCGGGAACCCATTTTAGAAACAGCTCAATCCAATCAGCGGCCTGGTGGAACTCCGGGCCGCTCACGACCTTTCCTACAGCCGAATTGCGCCCACTTGACGAACACTGCCGCGAAGCCTGTCGTCTGAAGAGCTTTCAAAAATCCAGACGCAAGCCCATCTCAATCCATCGCCCGGCGTTGGTGCGATTCGGCGGAGTGTAGGTCGCCGTGATGACACCGAATGTTGCCGGACTCGTGAAGCTGGTGCTTGGGTTGGCGAAGTTCTCATGGTTGAAGACGTTGAAGAAATCGGCCGAGAATCCCAGCCTCATTTTCTCTCTGATCCTGGTCTCCTTGCCCAATCGCATGTCGATGTTCCAGAACGACAATCCTCGCAGAGGGTCTCCGCTCCCGGTGCGGCCCGTCGACGAAAGCTGGATGTAATTGAAGTCGCAATAGGCTGCGCCGGGGTTGCTGAAGATATCCAGGTTCGTTCCGGATGCGCCTCCCACGTTTGCCGCCACCGTCCCGCTGAAGACGCTATTGGAACAGGTGGTCGTGTTCGACACGTTGTGATTGACGGTGGTCGACGGAGGGGGATTGACGGGAACCATATAGTCGGTCGCTCCAATGCTGGTATTGCCTCCGCCCCACACCTGGCTGCCTTCGGAAACCTTGAGGGGCAAACCAGTCCATGCCGAGGCGATGCCCGAGGTATACCAGCCGCCGATAATGTGATCCACGAAGTTTCCGGTATGGAAGCGGTGTCCCTTGCCGGCCGGCAGATCGTATTGATAGTACGCGTTGATCACGCTGCGCCGATCGTAGCTGGAGGGTCCGTATTGCACGCCCGGGTTGAAGCTGTTGGAGTAGAACCCGGCGTTGTTCTGATTCGATAAACCGTCATCGAGCGCTTTGGCAAAAGTGTAGTTGGCGCTGAACGAGAAGCCGTGCGACATTCTCTTCGAAAGCGTCACGATCCCGGCGTTATAGTTCCCATATCCGATGTAGGTCCGGATAAACTCGACCCCGGCCTGATCGCTGTCGTAGGCTTGCAGGCCCAAACCTCGGCGATAAGTATCCAGGTTGGCGAACAGGGTGCCCACGTTTCCTCCGGTGAAATTCCCTTTGTTGGCGGCAACAATGTATGCCGTAGCCGTCGCGGTGCCCTTTTGAGTAGCCAGACCGGGGAACTGGTTTTCGAAGAACGGCTCGGTCGGCGCGGTTTGCCCGTTGCGTAGCGCGTCCGCCACCAGGTCATATGCTTGCGCGAAGGTTTGGCCCGACGCCGTATCTTTGAACATGTACGGCGCGGAGTTCACGTTCACGGCCTGCGGCAAGTCGCGGGACTCGCGGCTGAGAAACGCGCCTTCGATCACCATGTTACCTGGCAGCTTGCGCTGGATACTGAAATCGAAGTTATAGCTGCGCCCGGTTTTCGTATTCGGATCGACCTGGAACGACAGGACTTCAGCTCCCACTGCGGGAATAATCGGCGACGTGGCGGAGGTCGCAACGGGAAGCGGCAGGGAACCGTCGGTTCCCACGCGGAACGCGGCGAGTCCCGGATTGGCCAGGACGCCTCCGCTGGCGTTACATCCCGCGCCGCCCGCGCCGGTCGCATTGCAAGCCGGAGCGTTGATGGCGATGTTCTGATCGAAGCCGATTCCCAGCATCGGAATCTCGACGCTTTGCACGGTGTTGGAGCGATCGTAAACCATGGCGAATCCGCCGCGGATTACTGTACTCTTGTCGCCGAGAAACTTGCTCCAGAAACCGTTCTTGACCGTCGGGTTCCAGGCCAGGGCCACGCGTGGCGCAAAGTCGCCGTAGTCGGTGTTATAAACCGGACGCTTGGCCGCGCCAACGGTTTCAAAGCCGAAGGTCGGATTATAGATTTGCCCTTGTTCCGCCGCCTGTTCCTTCGCCTGGAGATACGCGGGGCCGTTGATCAGCGCACCCGTCTGCGCGTTGATCATGAGTGTTTGCAGGTTATTCTGCTCGGTCGGCGCGGTCTGAAAGCCGTACGACAGACCGTAATAGACGGTCAGGGAGGGCTTGACGCGCCAGGAATCCTGCACATAAAAGTAGCTTGCGTACTGGTTCGTCACATCGCGCAGGTATGTCCCGAAGGGCTGCGGCTGGAGTTGGGAATTGCGGACCGCCAGGATACCGACGTTGTCGACCAGGCCCAGAAGCGAAGCATAATAACGGTCCCAGTTGGTCAACTGGTTGGAGGGAACGCAGTTTGAGGTAATGCTCCCGCTGCACACGGCCGGCTGGTTGACCGACGGAATGCTGAGATTCAACTGGTCGCCGTCGATCAGCGCCACCAGCGAGGTGATGGACCCAACCACCTTGTCGGCGCGGGCATGGGTGAAATCGATTTTGTTGATCTGAACTCCGTATCGGATTTCGTGTTTGCCCCAAACCTTGGTCATGTCGTCGATCAGCTGCCCGTTCTGCTGCCACTGCGCCTGAAAGCGCGCGCGCTGGGTATCCAAATCGATGGGCGAATCGATGAAGCTGCTGACGCCGCTGCCGATGGCGAGGGCAACCGGGCCATCGGATGTCTGCGATCCGGGTATGTTCAAAATCCCCGCCGCTTTGGTCGGAGAAGTCGCGTTGGTCTGGCTGGTATCGCGCACCCATCCGATTCGCGCCACATTCAGCAGGGTGGGTGAGATCTGCCATGTCGCCGCCAGGCTTGGCACCATGGCGCGCTGAGGCGTGGTTTCCACCGAGGCAGGCTTGCCGTTCAGGATCTCAATATCCCCGGATGCCACCGCGTCGCTGCGGTAATAGGTAAAGGCGGCGTTCAACGTCAACTTGGAGTTGACCATGTGATCCAGGCGCATGACGCCGTAGTCGGTTTGAATCGGCGTGGGGAGATTGGCGAAATAACTTCCCGTATTCAAGCCGTCGCCGCCCGCCAGATTCGGCAGGGGCAGATCCGCGAACTGCGCCGCGACCGAGGGATCCAGACCCAAACCGCGCGGATCGCAAGGGGTGCTTCCGGTGCCGCCCGCCGGCGCGTTGCAAATGGACGCCGTTTTCAGATTGAATTGTTCCACTCCTCCGGGGCCGGTGAACTGGACGATGCCCTGCCGCAGCAGCGCCGTGGGCACGGTGCGCGTCACCTGCGCGACGCTATCAAACCGGCGCGCTTCGTAATTGGCGAAGAAGAAAGTCTTGTTTTTCACGATGGGACCGCCCAGACGCCCGCCGTAACGGTTATCGTGGATAATCGCCTTCGCCAAGCCCGCCCGTTTGTTGTCCCAGGTATTGGTATTCAAATCGTTGTTCTGAAGGAATTCATAGAGGGCGCCGTGGAAGGCGTTGCCGCCGTGGCGGCCGATGAGCGTAACCTGTCCGCCCGACGCGCGCATCATGGTGGCACTCGGGTTCGAGACGTTCTCCGTAAATTCCTCCACGCTGTCGGCCGGCGTGGGAACCGAAGTGTTGGTGGCGACCAGGTTCTGGGTAATATCGATGCCGTCGAGCGTCACCGTATTCTGGTCGTCAATGGCGCCGCTGACGCGCATCGCCAGGCCGCTGCCGCCCGCCACCACTCCGGGCTGAAGATTCATCAGCTCTGTCGCATTGCGCTGTAAGGTGGGCAGGCGCAGAATGTTTTCCGTGGTGATCGTGTTGCCGATCTGTGCGTCCGTGGTCTGCAACTGGGCGGTGGCCGCCGCATTCACTTCCACCACGTCCACCGAGCCGCCGACTTCCAGTTTGACGGCCAGGTTGTTGGTCTTGTCCACTTCGACGATCAGATTGGAGACGGTCGCCGTGCGGAACCCCGCCATTTTCACGGTAATTCTGTAGGGCCCTGGCGCGACGGACGGAAAGCCGTACTCGCCGGAGCTGTCGGTGGCGGTCACCGCGGATGCGTTCGTGTCCACATTAATCAACTGTACTTCCGCCTTCATCACCACCGCGCCCGTGGCGTCCGTTACGGTTCCTACGATCTTGCCAGTGGTGGAAGATTGGGCGGAAGCAACCGCCAGGGACAGCCAAAATGCGCACATCGAGAACGCCGCCCGAATCAGAAATCGACCTTTAGTCATTGGTTTACCTCTCCTAGCAAAGCTGTCTAGGAACGCTAAGTCAATTTTCAAGACCGGTCGCGCTCTTGGCCTGGCATCGAGCGATCTTTAGGAGGAATGGAGTATCCGTCCATACCTAAAATCCCCAACTGAAACTCGGCATGGAGCTTTAAATTGTTTCGTTGATCCTATCAGCCACGGGTCTCGCTGTCAACAACGAAATTTTTCGTCGCCGCGGCGGGAGAATGTCCTATCCCCTTGCAAGGGTGCGACGAAACGGCGCTGCCTCCCTTGTGGGGCCACCTAATGGGTGTGTGGTTCACCGTATTGGTCGTCACTGACCTGCTCCATCCAGTCGACAACTTTCCCTTCGAGTGCCTCTTGAATGGCGATATGCGACATCGCCACAGCCGGGCTCGCGCCGTGCCAATGCTTTTCTCCCGGCTCGAACCAGACGACATCGCCCGGCCGGATTTCTTCCACCGGGCCGCCCCATCGCCGGACCAGGCCAACACCGGATGTAACGATCAACGTCTGCCCGAGCGGATGCTTATGCCACGCCGTTCGGGCGCCGGGCTCGAAAGTGACGCTCGCGCCCCGAACTCGCGCGGGATCGGCCGCCTCGAATAGCGGGTCGACCCGGACCGTTCCCGTAAAATACTCCGACGGTCCCTTTCCAGAGGGTCGCGAGCCACATCTCTTAATTTCCATGTTAACCTTCCTCTCCTCGGTGGCATAACCAAGTCAGATACTCATTTTTTCACGCAAAGACGCGGAGGCGCAAAGAACACGAAGTAAAAGCTTGGCGGCTTGGCGGCTTTGCGTGAAATTGTGTGAGGAAATTCTGCGACCCTTTCTATTCCGTAGCCTATACGTATCGGAAATCCCTGACTCTCGCGGTATTCCAGTCCGAACGATATTACTAGCGTGGGTCGGATCGAGAAGAGACGCAGCCCCCCGCCAGTCAATGATTGTCCGTGTCCTCCGAAGAAAGGCGAGCGTGTGACGAAAGTGGCGAAGCTATGTCAAATGAGGAAGTTTCTGATCGAACCCTACCGGACGGGAGTTGTTTCTTTCCTCATGAACCTGTTGTCGATCCATGCATCGCGTGGTTCGCGGTCCGGGTTCGCGCGCGTTCCGAATCCATTGTTGCTGCGACGCTGGCGTCAGCAGGTTATGACTGTTTTGCCCCGACCTATCTTGCGCAGCGGCAGTACTCGGACCGTATCAGAACGGTGGAATCCGCCCTCTTCACAGGCTATATCTTCTGCCGCCTCAATCCCCGCAAACTGCTCCCCGTCCTCACCACTCCCGGCGTCTCGAAGGTCGTCAGCTTCGGGAACATACCGGAGCCTGTAGCTGACATATGTATTAGAGATCTGCGTCTCGCCGTTCTTCACGGCCTCCGCGCAGAGCCTGCCGTATACCTCCGGACCGGCCAGCGAGTCCGGGTGCTGTGCGGGGCCCTTGCGGGAATCGAAGGCTTCCTGGTGGAGACCAAAGACGCTCAACGACTGGTCATATCCGCCGATATCTTCTGTCGTGCCATCTCGATCGCGATCGATCGGGACCAGGTAGTCCCCGTATAACAAGAACCGGCTGTCCCTGGCGTGGCGCTTTTCCCGGAATCGAAAACAATCCGTATGGAGATCCCAAGAATGAAATTAACCAACTTACTCATTATCCTTTTCTTAGCCGTAATTCCCGCAGGAGCCCAGCCGCAACAGCCCCCCGCCTGGAAGTCAGAGCGCAATGCATCGGCGCCCGGCTCGTCCGCGAACGAGGTATTGCCGGCCCAGACTATCG
>Ga0302325_10036041_pt1 | contig 10089 bp, 7 predicted proteins | sample Palsa_T0_2_FD_201948 | JGI IMG/M metagenome (GOLD analysis project Ga0302325, IMG submission 201948) | Peat permafrost microbial communities from Stordalen Mire near Abisko, Sweden - Palsa_T0_2 | ecosystem: Environmental > Terrestrial > Soil > Palsa > Peat permafrost | place: Sweden: Abisko... | reverse complement strand
AAGGACCCTCCTAGCTTCTTAATTAGCTAGTATTCCCTTTACGCTAGACTAGGACATTAGAGTTAAGGGTAAGTTTATAAATTATAGCTATACTAAGTCCATTTCGTGTATTAATTGCGTTATTGACCTAGCATTTAGCCCGTAGTTTTTGCACTTTAGCTATAGCTTTCTTGATTACAAGAGCTCGCTAGGCGACTAATGGTAATAAAGGGTTATATACAATAATTTGTGAGTAAGCACTATAAACTAGAAGTGTAAGTACTAGTCTATTAAGCCTTACTATATCATTAATAGCTTTAAAGGCTATTTGCAATGCTATATCCTTGCTAATACTAGGTATTTTAGCAATAATAATAAAGTATGCTTTGCGTATTAGCCTATAGTAGCGCTTAACGATTCCTACTAAATTATAAGCTTTAACAGGTATAATCTTGACCTTTAAGCCTATAGCGGCTATATATTAGTTAAATTCCTTGCTAATAAAATTCTTACCGGCATTAGTAGTAATTTGGTTAAGAGGGCCTAAATATATATCAATCTAGCATATCTTAAAGGCATCTTAGGTGTGTTTAGCGCTAATATTTTGGAGCTATTTGCTAGCCTAGTACCGGGTTCCTTCGTCGACTATATAGAGTATAAGTTTACCATTAATGTAAAATATATTAACGATAATAAAGTAGTTAAAATCGACATTATCCTTAAAGTTAAACTTAAATTTACTTGGTAATTGGCCGTGTTTTTAGCAGTGCTTGTAATATTTTGTAATATATTTAAGGGCCTCCTTATTAACATTATTATAGCTTGCTCGTTTTAGTACGTCTTGTAGCCGACGGACTAATAGATAGCCGAACTTACAATATAATCGTCGTAATTTAACATTAGTTAAATAGTAAGGGTTGCATATAAAGGATTTTGCAATAAAAGACTAAAGAGAGGTGTCTTACAAGAGGAAAGAGTAGCTAAAGCGACGCACTACTAGTACGCTATTACTAGTCGAAGTGATTAATAAATTAGTAAGGTTATTAAAGTAAACCCTTAGCTTGTTTATATCGGCCAAGCTTAATAAGAAGGGAGTCTTTAACGTTATAATATAGAATTCTACTTGACCGATTAGTGTTTCTACTATTATAGATCTTATAAATAACGTGGAACTAATGCCGAATTGTACCTTTACTTGTCCTTTAGTGTTTTCGTTAAGGGTAATGCTATTAATATATTATAAAGCTTGGAATTGTTTATATCCGGCAATAGAGTATTTGGAGGCTCCGGTATTAATTACAACTTTATAGAAGTAGTATGAGTTATACTTAGACGTACTCTTAGTAGTAAAGGTATTAGTCTCCTCTAGCTCTTTTAGTTTAATAGAATCTATGGGTACTTGGGCTATAAGTTGGTGCATTAGAGCCTAGTTATTAAGCTCCTTTATAAGGACTTTTGTATAAGGACTCCTTGCATGCGAAATAGCTAGTTCGGTTAAGAGGCTCTCGACTAAAGTAAAGAAGGAGGGGGCTAAGGAATTAGTAGGTTTTTCCTTATTACTACTATTATCTTTATAGTCGACGAGTAAGGCACTAAAAGCGTCTTTTAAGTCGTCGTCGATATTACCTTTAAAGTCGGCTATATATTGCTTATAGCTTATATTAAAGCGCTTACTAAAATTGGGTAATTTAGTGTCGAATCGACCGAGGTTCTTAGACTTGAATCGAGCCTTCTTAGCATCTTATTCCTCTAGTGTATGCTTCTAAGAACGGCAGTTAAGCTTCTTGTATATAAAACAAGTATTAGTATTACGCTATTTAAATGTAAAGGAATTAGAGGGGTTATAATTAGAGTTGTACTTCTTACCCTAATATCAGCCTTAGTATTAACCTTGTTAGCGGTTGCGATAGTAGCGTCGATTTATGAAGAATGTCTTAGTTCTTAGTAAGTGTTCGGCCTTATATACGATAATTGCAAAGTATAGCTTGCTTAGTAGATTACCGACAAATAGTAAAGGGCTTACAAGTGCAATTGCATATGCAAGAACACTATAGTAGGCTATAAGGATCTTATTATATAAAAACTCGTTATTTTGTAAGCTAAGGGTAAAGCTACCCTTCAAATTGCGTAGCTTAGTAACTAATATTTGAAAGCTCTCCGTAATTAACTTCCTAGGGTTCTCTAATATAATAAATAAAAGGTTAGTTGCATTCCATTTGTCTAAATTAGTACGCTAAAATTTAAGTCCTTTAAAGAGACCTTATAAGTGGGAAACTGCTTTATTGTAAGTTCTTGTGTGTAGGCTATAAGCATAAAAGTAATCTCGAGCTAGACCCTTTAGCATAATAAGAAAGGCTCTTAAAAGCTCTCCTTTAAGAAGTCTAGCATTATAGCAAGTAATATAAAAGATGTTAAGCTTAGAATTTAAGTTACTACTGCCTTTGCTATCGAATTTGTCACCGTTAATATATATCTTTGTGAGTTTAGTAATAATACGGATCGGGTTTATTAGTTGTCTAGTAGGCCTATCTAGTAGTAGTAATAGTAGTAAGGATTGATATGTAAGTACTTTAATAGGTATAGTAGCTACTCCGGTATTTACTCTTATAAAAGGTTAAATAGGTTAAAATAGAGCTACTCCAGCATTTAGTCCTATAAGAGACGATGTAGGAGGAGGTACTACAGGAGGAGGTGAGGTTGCAAGAGGTAAGGTTATAAGAGGTGAGGTTGTAGGAGGTGAGGTTGTAGGAGGTGAGAGGCGTTTGCTATGTGTAAGCGTAAGCTAGATTAAAGTGATTAGCCCTTTAGTAAAGTCAGAAGTGACTTTATTAACGTTTGCATTAGTTTATATATGTTAAGTTGTTTCTTGTAATATATCAAATAAGACTTGTACAAGTAATATTTTACTAGCTTGTAATATATAAACTTTACCGCATTATAGATATTTGCATAAGATTTATAAGTTCGGGCCCCTTAAGCGCTTGAAGTCGTCGGTCTTCTAGCTTATAAAGTCCTTATAATATAGCTCCCACAAACTCTTATCGCTCATGTCGTATTTAGTATAAAGGTAAAGCTTTGTTTTTATATATTCCTTAAGAAGGTTATCCTTCTTAATAGCCTCTAAGACATATGCTTTCGACCACTTCTTTTCCTTCGCTTTCTAGTCCTCTGCGTTTGCTATAATAGTAGTTGTACTTTAGTAAAGTAAGTTCACAGTACTTTTAACTAGTTTAAAAGATTATATAGCAAGGACTAAGTATACTTAAAGCAATAAAAGTATTTAGCTACAGCTAGTAAATTTAAGTGCTTGACGCTTTGCAGTCTACTAGTAACTCTCCTAGTAACGTTAGTTTTTCCCGGGTATTACTAGTCCACTTAGTATTCCTTGTGTATGTATAATTTTATAAAGTTCGAGGGGTTTAAGAGGTAGTAGGTAAGAGGTAAGGCTTATAAAGTTCGTAGTATTTGTAGTGAATTCGAGGGTTTTAAGGATCGAGGATTAAGGATAGTCGCCGTCGACTAGATTAAGAGGACTATGCAAAAATAAGCTATGTTTGCTATTCTTAAATAGCTTCTCCGTAGTTAGCAAAGATAATCCAAATAAGGCCGGGTTTGCGTCTATTTAGAGTCGTCTCCCTCTTCGACTAAAGTGAGCCAAAAAGGCCTAAAAAGCAACCGGGTTTATTGCTTATTAAGATAATCCTCCTTAGTTCCTTCTAATCTATATGTACAAACTAATTAGTGTCGGTCTACCCGGAACGCGTAGCACCGTCACGTAGTCGTGGAATGCTAATTGCATAAGTAAGTAGTTAATTAATTAGAAGGTAGGTCGACAGCACTATTGTGGTGTTATTGACCTTCCTTCGGTTCGCCTAACCTAATTGGGACTAGCTTAGTCACGTGACCTACAAAGCGAACGAAATTGTACCAACAATTTAAAAGTAAATATTAATAGTTTTAGATCAAAAAACAAGGTGGTCTTTGACTTATTATATGTTAAAGCATTTTTTTATTCATATAAAGCTATTATAGCTGTTATTAATAGCTTAAGCTCAAAAAAATTTAAAGATAAAACGATAATATTATTAGAAATAGAATTAATATATTTAAAAAATATATTAAGTATAATTTTAATCTTTGTTAAAGTAACGACAAAGCTATAAGCAGATAATTATCCGATAATATATTATATTATATTAGAGGTATATAAAATATATATAAGATTAAAAAAATTTAATCTGATTTTAATGTAAGTCTTTTATTAAAATTAATTAATTAAAAAATATTTATTAATACATTTAATAGGATAACGCTTTTAATAAAGGAATAGCTAAATTCCGGAAATATTACCCAAAAACCGGTACTTTATCTAAGAAAAGCAAGTTTTATATATGGCTTTAATTTTAGATCCTCGAATTAAACGAGAAGGGTTAATTGGAATCGGATTAACTTTAGGCATAGCGTTTGATATGTATAATAGGTTATATATTGATTATCAAGTGTAAGTCTTATTTTTTATATAAAAGAAATTACTTTTTAGATTTTTATTTACTTGATTTCTAACTTTTAAAAATAGATATAAAAACGATTATTTATTAGCTCATCCTAATAATGATGATTTTGACTAATTAATCCTTGACATCGATGAAGATGATCTTGATATATATATTAATAATCAAGACGACTTTATAAAAGACGAACATCAGGAAAAAAAAAACTTGCTAACGATTTTTCGCTTAGGCGCACGTGCCATTAGCACTAGCTTGGTGCTATTAGCAGCCGCTTGGCAGTCAATTGGCAAGTGGGGCAATTAATTACTTAGCAATCACTTGTGATAGTGCTATTGGCAGCTACTTAGCTGTCAATTGGCAAGTGGGGCAATTAATTAGCAATTAAGGACTAGTTTTGGAGGGCACTTTTGGAGGGCACTTTTAAGCATAGTTTTGAGGGCAGTTTTAGAGGGCAGTTTTAGAGGACAGTTTTGAGGACAGTTTAGGAGGCCCAAGAAGTAAACCCCCCGGTCCCGCAAGTGCGACTTAAATTAAAGCTTAAGGAATAAGATACAAAACAAGCCCGAGAATTGGGCTGTACAGCATATAATACAAAAACGGGCCAGCAATTGTGCTATAAGCGGCACAAGTAAAAGGTGGCGCTTTTGTTTATGTTATAGTAGCTGCTTACCCTTCCTTACTAGCGAAATTAAAGCTTGACCGCTTGTGTGCACTTTTAAGGGGCCCTAGAAGTGTGCATGGGCAGCCTTGTCATAGCTGCTTACCCTTCTTTACTAGCGAAATTAAAGTTTTTTTATAATTTCCTCCTTTCCTCCTTTCCTTCTCTTTATCTAACATCTCTTTGTCTAACATCTCTTTGTCCAATATCTCTCTATCCAACTTCTCTTTTTCCAACTTCTCTCTATCTAACTTCTCTTTGTCTAACTTCTCTTTGTCCAACTTCTCTCTGTCCAACTTCTCTTTGTCTAATATCAAAGTTTTGGCAAGGCATTTTAGAGGGCAGCTTGGGTTTCGGGGCCACTTTTGTAGGGCGTTTTGGCAAGGAGTTTTGGCAGGGCATTTTGGAGGGCAGCTTGGGTTTCGGGGCCACTTTTTGTAAAAGATACTTTTGTAAGACGTTTTGGCAGGGAGTTTTGGAGGGCAGCTTGGGCTTTAGGGCCCTTTTTGTAAAGGACACTTTTGTAGGGCGTTTTAGCAAGGTAGCTTATATAAAATTATACTTTTATAATATTAAGACAATTTTTTAAATTATTTCCATATAAGCTTTTGTAAAAGATATGACTAAATTAGGGCTAATTGGCATTAGCAAGATAGTTACTATTTGTGCATATAGCTCGATTGGTGCTAATAGCAGGCAATTGGCACTTAATGTCGAAAATTTGGTGCCAAATTTTTGGACATGCAAAAATGGTGCAGTTGGCACATCTTTGGCACTGTTGGCACGTCGTTGGCACCATTGGCAGGTCGTTGGCACGTTTTTTTTCCTGATGAATTAAGTACATATTTAGATGAGAAAAGAGCAGATAAAAAAGTAAGTAAATTTACTTTAAAGTTTAAAATAATTATATGTTTTATTATTATTATTTTATAAATAAGTACTAATTTGCTTATAGATTCGACCTCTTGATTGGTGGAAGGCTCATGAGACTAAATTTCTTGTTTTATCTTTAATAGCTCGAAAGTATTTACAAATCCCGACTTCTTTTGCTCTTAGCAAAAGGTTCTTCTCTCAAGGGGCTCTTATTAATACTAAATTAAGAAATAGACTTAATATGTCGACTTTTGAAAAGATTATAAGTTTAAAGAGCTAGGGAGTCTTTAAAGACGAGGAAGAGCAAGTAAAACAATAAGAAATTAAATAAGGAAAAGGTTTAATTTTGGAGGAAGAGGACTTATTTTTCATAGAGCTTAAAGCATAGACTTATAGATTTATATTTATATTATTATATATATTAAAATATTATAAAAATACTTTATAGTTATTTAATAATTTAAATGTAAAGTTAAAGAGTTAATCTTAGCAAAAAATTTCATATCACATGATTTGATTATAATTGATTATAATTGATTAATTAATCAAATCAAATCCAAAAAAATTTGAGGGTAGCTAATTAAAATCATAATTATAATCATTGATTTGATTTGATTAATAATTAATTAATTTGAATAATCTTTTGACACATTGTCTTCTACTAAGCTTTATATCTTTTAAATAGTCTTAAATATACTATTTAAACTTAATATAAGTAAGAACGCTTTATATAAGATAAGTTTATAAAAAAAAGTATAAATCACGTGAAAAAAGTTTATCTTTAAATTTAAAGAGGTATACGTGACTTTGAATAGTTACACGTGACTTAATATAACTGCACGTGATTTAAGCGAGTAATAGTCCAACTGATCAGTCGCTGATCAGTTAGGAATACCGTTGACTAACTGACTGATTAAATATTAATTATCTAACTGTCTGACTGAGAGGGATCACTGGTCAGTCGACTGATCAGTTAGCTGACTGGTTGGCCACCCTGGTATTGAAGTTGAATAAATACTCAGCAAACTGAAGTCATACACGATGACGTTGGATTGTGAGGCTGAATAACCCAGTCACGTGCGACTAGGCCATATAGGATCCAAATCGGCCCAGTAAGGGCCATTGACAAATTTGACAGGGGAGCGAGAACGGATCCTATTACAGCATCTTGATAGGTTCAAAAAGGTGGCTGTGTTCCAGACAGCAGGTATTAGTAAAATTTGCATATAAATGGACGTGGAAACAATACCCGATTCTTAGGAGGTCAGAAAAGGATCCTCTGCGCAAGCTCCGGCTGACTTAGTAGCGTGCTTAGGGGCTCAGGACAGAACTCAGGCTAGAGCAGCGACTACTCAGGTCCAAAGACGGAAATGGAAAATGCCATGAAAACATTCCCATATGAGATGGGCTGTTACACTACTTTACAACCATTATGGAATGATTACAACGCCTACAAAACAATCAAAGCAATTCAAGCATATACCAGCATCATCTCTCAAACAAGGAATATTGTCTCATCCTTGAACTCTGCTCTTTCCATGATCTCACCATCCATGATGCCGTGGACATAAGAAGCTCCAACTAGAGTATGCCAGCCATCCACCCCTGTAGGCGCCCCCCACCCTCTGAAGTTTTGCCTTTCATACCGTAACAAGAGCGGGACAGATGCACCAGAGACAACAGAGATTCTATCACCCAACTTCACCGATCCTATAGTCAGGCCTATGTAGCCTCTCTCAGTAATAAAGACGATGCATCCGTTCAGACTCGTTTGCTAGAATTTCTTCAAAGGCCTGGATATCTGGGATCCCACTGGAGCGATGTATTTCGTTTAGTGTTGCGACGGATTGTGCTTCGGCCATGTCAGTGAGGTCGATTTCATGCTCATACCAGTGACGGAAAAGCTCTCGATACTGATGTCTCTCACTCTCAGGAATCCGACCACTAAAACTTTTACTGATAACGTTTCTTGACCCATCTTTAAGCAAGGATCTCCACACCACATCAAAGACAACCTCTCTGGTTGGATACTCAACCCTGTTGAGTATTTCCGGAAGCCATATAAAAACCTTAGACTTCCAGTCCGGCGAAATAGTCACAATCTTGGGAAAGGCATGCGTTATTTTGTCGAACATGACACCTCTAAGTCTCATAAGCCATGGCCATGCCGATGGGAAGGTATCAAATAAGGTATCAGATATTGTTCTTCGCAGTGATGCTTTGAAAAAATTTCCGTCTGCCAACTGAATGGTCTCTGAAAAATGGAACGAGCTCCAGTCAGGCACCCAGCTCGGGATTATTTCGTCCGCCCTGCGATCGGTCCTTGATACAGAGAGGAATTCAGGGCTAAAGCCAAAACAGATTACGTTCAGCCTCTTGGACGTCTTGATCATTGTAGTCGTGCTTTCTAAAAACACACGAGAAACTGTTTTTGCGTAATCTGGCCGAATCGAACAGCTTTCATCGCTTAGGCCGAGAAGGGCAAATATATGGTCCCGTGGATCGGTACAATATTTGCCCCCATACACTAAAACCACGCTTTCTAGATCCCTGGGTATTTCAGCTTAGTGCCTTCTCTAGAACCAAATTCTTATCGCATGCTGGAAGGTATTGCCGAGACGCAGAGTGTCATCTCCTCCAGCTATGCCTTCGATCACGGTCGAAACGACATTCCAGGACATACTTTGCGTGCCACAGATAATGCTGACTTCATGCGCATGAATGACTGCTTGAAGAACCCATGCTCTGCTCCACCAGCTGTTATTCTCGAATGCCGCGCGCAGGTGCATGTAGTCATCTTCGGTGAGGTTATTGACGAGCCTCTCGAGATTGGGATTCATGGTTTTGGCCTTCCATAGTGCAATTGAAGGTTCCAGTTGATAGGCTGTTTCTAGCACTGGCGCTCCGTTGGCTCCTTCTTTATGACAGCTCAGATAAAGATTCTCTAGAATGTTGAATGCGCGATGAACTGAATCATCATTACCCAACCAAATAAGAACGCTTGTTGCATGACTATATATGTTGATTTGTAATCATTGATTTGTAAGTCATTCGGGTTTAAACCTAATGACCGATATGATTTCTAATGCAGATTTCTAATAAAGTAGCAAGTATGACTATAAGTGGCAAATATAGCTCCTAGTAGCAAAAGAGTCATATTTGATTCCAAATAGCGTTCCTTATGACTATAGAGCTTACGAGTACTCTATGAGTCATTAACCACTCCTTATATATATATAGAGCCCTAGGAACACTCCTAAAGTGTCCCTCAAGCTTCTCAATTTAGTTGATATATCACATGATTATCACATGACCTATTCGCTCTACATTTTTTACAGTCCTGGACTTAGTACTGCTTTTGAATGGACGCGCCTGCTTGGTGTGGTCGAGCCTCGGCCAGCGAATCACAGCTGTGCGAAGGGCGAGCCACTGATTGATAGCGAACCAATTAATCAACACTCCACAATCCCTACATGTGATGATCTATCGCCCTGAAGGATGCAAAGACTGTCAATCCATAGATATCAGACCCCAAGTTGACGGCTCATACAAACAGCGTCACGAAAAGTGTTTAATAATTCATGGAGCTTGATACCGATTCGACGTGGAGCCTCCGTGGAACGTGTAGTTGTAATGATCTGGTCCTTTACGGAACGGATTTAGACCCATGTAGCGCCAAAATGTGTTCAATCAGCCGATCGACCGATCAACCAGAAGCGTTCCAAAGTACATCAAAATCACTATTATTTTAGTATAAATTAAGGTCACAAGTCAAATCCCACAATATCTAAGTAATTCTTTTAATTTCTGGCATTTATTATATATTTATTCTTTAATTGCATATTCAATTACACATCCCTTTATAATTGCAAGTCCCCTACTTGATTATGTCCACTATCTCGTTACATACCCCTATTTGATTTATATATTTGCTATATGATTATATATAATCGGTTTAAGTAAGGTCTAGATTCGAGCCATATTTAAGTGAGGTCCGTATTCAATCGGTATTCGAGTGGGGTCTGCATTTTAGTAAGGTCTAAGGAGCCGTGGATTAGCTTTAAAAGG
>Ga0302325_10036039_pt1 | contig 10089 bp, 8 predicted proteins | sample Palsa_T0_2_FD_201948 | JGI IMG/M metagenome (GOLD analysis project Ga0302325, IMG submission 201948) | Peat permafrost microbial communities from Stordalen Mire near Abisko, Sweden - Palsa_T0_2 | ecosystem: Environmental > Terrestrial > Soil > Palsa > Peat permafrost | place: Sweden: Abisko... | reverse complement strand
GCAGTTTCCTGGACAACAGTTTCCTGGACAGCAGTTTCCTGGACAGCAGGAACCAGGCCCATTCAACGGCGGGCGGAATGGCGGCGGCTTCCCCGGCGCCGGCCAGCTTCCGATGCCCGGCGCGCCCGGGTTCTCTGGCGCGCCTGGGTTTTACGAGCCGCGAGCCGCAGGCGGCGCTCCGCCTGGCTACCAGCCGTACCAGCAGCCGAACCAGCCGGAGCAGTTTGCCGGCGGGCCGATGCGGCCCGGGCCGATGCCGTCCGGCGCCCCGTTCCAGCCCGGGGCGCCCGCTCAGGGGCAGTTCCCGCCCGGATACGCCGGCCCAGCCGGACCCGCCTACTACGGGCAGCAGGCCGGAACCGGTCCCGTTCCGCCAGGAGCGATGCCGGGCGGCCAGTTCGCCCCCGGTCCTGGCATACCATCCGGCGGACCGCCCGCTCCGGGGCGGTTCGGCCCCGGCGTCCCGCCCGGTGGACCGATGCCCGGCCAGCAGTTTCCGGCGTCGGCTGGTTACGGTCCGGCGGGCCAGTTCGGCCAGCCCGGTCAGTTCGGCCAGCCCGGCCAGCCCGGCCAGCCCGGCCAGCCCGGCCAGCCCGGCCAGCCCGGCCAGTTCGGTCCGGCCGGCCAGTTCCCACCGGGCGATCCGGCCGCGCGCTATCGCGCGCGCAGCCCCATCGACCGCACCTCGGCCGAAGGCGGGTCAGGGGCGGGCCGCTCCACCGACGCCGATGGCGATCGGGTGCTGACGCCGACGACTATCTACGCGCCGGGCAGCCTGATCAGCTCGCCGGAGGGCGATGTCCGCGGGGGCAGCGCACCCGGCGGGCCCGGCGCGCCCCCCGCTGACGGCAGGCCCGGAGCCGCCTCCGGCTACGGCGGCCCGTACGGTCACGCTCCCGGCCCGGCCCAGCACCCGTACCAGGCGCAAGACCCGTACCAGGGACAGCGTCCTCCGTTCGCCGGGCCAGGGTTCGCCCCGCCCGATGGGGTGTTCCCCGGCTCGAATGGGTACCCGCCTGGTGGCGCGTACCCCGGTCAGGAAGGCTTCGCGGGATCCGGTGGCCCCGGCGGGCCGGGCGTGTTCCCTGATGGCCGCGGATTCGCAGGCCAGGCGGGTGCTCCGGGGCCGCGACCGACGCCCGGCTTCGCGTCCGGTCCTGGCGGGCCCGCCGGTGCCGGTGGCTTCGGTGGCGGTGGCTTCGGTAATGGCGGCTTCGGTGGCGGCCAGGCTCAGGCGGTTCCGCCGGGCTATCCATCGGCGCCCGGGTACGCGCCCCCGGGCGGGCACCCTGGACCCGGCGGCTATGGCATGCAGGCTCAGCCCGGCCCGTACGGCAGGCCGGGGCAGCCCGGCCAGTACGACGGACAGGGGCAACCGGGCCCGTACGGCAGGCCGGGGCAGTCGGACACGGTCGGCCCCCAACGGGGCCAGGCGCCGATGCCCGGTGGGTACCCACCGCCGAACAGCCAGCAGGGCCCGGCCGGTTTTCAAGCGCCGATGGGTCATCCTGGACCGACGGGCCAGCACGGACGGATGGGGCAGCAAGGGCAGGGCGGCTTCGCGGGGCAGGGCGGCTTCGCGGGGCAGGGCGGCTTCGCGGGGCAGGGCGGCGGGCCATCGGGCAACGCTGAGGGCTGGGGCGGACCTGGACCCGGCGGGTACCAGGGGTACGGGTACCCGCGCGCGGACGGGTACGGCGAGAACGTCAACGGCGGCGGCTACGCCTCCGTGATCAACGAAGGCGGCGGCACGGCGCGTCCAGCGCGTCCAGGCCCGCCGCGCGGACCTAAGCGGGGGCCCGCCGATGACTCGCGGCCTGGCGGCGACCGGCGCGGGCAAGCGTCAACCGACAGCCTCCGGGAAATCACTGCGGGCGCGGCAGGCCGGACCCGGTCCGCCGGCCCCTCGGCAGACCCCAGCCGGGCCTACGGCCGCGATGATCCTGCGTACGGGCCGCCTGGCCCCGGCTGGTACCACCAGGAGCAGGCGGCCTCCGGCAGCGAGCAGGCGGCCGCAGAGCGCGCCGCACGGGCAGCGCAGGCAACACCGGCAGCGCAGGCAACACCGGCAGCGCGGGCCGAGACGGCACCGACGGAAGCCGAGCAGGCGGCGACAGCGCGGTCGGAGGCCCGGCGGGCGGCGAGCGCGCAGGCAGAGGCAGCGCTAGCGGCCATGGCGCAGGCGGAGGCAGCGCTGGCGGCCTTGGCTCAGGCAGAGACGGCTCGGGCAGAGACGGCTCAGGCAGGGACGGCTCAGGCAGGGACGGCTCAGTCGGCGGCCACTGGTCCGATCGACGTGAGCCCGCACGTTGTCCGCGGCCCGTTCGAGCCGCTGGTCGAGGCGGCCCGAACGTCGGAACCGGATGCCGCTGCGACAGATCACGGCGCGGAAAGCGCGTGGGCACGGCCCTGGGGAGATGATGGCGACGCCGCCGTCGGCGGCACCGCCTGGAGCAGCGCCGACGAGGATCCCGACGACGCGCCGACCGGCGGGTCGGAGTATGAATCGACCAGCTACGAGTTCCCCGGCCTGGCCGACGACGATCCGGCCGAATCGGCCGACGCTGCCCTCGACCGGCTCAAGGCGCTGCACCTGACCGCGGCGGCGGTCGCACCGCAGAGCCTCGACGCCAACTTCGACCAGCTCCTTGAGCGGCAGCGGAAGCTGATCAGCGAGTATCTCAGCCAGACCGGCGGCCCAGCGGCGCTCGCTGCCACCAGCACCAGCACCAGCACCAGAACCACCGACGACGACGACGGCAGCCTGGTGGGCTACGGCGACGACCGCCGAAGCGCTCGATGAGCCGCGTGATCGCGGTCCTCGGCTTCGGCGAGGCCGGTTCGCTGATCGCCCGTGACCTGGTGGCGGCGGGCGCCGCCGTTCGCGGTTTCGATCCCGCGGTGCCGCCGCCGGATGGAGTCGTCGGCGCCGGCAGCGACGCCGAGGCCGTCATCGGGGCCGGCCTCGTGCTCAGCCTCAACAGCGCGGGCGACGCCGTGGCGGCGCTCACCGCGTCCCTCGACGCGCTGGCGCCCGGCGCGGTGTGGGCCGACCTGAATACCGCGTCCCCGGCGGTGAAGCGGCGCCTGGCTGACATCGGCGCCGGCCGGGGCGTCCCGGTCACCGACATCGCGATGATGGCGCCGGTCCCTGGCAACGGCCTGCGCGTCCCCATGCTCGCCAGTGGCGACGCCGAGTACGCCGCGGTCACCCTGCGCGGCTACGGCGCCGACGTCGAGGTGCTCGACGGCCCGGCCGGCCTGGCTGCCACCCGCAAGCTCCTGCGCAGCGTTTTCTACAAGGGCATGTCCGCGTCCATCGTGGAAGCGCTCGAAGCGGCGGAGGCGGCCGGGCTCGAGGACTGGCTCCGCCCGCACATCGCCGCGGAACTGGCCGCGGCCGACGCCTCGACGGTCGAGCGGATCGTCGCCGGGACCCGCCGGCATGCGGTCCGCCGAGGCCACGAGATGGCGGCCGCCGCCGAGATGCTGGCCGACCTGGGCGTCCAGCCCACCATGGCCGACGCCAGCCGCGCCCTCCACGAGCGACTGGCCGCCGCAGGATAACAGCAAGAAGCGCCCCGCGCCACGCGCGCTACCCTGCACCCGAGCTACCCGCACTACCCGCGCCGAACTCAGGCACAGGTGCACTAGTCTGATCAGGCGTGAGCGGTGTGCGTCGACTGGTGTACGTCTCAGGATCGCCCGGGGCCGGGAAGACGAGCCTGGCGGCGCCGCTGGCGGCCGAGCTCGGCTACGCGCTCCTGACCAAGGACCTGATCAAGGAGACGCTGCACGACGCCCTCGGCGCCCCCGAGCCCGACCTGGCGTGGTCGCGCCGGCTCGGAGGCGCCGCCATGGAGCTCCTGTGGACGCTGGCGGCGCGCTCGGCCGACGTCCTCATCGAGGCGAACTTCCGCCCGCACAGCGACTACGAGCGGTCACGGCTGACCGCCCTGGGCGGCCGCCCGGTCGAGGTCCACTGCGCCTGCCCGGCCGAGCTCGCGGCCGCCCGCTACAACACCCGCGCCCGCCACCCGGTCCACCACATGACCCACGCGCCGGTCGAAACCCTAGCCGAATGGGACCGCCCCGTCGGCATCGGCGCCCTGGTCACGGTCGACACAACCGCCCCAGTCGACGTCGCCGCGGTAGCGGCGAAGGTCCGCCGGCACCACGCGGCCGCCGGCTAACGCGCCCGACCTCGGCTCGGGGAACGTCTACCAGGCGACCTGATTGAGCAGGCTGCCGAATCCATACTGATAGGAGTTGCCCGGCACGGGGTAGGGCAGCGGCCGGAAGGAACCCTTGCTGAACACGCCGAACCGCTCGCTGCTGGCGTCCCCGAACATCATCCAGCCGATCACCGCGCTGCCGGTGGCGTTGGCCCACACGGCGTAGCCGGTGACGTTGACGGCAGCGCGTCCCGTCCTGTACCCGGACAGCACCCGGCACCCGGCTGCTGGCCTCAATGTCGCCGTCGGGGCGGGGCAAATCCAGCACCCGTATCACGGCGGCGTACTTCAGGGCCACGACCGACCGTCCCGTTGGTGTTCTTGAACGCGTCGAAGGTGAGGTTGCCGTCGGACGTGCTGGTCCCGATGCGCACCGCGCCCGGGCGGACGAAGTCACCGAAGTTGCCGAACGCCCACTCGGTCTCCCCGGCCGGCTTGGTCCAGCCGGACAGCGGCGTGGTGGGCGCCTCGGTATAGCCGTGCGACGTGAACACCGCGGTGTCGGCGCTGGCGGTCGGATCCGCCTCGATCGCCGCCGCGTACTGCTGTGCGTAGTTCCAGCCCTCGGTGGCGCAGCACTCGACCTGGGTGCCCGAGCCCGCCATCGTCGGCCCGAGCACATCGATCAGGCTCGCGGTCTGCGCCGGGGTCAACTGCATGCTGTCGTAGCTGGTGGACAGGTTGGCCTCGTTCTCCGGGCCGCTGTAGGTGAGCGGGTCCCCCGCGGCGGCGTAGTCGCCGGCGTACTGCTTGAGGTAGTTCGCGTACGCCTGCACCCAGCTGCCGCTTGCGCAGACCGACGACGAGGCGTCCATGACCGTCGACGCCTGGCCGAACCCCTCCGAGGCGCCAAAGCCGGCCATCGTCTGGTCCGTGGCCGCGCCGTTGATTTGGATACCGCGACGAACCCGCGCGAAGTACCTTGATGTCGAGATACTGTAAGTTAGGCATCGGGGGACACCACGGCCGCGTGAACGAAGACGCGTGAACACAGACGTATGAAACACAGACGTATGAACAGACGCATGACTGGGCGAGGAGGCTCAACCAACGATGACTGCGAACAGCTTCGGCAGCCGCGCGACGCTTGAGGCGGGCGGCGCGACGCACGAGATCTACCGCCTGGACGCGGTCCCGGGCATAGCGAACCTCCCGTACAGCCTGAAGGTGCTGCTCGAGAACCTGCTCCGCAACGAAGACGGCCTCAACATCACCGCCGACCACATCAACGCCCTGGCCAACTGGGACCCGGACGCGCAGCCGGACACCGAGATCCAGTTCACCCCGGCCCGGGTGATCCTGCAGGACCTGACCGGCGTCCCCGCCGTCGTCGACCTGGCCGCGATGCGCGAGGCGATGCGGGCCCTGGGCGGCGACCCGACCAAGATCAACCCGCTCATCCCGGCCGAGCTGGTCATCGACCACTCGGTGGTGGCCGACATCTTCGGCGTGCCCGAGGCGTTCGACCGGAACGTCGCGCTCGAGTTCGAGCGCAACTCCGAGCGGTTCCAGTTCCTGCGCTGGGGCCAGGACGCGTTCACCGGCTTCCGCGTCGTCCCGCCCGGCACCGGCATCGTGCACCAGGTCAACATCGAGCACCTCGCGCGGGTCGTGATGACCCATAACGGGCAGGCGTACCCCGACACCTGCGTCGGCACCGACAGCCACACCACGATGGAGAACGGCCTCGGCATCCTCGGCTGGGGTGTCGGCGGCATCGAGGCGGAGGCGGCCATGCTCGGCCAGCCCATCTCCATGCTGATACCGCGGGTCGTCGGATTCCGCCTCACCGGCCAGCTCCCGCAGGCGACCACCGCCACCGACCTGGTCCTCACGATCACCGAACTGCTGCGCAAGCACGGCGTGGTCGGCAAGTTCGTCGAGTTCCACGGCGACGGCGTGGGCCAGGTCCCGGTGGCCAACCGGGCGACGATCGGCAACATGTCGCCCGAGTTCGGCTCGACCGCCGCGATCTTCCCGATCGACGACGCCACCATCGAGTACCTGCGGCTGACCGGGCGCCCGGAGAGCCAGCTCGACCTGGTGGAGAAGTACGCCAAGACCCAGGGCCTGTGGCACGACCCCGACCGCGAGCTGCGCTTCTCCGAGGAGCTCACCCTCGACCTGTCCACCGTCGTGCCGTCCATCGCCGGCCCGAAGCGCCCGCAGGACCGGATCGAGCTGGCCAACGCCAAGACCGCCTTCCGCGACGCGCTGCCGGCCTACACGGGCGCCGACAACGGCTCGTTCCCGGCCTCTGACCCGTCAGAGAACGACGACACCCGCGCGACCCACACGGTGAACGTCACCCTCGAGGACGGCACCGAGACGACCCTCGACCACGGTCACGTCGTCATCGCCGCCATCACCTCCTGCACCAACACCTCCAACCCGTCCGTGATGATCGGCGCGGCGCTGCTGGCCAAGAAGGCCGTGGAACGAGGGCTCAACCGCAAGCCCTGGGTGAAGACCACCCTCGCCCCCGGCTCGAAGGTGGTCATGGACTACTACGAGCGGGCCGGCCTGATCCCGTACCTGGACAAGCTCGGCTTCAACCTCGTCGGCTACGGGTGCACCACCTGCATCGGCAACTCCGGCCCGCTGCCCCCGGCGATCAGCGCCGCGGTCAACGAGAACGACCTCACCGTGGTGAGCGTGCTGTCCGGCAACCGCAACTTCGAGGGCCGCATCAACCCCGACGTCAAGATGAACTACCTGGCATCGCCGCCCCTGGTGGTCGCCTACGCGCTGGCGGGCACGATGGACATCGCCCTCGACCGCGACCCCCTGGGCACCGACAGCGAGGGCAAGCCGGTCTACCTCAATGACATCTGGCCCTCGCCCGACGAGGTGAGCAGCGTCGTCGCGAGCTCCGTCCGCGCCGAGATGTTCACCGCCGACTACGCCGACGTGTTCAAGGGCGACGACAACTGGCGCGGCCTCGACGTGCCGGCCGGCGACACCTTCGGGTGGGTGGACAGCTCCACCTACGTCCGCCGCCCGCCGTACTTCGACGGCATGCCGGCCGAGCCGGCCCCGGTGACCGACATTCACGGCGCCAAGGTCCTCGCCAAGCTGGGCGACTCCGTCACCACCGACCACATCTCCCCCGCGGGCGCGATCAAGGCCACCGCCCCGGCGGGCCTCTACCTGACCGAGCACGGCATCGAGCGCGGCGACTTCAACTCCTACGGGAGCCGCCGCGGCAACCACGAGGTGATGATCCGCGGCACCTTCGCCAACATCCGGCTGCGCAACCAGCTGGCGCCGGGCACCGAGGGCGGCGTCACCCGCAAGGACGGCAGGGAGATGTCGATCTACGACGCCTCCCGCGAGTACATCGCCGAGGGCACCCCGCTGATCGTGCTCGGCGGCAAGGAGTACGGCTCCGGCTCCTCCCGCGACTGGGCGGCCAAGGGGACCGCGCTGCTCGGCGTCCGCGCCGTGCTGGTGGAGTCGTTCGAGCGCATCCACCGGTCGAACCTGATCGGCATGGGCGTGCTCCCGCTCCAGTTCAAGCCGGGTGAGAACGCGGAGTCGCTCGGCCTGACCGGCCAGGAGACCTTCGACATAGCGGGCATTGAGGCTCTCAACGAGGGCGGCACCCCGGCCGAGGTCACGGTGACGGCCGACGGCAAAACCTTCAACGCGGTCGTCCGGATCGACACCCCCGGCGAGGCCGACTACTACCGGCACGGCGGCATCATGCAGTACGTGCTCCGGTCGTTGCTCGCGGCCCAGTAGCCGCGGCACCGCGGCAGGGAAGGCAAACCGGGGCGCGGCGGCTAGGAACGTCCGCGTCCCGGCCCCTGCCCCGGGCCGATAGGCTCTTTGGCATGGCCCACGACCACGACCACGTTCATCCGCAGGCGCTCGACGACGATGACTTCGAGTACGAGGACGTCGACATCAAGGAGGCGCTCGGGCTGCCCGACGCGCTGCCGCCGATCCGCCTGCTGCCGCTGCCCGAGCTCGCGGCGGAGGCCCGCCAGGCCCCGCTGCCCGGCCAGCTCGCCGCGCTCGCCGCGTGGGTGGGCAAAGACGGCCGGGAGGTGGACGAGGACGGCGACCTGACCGACGAGGACCAGGCCGCCGCCGTCACCGCGCTCGGCATCACCGCCGAGGATTTCGACTTCCTGTGGGAGTACGCGCTCGGCGTGGAGTGGCTGCTGTTCGACCCCGAGGACGAGGACCGGGTGCTGCCGGGCGAGACGGCCGACGACTGGGCCTCGGGCGACGACGAGTCGGTCTTCGCCGCCTGGTCGTCCACCCTGGCCGCCGTGCTCGGCGAGACCCTCGAGCTGTACGGCCCCGAGCCGGACTTCGACGAAGACGACGAGGACGAGGACGAGGACGACGACGAGTTCAACTTCTCCGGCCAGGGGATGGCGATCGCCATCCTGCTCTTCCTGGCCCGCCGCGAAGGGCTGACGGGCGAGGAGTTCTCCGAGGTGCTCTGGGAGAACGCCGCGGGCGGCGTCGTGGACGAGACCGACGAGGAGACCCGCGAGGAGCTGGCCGAGGCGCGCGAGCGCTGGGAGGAAGAGTACGGCGACCCGGCCCGGCTGCTGCTTGACAAGCTGCAGACGCTGCTCGCGGTCACCGAGACCGACGAGGCCATCCGGCTCACCCCGCTGGCGCTGGCCGCGCTGCACGAGCAGCTGGTCGAGGCCGGGGTGGAGATCCCGCTGCTGCCGCAGACCGCCGCCGAGCTGACCGGCGCCGAGCTGCTGGCGATGGCCGAGGGGATCAGCGACACCGAGTTCGAGGCCGAGGCCGCCGCCTGGTCGGCCGCCCGCGGCGCCGACGCGGCCGCCCGCGAGCTGCTCGAGCTGGCGGCCGAGGGCGAGCCGGGGGAGCGGATGCTCGCGGTGGCCGCGGTCACCCAGATCGGCGCCCCGGCCGAGGCGGCCCTGCGCGCCAGCCTCCAGGTGCCCCAGGTCCGCGGGTACGCCAAGGTCACGCTGCTCGCGCTGTCCGGCATCGACGGGACCGCGGCCGGATCGCCCGACGTCCCGCCGGACCTCGAGCTCGGCCCCGACGACCTCGCCTGGCTGGCCACCGACCTGCTGACGCTCGCCTGCGACGACGAGTACCCGGACCCGGACGACCTTGCGGTCAGCTTCCGCGAGGCGGTCCCGCTTGGCCAGGAGGTTCCGCTGTTCGAGGCGATGGCGCTGAGCGAGCACCCGGACGCCGAGGACGTGCTCGATCACCTCGGCAAGCACCACCCGGACAAGCAGGTCGCCAAGGCGGCCCGCACCGCCGCCCACAAAGCCGCCTCGCGCCGATGACCGAGGCGCACCCATGACCGAGACGCACCCATGACCGAGACGCACCCATGACCGAGACCACGGGGACAGGCGTGAGCGGCAATCTCGCCGCGATCAATCACGTCGTGGTGCTGATGCTGGAGAACCGCTCGTTCGACCACATGCTCGGCTACCTCTACTCGGCCTCGAACAACGTCTCCCCGGTGACCGGCCAGCCGTTCGAGGGCCTGACCGGGAGCGAGCAGAACCCGGACGGCAACGGCGGCACGGTCGACGTCTACCAGATCACCCCGTCCACCCCGAGCGCCTACTTCATGCCCGGTTCCGACCCGGGCGAGGGCTACAAGGCGACCAACGACCAGCTCTACGGGTCCATCACCGCCCCCGCGGCCGGCACCCCCGCCCCGATGACCGGCTTCGTCACCGACTACGCCTACACGCTCGGCTGGCAGGCGAAAGACCCCAGCTACACGGTGCTGCCCGGCACCACCCCGAACATGATCATGGGCTGCTTCACCCCGGCGGCGCTGCCGGTGCTCTCCGCCCTGGCGACCGGGTACGCGGTGTGCGACCACTGGTTC
>Ga0302325_10036038_pt1 | contig 10089 bp, 8 predicted proteins | sample Palsa_T0_2_FD_201948 | JGI IMG/M metagenome (GOLD analysis project Ga0302325, IMG submission 201948) | Peat permafrost microbial communities from Stordalen Mire near Abisko, Sweden - Palsa_T0_2 | ecosystem: Environmental > Terrestrial > Soil > Palsa > Peat permafrost | place: Sweden: Abisko... | reverse complement strand
GTTGCCCGGTGAGGAGTTGGCGGATCGCCTGGATGCATTCGTCCATTCGGCGGCCTCGTGTTGTTGGATCCACTCCGCAGGCTTCGACCTCGTGTCGGTCCTCACCGCCGATGCCGACGCCGAACGCGAAGCGTCCCGGGGCCCGGACACTGATGTCTGCTAGCTGGCGGGCTACAAGGAGGGGGTGGCGTAGCGGGAGGAGGTAGACCGCAGTGTTGGTGGAGAGCCGATCCGAAACACCGAGCACGGTGGCGGCCGCGAGCAGTCCGTCGGTGCCCGCGCCGGTGTGGAACGCGATGTGATCTCCTACTGCGAGGTGATCGAGACCGGCCATCTCGGCGTGTTCGATGGCCTGCCGCCACCGTGCGGCATCTGCGCTTCCCAGCCGATTCAGGATGCATCCGACCAGCGGTCTGCTCACTTGTGCCCGGCCCGGGAGAGTTCTTCAATCGGGAGCGAACCGCCGAGCACCCCGAAGATCCGGCAGACGACCTCGGGTTCGCCGGCGGCCGCGCGATAGAACGCTTCCAGCCTGGGCGACAGCGGCGCCAGCCGGGCCGTGCTCAAAGTGAGCTCGAATCCGTTAGCGGTGAGGGCATCTCGCTTGTCCTGGTACTCCGATAGTGTGTCGTCGAACGGTCTCTGCCCGACAAGCGCCCCGTCGATGGCATCAGCTAGCAGTTCGGCTGACGCGAACGCGTCCGACATTCCCATGCCCGTAGAGGGGTCTTTGTGGTGACCGGCGTCGCCGGCCAACGCCCAACCCGGGCCGGCTGAGGTCCGGTACAGGTTCGGGAGGTCGTCGGTGCCGACGAAGCGTTGTTCGCGCTGCCCGGATGCGACGGCGTCGGCCAGGTCGGGGACCAGAGCGAGTGCGGCCTGGAAGTTCTCTTGGGGGTCTTTGCGCACCTGACGGAACTTCTGATGCGGCCAGGCCACATAGATGCAGGTCAGGTCATCGTTGGTGGGCCAGACCAGGATGAGCTGGCCCGGGCGTGCGCAAAAGCGTGCCCCGAAATGGCTGAGGCCGCTCCAGTAGGAGTAGAGAACGCCGGTGAGAGCAGGGTGCTCCTGGTAGGCGTTGGCGCTGGTTGAGCGGGCCACAGTCGAGTGCAGACCGTCGGCGCCAACGACGATCCGGGCTCGCAGCATCGTTTTCGCCGCACCCCGGAAGTGGCCCTCCACACCCACGACGCGGCCCTCGGACCACAACATCTCATCGACCACGAATCCGTCGATCAGCTCCGCTCCGGACTCGGTAGCAGCTTCGACTAGCACGGCATCGAGAACGGTCCGCCGCGGGCAGTAGGTGTCGGTTATGCCGCCGACGGCCGGTCCGGTGCCGCGTATCTGCACCGGACCGACGTCGAAGGTTATCGTCCGAATCGGTGCGCACCCCCGGGCCGCAAGTCGATCGAGCAGCCCCCACGCATGCAGCTGGGCCGCACCGCGCTGCCAGAGAAAGTGGGTGGACACGGTGTCGCTCGGAAAGGTCGCCCGGTCGACCAGGGCGACCCGGTGCCCGGCGCGGGCCAGTCGCATCGCCACAGGCGCTCCCCCGCAGCGGGCGCCGACCACGATCACGTCATACATTGCCGCCCCGAAACCGCGATGGGAAGTATCAGCCGACCGGTTGGCCAAGCGCGAGCGCCCTCACGTCGGCGGTGCTCAACGGGTTACCGGCGATACCCCAGTCGCCGCTTTTCACTTCCTCGACGACCACCCAGGTGACCGGTCGCATGTTCTCACCCTCGATCTCTACCATGGTGTCGGTCAGCCGACGCACCATATCCTGCTTCTGATCGGCCGAGAAGACCCCTTCGATGACTTTGACGTTGACGAACGGCACAGCGCATACCTCCTGTGAAGAAAGCCGGCGAGGATGTCAGCGGCGGTAGAATAGCACGGTCGTTCGTACTATACAATAGGGCTGATGCCGACCCGGAACACGACCAAGGGAGCCCGGACGAGAGGTGACATCTTGCGTATAGCCGCCGACATCGCCACGGTCGACGGGCTGGACGGCCTCAGCATCGGGCGACTCGCTACCGAGCTGGGCATGAGCAAGAGCGGTCTGTTCGCACACTTCGGCTCCAAGGAATCCCTCCAGCTGGCCACCATCGCAGAAGCTCGCCAGCGCTACGTCCAAGAAGTGATCGCTCCGGCCCTGGCGTCGGGATCTGGCATCACCCGGCTCCATGCCCTGTGCGAGGCATTCCTCTCCTACATCGAGAGAGAGGTGTTCCCGGGTGGCTGCTTCTTTGCCTCCGCCATGGCCGAGTTCGCCGCCAAGGAGCCGAGCCCGGCACGTGACCTGATCTCGGAGTGCCAACAACAGTGGATGTCCACCCTCGAGCGCGCCGCCGAAGACGCCCAGGCCAAGCGGGAGCTACGAGCCGACAGCGATCCGTGCCAGCTCGCCTTCGAGCTCGAAGGGGCGCTGTTGTCAGCGAACTGGTACTTCCATCTCTTCCAGGACGCCACCAACCTCGAGCGTGCCCGGCACGCAGTTCGAGTTCGGCTTTCGAGCGAAGCCACCCCCGCCGGCCTCAAGTCCCTGTCCGCCTCCCGCACGGAACGGCCTTTTACGGATAACTACGGTCAAGTGAGCCGCACCTAAGCAAGGGTGCTGACCTGGGCTGCGCCCCCGCTCGAGAGCTGGCGATAGGCGGCCGTGTGGCCAATAGTTGACCGGTATACGGAGTCGAGGATTGCTCCCGGGACGGCTACGCCGAGGGCGGCGCCAAACTCACGCGTGGTGTCATTGAGGGCGGAGGCCACGCCCTGCTTGTAGTACGGCAGACCCTCCGTGATGGCCTTGGTGCCGATGACGCTGGACATCCCCGCCCCGGCACCGACAAGCACCACGGAGACGGCGATCCATAGGTAACCGGAATGCTGTCCAAGCGAGGCGAAGACCAGGCAACCGAGGCTGGACAACACGGTCCCCAAAGCGACACCCGTGCGCAGATGGCCGGTCTGGTTGACCCGGTGCGCTATCGGGACGGCAATGACGCCTCCGACGCCGATCAAGGCTGCCGCCGCCATTCCAGTCACTAAGGCGCTGGCTCCGCGCAGGTATTGGAAGTACTGGAAGTACTGGAAGTCCAGCAACATAAACCCGAAGATGGCCATGAACTGAACGATGAGTAGCAACGTGCCCGCCGTGACCGACCGCTGAGCAAAGGTCTTCGGGTCAAGCATCGGTACCGGAGTCAGGTGCTCGAAGCCGATAAAGACGGCGGCGTAGATGACGCCGACGACCATGGCGCCAATCGTGAACCCCCCAAGCCAACCCCGGATCGGGGCTTCGATGGTGGCGTAGACCAGCACGCCGACGGCTGCGGTGGCGATCGGCGCACCCCCCGGGTCGAGCCGGACGGGCCTGAGGTCCTCCTGGGTGGGGAGAAACACGACGGCCAGGAGCAGGCAGACCCCGCTCATGACGATGGTCAGAACGAAGAGCGATCCCCACCACCAGAACTCCAGGCAGGCCCCCGCTCCCACGAACCCGATTAACCCGCCCGTGGTTGTGGCGACAGTCCAGACCGCCGACGCCTGGGATCGCTTGTCGGCTGGGAACGTGGTGGTCAAGATGGTGAGCGTGACGGGGAAGATGAGTGCTGCCCCAACCCCCATGAAGGCTCTGACCGCGATCAGTTCAGTGGGGCTTCCCGCCTCGGCCGCGACCGCCGACGTGCTGGCGTAGACGACGAGGCCGATGAGGAGTATCCGTCGTCGGCCGTACCGATCGCCGAGGGCGCCGAAGAAGAACAGCAAAGACGCCAGGATCACCGTGTAGGCATCGGCGATCCACTGGAGCTGGCTCTGCGAGGCGTGCAGCTGGCTGGCTATGGCGGGCAGGGCGACGAAGACGGACGCGACGCCGCACTGGACCAGAACCACTCCGAGACAGGCCACCGCCAGAACGCCAAAACGCTGGAAGCCCTCCGAGGAGCTGACGGTCCCTAAAAGAGGGAGGGCGCGAGTGGCCGGCACCGGCCCGAGTTAATCAGATTCACTCGCCGATCCGCCGCCTCGCCAGTACAACGGTTTGGACCCAACGGAGCATGCCCTTGCCGCGTCAGGCCAGATCGCTCCATCTCGATGGTCCCGACGCAGGAACCAGTCGTGCCCCCCGCGTGCCCCCGCGTGCACACCCCCGCGTGCCCCAACGAGTGGCACGGAACGGTGTTTTACGGATAACTACGGTCAAGTCAGCGGACCAAAAAGAGGCGCTGACCTGCACTGGAGCCGATTCTGAGAGGTGGGCCGTAGTCGCTCGTATTCGAACTTCGCTGACGTGCGAAAACGGCTCCTCGCACTTGAGGACTGGCGCTGTAGCGAACTGTAGCCTTCAGTGCTACAGTGTCCGCTGTGACGCAAACGATCGCGCAGCGGGAGCTGCGCAACAACAACGCCCAGGTGATCGACGCGGTAGCCGCCGGGGAAAGCTTCGTCGTGACGCGCAATGGCGTCCCGGTGGCCGAGCTCCGTCCGATTGCGACGCCCCGGCGGAAATTCGTCGCCAAGGCAGATCTCATTTCGCTCGGAGCTGGCGGACCACATGTCGACCTCGACGCGTTCAGGGCCGACCTTGACCGCATCGTCGATCAGAACCTGTAGATGTCCGTCGGCCTGCTCGACACGTCTGTGGTCATCGACTGGGATGACCCAGCCGTCGCGACGGCGCTCCCCGACGAGGCCGCGATCTGTGCCATCACCCTTGCCGAACTCACCGCAGGGCCGCATCTCGCCTCAACCGGTGACGAACGGGCGCGTCGACAAGCTCGCCTGCAGCAAGTCGAGGCGACCTTCGACGCCGTTGCCTTCGATGCCCCCGCTGCCCGCAGCTACGGTCAGGTCGTCGCCGCCGTCGTGGCGATCGGTCGTTCCCACCGTCGCCGGATTGCCGACCTGCTCATCGCCGCCACGGCGCACGCCAACGGGCTACCGCTGTATACGCGGAACCCGGACGACTTCGACGGCCTCGAGGGACTGCTCGAGATCATCGGCGTTTGAGGCTGTCGACACCGCTTCGGCTTTCCCCCTTGACGAGCGGGTTCGAATAGCGACCTACGGTCGAAAATTTCGTGGGCGGTAGTCGCTCGTATTCGAAGCTGCCGGACCTGCGCTCGCGGCTCGACGCCCTGATCCCGAGCGAGGACTCCTTACGTCACCTTCAAAGTCGTCGTCCCCACTGAGGTGCCGTCATTAGCCGACCCCTTGTAGGTAGCTGTCACTGTGTCGGAGCCCTTTGGTGCCTTGGTCGAGGTGCACGTGGCGGTTCCTGACTTGAGCGCGGCAGTGCATATAGTCTTCGACCCGATGGTGAAGACGACCGTCCCTGTGGGAACGCCCTGCGATGAGGTGACGGTCGCCGAATAGGTGACAGCCTGACCCTTGGTGGCCGACGTTGGATCTACGCTGGCTGTGGTGGTCGTGGGATCGACGGTTACTTTCACGGTAGTCGAGCCCGTCGAGGCGGCATAGGTGTTGTCACCCGCATAACTGGCCGTCACCGTGTCCGAGCCGGTCGGGGCCTTCGTTGAAGCACACGAGGCCTCGGCCGATTTCAGGCTTGCTGAACAGATGGTCGTGGTTCCGATCGAGAACGTTACTGAGCCGGTTGGCGTACCGGATGACGTAGACACGGTGGCCTTGTAGGTGACCTTGGAGCCGCGTGTTACCGAAGTCGGCTTGACCGTAGGTGTCGTGGTCGTGGCCAGCCCGCTGACGGTCAAGGTGAAGTCTTGGGTCGCGTCGGGTGCCACGCCGTTGGAAGCGGTGATGTTGATTGAGTAGGGGCCGACGGTCGCCGTCGAAGGTGTCCCAGCGAGAGTTGCAGTTCCGTTCCCATTGTTAATGAAGGTGATCCCCGAGGGCAGCGTCCCTGATTCTGAGAGCGAAGGGGTCGGGATGCCCGTGGTCGTCACGGTGAAGGACCCGGCACTGCCAACGCTCATGGTGGTGCTGTCGGCGCTCGTCAGAGCGGGGGGCTGGCTGGAACTCGCTGCGAGCTGGGCGTTGCTCCAGCCTGACGAGTCGAAGTACCAGTCGTAGACCTGGCCGTTGGCCCCGACGTAGTAGACGTTCTGGTTCCCGTCGGACTGGAGGACGGCAGCGAGCCCGGTGCCCGACGCCACCGCCTCTCCGCTCCCGAGCTGGGCGTTGCTCCAGCCTGACGAGTCGAAGTACCAGTCGTAGACCTGGCCGTTGGCCCCGACGTAGTAGACGTTCTGGTTCCCGTCGGACTGGAGGACGGCGGTAATACCCAGAAGTGCGGGCGGTGGCGGTGGGCTGTTCGTTGACGGCGCCACCAGCACCCATTGCTCGCCGGAGGTGTCCTCCGCGGCCGATGCGTATTGAGCGAGACTTGAGTTGGTTTGCTCGTAGACCCCGATCGTTTGGCCGGAGTTGATGAAGAAGTCCCCGTTGACGGTGGTGACCGACGAGCCCGAGACGCCGACGATGATGCCGACGTGGGCTGCATAGACACCGGGTCCGGGCGTGACACTCGGGGAATAGAGAACGACGGCGTCACCCACCTGGACGTTCGTGCCGTCGACAGTGAGGGTGTCGCCGTTGTCCTGGCCCCAGGTGTAGAAGCTGCTGGCGTCCCCGTTCAGCACATCGGTGTCGGGCTGTCCCGCCTGGGACCAGACCCACTTGGCGAAGTCGGAGCACCAGAACTCGGTGTGGTTCTGAACGGTCGTGGTGGAGCCGTCCGCGTCGGTGATCGTGCTATCCGCATCGCAGGCAGGTTCGCTCGGGCTCTCGATCGCGGTGTAGGGGTTGCAGTCGTTGCTCGCCGAGTAGGTCGACGAGGTGGCCGCCGGGTTGTCCAGGACCCCGACCTGGGACGCGGCGATTGCTCCCACGCCCGAGACGGCTTCGGAGGAGGCGCGGGCCTGTGGCTCCTCTATGCCGCACGAAGACGGGTTGTCGAGCCCCCAGGCCTGGTTCACCGTCTCGGGCAGCCCCACCGCACAACCGTTCGATACCGCCGCCTTGGCGTAGCTCCAGTCACCCGCCCTCTCGACGAAAACCCCGATGCCGCCTCCATCCTGGAAGTCGACCTGATCGGCGGTCCCGGTCGGATCGAACCGTGCCTCGGCCCACGTCACCCCGTCGACGGTGTCCTCGTGGAAGGAGCCAGATCCGACACCGGCCACCCAGGAGACCGGCAAGCCATGGGCCTTGGCGAACAGCTCGACCATGGTCGAGCTAAGACCAGAAGAGGGCACTTGGGTAGTGGCGACCAACTGCTGTCGTCCCGGAGAAGCGGTCGAATTGGCTCCGGCCAGTGCCGGGGCGACGAAAGTCGACCCCGCTACCGCGGTCAGGAAGACTGCTGCCCATCCACCAGGTCGCCTGCCCGCGAACACCGTATGCGCCTCCCTGCTGCTCCTCAGATCCCCGACGGCATCCGGCGTTACCGTAGCCCAACGGACGGCCAATCTCCCTGCTCAGCGTCCCCGACGGGGCGCCCGGCGAGAGAATTCCGAGATTTTCTTCGAGAACCCCTTGACTTCTGGGCGGGATCGAGGTCTCATCCGCGGTCCAGAGTGGCGCGCCTCCCGGTCGTGGGCACATCCCCATGTCCAGTTATCCAACCCCCGAACCCCGTTCCGGTCGGTCCCCGGAAGTCCCGTCGCGCCTGGACACGACCTCAGCTATCCCCCGCTCCTCGCGGATCGGTCGTGACCCGAACCGCGAGGTCCCCCGTCGCGAAGGCGCCGGTCGGGCCGCAGATCCGGCGCCTGTAGGTGTCGGCGACTGTAGGGATGATCTTGCTGTTGCTTTTCCTCATCCCGCCTCGGGCGGCGGAGGAGGCGGACGTCGTCGCGTAGCCGCTCGTCTGTCGCCCATCGACCACCAGCTGCTCGTCCTGCTGAACACGCACCGGGTGCTGACCACGCCTCATCTGATCGCGCTTACCGGGCGTCCGGAGCGGACCGTCGACTACCGGCTGTCCCGGCTTCGGTCCGCTGGGTTGGTGGATCGCACCCGCTCGTACGCGGAGTCGGGCTCGGCGCCATTCTTCTGGTGGCTCACCCGCAGCGGCGCCCGGCTGGTCGAGGGGACCTCGCCGGCGCCGGGCAAGGCGACCCCCAACTCGTTGTTCCTCCGCCACACGGCGGCCATCGCCGGGCTCTACGTGGCGCTCGTCGACGTCGGGCCGAGCATCGGGATGCACTGCGAGTCGTGGCTGCGCGACGAGCTGGCGTGGGAGGAGTGGTCGCCGACCCTCGGTCGAGCCAAGCACCTACGCCCCGACGCGTACGTGGAGGTGTCACTTGAGGTGGACGACGAGGTCGGCCGGGCCGGCGCGTTCGTGGAGGTCGACTTCGCCACCATGGACCAACCGAGGCTGCGCGCCAAGGTGGCCCGCTACCGCGACTACGCGTCCGACCGGACCTGGTGGGACCGTCATCCCGGCTGTCCGGCCCTGCTGCTGCTCACCACTTCGGAAGCGCGGGTCACCCGCTTCCTGGCCCACGTGGAAAAGGGCCGTTCGCGCCAGAACCGCTACGACGGTGACGATCACGAGTTCGACTGGGAGGAGCTGGTGGCGGCGGCCGCGGCGGTCGGTTCGCCCGAGGCGGCGCTGTCGGCGCCCGTGTGGCGCACGTCGCCAGCTGACGCACCGGTCACGCTGTCGGCGCTGTTGGCGGGCGAGGTGCGAATGTACCGGCGCCTCGTCGCCAACGTCCGGGCTCGGCGCGCCCTGCGCGAGCGCTACCAGCAGGCCGAGCGCGTGAACGTCCTGGCCGAGGACCCCGAGGCGCTCGCCTCCGCTCTGGGCGACCAGCAGGCAGGGGCGGCGGTTCGCTACGTGTTCGAGGACTGGGTGAACGCCTACTCCCGCCGAGTGTGGGCCGAGGACCACCTGGAACTCGTCACCGCCACCTACCGCTGGTGGGTGGACGCTGACGGCCGCTCGGGGTGGCCACCAACACCCGCGCCGGTGGTTCATGGCTGGCAGACCCTCTACCGGGAACTGTGGACCAGTCAGGCCCGCACCTTGCTCGCCAACGTCGAGGCCATCGCGGTCGACGACCCGCGCCTGTGTCGGCCCGCGGCATGTGTCGCGGCTGGTGAACCGGTGCGGGAGTGGACCCTCACCAAGGAAGGGGTGACGGACCGCGGCGTCGTAGAAGCCGAGGCGACGGCCGACTACGAGACACGGCGTCAGGCCGCCTTGGCCGATCACCTGCGCCAGCTTCCCCTACACCGGCGCCTCGTCGCCTCTGAGGCGGCGCTGGCCGGCGACTACGACGCCCGGCACCTGGTCGTCTGCACCGACTGCGGCATCGCCCGCCACGAACGCGACGACCCCTACGGCTACCAGCACGACAGCTGCCCGGCCTGCGGAGGCTCGCTGGTGCCGGCCGTGCAGCAACCGGATGTCCTGCCGTCGCTCGCCGAGTCGATCGCCTGCATCCAGGCTCGTCTCGCCCAGACGGGCGGCTGCCGATGACCCAGGCCAGAACGGTCAACCATGACAGCCGCGGGGGACCACCTGAGAATGGCTCCCCAGCGCCCGTCCCCCGCCATCCGCGAGGAGCCGCGGGGGACCACCCGCCGCAACCGCGCGCGACGGAACAGGCCACGTCGCCAGTCCCCCGCCATCCGCGAACAAAGTCCCCCAGGGGTTCCGTCGAAATGGCGGTACCACCGCGACCTACAGATCACCTCCACCATCCGCGAGGGGCGCACCCTGACCGGGGGTCCGGCCCCTCGGGGGACGGCAAGGACGGGGGACTGCCCGCCCACGACCGGCACGCCCGGCCGTCCCCCGTATCGCTGCGGCCACTGGCCCGAGCCCTGGTGGCCCTCGCCATCGAGGTCCGGGCCGAGGGACTTGAGGTCGGTGCCGAATCGAGGTCTCATGGGTCGGTTGGCAAAGGAGGTGGCCGATGCGCTGCTTGATCTACCTGCGGGTCTCGACCAAGGAACAGGCCGAGAAGGACCTCACCGAGGAAGGATTCTCCATCGCCGCCCAACGCGAAGCGTGCGTGCGGCGCATCCGCGACGAGGGCTGGGAGCTCGTCGACGAGTACGTAGACCGGGGCGAGTCGGCGC
>Ga0302325_10036037_pt1 | contig 10090 bp, 10 predicted proteins | sample Palsa_T0_2_FD_201948 | JGI IMG/M metagenome (GOLD analysis project Ga0302325, IMG submission 201948) | Peat permafrost microbial communities from Stordalen Mire near Abisko, Sweden - Palsa_T0_2 | ecosystem: Environmental > Terrestrial > Soil > Palsa > Peat permafrost | place: Sweden: Abisko... | reverse complement strand
ATCTCCGTATCAATGTCCAGACTGCCACTCAGAAGTCGCACTGCGGCCGCAGCATTTGCATCTTCGCACAACGGCACAACAGCGACTATCCTCGGTGCTCCATCTCGTCCTGCAAAAACATTTGTCTCCCGCAAATGCTCTTTGTGTTTTGTCTGCTGCTTCTGTCGTGCTTGATTTCGGCGCTCAAATTTGGACATGAGATGCTGGTGGGGTGTCTTTCGATGGCTTAAATCAGATACCTTGCCTAGAATCCATTAATATATGACCCTTCAAAAATTGAACGAGTACACACCTTTCGAGATTTCCTTTAACGCGCCCTTGGTCGCCTTCCTGGACTTGAACGGCTTGTGCGAGGCTTTTGTCGTACTCCTGTGCGAGTGAGACGAAACAGAAGAAGGCATATTGCCTTCACCTCCGGCCTTGAATCTAAATGGTATCGAAGCCACGATGTATAATTTCAAGAATTCTAAGGTTGTTGCGGTAGGAAATGTGGGGGAAGATTGATAAACTTTTCTTGTGGCTGCGGCATCGCCACGTGATCTTATCGGGAAAGGCTTGGCATTCGAAAAAGTTTGGATTTCGAGGACGGCCAGCCGCTATATCTTACGTCTACGACGAAATATTCGACGGTATCTCGACATTCTGCTGTGGAACATATCGGCCGCGAACTCATTGGGGACAAATATGGAGGTCGATACACCAGAGGATGTCGCTGGCTTCAAGGAACACTTCAATGGAGCGGTTCCAATCAAGAGAGCCCAAATGAATTCAATTACGACGACGTCTGATGCGGCCCAACTTCGAAAACGGAAAGAGGCTGAGAAATCATATGGCAGAGGGCGAAAAATTCCAGGTGTGTACCGATTTCCGCCCTTGTGCTCTGCGAGTTCGGATATTGACAGCTCTTAGTGAAGAGCGTCAGAGACAAGAAACTTCGAGGAAATCTAAAAGCCCTGGAGAGCAAGTACAAAACTGCGACATTACGAGCAAAAGATGCAGAAATTCTTCATGAAAATACTGAGGGGTTTTTGGAGCCGGAGAACGAGTTAGAACGAACATACAAAGTACGACAGGAAGACATACAAGCAGAAGTTCCAGTCGAGACAGCGAAGAAAAGATTCGATCTGAAGTTGGATGCTTTAGGGCCATATGTATGTGATTATACGAGAAATGGGAGAGAATTATTGCTTGCTGGCCGGAAGGGGCATGTTGCTACGATGGACTGGCGGGAAGGAAAGCTGGGTTGCGAATTACAACTGGGCGAGACAGTACGAGATGCAAGGTGGTTGCATAATAACCAGTTATTTGCAGTTGCGCAGAAGAAATACGTATACATTTACGACAGGGCAGGTGTGGAGATACACTGCCTGAAAAAGCATATCGAGGTCACAAATATGGAGTTTCTGCCATACCATTATTTATTGGCGACAGTGGCAAGTAAATCTGCAGATATGTTTTGACGGTTTCTAATTCTATTTACAGGGCAATGCGGGATATCTCAAATATCAGGATATATCTACTGGCCAAATGGTCATTGAGATGCCCACCAAACTTGGATCTCCTACTTCATTGACACAAAATCCGCATAATGCCATTCTTCACATGGGTCATCAAAATGGTACAGTCACACTTTGGTCGCCCAATTCGACAATCCCACTCGCCAAGCTTCTTGCCCACAGAGGTCCAGTCCGAGCTCTGGGTGTGGATCGAGAAGGAAGGTACATGGTTTCGACAGGTCAAGATCTCAAGATGTCGGTCTGGGACATCCGGATGTTCAAAGAAGTCAATAGTTATTTCACAAGACAGCCAGCTTCTTCAGTTGCAATATCCGATCGCGGTTTAACAGCTGTAGGCTGGGGAACACAAACGTCAATATGGCGAGGTCTATTTTCGAAGACTTCACTAGAGCAAGAAAAAATCCAAAGTCCGTACATGGCATGGGGAGGTGATGGCAAGCGGATAGAGAGGGTACGGTGGTGCCCATTAGAGGATCTGCTGGGTGTCTCTCACAACGCAGGCTTTTCGTCAATCATTGTGCCTGGAGCAGGAGAACCCAACTTCGACGCCAGTGAAGTCAACCCGTACGAAAACACCAAGCAACGACAAGAAGCCGAAGTCAAGTCTTTGCTCAACAAGTTGCAGCCAGAAATGATCTCATTAAATCCCGAATACATCGGAAACTTAGATTTATTGTCAGCCGAGCAACGAAAGGCTGAGAAGGATCTCGACAAGAAGCCTGTAGATCCGATTGCGGATATTAAGAATCGTGGGAGAGGAAAAAATAGTTCATTGAGGAAATATCTGAGGAAGAAGGGGTCGAGAAATATTATTGATGAGAGGAGGTTGAAGATTGAGGAGCTGCGGAAGAGTCAGGGTGAGAGGCAACAGAAACGATTAAAGGAAGCAGAGCATGAGCTTGGTCCTGCGTTGGGTCGCTTCGTTAGGAAAGGCGCTTGAGCATCGATCTTCTATTTCAAGAAGTCAATAATACCAGTATTACCAACGCCCCTGAACCACTCAGACATGCCCTGGTTTCTTTTCTGCATCAATGTCGTGCAAACAAGATCCTGAGACTCGACAGTTCGATTTTGGCCTATCCACCTAGATGCAGGTAATAATCTATGTGTTTGTAAGGCAAAGCTTTCAAGTGACAGAGCTAGTGTCTCGTACGAAGCGAAGTAGGAGGAAGGACCAGCTATTAGCGCTTTTCAATATACGATCTCGCGAATTAGAGTAAAATCCTTACGCTTAGGTTCCTAGTTCTCGGGATAAGAGGGTAGAGTTTATACAAAACGAGCATTGTTTTACCTACGAATGAAGTGGATAGATTGAACATACTCAAGTTGAGAAAGTTCAACCTCACATTTTATGAGCAAGGTAATTGCAATTGAGTATATCAGAGCTGACCGCCAGTGGCCTGGATTGCATTCTTAGGGGATAAATGTTAAGATATTAAATCCAAATTAAACTCGCAGAAAATCTATAGGCTAGAAGGTCTCAAACTCAAGCAACAGCGCCACCACCAACCGTCAAAACCTGTCCATTCATCCACCCTCCATCCTCACTAACCAAGGACGCAAGAACTCGACTAATATCCCTCGGCACACCACCCGTCCCAGAGGACTCCACCCACTAACCGCCTCCTCAACCTGCTCATCGGTCCAGTCCTTCGCACCCGGCATATATTTCCTTGCCGCCTCAACATACATATCCGTCTTCACCCCACCAGGAGCGAGACAATTAACTGTAGTCCGTTTATCCCCTATATCCTGCGCCAGACACCGTACGAACGCCTCAACCGCCGCCTTGGACCCAGAATACAGCGCATGGTTCTTGATTGTCTTCGCCTGCGCAGAGATAGAACTCAACATCACTAACCTTCCTTCAGGAGTTAGATACTTGTAAGCTTGCTGCGCAACGAGCAGCTGTCCACGTGTGTTCACTGCAAACACGCGGTCGAATTCCTCGGGCGTGATCTCGGAGATGTGTCCGAAGCTCTCGACGCCCGAGTTGGAGACTACGATGTCACTTTGCTTGAAGTGGTGGTAGGCTTCAGAGACGAGTTTTTCGATAGAGGCAGGTTTAGAGATGTCGGCTTAGATAGCGATTGCGTTGCGGCCCATGGCCTTGATGGATAAGACGACTTCTGCTGCAGATGGGGAGGAGTTGATTACTATGTCGGCGCCTCTGCTGGCAAGTTCGAGAGCATTTTGACGGCCCATGCCTCGCGAGGAGCCGGTGATGAGTGCGACTTTGCCGTCGAGGCGGGTGGTGGAGGGTGCTTCAGGGGCGGACATTATTGCACGTGACGTGTAGGAAAGGGATAAAACGAAAGATATCTTTGAAGACTGGATTTGAACAGATGATGTGAGCCTATGTGATGGAGAATGAGATACTTACTGCTGAAGTCGGTCCGTTGAAGGTGCGAGGTTAACGCAATCCAACCCCGCGTCTCTTTCATGCACATGCCCTAAATCGAGCCGATGATGATTTTGTACGTCCTGTTTCTCAAATGATTGAATAGGGTATAGGATTAGTTATTTCATAACTTAACTTGTTTTCTTCGAAATTAGGTCTATAAGATCGCATTCTACCTAGCTCTCCTAGCCAAATAACTCCAATGCCCGCTCGGGTTCTCCCTCAACGCCGCCATCTCCCTAATATCCGCCTCCTTCTCCCCAGCACTCACCATGCCCGCCTCAACCGCCAACCTCGCATGCTTCTTCGCTCTCGAAACATCCCCAACCGCATTATAAGCTAATGCAGCAAACATGTGACCAGTCCCCTTCGCCGCATGGACGCGCTCTTCTTCGTAAAGATATAGCAGCTTTTCAGCCATTTGAGGAGTTGCGAGGGAGTCGGTGGACCAATCAGCTAGCGATGTTTGCAGTTCTTGGATTTGGTGGATCCTGGAGTCGGAGAATGAGGTCTCGCCTGGGTTGCCGGAGCAGAGGGTGCAGGTGCAGTCGAAGCCCCAGATGGTTTTTAGGATGCTTTGTCTCTCATGGCGTGGCTGAAGGATGTTGATATCTGGGTTTGTTTAGCTTTGAGTTTAGAGGGGGGGTGTGAGAGCTTGCAAGTGATTGTGATCTCTTCTCCCGGGAGAATGGTTCGGGACGCGTAAGTGGCGTGGATTAGAGTTGTGGGGTCGTGGTAGTACATCGAACTGAAAATTTAGCTTGTGTAAGACATAAAAGAAGCGAGTCAAGGACATACTTGGGACGGCAGTCATGGTTCATGAGCTACAAACATAAAGTCAGTTGACATCACATGACATACAAGTGTCTTCCCTTACTGCAGTCTCTGGGTAGAGAAGGAAGTGAGGAGCTCCTTCAAAATCCCCAGCAAATGCATTGGTGTTGATCCTCTCCATAATAGGATCTCCCGGAGAATTGGCTGCTGTCCGAAGGATGATCTCTCGTGTAACGTTCGGCATCTGGTCAAAAGTCTTCCGGAGATACTTGTACCCAATGAGATAATCAGAGGGGAAAGCGTCACTCTGATACACTCCCACTGGAGTATCTGCTATAATCTCATCTCCTCGGTGGAGAGTTCGTGTTGCGAAGAGACCATTGCCTCGACCTGGAACGTTTCTGATTTCCCATGGAGGGTCGACAAATTTGTTGGTATTGTCGTGGATTCCTCGTTGGACGAAAGCTGGGAGCGACTCTACTCGTTTCGCTATCGATGGCGATGTGAAGAATGATATCCCTCTGCCATTGGCAAAATTTGTGTTGGTATACACGCAGTACTCCTCCCATGATTCTTCATCCGTTATACAGCGTGGTTTGTGGGTCCAAGGGTGGTACTTGGATTTCTTTTCTTCCACGTGCTCATGATGGCTACAACTCCCCGAGCCATGCTGGTGCTCCTCTTCGATTCGTGAAATGGTGAAATTGGGAAACACGCTCTTCTCTGCGATACTACAGAAGTTCCCTTGGAACTTGACATCGAGAGGAAGCTCTCCGGCCGCTACGACAGAAAGCAAAGACAGAGACGTCGCAAGCAGATGAAGATACATATCGATCCACAAGTGGAGTATTTAAGTGGAAAAGAAGATAGAATAACAAACCTTTATCATGGGCCTTTCCATCTTATCTTCAATTCAGGTCGCTGTTCGATCCCGAGGCTTTGTTTCATCTCTGTCTGATGTTCGTCGCATGCCAAGTCGCTTACTCGAGTAGCGAATATTATCTGATCTTTTGATCCAATCAAAATAACTGTATTTGAACAATTCGCCCATTTCCAGAGTTATTCAATGGTTAAGATGCTAGAATGCAAGCTGAACATTGGGGTGATATGTTTATTTGAACTACTGACATGGGGGCTGTGGCGAAGTATCCTTTTGCTCTCGCACGGTCAGACCGTCGGACGGCATGGCGCCCGGAAAATAGGGGACTCTCGCTAAAAAAGTCCGTGCGTGGTTGCCGTGTCCGTGCCGCGACGGGAGACACTACGAAGTACTGTAAATTTATGATTCGGAGCCCTATTTAACGGGCTCGATGGCGCTTTCCCAATTTCTGTTGATTGCCTTTTTTTTGGAGATCAGCTGTGTTTTTGTTATTGGCGGTGGCCTTGGCGGCCCTCGTTTGTTTTAATTGGGCAGCTTGTTCCCGATGTTTCTCAACGATCAAGCCTTGTGATTGAATCCTTGTCAATTCCTGTTCTTCGATGTTATCTTACTTCTGCTGCACTTTCAAATTCAAATGTATTGTACTGTTATTAATTTTCTCTCTCCGAACACTTTAGAAAGAGGCATAAAAATTTCAGATAATTCTAATGAGTCTTTGCTTCCTTGCAAAATATAAAATCCTTTATGTTTTACATCCAATAAAGTTACAGGTAGTAACACAAATCCCATATATCCTCGAACCAAATGCACTGTGGTTTCATACGCTTGCTCGCAATCCATATTCTTTTCTAATTATCGCCTGTAGCCTCCCATCTGCTCCTGATATCCGTCGATATTCCCTTGAACACGAGCTTCTGACTCCACCACGATTTCCTGCTCCAACTCTAATCTGGCACGTGGATCTTGAGGGAATCCATACGTGTATGTGAGCGCCGTCGTGTATGCTGAGCTGTATCCTGGATTTGAGTGCGCGGGGTCGTTTAGGTAGTAAACGAGCGGTTCGGAGGGTACATAAGTGTGTGACGCGTTGGATGAGTCCGTAGAGCTATTGCTCGAATTTGACAGCGTTTGAGATTTTGAGGAGGTCTTCGAAGAGGAGGATTTCGATTTTGAATTTGAATTTGAATTTGAATTTGAGGAATTTCTCGAAGATGTCGACTTCTTGGAACTTTGATTCCGGCTATGAGGAGAGAGGTATTAGTAACCTGGTGAAACTAACTGAATAGGACTCATGATCATTAATTACCTTGATCCTGAGCCATATGCAACTTGAGTGGACATTGTCACGAAGCCTTTTTCAATCCAAGAACAAGGCAGAATTGTGGTCACGTGTATGTTCTCTCACGTGATACTCTGAGTGCGGATGAGGGGATGTTTTGCGTGCTCAAAATGGAAATCCTTATGGGGATCCATTGCCAGTCTTGACCATACTTATACAGTGTACCTATCCTCATTTTGCTCAATTGCAAGCAGACTTCCACTGCAACAGTTTTGCAATGATCCCCTCAAAGTGCAAACACACTTCAAAGTGCAAACGTATGGAGGCGAACATAAATTGTGGAGATAACGACCGCTATGACCTTCTAGAAGGAATTTGGAACATTAATGGTACGTCAGTCTTCGGCCATCGAAACTGACCGATCGACAATGGGATGCGAAAATGAAAGGGGCAGGGCTAGTTCAGCTTGGGTTTCAATCGAGTCGCACCGGCCAGCTGAAGATAACCCTCGACGACTGCCCGAACGACTCGGCTTCTCTGCAAAAGAAAGCATGGCCTCGAAATTCGTATGATCAGATGACATCCGTCTTCCCAATTTCTGGGAAGTTGGGAAATACGAACGTCGACCAGAAACGCGTCCCGCCTCAAATACGTTTACCCCGTCACAACGCCCCCTGAAACGCCCGGAGCAGATTGACTGCACACAATGGCCCCAATTGATTTCTTGCAGGAATGCAAATCAGGATACCCTGCGCATTGCGAAGTCTGACAGCTCGTGCTCCCTCCATTAGAACGGATCACCAGACGATCGGGATGAGGCTCTTCTCTCAGCTGGAGAACACACCCGCGAAGCGGAACGGACCTTTGGGGAACGCACCGATGGTGGAAACGCTCTTCGCCAGTGGAGTCATTTCGTCGCCCTTCTCTCTCCCTCAAGCCTTCGTTCATTTCCAATGGCAATCAACGGCGACCGCGGCCAGTCTATGACTGGAAAATGTGCTGGCAAATCAATCACGGCGAGGCGGACGAGGCAGGCAATCCCGGCTGTTGAAGATTACGAGAAACGCCCCCTTTCTCCTTTTGGTGAAACCCTGAGTGAGTCCCCCACCTTCTGTGCCCCTTCACCCCCCCTCCTTGAAAGAGGCATAGCTCCGATCTAATTGAGAAGATCAAACAGATGCGGTACGGAGTACTCAATGATTCATTACTACTGTATCCCCCCCTTGTTTATTTCACCCCTGCTCTACGCGAAATCACGTAGAAAATTTTGAGTGTATTTAGGGGGGGGATAGTAGTGTAGTACCGCGTTGAGTCGTCCAGACTTGAATGCGGAAAGGTGCAGCGATTCGTACAAATTCCGCTGTCAGATCGGATGAAGCCTCCGAAGTTTCGAGGGCAGTTCCTTTCATCAAGCCTCCCGACCAAGCAGGGCGGCCACATGGTTGGTCAAGCCACTCATGCACTCCATTCCCTGCCGTGGTCTGCCAGCTCTGCCTTGCGCCCCCTGAGCGTGGCAGTGCTGCCGAGCAGTCGGTGAAGGCTGCTGCTCGTACTTAGCGAAATTTATTCTCCTACGACCTCCACAAGAGCACGATCCTCCCTTCACACTTGAACTCAATCCGCTCGACAATCGCTCCCGAGGGAATGTCCTCGACATCTTGAACCTCACTGTCTTCTTGCTGGACACGCATCAGCATGCCGTTCTTTACCTAACGCAACAATCTTTCGAAGCTCAAAGCAAGTTCCCTCTCAGCCTCGTCCTCATTCTCCCACGACTGGGAACTGTTTTGCGACGACGTCGAAACTACACTCTCACGCCCACAAATACCAATAATCCCACCAGAGCTCTTCGTCTACAATAACTGTTCATCAGTTGTATTCTCTGCTCGCGGAGCGTCCAGTCCTTACCGTCGATTGTTCCATCTCATGATTCTTGGCCGTGGCCTGGTGCCATTACCAGTTTCTAATACACTATCATTATCACAACAATATGTCGAATGCACCTAACTCACAGTATGATTGGGGAGTCTACCTTCCCAAAATGGTACGGCGTTATGAGGAAAGATGGTCAATTCCGGACATATGCAAAGAAATTCAAGATGAGGCAGCAGGCTTCACTCCAAGGTATGATAATTTTCTGTATTATGTAAAGCTTCAAGCTCCGCGACACAGGTTGAAACTGGAGTCACCATCCTGTGAGCATGGAGTTAACTGCTAACTGTTTCTAGTCAGCGTATGGTATATAATAAATTCAAATCCGAGGGGTACCCTACCAATAAAATCCAACGGGACAAGTTTCTGAAAGAACTCGACCTCTCAAGACGCCCCGGCTTGAACCCCATTGGTGGCAATCCAGGGAATCATCAAATGGTCCCAGCAACTCCACAATTTCGAACCAAGGATGTTTACGATGACGCCTCACACCTGTCAACTAGTGGTGCCATTGCTGCCGCTTCTCACCAAACATCAACGGAGGGTGTAGATATCCCAACCAACTCAGGAGATTTGCATGTTTCCGATGTGCCATATGAAGCAGGCCATTCAGATTCCTTCGGGCCCTCGACCGAAAGCAATTTCTCACACGTTTCGAATGGTCTAGATTTAGATGAAATGGATTACAGCAATCTCAATCTCCTCTCGTTATGGACAGCAGAACTACCTCAGCGTCAGACTATCTTCGATGGACAGCCAAGCTTCGATGAACAGCCATGCATCTCCCTCGAGATGGAGACTGACTCTTCCGCGCAGGTTACCCAAGGCTCAATTGGCGAGTCGAATTCGTTTGACACCCAAGGATGGTCCAATAATGATACGTCCTCTGGCTATGACAGATCACAGCACATTCCACCACCCTGGGAGTTCGAAGTCATTGATGAACTTCATGAACACGAGTTACCTGCAACTATCAAAGACTACAACACCCCGCAGCTACCACTCTCGTACGGATCGAATATCGAAATGAGAGAAGATACTTTTGAAGAGGCGACCTTAACATATCTCTCTTCAGAAACTCAACCAAACTCTGCCATTCTACCAGAAGACCATAATACTTCCAGGCATACGTCATTTGCTGATCGTGATGTTCACGTAGACGTGTTCGGCGACTCATCGAATGTGCATCCCCACACTCCCCAAAGTCGCCTGGATAAGCTCGACACTGCTGGTTCTGTGGTACCGCCCAAGAATACTCCTTCGCCGGTGGCAAATTCTAGTTTTGGCAGCCGTATGATTTCCAGGCT
>Ga0302325_10036036_pt1 | contig 10090 bp, 9 predicted proteins | sample Palsa_T0_2_FD_201948 | JGI IMG/M metagenome (GOLD analysis project Ga0302325, IMG submission 201948) | Peat permafrost microbial communities from Stordalen Mire near Abisko, Sweden - Palsa_T0_2 | ecosystem: Environmental > Terrestrial > Soil > Palsa > Peat permafrost | place: Sweden: Abisko... | reverse complement strand
TGCGACTAAGGAAGTTGAGCTCGTGGAGGTAGTGCTTGACAATGGCTTCCCGATGAAATGCTCACAAGAGCGTTTGACGGCGTGAGCTATATGAGAACACCCAAGTTAATGGCCTGTTTTGAGACTATGAATCCAAGATTTCTACTGAATGTGCCAAACCTACCAGAGGAACTAATACAAGCTTCGGTATGCCTGTGATCAAATATCAATACGGGTTCCAGTCCATAATATTGGCTGGTGGTTGAAAGCGGAAAGAAATTCGAGCATGCACTGAGACAGGGACAAGAGCGTGGGTGCACTTAAAATAGGTGAAATTTTCATTGACGCGCATCTTGCTTCCACAAATGAGTTACTAAGTTCAAAAAGTAACCACTTTCGTACAATGACGGGAACGAATGGAGTCGAAGACAATCACGTGTCACTTGCATGTGGCATCCTACCACGGAGTAAACATTCGTAAGTTCTCTTCCCTATTGAAGAATTTATCCTAATGATATTTTACAGTAAGGTATATCAACGTGAAAGATGATGCATCTCTCCATGTTGCTGCTTTGACCTTTGAAGACGTTGCAAATGAACGGATCTTTGCCATGGCAGAGACTTTCACTTGAAGTATGCGCCATTATCTTTACCAAACGAGCTTTGGCCCACATTTGTTGCAGTGAGATGATGAATATGCTACGCAAGTTGAGACCTAATCATAAGTTCATTGAGGACTGCAGTGATGAGAGAGATCGAGATCTCTCGACGGGGCCAAATCAGAGAGGGGAAGAGCTCCAGCAGAGAGTGGGGAGATCGGGATATACTCCCTTGGAAGAAACTATAGCGGAGAACATCAGTGCACTCTGATCACTCTGGACGATTCGAGTTACATACCAAACCTTTCTTACTCTTCATAGTAAGACTTACCTCGGCAATGTTCAGGCAGTTTTATTGCCAGCCAACACAGATCATCAAACTTTTCATTCTGCTCAAATTCTCCTTGACGTCAATTCTGATTCTCTACAAATTTGTATCTAACATTCAATGCCTACTTACACTAAATAAATGTATTGAGGGTAGGGCCAATGTCACGTGCTAGCACGTTGGGTAAATGGAGGGGTCGAAATTGAAATTTTGCTCCCCGCGTTCGGAAGCCACAAAAGCCCCACCAAGAGTCATCTTAATCTGCGACGCATCTTCAAGAAACACTCAATTGGTATGCCAACACCTCTGCCAACTCCGCAGACCAAAGCTGACTCGATTTCTGCAGAAACAGCAATGGCTACCATTGTTATTGGAGCGCAATGGGGAGATGAAGTTTGTACCACCTTCCTTGACTTCTTTTGAATGCATCACATTCTTCAGCCTTGTCTCCGAGTTTGGGCATTCCGAGGATTTTTTGCCTTGATTTTTATTAGACAATGGACCTTGCTGACTATGAATTTTTAGGGGAAAGGAAAGTTGGTCGATATCCTGTGCCCTACCGTGAAGCTTTGCGCCAGGGCGCAAGGAGGAAACAATGCAGGGCATACCATAGTCGCGAATGGGGTTACATACGATTTCCACCTTTTGCCGTCAGGATTGATCAATCCTGAGTGCCAGAATGTGATTGGTGCTGGAGTTGTGGTGGGTTATCCTCTGCTCTAAAGACTTCAATTAGCCCAGGAGGCGCTGCTCCAAGATATTTGTGTCTTGAGAGTCCGGCTGGATCCTATTGTATCTCAAGGATGGAAAGCTGATTGAGATCTTTCCAGGTTCATGTGCCTTCCTTCTTCAAAGAATTGAACGATTTGGAAGTAAAGGTCAGTTTTTAATTCCTAGATAAAAGATACCTTTCTAATTTCCTGCTTTTAGGGTTTGAAAGACGTCCGGTCACGAATCTTCATCAGCGATCGAGCACATATCGTCTTCGATCTCCATCAACTAGTTGACGGACTCGAAGAGGTTGAACTGGGCGGCAAGAGCATTGGCACAACAAGGAAGGGAATTGGGCCAGCATATTCCACAAAAGCCGCACGAAGCGGTGTTCGCATCTGCGAGGTCTTCAACGAGCAACTGTTCAACCAAAGATTAAGAGAGCTTGCTGCAGGTTTCAAGAAGCGGTACGGTGATCTGCTGAAGTATGATGTCGAGGAAGAAATCTCGAGATTCAACGTTAGTAGCCGACATTACGGTGAAGATGTTACTGATTCGATTTCTGCAGGAATATCGAGTCGAATTGAGCAACTACGTGATTGATCAAGTCCCTTTGATGAAATCCGCACAAGATTCGAACTCGCCAATTCTAATTGAAGGCGCCAATGCCCTTATGCTTGATCTCGACTTCGGTACATACCCTTATGTTACCTCGGTGAGTGCTTCCTGAGCAGAATACCCCATTTACGTGGCTAATTCAAACAGTCCAACACTGGTCTCGGAGGTGTCTTCACTGGTCTCGCTCTCAATCCAACGAAGGTAAAGTCGATTATTGGTGTGGTGAAGGCGTATACGACCAGGGTTGGGGGAGGCCCGTTTCCCACTGAAGACTTGGGCGAGGTTGGCACTAAACTCCAAGAAATTGGGCGGGAGTTTGGAGTGACCACTGGACGAAGAAGACGTTGTGGATGGTTAGACCTTGTGGTCGTCAAGGTATATTGTCTTCCCCCTTGATTTGACTTTGTGGCTTGCGACATGATACTCCAAAGGAGTGGGAGGTACTGACTTGGCCGTTTCACAGTATTCTGCTGCTATCAACCACTATACTTCTCTCAACGTGACCAAACTCGACATTCTTGATACTTTCCCTACCATCAAGGTAGCAACAGCGTACCTGGACCCCAATACTGGCGAAGAACTAGAATCTTTCCCCGCAAATCTCGAATTACTGGCCAACGTAAAGGTAAAATACGAGGAGCTCAAAGGCTGGGAAAAGCCAATTACAGGAGCCAAGTCTTTCTACGATCTGCCGAAGAATGCACGCGCATATGTCGAATTCATCGAGAGCTTCGTCGGCATCAAAGTGCAGTATATTGGCGTTGGGCCTGGTCGGGAAAGCATGATCACTCGATGATTTTTGGGCGTTTCTCGAAAGCATTTATAGATGGATAAGGTTTGCGCTCCTGCCGCTGTATGGCTTTTGGTTTATGTGTGTTTGAAATTAACCTTTTAGAGATTTCATAGAGCATTTTAAAGCATAAATGTACAAGTTCACTCGGAAAATTTGATGCATCTAAGAGATTGCCAAGACTCGGAAAACCTCAAATAGTCGAAGCTCTGTTGCACTCAAACCTTCGAGACTTTCAGCTACGGCCATAGAAACAGGTCAAAAAGCGCAAAATTATCAAACTCTCCCATCACATAGAAAGTTTTTGACTCCTTGCAAAGAGCAGATTATCCCTTACCTATTCTGTAGTTTCAATTACGTGACACTCCTTTCGCGAACATGAGAGAGATCTCGTGAAATCCTCGCCCCTTTATCATTCCTAGGAACGGATGAACGTTTATCAAGGTTTCATTTCAAATCTACAACAGATCAGCCCCTCCAAGAATCAGCTACCCTGGTATAAATTTCATCAGCCGTCGATGCCAGCCACAAAAAAATGTGTCATTGGACTCTTTCCCAAACTCCAGCCCAAACTCCGATTGCTATGCCCATAGACTCCAGGATATATGCCAATCGAACAAAGAAACAATGGCCATCCCCATAATCTGTTTCCTCCAGTAAGGATTAAGTTGGCATCATACCAATCCCCCCACCACCCATGCCACCACCTCCATTATTGCCGAAACTTCTCATCAAGTCTGATCCTTTGGAAGAATTGCTGCTTCCAGCTTTGCTTCCGCGCGGCTTCTTTGAGCCACCGGAAAACTTCCTCTTACTGACGCCAGAGCTGCTCTGACCCGATGCGGAGCCATTGCTCTTTCGAGACCACGCTCGCTTGCCTCCGCGGCCTTTCCCGCGAAAAGAGTCGCTTCCGCCGCGAGAGCTCGATGACTTTGCTTCTGGCTCACCAGCCCAAGGGAAGTTGCGGCCAGAGGCATTTCCGCTTCTGGAATGTGAGCCAGTCTTCGACTTCGAAAAGTATTTTGATCCTGCTTCTGCTTCTTCGACGGCGGATTCGTCTTCTTCATCGAGGCCCAGCTTTTCCTCGTCACTGATCAAATCAATGACATTCTGATGATTCTTGTCAAGATCCCGGTTGTTCGTGTGGTCGTTCATCACCTCGTTGTAATTTCTTTGGTACTGGGCAACCAAAGCAACGAATGGCTGCCCATAGCTTTTGACTCGGTCAGCGTTGATATCGGGGATCTGCATCATTTTATCTAAGGTATCAGTCCAATCGATTGCCATCTCTCGCAGATTGGCTTCAGTGAAGAACGGTTTTCGTAGGCTGTGTTTGTTTCGAATTTTCTCCTCCAAGCTCCTCGCCGCGTCAACAAATTGAGCTATGTACACACGGTGAAGCTCGGGAAGAATTGCCATTCGTTCATCTATGGTGATTGGCGGCCCCATGTCAGGCGTATCTTCTCTCCGGTATCTTCTATTCGGCATCGGGTCGAACGCATCGTCGTCTTCATCCGAAACCACGAAGTCGTCATGCGGATACTCGTCCCCATCATCGACAGTGGCGAGCTTTTTGGCAGGTTTCCGTCGAGGTGGGGCTGGAGAGGATACCATCGTTGATTGTGGCCGCGCAGACTTCGTTTGTTTTTGTTTCGCTGGAGGGGATGTTGAGACTTGTACTTGCAGGGTCAGCTTTCGTGTTCCATCCAGGAAAGGACGACAATTTGGCCCAAGCTATCAGAAATTAGTATGCTGAACAAGGCTTTGGTTTGCTATACTCACGTGCAAATATTGTGAAGTGAAAACACCGCCCCTCATCACAATATTGTGCTCTTCCAAAGCATTTTCCATCAGAAGTCGGTAATAGATGCGCTCTACTTCGCCTCGCGCAATATCTTTTGCAGCCCCGAATCCAGTAACTTTTTCATGTTGGCTGTCTTTCATCTTTTTATTAAAAGCACCACGCAGTATGTCAACGCAATGCAGCAAGGTGACATTTTCCTTTTGAAGCTTCTGGACAATTCTCAATGCCGCTCTGGCCTGGGCTGTGTAATCGATTTCTTCAAAAACCGTATTGGAGCAACAGTTGTCACAAGTATGTTCGCACTCGTCCCTGGAGAACTTTTCGCCGAAGTAGGCAAGAACCTGAACTCTGCGGCAATCGGACCGGTTTTCGCAGAACATAATCATGCTGGAGAGCATACCCTGCTGCCTTTCTTTTTGTTCCAACCTAGCCTCGCTCTCCCAGATGAATCGTTTCAGAGCTGCTGTGTCTGAGTAGCTGTAATACAGATAGCAACCGGACTTTTTCCCATCCCGTCCTGCTCGGCCAGTCTCCTGGTAGTAACCCTCCAAGCTCTTTGGGATGGTGTCATGGATGACAAACCGCACGTCTGCCTTGTCGATGCCCATGCCGAACGCGATTGTAGCAACGACTACTTGAATCTTGCCACTCTGCCACTCCTTTTGGACTCTGGCCTTTTCTTTTGTAGGCACGTCGGCATGATAGTGATCGGCCTTAATTTTATAATCGGTTTTCAGGGTTGTGGCGAGCCGTTCGGTACTTTTCTTTGACAATGTATATATGATGCCGGATTGGTTTTTGTACTTGACTTTGATAAGATCAACATACTCTGCAAGGCACTCTTTGCTCTGACCCTTTCCCCGCTTCTTTCGAACTTCATAATACAAATTGGGCCGGTTAAAACTTTGGGAGTAGACAGGGCATTTATTCATTCCAAGTTGGTGCATGACATCGACTTTGACATTCTCGGTGGCGGTAGCGGTCAGTGCCATGATGGGAACATTTGGAAATTGTTCTCGCACTTGTCCCAGAGCGACATAGTCCGGCCGAAAGTCATGACCCCATTGACTCACGCAATGTGCTTCATCAATCACGATTCGAGCAAGCTTTTTGTTCCTATCAAGGCGGGAAAGAGTATCGTTGATATAAGGGCTCTTGGTGATCATCTCAGGCGTGATGTAAAGTAGCTGAATGTATTGCTCAGGGTACTTCTCCTTAAGGTTGTTTTGAATTTCGGTGCGTTCCTCACTCGTAGTCGCGCTATTCAGAGTTGCTGCCCGTATGTTGAGCTTTCGAAGGTGCTGGACCTGATCATTCATGAGACTTAGGAGTGGCGATATAACGATCGTTATACCTTTTGTCTTCCCTGTCTGGACCACAGCTGGTAATTGGTAGCACAAGGATTTGCCGCCGCCTGTTGGCATAAGGACAAAAGCATCATTGCCTGCAAGCGTGGCATTGATAGCATCAAGTTGGTTGACACGAAAGCCAGTCAGTTTGAACCGATCCTTTAGAGCTCTCTTGACGTCGTCAGACCAAGGGTGCCTCAACATTCCTGCGTGCTCAGGGTCCACGTGAGAGTACATGTTCTTCCTGGCGGTTAACCTACTTCGTTTCGAAAGTTCGGGCGCCTTGTCAAAGGACTGTGAGAATGTCGTTCGACCAGGGCGACCAGTAAAAGAGTTTGGCAGGGAATGTCTCTTTTCCACCTCTTGAGCCACTTCCAGAAATTCTTCGTAATCCTCATCGTTCCCATACTCGTCATCACCATCATCCGGTATATCATCTGGCATCGTGTCATCATCATGGACTTCGGCTTCTCCCATCACTAATTCATCAAAGACACCATCATCACCAAAGCCATATTCCATTGGCGATTGATCGCGAAAGAAATCTGGTTGTTTCATTTTGCCTTTTGGTGAAGCCCAGTCGGTTCGAGACACCAGAGAATTTTGGCGTACAGGAAATAAATTACCTTGGGCCGCATGTCGTATGGGCGATGGTGATCCGTGGATCGGAACATTCGTTAAAATTCGTTCTTCAGAATATCTTGGTAATCGAACTTCTCCCAAGGGCTGTTGTGAAGTGGATGATGATTTTGGAGCCAAGGAGGGTATCTGTGTCTGCAGAATGATTTGAGCGCTGCCCACGACACTGGAACCAGATGGAAAAGGGACTGGGTTATCATGTGCCTTCGGGGCCTCCGGACGACTTGTTGTTGCAGCATCCAAATTTGAATCTGTCCCGAACCCATCCTCTATGGCTCCAGAAGCGTGCAAAAGCTGCCCAACCTCCTTCTCAATACTCCGAATATCTCTTGTCAAAACTGATGATTGCTCTTCTATGGCGCCTATGTCCTCATGAAGGTCGAGAAAGTCGGAGATTTTCTTCACTAGAGTCTTCTTTTTCGTTGTTACTTTCCGCCAGCGCTCGGCTAAGCCCTTCAAAGTATTGTAAGCTTTACGCTTCTCCAACAAAGACTTCCGCTCTTCTTTTAGACGAATGGGAGCAACTTCCCCCTCATCCTCGTAGCCCGCAGCGGCAAGAGCATTTTGATTCAGAGAATTGGTTATGCGCTGTTCATAAAGACTTATCGAGGAGGGCCGATCCAAATACTGAATTATCAACTTCCTGTCATCTGGTCCAACTGAGGAAGCTGGTGTTTGCTGGCTCGACGGCTGCTTTGGCGCGCATAATCTCGTGGGCGGGTTTCCCTGGAATGGCGACGGAACACTTTCTGGCTTTCTAGTGCAGTTCTGAGATATAGGTCGCAATGGGCTACCAGTTCTTGATTTGGACCCTCTGATGTCTCGAAATTTGAGCTCCATGGACTCAAAAGTAGGTGTCCCACACGGCTTTGGGCTTGGGGAGGAGTCAACGACCTGCGGGCTGTTTTTGACCGATGGATGTGGAGAACAGCTTGCTCGCTTCTCAACATCAGAGAGGACCTCGTCGTCATCGGAGTCAAGAATCGTCCTCTGTACTCTTCGCTTCTGCAGCCTTTGCGGGGTCAGAGCAGGCTCAACAGCAGTATTCAAGGGTCTTGAGACGGGAGATGCTGCTACTTGAACTGCGGCACCAGATCCCATCGCCACCACTTCAGACGCAACAGTCTTTGATGCAGGTGTCCGAGTGAGTTGTGGATAGGCTAGGTCCGGTGCAATGCTGCCAGTCAGCGATGGAACTCTGCTAAATCCTTTCCTAATGCGAGTTTCCACCACGCTGAGGGTCTCAGTAACCTGGTATTCCTTTTCAAAGTCATTCCTGGCATTTTTACTTTCAACACTCGGCCGCACGGTTTTGCTGGGGGACTTTTGTGGCGAAGTGAGGTTCTTCTGGGAGCGGGGCATCACGTCGTCAATATCCACAAACCCATCCAGGCCAGTATCATGGTCTCTAGGATAATCTTTCGAACGAGAGATATCCGTATGAGTTTTTCTTGAACGTTCAGGAGACATCTCATCACTCTTTCGTTTCTTCGATGTCCTCGGCAGAGGTTCGGGCCTCCAAGCAGAATCTTCGTCCCATAATATTTGTGAATCACCAAAAACCTCAACGCTGCTAGATCGCGAGGTAAGATTCTCGCTGTGATCATCTCCAGTTAGGTCCACCGTCTCTGTCTTGACTTCTATTGTTGGTCGGGGTGTCTGGCGGGGAGTCTGAGGGGTCTGCAAGGCCCTCGCAAATCTGGGTACAGGTATTTCAGTTGATGGTTTCGAAGACGGAGTACCTGGAACTGTCAGCTAGGGGGTCTGAAAGAGCGTTGAAACTCTGGGATGTACCATTGTTGTTTCGTAAGAATGTTGCATAGCCTTGCTTAAGGGATGAGGATGCCGTAGAGGCTGTCGTGGATGCTGGCGTAGCAAGCTGATTTTGGGTCATGAGTTTCGACCTTGCTGATTTCGATGCTGATTTGAGTGTGCCCATTGTTCCCTCTGCCATACTCGGGTGGGGCTCTGGCATCTGCGATCTCGGAATGATTGAGGAGGGGATTGTTGGCCGTGTGAATTCTTGCACAACATTGAACGCCTCCAGGACCTGACGATTTCGGGCTGGATTCGGTGGAGATCGTATTATTTCCTCATCTGCTTCCTCCTCCAAAATTCCTTCATCCACAATTCCTTCCTCGATCCTCGAATGCGTCGGGGGTGCTGCGTGCACGCCCACGGGCGGAGTGACTTTGTGGGATATCAACCAAGAGATGTGAGTGTCGAGATTATGTCGAGTCATGAGGACTGTATACCGTAAGTACGTCCAGACCGGTCCATTGGCACGATTTTCCGTCCCAAGCAGCAGATTAGAGCCAAAATTCGAAGTGTTGTTGTTGACTTTTAGACCGTCCTAAGTATCCGAGATTCACGAACGTGAAGCGTGAAGCCGACCGCGTCTTAGCATCTTGAATCACGTGCCCACTCCCCCGCGTTCCACTAACCACTTCCGGCATACTGAGTACAACTTCGGCTTGATGCCTTCAACGTCAATTGGATTCCAATACATTTTCACAACTATACCTAGCACTCTTTTTCTCCAGCAATCGAGCCTAAAGATATTGATCCCCAACCAAAAGTTCCATAGTGCAGGAATTCGACCGGTGAAACTTTCTTTGCGGATTTTCAACACGTCTCTGCACCACATGAGAGCTTTCAAACGCAGGCAACTGCAAGTCTGTTGATTGCTTGCTAATTAGAGCTGAGATAAAGCTTGCGAGGTCGATCTCCGTTATCATTACAATTATTATAGAAATAGGAAGCCTGGAGTTGATCCCACAATACGTCTCGCAGCCTCCAAAATTCAAGAAATCACTAGCATGCAACTTTTCACATATTTTCAGACTTTCATTTCAGCTGAGACCTTTTACCATTAAAGAGCAGCTCATTCTAGCTAGGCTAGATGGCAGGCCTGATCTCAGGTACGGAAGAGGAGAGCTCCCTCTGAACTTCACCAACGCAGTTACGCCATTTTGCAATTGCAGTCCTTCTCGAGGTACGAGTTGTCGCATGGCACATCGTTTCTGTCGAAAAACAAGGCCTCCAATATGGTCGCTTGGTAGTCACACCTCACCGTATGCAAGGTCGTCCTTTGAGGGAGAGCATTTACCAAGGACATGCAAGGCTGGCAGATTCTCATGGATCTTTCTCCTAGAGGTAGCGAGTGCGGGATACTGTCATGCATACACAATGCTCAAGATCTTGGCGCTCTTCTGGAAAGTTTCCAGAACAAATCCAATTGAGGAGCAGAACAAAGCTTAGATCTTTATGTCG
>Ga0302325_10036033_pt1 | contig 10090 bp, 13 predicted proteins | sample Palsa_T0_2_FD_201948 | JGI IMG/M metagenome (GOLD analysis project Ga0302325, IMG submission 201948) | Peat permafrost microbial communities from Stordalen Mire near Abisko, Sweden - Palsa_T0_2 | ecosystem: Environmental > Terrestrial > Soil > Palsa > Peat permafrost | place: Sweden: Abisko... | reverse complement strand
ACGACGAACCAGGTCAGTCTATGGCATGCCCTCAAGATGATGGGCACGAAGCCCCTCGACGGACCCGGTGTTTTGCTGCGGCATCATTTGGGCGACACGCCCTAATTCACCCGCGTCATCCGAACCGGCAGCTTGCTGACCGCGCGCAGCGTGTTGTGGAGCAACCGTTCGGGCTTGCCGGCGAGTTCGATCGAAGCGACGCGCTCCACCATGGCGTTTGTCAGCGCCTCGATTTCTAGGCGCGCAATCATCTGTCCGACGCAGGCGTGAACGCCGATACCGAAGCCGACGTGGCCTGAGACCTTGCGGCTGATATTGAAACGCTCCGGTTCCTCCCAGCGGCGCGGATCGCGATTGGCAGACGCGATCGAAACGTAAATCTTCTCCTCGGCGCCAATTGGCGTGCCGGCAATCTCTGCCGGCGCGGTCGTGGTGCGGAAATAGCATTGGAACGGCGTCTCAAAGCGCATCACCTCCTCGAAGGCGATACGCGCTCTCGCCGGCTCTTGCCGAAGCTTCTGCCATTCGCCGGGATTTTCGGCGAAGCAGAGCAAAGCATTGCCGATGGCGTGAACGGTGGTGTCGATGCCGGCGGACAGAAACGAGCGCACCAGCAGCGCCGCTTCCTGTTCGCTGACTTCGCCGGTGTCGGCGTATTTGTAGACCTCGGCGCCGAGACTTCCCGGCCGCAGCGCATTGCGGGAGCAACGCTGCATCACCCATGGCAGGATCTTGTCCACCGGCGCGAGCGATGCATGATAGAGGTCGTTTTTGGGACCCATGGTGTTGAACACCATGCTGCCGTAGGGCAGCAGCATTTCGCGTTCTTCCGGCGCAATGCCGACCGCGTCGGGAAAAACCTTCAGTGGATAGGGGATCGAGATTTCGGCGACCGCATCGAAAGTGCCAAGCTCGAGCACCTTGTCGATCGTCCGGACCGCTTCCTGATAAAACCCGTCACGCAACGCGCGCAGCAGATTTGGGGCGACCGCACGATTCATGACCGTGCGGGCGCGCGTATGCGTCGGCGGATCGGTTTCGAGCAATAAGCTCGGCGGTCGCCAATTGCCCTCTGTATGAAAATTGGCAAGACCGACGCCGCCGCCCGAGCCAAAGGCCTCCCAGTTATTCAGGATGGCGCTGACCTGTTCGTATCGGGTCACCGCCCAGACGTCGTAACGCGTCAGCCGCACCACGGGGCCGAGGTCTCTCAGCTCCCGGTGAAACGGATAGGGATCGGTGAGAAACTCGCGCGAAAATGGATCAATGTCCGAAGACGCCACGGCGTCTCTGAGCTGCGCCATCGACATGGCCGTCTCCCGCCAAAGATCCTATATCCTCAATGCATCGCTGCCGGGCCGTCAACCGCGGTTTAGGGTGCGAGTGCGATCGGTGCCGTCTTGACGGCTTTTTCGGCCTCTTTGGTCTCTCCTTGAACCCCTTGTTTTGCAACGCCATATTAGTGGGGCTGCCGGGAAATCGTTCCGGGCGGCTACCTGGGGCGCCACTAAGGGCCCCGCCAAAGTCGCTTAACAAAGGGCTTTGAAACCATGTCCAGGGTTTCTTCGCTTTCCAGTCCTCTTCTGCTTGGCTTCGACGAGATCGAGCGTGTGCTCGACCGCGTCGGAAAGGCGGCGGATGGCTATCCTCCCTATAACATCGAGCGAATAGCCCGTGAGGGGAACGCACCTGAACGGCTGCGCATTACCCTTGCGGTTGCGGGGTTCACCTGCGACCAACTCGATGTGACGATAGAGGAGAGCCAGCTAGTTATCCGTGGTCGCCAGCAGGACGACAAAAGCCGGCAATACATCCACCGCGGCATTGCGGCGCGCCAATTCCAGCGCACATTCGTGCTGGCGGATGGCATGGAGGTATCCGGTGCGGACTTGAAAAACGGATTGCTGTCGATTGACCTGGTGCGTCCACAGCCGGACCGCATCGTTAAATCGATCTCAATCAAAGAGTGCGATTAAGAAACCAGTAGGACTCGACCGACACGAAAGGAGTCGAGGGCCATGTCACCAGAGATGAACCGTACAGAGAACCCGACCCAAATCTCTCCGGAGGCGCTCGCGCATCTGGGCGACGGACGGATAGCTTACGTCAAAGCGATCCGCTCCGAGGATGTCGCGGCAGCGTTTCCGCAGATGGAAGTGCCGAAATTGGATCCTGGCGTGATGTTGTTTGCGCTGCACGCGGCGGATGGCACGCCGATCATGTTGACCGACAGCCGTGAGGCGGCAGTAGCCAATGCCTGGAGCCAGGAGCTTGAGACCGTCAGCGTGCACTGATCGCGTACGGGTTTGGCAGCGAATCAGTTCTTGATTGGAGTAGGGCCGGCACTTGCCGGCCCTGTTTCGTTTTATGGTTCGTTTGGCGCTGCTGGCGCGCTGCCGGATTTATCAGGCGGCGCTGGCCGACGGCATCGCCAGGACGGCGTACAGCGATTCGGCGTCTTTGGAGGCGCGCAGTTTGTGAGTGACAGCCGGTTCTCGCAGCAGCCGTGCAACGCGTGCTAGCGCTTTCAGGTGATCGGCGCCAGCGCCTTCGGGGGCCAGCAGCAGGAAGATCAGATCGACTGGCTGACCATCGAGCGCCTCGAAATCGATTGGGCGATCGAGCCGGGCGAAGAGGCCGAAAAGCCGGCTCAGGTTGGCCATCTTGCCGTGCGGTATGGCGATGCCGTTACCGATAGCGGTCGAACCGAGCTTTTCCCGCTGGGACAAGATTTCGAAAATTTGCCGCTCATTCTGGCCGCTAAGCATGGCGGCGCGCGCCGCAAGCTCCTGGAGGGCCTGCTTCTTATTGTTGACCTTGAGCGCCGGCAGAACCGCGTTCGGTGCTACGAGATCATTAAGCGGCATGGAATTGACCTGGACACGACGACCTGGACACGAGGCTTCGGCCCCAATGACGAAAACGTAGCCGGTTCTTACGAAACCGCACCCCAACTTTTACCGATACGCGATCGTTCCCCGAAATTGGCACCCTATGCGGACGCCGCCATTCAAGGGCGGCGGACCATAGGGAGCGGTCCAATTGCCGTCAATGGGCATCAACGCGGTGATCCTTGAGCCGGCGATGGTAGCGGCGAAGTTGTTTTTCGATGCGGATTATCGCCTGGTCGGCGCTGGCATAGGCATCGGGCGCTTCGCCCTCGGCATGCAGCGTGACCTTGGAGTCGAGGTGAATCCCACATTCGGTCCGGAACCCGGTTCCGTCCCGGGCCAGCGTTACATGGCCAGAATAACCGCCATCGAAATACTTATCGGTCACTTCGGCGATCCGGCGGCTGACGCGATCGCGCAGGGCCTCGCCGACATCAAGATTTTGACCGGAAATACGAAAGGCCATAAAACCTCCGTCGAGAATGCTCCCCGGTCAGTATGAACTGGGTATCCGGCCTGAAAGTTTCAACACGGCCGTCGCTGCCATTAGGTTGCGCCCGCGCTTTGCTTTTCGCGCCGCCGTTGTACGGAGGACGGGATACGCATCGCTTCGCGGTATTTTGCAACTGTGCGGCGCGCAATATCGATCCCGGCTTCCCGCAGCTTTTCGACGATGGTGTCATCCGACAGCACAACGGCCGCAGACTCGGCATCGATCAACTGCTTGATGCGGTGCCGCACGGCCTCCGCCGAGTGCGCGTCGCCGCCGTGAGCAGCCGCGATCGCTGAGGTGAAGAAGTATTTGAGCTCGAAAATACCGCGCGTGGTCGACATGTATTTATTGGCCGTGACGCGCGACACGGTGGATTCGTGCATGCCGATCGCCTCGGCGACCGTTTTCAGATTAAGCGGGCGCAGATGCTCGACGCCGTGGGCAAAGAACCCGTCCTGCTGCCGCACGATCTCGTTGGAGACTTTCAGGATGGTGCGGGCTCGCTGGTCCAGCGCGCGGACCAGCCAGGTGGCGCTTTGCAGGCATTCGTTGAGATAGGATTTTTCGGTGTCGCGCCGCGCCGTCGCTGAAACCTCGGCGTAATAACGCTGGTTCACCAGCACTTTCGGCAGCGTGTCCGAATTGAGCTCGACGATCCAGGCACCATTCGGCGCGGGCCGCACGAACACATCAGGCACGATGGGCTGCACCACCGCCGAGCCGAAGGCGAGGCCGGGTTTGGGATTGAGGTTGCGGATCTCGGCGATCATGTCGGTGAGGTCTTCGTCGCTGACGTCGCAAACTTTCTTCAGCGCCGCAAAATCTCGCCGCGCCAACAGATCAAGCCGTGTGATCAGAGCCTGCATCGCCGGGTCGTGACGATTCCGCTCCTTCAGTTGGATCGTCAGGCACTCGGCGAGATTGCGGGCGCAGATGCCAGGCGGATCAAAGGTTTGCAAAATGCACAGCACGCCCTCGACCTCGACGATACTGGTGCCGAGTCTTTCCGCCGCGGCGGCGAGGTCGTTGCTGATGTAGCCGGACTCATCGACCAGATCGATCAGGTATTGCCCGATCATGCGCCGCACCGGGTCGGCGATCGCCAAGGTTAGCTGCTCACGGAGCCAATCGGCGAGTGTGGTTTCGGCGGAAACGAACGCCTCGAGATTGTACTCTTCGCCGTCCCGGCCGCCGGACCCAACGCCGGCCCATTCGGAGTATCCAGGCGGCGCATCCGAAGCACGGGAACGACCCGGCTCGTTGTCGTCGGGAGAGGTATCGTCGAGAACTTTGTCTGCCCGCTCCTTCTCGATAGGCGTTAGTTCGGGCTCACGGGGCTCCCAGTCGTTGACGTTACCGGCTGGCTGGTCCCCCGATTGGGTGCTGCCGTTGGCCGGAGATGGAGGCGCCTCACCGTCGGCATTGGTATTGTCGAGCAAAGGGTTGCGCTCGAGCTCGGCCTCGACATAGGCGACGAGGTCAAGGTTGGAGAGCTGCAGCAGCTTGATGGCTTGCATCAGCTGCGGCGTCATCACCAAAGCTTGGCTTTGCCGAAGCTGAAGTCTCTGCGAGAGTGCCATGGACGCCGCTAAATTGGTCCGTTTCTTGCTTGTCTAAGCCCGTTGTACAGCAATTCAGTGCCGCTGTCGCTAGCCGATTTTTTGGCGGTTAACGCCCGTCCTAAAGCCGGAACTCCTCTCCCAGATAGAGCCGGCGGACATCGGGATTATTGACGATGTCGTCGGGCCGGCCCTCCATGAGCACCTCGCCCGAGTAGATGATGTAGGCACGGTCGGTCAGACCGAGGGTCTCGCGCACATTGTGATCCGTGATCAGCACGCCGATGCCGCGATTGGTCAGGTGCCGTACCAAAGCTTGGATGTCGCCGACCGCGATCGGGTCGATGCCGGCGAATGGCTCGTCGAGCAGCATGTAACTCGGTCGCGTGGCCAGAGCGCGTGCAATTTCGACACGGCGCCGCTCGCCGCCGGATAGGGCGATCGACGGTGTCTTGCGCAAACGGGCGATGTTGAACTCCTCAAGCAGCGCGTTGAGATCTTGCTCGCGCCGCTTGGCATTGGGCTCGATCACTTCCAGCACCGCGCGGATGTTGTCCTCGACGCTGAGGCCACGGAAGATCGAAGCTTCCTGCGGCAGATAGCCGATGCCAAGCCGCGCGCGCTGGTACATCGGCAGCTGCGTGACATCGTGGCCGTCGAGTTCGATGCGGCCTTTGTCGGCTTTGATAAGGCCGGTTGTCATATAGAACACGGTGGTCTTGCCGGCGCCATTCGGCCCAAGCAGACCAACGGCTTCGCCCCGCCGCACGTATAGGCTCACGCCTTTGACGACCATGCGGCCGACGAAGCTCTTCTGGACGCCGTGAACTGAAAGCACGCCTTTGCGGTCGCCGGTGATTGCACTGTTGCTGTCGCTGCGGCGGCGAGGCCGATTTGCCGGACGTGCCGAGCGTTGCGGTGGCGGCGGACGGTCTGGACTGCGCTCAAGGGCACGTTCCGGAGTGCGCTCAAGCGCGCGTTCTGGAGTGCGTTCGGGGGCGCGCTCGAATTGACGGTCCGGCGGACTATCGAGCTGAAGTTCAGCTTGAGGCTCAAGCTGTCGTTCCGGCTGGCGTTCGATTGAGCGCTCCGGCCGTCGCAACGGGCGCTCTTTCGTCGTTGGCTTTGGTGGAGGATCGCTGATGCTAGCGATATCGACGTAGCTGTTGCTGATCTCGCCGCCTATCGTTTCGAGGTTGATGGCCTCATCCTCGACGATCGGGGCCGGATCAGACGGCGTCTTGCGGCGGCGCAGATATGAAAGAATATCGACCACACTGATCCTGATAATTTGCCGAATCGCTGGGAAGAACGCTCAATTCAGGGACTTTAGCCGATTTCCAGCGGTGAAGGTGAGGCTGCCGGCCATCAATTCGGCCGTCCGGGGCCAATGGTCATCATGTTACCTGCGCCGCCGTTCTGGCCCTTTTGGTTCGGCTGAATGAGCGCGCGGACGCGGCCCGGCACGGTTCCGCCGCCCTCGCTGCTTTCGACGCGTGCATTGCCAGTAACCGTGTCGACGACGACACTCTCACCGTGGATGACATTCTGGCCCTGGCTGACAATGACATTGCCGATAAGCTTGATGGTCTTCGCTTGCAGGTCGTAGATCGCGTCATCGCCGGTTGCATTCTGATCCTTGGTCACAACGGTCACGCCGCCGTGGGCCTCGATCTTACGGATATCCTGCGCGCCTTTCGGGCCAGGCGCTATCGAGGCCTGCTTTGGCTCGTTTTGTGCGATACCGACTTCACGCCCGTAAAACACGACGAGCGATTGGCACTTCATCGTGGTGTCGCCCTGGACCACCTGTACGTTGCCGGAAAACGTCGCGGTCTTGCTCTTGTCATGCACTTCGAGAGATGCAGCTTCGATCTGAACCGGCTGGTCCTTGTTTTGACCAGGCAACATGCTTTGACCCGGCGCGGGTCCCTGCGCTGCAGCCATGCCAGGCGCCAGCAACGTGACGATCATTGCCCAAAGCAAAAATGGGCGCTTCATTGGGTTTTTGCCTTATCGTTATCTTTGTCGGGCAGCAGCGTCATGTGGACGCCGCCGTCAAAGTGGATGACGTCGCCCTTTTCGGTGATTTCCATCCGTTTGCCGTTAAGAAAGCCATTCAGCAGCTTAACCTTTACCGGCTGGTCGGAGACGACATTACCGGTCTTCATGTCGACCACGGCGTGGGTTAGCCGCGCGGCATAGCCGGTGGATGAGGCAAGCGCGATATCGTCATTGAGCGTCAGCGTATTGCCTTTCATGTCGTAGATGCCCGACGGTGCGGTCATTTCCACGGTGCTCTTGTCGGCCATTCCCATCTTGGCGTGGATTTGTTCGAGTTCCACGAGATCGGGCTGCGTAATGTCCTGCGCTGCCGCGTTCGCCGTGAATTCATAAGGCCGTGCATCGCTGGTGTAGCCACTCAGTCTCGGCGCCTGCATCGTGATCTTGGTGCCTTTGATTACCAGTTTGCCAAGCTCGCCCGGCAGTCGAATTTCACCCAGCGACGGCAAGTAATTCGCGGCGACAATAGCAATCAACAAGACGGTTATCGCACTCATCACGCCGATGCGCAGCCAGCGCACGTGCCGGCTGTGCCGTAGCGCCTTGCGATAAACCTGCTCGCTATCGCTTCGCGTGCTCGCCGGAAATGCTGTGTCCCGCGCCGCGTCAGCGGGATAGGCAGTGGCCACGCAATGATCCCCTAAAAGCCGTCGCCCCGACTCGGTTCGGATATCAGCTTATTTCAGCGTTTTCGACCCGCAAGATCGCTGGCGATTGTGGCCCGGGCAGGGCTGGTATTTGCCAGTCTTTACAAACCGTTGCAGCCGCTATCGGCGCTTGAAAGCGTGCGCAAGCGGCGCCAGTCGCGTTCAGGAATGGGCAAAAATATCGTCGTTGGCAAAGCCGGCGAGGTCAAGCCGGACACGTTCCGGCAGGAACCGGAAGCAGGCCGCGGCGAGGTCGGAGCGGCCTTCGCGCGCCAGCATGCCGTCAAGCTTGTCCTTGAGCGCGTGCAGATGAGTGACGTCAGACGCAGCGTAGGAAATCTGCGCGTCGGTCAGTTCGGCGGCGCCCCAGTCCGAGCTTTGTTGCTGTTTGGAAATTTCCTGGCCGAGTACCTCGCGCACGAGATCTTTCAGTCCGTGCTTGTCGGTGTAGGTCCGGCAGAGCCGCGAAGCGATCTTGGTGCAATACACCGGATCTGGCATCACGCCGAAAGTCTTGTACAGCATGCCGAGATCGAACCGCGCGAAATGAAAAATCTTGAGCAGGGTTTTGTCGGCGAGCAGGCCTTTAAGATTTGGCGCGTCCTTGGCGTGCGGCGGAATCTGAACCACATCGGCCGAGCCGTCGCCGGGCGACAGCTGAACCACACACAGCCGGTCCCGGGCAAGATCGAGACCCATGGTCTCGGTATCGATCGCCACTGCGCCTTTATAACGCGCTATGTCTGGAAGATCGCCGCGATGGAGCCGGGTCGTCATGGGGTGGTCTCTATCGGAGTCGCTCTGGCGCGTCAAAATGATCGCAAGAGGACGTGAGATTTGCGCGTTGGAAACCGGATTTACCTGCTGAGTCAGCTCGCGCACTCAATTCGCGCAGCGAAGACTGGTGCCAGGAGAGGCATCCCATTCTTTCCCTAAAGGATTCATTGGACAATAGAAAATTCAAAGGGAAGACCAAAGATACCAACAAACATACCAACAAAAAACTCCCTGATCCCAGATTGGGGTTTGAGCAAGGACTGCCAAGGAGCCTCAGGAAAAACCAGCAGGCTCCCAGAAAGGGCCAGCAGGCTCCAGAAGGGCCAGAATGGTCAGTAGGCTCCCAGAAGGGCCAGCAGGTCCAGAAGGGCCAGAATGGTCAGTGGGCTCCAGAAGGGCCAGCTAGGCTCCCAGAAGGGCCAGCAGGTCCAGAAGGGCCAGCAGGCCCAGAAGCCAGACAAAGAAGCCAAGGCAGAGGCACAGTAGGAAGGCCAACAGGGTATAACTGGGATTGCCCCAAGCGTAGGCTGACTTTGAGTACGTCGCCTCATGAATGGGTAAAACCATACGATCGTGGCCGCTGCACGATGATGTGCAAACCTACCGCGTGTCCAAAGCGAGCACATGCGAAATGCCCGCAGATAAGTCAGAAAATGACGCTGGACTTAGTAGGCTGCGTGAGGAGAGAGCACTTCATGACGCAATAATGCTTCGGGCTATGGTGGAGGACTATTCGCGCTCCGGAATTAAGGTTCAATCACGGGAAGACCTTCTTGCGAAGTATTACGCCAAATATCCCGATGTGAAGAACTGGGTAGAGGGCCACATTGCAAATGGCACATGCGGTGCGGCCGCACGCGCTCTGAAGCGTGACTGGTTGCAACGCCTTCGATCAAAATCTGCTCCCAATAAAGCGAGCGCCACTAGCTCGGAGTTTCAATGGATGGACGCATTTCGCGCTAAGCCATCAGATTTTTCCAGCACGCGATTTGATGATGAACGTCCGTCTTCCAGGGCATCTCCTTCAGTGGTGCCCAATGTACGGAAGCGAGGGCCAAAGCCAAATAAGCGGGAGCGAGTTAAAGAAGCCATGCGACAGAACATCCGACAGAACCGGCAGACCGAAGCCGGTCTGAACGCTATGGGTGAAGAGGATCTAGCCTATACCTACGGTGTCTCTCGCGACACCGCACGGAAGGCGCGTGCCGAAGTTCTGTTGGAATTTCCCGAAAATTCCAATAGCGACAAATAGCAACAAACGACAAATAGCGACAAGGCTTTCGCGGCTGTATGCCCACGTTTAATGTCAAACGTGGAGCACCCTCAATGTCTATTTTCGGTAGTGGACCTGGTGATCTAGGGCCTCTCGTTGTGAAGCCCAGGGTTGCCTGGAAGATGCTCGCCTGTAGCAATACACGGGGCTATGAGCTGTTGGCGGCAGGCGAGCTTGAGAGCTTCCTCGATGGCCGTTCGCGCAAGATCACAGTAGATTCAATCCAACGCTACATAGCCCGACGGCTCGCACCGAGCGATGCATCCAAAGAGCGACAGCCGCCACAATCCAGCTGGCGGTTATCTAAGTCTAAGTTGCAGCGATGACGCTCGATCCGCGTGTGGTGGCCTGCGCGCTCGGCGACTCGCCGCCTCCTCCGACCGATG
>Ga0302325_10036031_pt1 | contig 10091 bp, 13 predicted proteins | sample Palsa_T0_2_FD_201948 | JGI IMG/M metagenome (GOLD analysis project Ga0302325, IMG submission 201948) | Peat permafrost microbial communities from Stordalen Mire near Abisko, Sweden - Palsa_T0_2 | ecosystem: Environmental > Terrestrial > Soil > Palsa > Peat permafrost | place: Sweden: Abisko... | reverse complement strand
AGGCCGCTCAGGCCGCTCAGTAGGACGCCTTGGTTATAAGTCCATGTCATTCCGTGATTGTTCCTATACAGTTAAATTGAGGTCAGGGGAGGGGAGTACTTGCAGTTGCCATCGAGGCCATCATTGATTAGTCCCTCATCATTGAACATCCCACTCTCTTTCAGCCAGATCCATCCCCGCGCAGCACCCTCCAACATCCTTTCCTCTCCAAAAACCTCGTACATGCCAATACTCGCCGCGATCCACAACTCTGTCGTAATGGCATTCTTGTAGCGTGCCCATCGTCCCCAGACCATGCCCCCTCCACAACTCTCCTCATCCCAGCCACTCCGCGCAATCTCGTAAAACACACTCGCTCGCTCCAGGAACGGATCCACCCACTCGGGCTCCGTGTTGCCCGCGTAGGCCGCCCCGCGCAAGTACGTGAGCACGACCCACAGCTGGTCATCGTAGTTTTGCCGGATCAGGGAGGTGATATTTTGTTTGTGGAAGAAGGCGACCAGGTGACTGAAATAGCGGTGGTCGGAGGTCTGTTGCATGTGGTTTACCAAGTGTGTCGCTAGTACTGTCGACGTCCAGTCTATGGCCGAAGGGTACGAGCCAGACTGAGGGGAGAAGTATGCTGTTTGCATGATCCGAGTCAAAGCCTGTAGTCTCGACAAGTGTACTGAAGTAGGAACATCCGGAGCCCGAAACGTCCTCGTCAAAGGCGTCACTTCAACCGCCGACTCGCTACTCCAATTAGTCTCCTATTGAGTAGAAACAAGTACCTCGGCCGTCCATTGATACGCACGTGTCTGGCTCTCTCGAGCAGCGCCCTCACTCCCTCATCGACTCGTCTATTAAACTCCGGCGACGAAGGCACATTCGCTTCCACAAGCTTGCTCTTGTCTCCCTTGCACCCGCAATTGCAGGGCGCTTTTGCTGGAGCTGGAGCGTCATTGATGTCGGATATCATGGTGTGCAGCGTTGGTCCACGGTCGCTGCTGTGCGTCAAGTGATCAAAAAGGGGGACAGCTGATGGTGTAGTACGGACGTCAGGGAGCCGAGGCTTAAATTATGCGGAGCGGCACTGTGCAGCGGGTAATTATTTACGTAAAGGCGGGAGGCCGGCAAATGCCAACGTTTTGGGAAGGATTTATGCGAGCCTCGATAAGTCCAAAGGACGGGTAAGAAGATGCCTACGGTTTGTAGCGTAGGACGGTAGCCGATGAAGTTCATCACTCTAGGATGTGTTGCTTTAGACTGGTGGCATTATTATATGTCATGTAAATCAGATTCTGGTTTTCACTTTTCGAGCATCCGTACTAGTATTCCAGCTAGTTTGCTTTCGTTTCTCGTTCTGTTATCGAGGTATCGCAACATGCACCATCCAAGTATCACACAAGCTAACTGTCCCCATGCCAACTCACCTCCCGACCAGTAGTCCTCTTACTTCATCCTAATCTTCCACTTCCACCACACTACTCTCACCCTCGTTGAGACCGCTCAAGAGGATTGTATCTACCATCAACACCCATCCAAACCCCCCAACGAGTACCTCAACAACTTCTCAATCAAATCAATATGCGTCAACACCATTCTCCGACAACAATACCGTTTCAAACCCAACTTATCAAGCGCTTCTCTGTCAAATTAGCTCCGTGCGCTAAGGGCGGGTGAAGATAGATACCCTTCAGAGTATTCTTGCACGTATAGAAGGTATTGCTCCCATTTATCGCCGATGACCTGCTTGTTAGATGGTGTAAGATGGGGGGGATGGAGGACCTTGCCGCAGGAGAAGCAGCGGACGGGGATAATCATTGCTGAGGATGTTGGTGGTCTTTCGTTGAAGATGAAATTTAGATCGCCTGTGGCGGGTTTATTTGCTGACGGTTCGCTGGCCAATCACCGGTCGAGAAGGTCAAGATCTGATCTCACCTTTCGTGTTCAACCTCTCCAGGAGTATTTTCTGCAAGTCGCAAAGGACACAGAGAAAATAATGACTTTACTGGTCGACTAGTTGATTCTCTTTGCTAGGGTTATACTATTATTCCCTTGCAGATGCCGTTTACTTGTCCATATGCATCTTTCCACAGGTTCATGCAAACGTTCCGTGCTCTGTTTAGCGGGGCGAAGATACATTCCCTTGCCTTGGACCAGGTATCTAGCATCACCGGGGCTGTTACGACATCCCGGATCACACCTATCAGACTTCTCTCTAAGCCACGGCGATGGTAGTCCTAAATGTCCTCTAAACAAGATGATCTGATGAGAGATGTGGGGTTGTCCAATCACAGAGGCGTTATGACCCACATCGTCATACAATCCAGCTTATCACTCAGGATCCCACATCAACGCTCCCTCAAACTCCCATACAATGACCTGGCAACCCCCCAAAATAACGGTCTCTTCTCTCTAACCCCCATCTCTAACTCCTAGTCCACAATGCGCGGTCTCCCCGAATTCGACCTCACAGACAAAGTCTTCGTCGGTACCCCCCCATACATCCCCACCAACAGCTGCCCCGCTAACCGCCTAGTAACCGGCGGCGCAAGGGGTCTCGGCCTCGTCCAAGTGGAAGCTCTAATCGAAGCCGGTGCCGCGGCAGTCTTCGCCTTCGACCGCCTGCCCAATCCGGATCCCAAATTCGAGGACCTGCAGAAACTGTACCCCGCGCAACATCTGCAGTACAAACAGGTCGATGTGACGCAGGCGGAGTCGTTGAGGGGGCCGTTCAGGGAGGCAGCGGAGTTGAAAGGTAGGCTGGATGGACTTGTTGCGGCGGCGGGGATACAGCATGAGGCGCCTGCTTTGGAGTATACTGCCGAGGATTGCAGGCGGATACTTGATGTGAATGTATGTCTCCCCCAATAACCTGGTTATGGTGCGAGGATAGGGGGTTTGGGATGGAGGGTTCTGAAACTGGGATGGGGCTCATGGTAGGTTACGGGGGTGTTTTTGAGTGCCAAGGCTGCGGCAGAGGAAATGATCCGAACAAAATCCGAGGGGAGTATAATCCTCATAGCCAGCATGTCTGCCTCCGTCGCGAACAGAGATCTCGATTGCGTCGCTTACAATGCGTCGAAAGCCGGTGTCCTGCAAATGGGCAGGAACCTTGCCTGCGAATGGGGAAAATACAAAATCAGAGTCAATGTACAACTCCCACATTCTACCCTTATGTTGCTGTCGTCGCTGTCTTTGTGGTCTGGGAGCTGATGATAGACGATTTCGCCGGGGTATATTGAGACGTTGATGGTGACGCAGTTGTTTGACAAGAATCCCGAGAGGAAGGCGGAGTGGAGTAAACATAACCCCTTGGGGAGGATTTCTGTTCCTGAAGAGTATCGTGCTGCTACAGTATTTCTCGCTGGCAGTGGAAGTAGTTTTATGACTGGGTACTTCTTTCCCCTGTCTTTTGGTCCATTTGACTTACCATGTAGATCTGATTTGAAAATCGATGGAGGACATACAGCGTGGTGAAACTCAATTCCTGATATGCAAATAATACTTCAAATATTAGTCCCCCCAAAATATCCAAAACCCAAAAAACATCATATCCCCGTTTCCCCTCCCATATGCTTTTCTCCAATCCCAGGCTGTGTGGACTATATTACTCAACAATTTGCAGCTCAGCGACCCGATCTTTAGCGTAGGTATCCTTCCATTCATTCCAGATTCGCTCAAGTTCTTCGATATACAATTTCTGCACTCGAAGAACTTCTTCCTCGGACGCCTTGTCCATTTTCTTGACTTCGATAGGTCGGCCAACTAAACATTAACATCATTGCATGTATGCGTTTGTGGAAACGGGGGAATGTGAATGTCAAATTACCTACGGTGTGAATCTCATGACGCCAGGGCATGAGACCAAAGTCGTAATTGAAGACACCCCGGGCCCAGACTACGGGGGTCGTGAAACCCGTCAGATTTTTGATTGCTTCTTGGAATTTGTAGAGTTTCGAGGTCGGAGATTTGACTGCTTGTTGGAACAGATCTGATGTTAGACATACATATGAATTGTCAGGGAATTGAAGAGTAAGATACCATTTTCGCCAAATGAAAGGACCGGAACGACGAGAGATCCACTTTCAATTGCTATTCTTATGAATCCATGCCGTTTCTTCAGGACTAATTCCAAGACACCTGGTCGCGCGTGCAGCGACTCTTCTGCCCCGCCGATGACGATTGTGATTGCACTTCCGGGTCCATTCTTTCTGCTCATTAGTTAGATACCCATCGATAGTGATACAGGAGCGCCTCGCAGCTTCGTCGACTTACACTCGCTAAGCCAAGCGCTTGGAGATACTCTTTGTACAAAGGCACGCGAAAGTTCCCATTCAGAGTGAGCAAGGTATTTGTTATTCCAGGAAACTTGTTCTCAAATCCAGTTCCCTCGGTCCCAAAGTTTCCAAAAGCCCCGAGGGAGACAAATCCATGGGGATGATATCCTGATATCAGAGTTATTCTGACTGTATATAGAAAGTACCAAATACGTATGTTCGCTCTGGGTTCAGACTTACTGTCTTATGCAGACGAATTGGAAAGTAATCGCAGAAGTATTTCCAGAATTTCGAGCGTCGGAATCGTGGACGTCGTTTTAACTTTCCATTCTCGCTTGAATTGTCCATCGTGAGGCGGATCTACAGTTACTGGAGGCCATCGGTCGATGTACAAGGTAAATTATGATGAACTACGATTAACTCCCGGAACAAAAGGGGCGTTTACCGGCCAGAGAAGGGGAATCGCGCAAAGGAAGAAGAACGTCCCCAGACAGATAACAGGAGTATTGAGAAACCATAGCACTGCAAAAGTCTGCAATCGTCGATCTTATCATCAGCCTAAATTGGGGCGGACGAGGGGACCTAGAGGGACAATCAAGGGAGCGAAGTGCGGGTGTTTGGGGGGTGCCCGTTGAGGAGGCTCGACGAACTTGCTGTCTCCGTTTGTTTGAGGCCCATTTTGAGCGGTTGTCGACTTCTTGAAATGGGAATGCATTTCGGATGGACGACAGGTTCGACCGTTCACATCAAGTATCGTCGTTGCGTCATGGAGTCATTCATGCACGATGCCGCACACAAGTCGACTTTAGGAAACCCGGAAGTTGATGCACACGCTGATCTTCACGGTCAACTCCGTCGAGCAAAAGTAGATCCTATGTAAACAGTATTATCTATACAGAATATAATCCGTTCATTCGTTGCTATGCATAGTGCTAATCTCTATGGTACTAGAACTGATGGATCCAAAGGCCTGTTGAATCCACCTGGTCTATTCATGTATTGCCGATACTTTCTCGTCTTGTGCGTTTCAACTCCGCCGTAATCAATGTGTTTCTTGCCCTTTGTCGAGCTAAACCGAGACAATCCCATCAACTGTGATAACGGAGGTTCCTCTTCGTCCAACAGAGACGTGGCGATAATTGGCTTTGGTTTGGATGGTGGTTGTATAGCGACTTCCTGCGTTGGAGGAGGTTTTCGATCTACTGGTCGTTTCTCAGGTTCTCGTTCTTTTGGCGGCGGCGGCGGTCGTCTGTCTCGCTCTCGCTCATATCTATGCAGTTCATCTTGGTCAAAAAGGCGGGAAGTGGGGTTGAATACCTCGATGATGTCTCTCTCTCGAACGGTCTGGGTCTCTTCGTTCCTCTCTTCCATTTTGTTGTGACGAACGAGTTGGTCGGGGGCTTATTGACCGTTCTCTCCTCGACTCATTGGCGTATGAGCGGCGTCTCTTCTCTTCCCTTGGAGACCTTTCGCGTTCATCGGGGGACCTTGAACGCTTGGGTGGCCGTCTGCTGCGGTCCGTCTCACGTCGGTTCATTTGTTGATTGACAAGTGGTGAATGTAGCCAGAATTTTGGTTGTGGTCTGCCTGCCAGTCAAATTTCCCCCGCATGAGATTGCAGCCCAGATAGAGAAATGGGTCAACCATTGACCCACACCAGGGCACGCTGTTTATAAGAGATGCTCGCCGCATGACCCTCCCTTAAAGCTTAGGATCCTTTCATTTGGGAACAAGCCCGCACATCCTCCTTCTCATACTTGAACGGTTCAGTCAATATTCCCGTACACAGAGGGCCGTCAGATTCGTATAGAGTTAGACACGCTTAGAAAAAGTCAGACACAAGAAATCCATTGTCATCTCTCGGATACCTATATCATCAATCATACAAAAAACCGACCCACTAAACTATCAACGAAACAACTTTCCGTACGAAGATTTCCGAGATTATCACGGCCCTTTCCCACATATTCTGGTTATCTATGAAAGCAAAGTAAATTAAACAAATATTGTCGATCTGGAACTCTGCGACAAGTCCAGTAGATTATACAATTCCGGGCCAAGCCGGATAACGAGCGCAAGAGATATAGTAGTGGTAGTGGTGCGACGCCAAGAGCGGATTGTCAGGGTTCTATTGTCGACGGACAGCCTCTTCGCGATCTTGCCACAGAATACTGATGTAGTTCTCTAGGCGTTTGACGCGTTCTTCGAGCTGGCCGTTTCTCTCGATAAGCGCGTCGAAATACCCCCGGCTGGACTCAGAAGGGCGAGTCGCGTCAAGGGACTGGCGTGAATTGCGATCGTATGAATTGCGCGGTGAAGGCGAGATGAGGGAGCCGGGGGAGGGTAATAGTGGCATCGTCGACGGCGGAACGGTTAGTGATGGCGGCGCTGGTACAGGCGGAGGCGTCATTCCCCGGGGCGAGTCAGTGAGAGCATACTGTGGAGCATTGCCGTCGTCTCTCATCATTGGAGGGATTGGACTTCGCGGGTCCGGCGCTGCAGCTGATCGGCCACCAGATGAACTACTCCCTGTTTGTGTGCTAGCGGAATAATGGTGCGAATGAACTGGACTTAAAGTTGGACCCTGTGAGGCGGTGTTGGGGTTGGGAATGACGAGTGGGTGTGGCTGTACACCACGTCCATTTCCAGATGGACCAAACGTAGGTGGAGGCGGACTCCGGCCAAAACTTATGTTGCCGGTTGGCGGGGCAAGGAGACCCGGACTTGCTTCGCCAGAGTGCTGATAGCGGTGCTTCGCCTTCGGTGGCAAATGGGTGGGTGGATAGGAGTGTCCATGATTTGCTGCCGCCAACGCAGGGTTAATGTTTGTCTCTGATGGAGTATATGCCGCCTGAGGCATCGGTGACGTAGAGCCTTGCGATGATGCGGGCCTTCCAAAACCAGGAGGAAGGGACATGCGCCGTTCCACTGCGTTTTGCTGGTTTGAAGAGCTTGAGAGGTTATGTAAAGAACATTCCCCACCTGGTTTACGATGCCTCAAATCAGAAAAACATTTCAGGTCACTAACCGGTTCAGAGCATCCATTCTAGCAAAACTGCGACTACAACCTGGACAGGTATACGGCCGCTCTCCAGTATGTAATTTATGATGCCCTGCCGTAAGCCACAGCCAATGAGAAAGATACGTTTAAGATCATGAAGTCGTCGGAATTTATGCCCACAATCTGTACATATAAATGGCTTCTCTTGACTGTGTGTCAAAAGATGACTTTTGAGGTTGTGGAGTCTGGTAAAATATTGTCCGCACTCCTGACACTGGTGTTTCCTTTTCTTTCCATCTCTAGAGGTTGGTTGGTCGCCAGTCAGGGGCGAGATGGGCTCGTCGCCCTCCATATTTGTAGAAGATTGGTTCGAATAGGAAGAAACGTGTGAATGTTGAGAGGCGGCGGACGAAGGGCGACGGGAATGGTGATGTTGATGAGCTTGCTGATGATATTCATGAACGGGGTCGTATGACATTGCGCCCTTACTCGCACTGCCTCTCCGACTGTCCGACTCTTCGTCTGACCTCAGCGACTTGCCCTGATCCTCTGGGGATCTTTTTCTCTTTTGCAGAGGCTGTGGCCTATCATCATGTGACATGCTGTACTCTGCAGGGGCGTCCTGTGGATAACTGACAGGGTATGAAAAGACTTGTCGAGCAGGATTTGGTGAGACACGGTAATCGGGACTGTGACTTCGTCTGCGGGAGGAGACTGCTGTAGGGAGCGGAGGGACGGTGAATTGCGGTTGAACTAGGGATATATCTTTTATGCTGTTTATAGCGAGGGGTGGCAGCGGCGGATTTTTGGTGGTTTGCGAAGTATTGCTTGAGTCTGTTGAAGTGTTTGAGGTATTCAAAGGGGGTAAATTGGGCTGAAAATTGCGGCGAGGGAGCTGTCGCGGCGACTCTGAACTGCTGTGTACTGAATTTCGAGTGTCTTGGTCCATTACCTGCTGTCGCCAGGTCGGATGGTCAGACGCACTGTTGAGAACTGGAAATGACGTATTTGGTAAAGACGACTGTTGAAGAGTAGAAGCGTATCGTAGGTCATTGTCTGTAGCGCGAGTGAGGATTACAGCTGATGTCGACGACACCGTGAATATTGATATTGGGACAAGAAATCCAAGTTTTCTTCTGTGTGCGGGTTAGTGGTGGTGGTGGTCGAGTCCTGCGGCTGCGGGAGCTGTGACGGCAAAGAGTTGATGGATTGACTCGAGGACAGTCAGCATGGTTAGGGCGCAGTTGGCGGGTGTGTCATTGCGTAGGAGGGAGCGCTTGGGATAAGACAGAGACAAGACAGGCCACAGGACGGGGGGGAGGGCGAGATGAGGACAGATGGCGGTGGAGGAATTACGAAAGAATGTGTCCGTTCCGAGCGCAGTGGCGGTTCGTGTTAACTGACGGGGCGAGAGCACGTAGCAGTAGTAAATCCTTGTTGGGCAACATATATGAATATATGTCTTCTGTATAATGTAGGTAAATAATAGTCGGTGGATCGGGTCACCCGTAAGAATGCGGCCACAAGATTTTAACTATTTACCACCACCACCAGGCCACCAGCACCACCAACTGGGCAACCACCAACCACCAGTGGCGGTGATGCGCACTCCCAGAAAATCCCTACGTAATCTCACAGCGCGCTTACAAATGTCGCCAATGCATTCCACACCCTCAACTAACATTTACAGGCACACCCTCCAAGGTGGCGCCGTAAATAAAGATCCAAAGAAGCTTCGTCGGCTGCTGTCGTTCTTCAGCAAGTTCGTCTTTGCGGTGGGTCGCAATACAATCACAGTCTCTGCCATCTCTATCCGGAGCATTGAATAAGCGTTAGCATGACAAGCCTGCTTCAGAGGCGACATTGAACCAGACTATGGGATCGTTGAGGTAGAAAGCAATTACCGAGTCTTATTTTACCTGGGAAAAGACGGCAAATTGAGACGTACAGACATAGCTGGTTATGTCTTGGTCTTCGTCCTTTAATTGCTCCTGAACCGTGCCTGCATGCATAGCTATAGCGAAAGGTGTCACCTCTACTGTTACACCATTTTAAGAGGTACCATTTCGGCCTATAGAAAAACCGTTAAATTCTTGCGACCCCCGAAGAATGAGAGGAAAAATCTCCTCAAGATAGCAATCATCCCAGGATTGATTATTTACGAGACATAAAATGACGTCGTGCCGAAATTAACCTTTGACTTTTTCTAATTTGGACCGCCATGTTAACACAGCCTCATTTCCCACGCTTGCACCGCCAAAGCCACGGGTTTCACCAGCCTCATCCGGCGGGACCGATCCCAAGTTTTCTAAAACGGTGGGACGAGCAAGATTAAGCGTCGCGTATTGCAAGGTGCAAACATATTGAATGAATGAATGAATCCCTCGATTTGCGATGTCCGAGCATGTCAATTTTGCGACCGCCTGCAGCACCTCCACATTCCCTGCGGGCTTGGCGTTCTGAATGAGCCACCCGCAACCCAAAATTAATGCAGCCCAAAAGCAACTTCGGAACTTAGCCTCAGTTAGGTAGCCGAAAGTGCACGGACCCCTTGGCCCTAACCCCCGACAAAACTTTGCCGATCAATCAGTTCGTTTCGCTTGGTCCTTCGTCGGTTGTCATAACACCCACGCCACACCCTAATGCACTCCTGCCCGCCACCCCTTCGCCTGCGATCGGCGCTAGTTAGACTTGTGCAGCTGGCCTATCTGACCGAACATGTCGATCATCCGGAGGTCACAATCGTGTGGCAATTGAGCGTACGGCACCGGACCGTTGATCAGAAGAGATCGATCTCCGAAGATATCTCAATTGATATCAGTTATTTC
>Ga0302325_10036030_pt1 | contig 10091 bp, 7 predicted proteins | sample Palsa_T0_2_FD_201948 | JGI IMG/M metagenome (GOLD analysis project Ga0302325, IMG submission 201948) | Peat permafrost microbial communities from Stordalen Mire near Abisko, Sweden - Palsa_T0_2 | ecosystem: Environmental > Terrestrial > Soil > Palsa > Peat permafrost | place: Sweden: Abisko... | reverse complement strand
AGTCACGTTTCAAAGTATAGCTGCGCTGGTAATCGGAAGCGGTGTGGTTATTCTTCAAGTGCGAAAGTCGGGCTCGCAACTCACGGGATGCTCCCTGGTTGGTTGCACCGCGTTTACCAAACGGAATGATAGACGGCATTCCCGTCAAATGCCCGGGGGCGCCGACCTCCCGTCGCTTTGAATTAGAGTTGCGCTCCACTCGTGGCTCTTCGCATTCGGGCAGGCCGGGGTGGGATGCGTGGGAGCATCTCTGCGCGGATGGCTGCGTTGTAGGTAAACCGTGTCCTTTTCGGTGATTAGCCGGCTAATCCTGGCAGAGGCAGGTGTTCCAGTCGAAAGGCGTTATTCTTTTCCAGTCGGGATTTTTGCTCAGAGGTAAAGGCCCTTCCCGCGGGTTCGATCTTGGGAAAGGCCGACATCGCCAGCGGGGCCGCACAGTCACGATACTGTTATCTCGCTTTCCACCGCAGTACGACCTCGAAGTTTCCACGCGGAAGTTGCCCTAACGAAAAGGCGCAGGTTGCTAGCCCGCTTCGCGAGGAAGTGTGGGTGGGACGGCGTAAGGTTTACCGTCGCCACCGGGTGGATCGTCGGGGATCCTAGGATTGGGAATGGAGATCGGCGTTACCGGAATGTGCGCTTTAGTTAACCGCGGCGCGCGATTCAAGTTGACGAGAAACGCGCGACTCGCGGATGTGCTGAGGAATCTTTGAGTGGATCGTCGGCCACTCGGAGAAAGGTCGGCTCGGAAGGACAGATGTGAACCAAATCTACTCGATGGTCTGGCTGTCCGTAACAGCAGCGGGCTTCGAGCCCCCAAAGATTCGCCGTTCTGGAAGATGTGAACTGCGCTGGGCGAAGCTCATTGCATGAGATTGGGCTTATTTTAACGCCTATGATCCCGCCTCCTACCTCCCGCCGTCCCCGAACAACCCCCTCGGCAGCGGCCCCGGATCCCCGGAGAGAATCACTGGAGCCCATTGAAGAAAACTCGCTGTATTCGGATTGTTGAGCAGTTCCAGTTGCGCTTCTCTCAGCGCTTCAGCGCGGCCCTTTCCGGCGCTGAGCTCTTTATAGAAACGATTCATCAGCGCTTGCTCCGTGGTGTCGGCGATCTTCCATAAAGGGGCGACGAACGTCCGGACACCCGCTATGGCGGCGGCTCTACGCATCCCAAAGACTCCTTCGCCAGACGACGGTACGCCATCCGCCATGCGGCACTGCGAAAGCACCAGCATGTGCGTGCCCTGCAAATCGAGAGACTGTAACTCCAGTGCGGTCAGCAGGCCATCCTGCGAAGAGACTCCGCCACGGCCGTACGCTTCCTCCAGCACGATCGCCGACAAGCTCATCACCCGTGCACCCGGATCGATGCTTGCCAGCTGGCACGCCTGGCTCGATGCGTCAATCTTGCAATCCTCATTGCCGCGAACGATTCCATGGCCCACAATGTGCAGCACCGCCGGGCGATGCAGTTGCTTAATCCGTTGCTCGGTAGCTTCGCCTTCTTTCAGTAACTGCGCTCGCGGAATCCACTTCTTCACATCGCGGGCTTCCAACTCGGCATCGTTTAATCTCTCCAGTTGCTCGGCTCGAAATATCCCGGCAGACGCAACTCCGGCGGACTTTCCCCTGCCTCCAGGGCTCACAGCGATAACCGCCGATGCCGTGGCCGCTTCCGGGGAAACGCCCGTCAGGTCGCGCCCCGCCGAGACGTGGCTGATGGCGAAGTGCTGTGTGAGGAACGCGCCATGGGCATCGGCCAGCGCTCCGAACGGCGCCAGGTTGAGCATGCCGTCGGGCGTGATCCGCAGGCGCTTCACCTCCTTTCGCCGCGCCAGTTCCGCCATCACTGGACTGAGCTTTTGCGATAGCGTACGCAACGCATCCTGTGCCGTCTGCTCCGACGCTTTCACATTGGCGTCTTCGTTGCCGGCCAGGGAAACGCTCCAATCATTCGCCGCCGCGATCAGATCCTGTACTGCGCGATCGATCGCACGGGCGGGGCCCAAGTCCGCCCAGTGCAATTCACCAGTGCGCGTCAGCAGGAATGCGCCGTACCGATTGGCATAGCCGACAAACTCCACCAGCATTTCGTCGCTCTGCAGGTGCGCGCGGATGTCCTCCAGACGGGCCGGCCGGATCGTGGAAGCGAACTGAGGAATGTCCCGGCTCAGCTCGGCTTCGAGCGTGTCAATGCTTTGCCGCAAAACTGCGACAGCTTGTAGGGCTTGCTTTCCCAAACCATCGGTCCGGCTGGTGCGCAACTCGTGGAGCAACCGCTCGTAACGGCCTTCAAGTTGGGTGCCGGAAAGAGCGCACGTGCCCACCACCGCCGGCTTTAAGTCGCGATACCCCAGCGCAATCGTCAGCGAGGCTTGGCATTCCAGCATCGCTTCCCGCTGATCGAACCGATTACGGACGGCCGGGTCGCGATTCTCACGTAGACTCCGGCCCCAATCGTGGACTTCGTCGAGTAAGCGTCCCTTACGGCGAGCAACGGCCTCGAAGGCAAGCGCTCGAGCCGAAGGAAGTCGATCGCCGGATCTTTGCTGAAATCCCAGGAGCAACGGTATCGGGTCTTCCAGATTCGCCAGAGCCGCGGCCTTGTTTCGCTCTGAACCCACGGTTAGCATGTCGGCCAGTGTGCGGTCGGATATCTCCAGGCTCCGGCGATACAGCGGTTCGGCGGCGCCATAGTCGCCGGCTTCGTCGTAAATTGCGGCAAGGCGCAGAAGGTAGCGCGCCAGGTCCGGGTGGTCGTCACCCTGTGTCTCGCGAACGATGTCGATGGCTTGCCGCAAGGCTTGCTCGGCCTGCGGATATTCATGTTCCGACTGATGGACCAAGCCGAGATCGAAGAGCACGGCGGCGTATTGCGGGTGCTTGGTCCCCAACCCTTTGGACGCGATTTCGGAGGCAAGTTGCAGCGTTACCCGGGCAGCCGCCAAATCACCGCGATTGCGCTGCGCGTCTGATAGTCCGAGCAGGGCGCTGGTATAGTCGAACGCCGGAGGCTTGGAATTTCTGGCGTACAGGTCTACCACCTCCCGATAGAGCTTCTCGCCTTCCGCGTGATTGCGGAAGTACACAAGACGCGCCAGATTCCGAAGCGAAGCGCCCACGGTCAGCGCATCGGGACCATGGAGCTTGCGTTTTAGCTCTAGTGCTTTGCGGGTGTCGGCCTCGGCCACAGTGAGATTGCCCAACGCCGTATACAGCGCCGCGCGATTGTTCAAATAAATGGTGTAGTAAGGATGTTGCTCGCCCAGTTGTTCCAGCAGCAGCTTACCGCTTTCATCGTACAGCTTCTCGGCTATCGAATAGTGGCCCAGGTCTGCCTGCAGAAAAGCGTACGCCACAAGGCTGGCTGAATATGCCGGGTGATTGACGCCCGGCTTGCGGCGCAGGACATCCAGACCCCTAGCGAAGTTGGCTTCCGCTTGCGCGTATTTCCCTACGCGCTGGTACGTACCGGCGAGATTGACGCAAAGCGTGCCGTACTCTTCACTGAGGCTGTTGGCGTCGGATTGCGCCTCGTGAATCGCGCGCGCATCCTCGAATTTAGAAATCGCCAGATCGTAATCGCCCTGGAGCGCGGCGATGCTACCCAGCGTGCCAAGACTCTCGGCCACGCGCAGGTCGCTCGCGCCCCACATCCGCGAACGGATCGCCAAAGCCTCCTCGGCCAGCGCTCGGCCTTCGGGCCACTTCTGGGAGTCGCGGCAGAATAGCGCCAGGTCGTTAGCGCTTTCGGCATAGTCGGCGCTGTCGATGCCCAAAGCGCTCTTGCGAAGTTCAAGCGCCTGGCGGAGGTGTTGCTCGCCGTTCTTGTCGTCTCCTGAGGTGTATTCGAAAAAACCCAGCCGATCCATGCTGTGGCCGGATTGTTGAGCGCCGGATGCCGCGGCTAAGGCCAGTTTGGAGACGCGGATCGCTTCTTTCAGATTGCCCTTGGTGTAAAGGTCCTCAGCCTGACCGTTAAGCGATGTCCAATTTTTTGCGTGCGGGTCTTGGGTAGGTGGTTCTTGGAACAGGAGCGCCAAGCCCAATATCACCGGGAAGAAAGCGGGCACGAATTAACGTGAGCCTCGAACGCGAGCGAGTACACCGGCATTATTCTCAATCTGACGATAGGCCGGGTCCGATTTGGATACTGCCGCCTTGGCTCTGAGGAGGAGCGGTTCCGCGGCGCCGTACTCGCCGCGTAGCATCCACAATACGGCGAGTTCGTTCCAAGAGACGGCCATCTCGCCAGGCGGAATCGCGGCCGATTCGCCCCAGTGAACCGCCTCCTGGGCCAACTTAAGTGCCGTGTCCGAGTCACCGCTATTGAACTCCGCATCCACTTGTTGAAGCAATGCCCTCAGGTGATCTGCGTCGGCCACGCGAACTTCATCCTTAGACTGAAGCCGCTTACCTTCGATGACGTCGGCGCGGGCATGGTCGCGAAAAACGGTGTTCACGCGCAGGCGTCCGATCGGTTCTGGCCCGCGGAACACCTGCAACTCCCTTCCTTTCATCACGCCGTCCACCGAGCCGAGACTGACACTTGCCAGGCCGCCCTCCAGAGAGAGAATTGAGCCCGCGGATTGCGGCCCTCGCGCGTCGGCCCCGTCCCCGCGAAGGGCCATGCCGTTTGTTGGGTGCAGGCCATAAGAAAGAAGCACAGGCTGGCTGCTGTTTGCCGACAGTTCGATCGTAGGCTTTAGGTTTGGGGGCGTCCGATGGGGCAGCAAGATCCAAATCAAGGCGGCGGCCGCAACGGTTCCGGCCAGGAGGCAGGCGGCTTTGAGTGGGAATTGACGAGTCTTTCGAGCGCGCACCGTCTCGGAATTCAAAACGGCGTTAACCAGCGCTGCATCCGTAAGTTCGTCGAAAAGTTCTGGCGAGTCAAGAGACTCCTGAGCAAGCGCTCGTGCCTCCTGTGGCGACAATTCGCCGCGTACATATCGGTCGATGCGGTCGGTCATCGTGTCCCCATCCGTTTGCGAACGTGGCGGCCCAATTCGCGGATGCCCCGGCTCACCCAAGTAGCAACGGTATTTTCATTGACTCCAAGGCGAAAAGCGATCTCTCCGTATTTCAATCCATCGGCCCGCAGTGTGAGCGCTTGCCGGTGTGAACGCTCGATCTTCGGGAAACACTCGACAACGATAGCGTGCAATTCCCGATGAACTAATGTCTCCAGCGGATCATGTCCAGGATCGGCCGGATCCAGTGTGCGCACATTGACGGGAACCTCCCGTTGGAAACTCGCGCGGCTACGTTCCTCTCGAACTACGTTCCGAAGCACGGCATACAGCCAAGCAAGCAGACGTTCGAGCGGCCAATCGGGAGAATTCTCACCGTCAGGCGGGTTCCGGCTGAAGTAATACTCGACCGCCGCATGGGCCGCGGGATTCTCCAGCGAGCGGGCCAAGGTTTCCTGGGCAGCGCTCTCGGGATCTCGCGATCCCAGCCACCGGGCTTTGGACGCAAGCGTTGCCGCCAATCGCCGATATTCGTTAGCGCGGTCCCTTGCCGGCGGCTCGGGAAGTTGTTCTCCCGTCACGGGAGGACTAGCTCGACTGCTCATGCGGCTGGTTCATTCTCCCGCAGGACTCTTCGGAATGCAAAGTCAAAAAACGCAACACCCAAGCAATCAACCCGGCCCAGCTAGTCAATCCCTAAGCAATGAACCTGGCAGCCCCGGTCAATCAACCCAACGCTCCTGGTCACAACCCTAACTTCAAATTCATCCCAGCCGAATCAACAAGCTACCCATCCCGCAGCTCAAAACGCCCAAAACCATGGGCTAGAGTAAAGTCGCATGAGACACAATTCTTCGAACCCGGACCCGGAGCTCACAAATAGAAATTCGCCTCCGAACCCACAAGCTCAACAAAACAAAGGGGCGCTCACGAAACTCCAACCTGAGCAGGACCCACCGCCATCCCACGTGGGCACCAAAGTAGTGCGCAAGGTGGTCCACCTAGTCGAAGAATCCACGATCCTCGGCGGCCAATCGCGCTTTCGCCGCAGCCACCTTGAATGTCACGCCAAGACCCGGTCGATCCCACACATCGATGAAGCCCTTCTTGACGATCGGATTCGGTAAGCCTTCGACAATGTCGTACCACCAGTCGGGTTGGCCGAACGGATACTCGAACGCGATGAAGTTCTGCGGCAGCGCGGCAGCCATGTGCACGTGCGCGGCGAGGCCGAACAGGCCGTCGAAGATGCCATGCGGAGCCACCAGGATGCCGTGAATGTCGGCGTACTCGGCGATCCATTTCAGTTCGGCGATGCCTCCCACATCTTCGGGATCTGGGCCAATCACGTCGACTGCCTGCTGCTCGATCAGATCCTTAAAGTTCTGCCGTAGGTAGATCTCTTCGCCGGTGTGAATCGGAACCGAAGTGGCTTGCTTCAGGTCCCGGAAGAGTTGCGCGTTCGGGTAGGGAGTGTAATCGCCCGTGAGGATGTCTTCGATCCATGTGATATGCATAGGCTCGCAGGCTCGCGCGAAGCTGACCGCGTCCTTCATCATCCAGCCGGGGCCGCAATCGAGCGCGAGGCCGATCTGGTCGCCCAGCACTTTCTTCATCGCTTCGACGCATGAAATTACGTGCTTCAAGCCGCGTTCGGTCATGAGACCGCGGTTCGGGTGCGACGCCCCCTGGCGCGGATCGTCGTACCACATGTCGGGGATCGCACCCATCATCCCGGGATTGTGGAAGCCGACGGCCATCTTGATGAGCGTGAAGCCTTCTTTGGCTTCCTTCATCTTCTGCACGTTCTCGGCGTAATCCTGTGGCATCTGGCCGGTCATCGGCGGCCGGAAGCCTCCGTTGTAGATGCGGACGCGGTCGCGGATTTTGCCGCCCAGCAGTTTATACACGGGCACTCCAGCGGCCTGACCGGCGATGTCCCAGAGCGCGATCTCGATGGCGCTGACCGCTGAGCCCCACGGCTTGAATGCGCCAAGCCGGCGGATCTTGAGCATGACTCTCTCGACGTCGGTCGGATCCTCGCCCAGAAGATAATCCCGGTAGAAGAGTACCGTCGGCTTGAGGTACGGCTTGTACGATTCGGCATGGCCGTAGCCGGAGATGCCCTGATCGGTAACGATTCGAACCACCGGGTTACGTCCGATGATGGCGCACCTCAGGTCGGTGATTTTGATCTTCGGCTGGCCGGTGCGCCGTTCCTGAGCGGTGAGGGATGCCGTTGCCGCCGCAGCCGACAGCAATCCCAAAAAGTCTCTGCGTCCGAATCTTCTCATAAGTCTCTTAACTGCGAACTCATTCTATACCTAGTGGCACTTCAATCCGCGAGGCAACGTTGGCGGGCAGATCACGCGGCAGCGGGAGGTCGGAGCTTAACTTTTCCGGCGCCCCTTGCGCTTACGGGGCCGTTCCAGAAGAGCATGCGAGTAGTGGAACCGGATCAGGTAGATGTTCTCGCCTTTACCGTGCCTGGCGACCTGCAGCAGATCGGCCACGCCTAGGAAACCCGACTCTCTCGCTAACTGTGGTGTGACGTCAGCTAGAGCGATCGGTTCGACGGAATCGATTTCGATCTCGCCTTCGTCCATACGGTGCCGGGCGCCAACCTTGACGTGGGGACTAGTCCAGATCCTAACGCTGCAGGTAATCTCTCCGCGACGGACTCCTTCACGAAGACGCTTTGTGAAGACCATGGCGACATCTTACACCTGGCCAGAACGCTACGCCAATACTGCCGGCTTCGCTTCGCCGGATCAGGCTTGGGGGCCAAAAGCGGCAGAACCGGGAAGCCTCAGATCTCCTTTTGCTCATTTTGAGGGGCCCCGTCCGTCCGTTTCAATACCAATGGCGTATTATGTGAGGGATGCCGTCTGGAACCTTAACGATTGCCGAACAGGCTGTCGACATTTCTACGCTTCCTTCACTTCGCGCGCGGAACTTTCCGTATTCCGGCCCGTACCCGTGGCTAGATCAGCCGGACGCCCTTGAACGCATCGATGAAAAGCTTAAGAAAGGTCTGCTGACGGAGTATGAAGCCAGCCAGTGCTGCTATTGGGTCGAGCACGGCTATGTCATTCTTCCCGGCTTGATTGAGCACGACACGCTTGACCAGGTCTGGGCTGCCTATGAAGCGGCTGCGGTCGACGGCACCATCCAACTACCGCCCGAACCAGCTGTGGACGGGGATCGCTACCCGGGCCGGTGTCTCGATCCTCATTTAAAGGTCGATGCTTTCTGCGAAATTCTCCGGCACGAGAAGATGCTGCACTGGATGGGCCTGCTGATGGATCGGGTGCCCAAGCCGTTTCAGACCATCGCGGGACACAAGGGCTCACAGCAAGGCGCGCATTCCGATTCGATCCACATGACCACGTATCCGATCGGATACCTGACCGCGGCTTGGGTGGCCTTTGAAGACATCCATCCCGATTGCGGCCCGCTCGTGTATTACCCGGGCAGCCACCGGCTTCCTTATCTATTCGCCGACGACGTGGGGATTACCGTCGAGGATTTCCATACGCGCGGTTATGCGGGCTATCACGAGCGCTATGAGCCGAAGATCCGTGAGCTAGTAGCGGAGAACAAGATCGATCCGCATTACTTCACGGCCAAAAAGGGCGACGTATTGATCTGGCACGCGAACCTGATACATGGAGGGTCGCCGCGCAAGGACTTCAGCCTCTCGCGCCACGCCGTGGTCTGTCACTACTTCGTGGAAGGCACCTTCGCGTATCATGACCTCTCGGCTTTGGAGTCGCGCCCGTTTTCGGGAACCTGTCTGCTGCGGGACAACGCTGCTGACGAGGTTCCAACAGCGGAAATCAAGGTTGAAGCGCCGCAGGAGCCAGTAGCTGCTTCCGCTCCGCCGCCATCGGGCAACCGGCTTACTCGCTGGTTGAAATCATTCGTTAAGTAAGAAACCGTGCAATACTGCGCCAATGAGCGCACAGCGGCTATTCCTCACTCTGCTCGCCCTCCCGCTTCTCTCTAGCCCAGGCCTGGCAAGCCGGGGCATGACGGCGGAGGATTACTTCAGCTTTCGTTTTGTGGCGGATACGGCGATCTCGCCCGATGGCCGCCTGGTCGCATACACGCTTACGACGATCGACCCCGCGGCGAACCGCCGCGTATCTACAGTGTGGGCCGTTGCTGCGAATGGGGGTTCGGAGCCGCGGCAACTATCGGCTACGGGTTTCAGTTCGAACTCGCCGCGATGGAGTCCCGATGGCGCGCGGCTGGCTTTTCTATCAAGCCGCGCGACTGGCGACTCTGCGCGTCCACAGATTTGCATTTTGCCCATGAACGGTGGTGAAGCGCAACAGGTGAGCCATCTGAAGAACGGCGTCAGCGCCTTTCAGTGGTCGCCCGATGGATCGCGATTCGTCGCGGTGGGAAAATCCAGTCCGAGCGATGCGGTGGCTCCGAGCGCGCGCAAGAGCGACGTTCGCCACTACAAGACGATCCTCTACAAGTTCAACGATACGGGATGGTACGACGACAAACGCACTCATCTATGGGTGATCGATGCGCTTTCGGGCAAGGATTCCCAACTGACCAGCGGTGACGATTGGAACGACACCGATCCGCAATGGTCGCCCGACAGTTCGCGGATCGCCTTTGTGTCCGACCGGACGGGCAAGGAGTACGAAGGCGGCTTCAATAAGGATGTGTGGGTGGTTCCGGCCGGCGGCGGCGCGCTCGTGAAAATTTCCGACCACGAATTTGAAGACACTTCGCCACGCTGGTCTCCCGATGGCAAGCGAATTGTATTCCTAGGTAAGACGAAACGAAAGCAATTCGCAAAGTTTTTCGTTGCGCCATCCGATGGGAGCGGGCACTCGCAATTGGCAGCCGCGGACCTCGACCTCATTCCTACAGAAATGCATTGGGGCCCCGGAGCGAACGAAGTGCGGTTTGCGACCGGCTCGAAAGGAACAACGCAAATATTCAGTGTGGACCTTGCGCAGGGAAAGATCGTTCCGGTAACCAGCGGCGAGGCTTCTTTCCACGCCTTCGATATCAACGCGAAGGCCGGAATCATGACTTGGCTTTCGAATACATTCGAAAAGTTGGACGATGTTTACGTTTCGAGCTTGGATG
>Ga0302325_10036029_pt1 | contig 10091 bp, 8 predicted proteins | sample Palsa_T0_2_FD_201948 | JGI IMG/M metagenome (GOLD analysis project Ga0302325, IMG submission 201948) | Peat permafrost microbial communities from Stordalen Mire near Abisko, Sweden - Palsa_T0_2 | ecosystem: Environmental > Terrestrial > Soil > Palsa > Peat permafrost | place: Sweden: Abisko... | reverse complement strand
AGGACCGCTACGCGTGCATGACGGCGTACGACGCCAAATTCGGCCTCCCCGTCGCGTTTCCCAAAGAGAAGTTCACGAACATCTTCCCCGAGATCGTCGCGCGCGCGGGGATGAAGCAGTTTCGCTGCGCCGAGACGGAGAAGTACGCCCACGTCACGTATTTCTTCAACGGCGGTCGCGAGGAGCCCTTCGACGGCGAAGACCGCAAGATGCTCCCTTCGCCCAAGGACGTGGCGACGTACGACCAGAAGCCCGAGATGTCCGCCGCAGGTGTGGCCGAGGCGGTGCGCGCCGCGGTGGCCAGCGCCAAATACGACTTCGTGCTGGTGAACTTCGCCAACCCCGACATGGTCGGGCACACGGGCGTGCTCGACGCGGCGATCCACGCGGTAGAGGTCGTCGACGCGGGCGTCGGGAAGATCGTCGAGGCGACGCTGGCGCTCGGCGGCGCGGTGGCCATCACCGCCGACCACGGCAACTGCGAGCTGATGAAGGACCCGGCCTCGGGTCACCCGCACACCGCGCACACGCTCAACCCGGTCCCGTTCATCTACGTCGATCGCGACGATCGCAGCGTGCAGATTCGCACGGGAGGTCGCCTCTGCGACGTCGCGCCGACGATGCTCGACGTGATGCACCTGCCCCAGCCCACGGAAATGACGGGCCGTTCGCTCCTCGTCCGCGGTTAGGCGCGGAGAGCGGAGCGGGAGGCGATCGTGGCGGGCTTGCCGACCATCGAGGGGTTTCGCCTCCTCGACGAGCTGGGCTCGGGCTCGCTCTCGACGGTGTACAGTGCCATCGAAGAGCCGCTCGGCCGCACCGTCGCGCTCAAGGTCCTCAAGAACACGATCGCTCCCGACTCGCCCTTCGCTGCGCAGCTCGAACGCGAGGCGCGTCTGCTCGGCACCCTGTCGCACCCGAACATCGGGCTGCTCTACGCCTTCTCGAAGACGGCGGCGGGCATGCACCTGGTGCTCGAGTACGTCGACGGGTTCAGCCTCGCGACGATCCTGAAAAAACGGCCCGCGCTGCCGCCCGACGTCGTCGCCGGGATCGGGGCCTCCGTGGCGCACGGGCTCGCCCACGCGCACCAGCGCGGGATCGTGCACCGCGACATCAAGCCCGCGAACGTCCTCTTGAGCAAGCGGGGCGAGGTGAAGATCCTCGACTTCGGGATCGCGCAGCGCACCCGCGCGGCCGAGGACACGCTGACGCTTGCGCCGACGCGCGTCGAGGACGTCGCCGCGTTCGGGACGCCCGCGTACATGGCGCCCGAGCAGATCCTCGGCGAGAACGTGGATGCGCGCAGCGACCTGTTCTCGCTCGGCGTCGTCCTCTACCAGCTGCTCTGCGGCGCGCGCCCGTTCGAGCGTGGCGACGAATCGGACCAGCGCCCGGCCGCGCACCGCATCCGCCGCGATCCGCCCATTCCGCTGCATCGCCGCGCGCCGGACGTGCCGGGACCGCTCGAGCGCATCGTGATGCGCTCCATCCAGAAGCTGCCGGCCGACCGCTTCCAGACCGCCGACGCGATGGCCGAGCCGCTGGAAGAGTTCTTGCGGTCGCGGTCCGGTCTGCGCGGCGACGCGCTGCTCTTGCAGGCGCTCGAGGCCGCTGGCCTCGTCACGCCCACGGAAGGCCGCGACGCCGTCCCGGCGAGGCGCACGCGCGAATCGCCGCGGGGCGCAATCGTGGGGCTCGCGATCCTGGGCGCGCTCGCCGTGGGCATCGGGGCCGCGCTTCAGACGAGTGTGCACCGCGACGGAGACGCCGCCGGCACGCGGCCGCTCGAGTTGCTGCCGGCACAAGGGGGATACCTGCGCGTGCTCGCGACGCCGTGGGCCGAGGTGTGGGTCGACGGCCAGCGCGTCGACGTGACGCCGTTCGCGCGGGCCATCCCGCTGCCCGAGGGGACGCATTTCGTGACGCTCGTCCACCCGAAGGCGCCGCCACAGAAGCACACGGTGTCGATCGCGACGGGCGAGACGCGGACGCTCGACGTCGTGATGGCCATCGCGCCTGGCGCCGCCGAAGACGCGGCGCCGAGCGCTCCCCTGTCGGAGAAGGAGAAGCCCCGATGAACAAGGCCCGACCTCTTGCGTTCGCGGTCGCCGCAGCGACCATCGGCGCAGGAACCGGCGACGCCCGCGGGTTCACGCACATCGTGAAGCCCGGGGAAACGCTCGCGCTCATCGCGGAGCACATCTACGGCGACCCCAAGCTCGAGACGGTGCTCGTGGGCGCGAACGCGCTCGACTCGCAGGGCGGCACCGTGATCGTGCCCGGCATGCGCCTCGAGGTGCCCGCACCCGGCCATCACACGGTGCTGCAGGGCGAGTCGTGGGCCGACCTGGCGCTGACGTGGCTGGGCGCTGGCGACCCGCCGCGGACCGAGCTACTCGCGGTCTCGAACAAGGGCGTGCCGTGGATCCCGCCCGTCGAAGGGCAGGAGATCGAAGCGCCCGCGGTCGTGACGTACATCGCGGGCGACGGCGAGACGATCAACTCGATCACGCAAAAGTTCTGGGGCGACCCGAACCGCGGATGGGAGCTCAATCGCTACAACCAGCGCGAGGCGCTCACCGTACACCGTGGCGAGGTCGTGCTGGTGCCCGTCCCTGGCCTCAAGCTCACCGAAGCCGGCCGCAGCGAGGCGCGCGCCGCGGCCGAGCGCGACGGCGCGAGCGGCGGGGTCCTTCACGATCAGCAGCGCAAAGTCGACGCCGAGGTGCCGCAGCTGCTGTCCGACGTGCGCTACGGTCGCTACGCCGAGGCCATCGCGCGCGGCAACCGCATGCTCGGCACCGGCGCGCTCACCCACCCCCAGCTCGCCGTCGTGCAGCGCTCGCTGCTCGAGGCGTACGTAGCCATCGATGCACGGGCGCAAGCGGCGAGCGCGTGCGCCGCGTGGAAGTCGAACGAGCCGAATCCGGTGCTCGACGCCGTGCGGGTGTCGCCGAAGATTCGGGCGGCGTGCGGGGTGAAATGAGGAGGGCCGCTACAACGCCACCGGCCACGACGTACGCCGCCACGGAATCGCATCGACCTCCGCCGCCGCGCCCGCGATCGCGAGGGCGGTGGCCGGCGCGGTCGTCGGCGCGAGGCCAAGGCCGTGGGCCAGCGCGCCGACGATCTGCTCCGGGGGCATTCCGCTCTCGCGCAGCGCTCGCACCGTGACGCCGGGAGTTCGCTTCTCGATGCGGGCGCCTTCGGGGGTGACCACCATCGGGACGTGCGCGAAGCGGGGCGGCGCGGCGCCGAGGGCGATGGCGAGGGCGATCTGGCGGGGGGCGGACGAGAGCAGGTCGGCGCCGCGAACGACGTCGGTCACGCCCATCGCGAGGTCGTCCGCCACGACGGCGAGCTGGTAAGCGAAGACGCCGTCACCGCGGCGCAAGACGAAGTCGCCGACGTCGCGCTGGAGATCTTGCGAGACGCGACCGGCGACGGCGTCGTCGTAAGCGACGACCCCATCGGGCACGCGAAAGCGAAGCGCGGGCGGGCGCTTCATCGGGCGCGCCGGATCGCGGTCGCGGCACAGGCCTGGGTACACCGTCTCGTCGCCCGGGTGCGGCGCGCTCGCAGCGCGAGCGATCTCGGCGCGCGAACAGTCGCACGGATAGACGAAGCCCCGCGCCGTGAGGGCCGCGAGGGCCCGCTCGTAGAGCCTGGTCCGCTCGCTCTGCAAGACCGGTGCGTCGTCCCAGTCGAGGCCGAGCCAGAGCAGATCCTGTTCGATGCGCTCGCGCGAGCCTGGCACGACACGAGGACGATCGATGTCTTCGATGCGCAGTCGCACGCGTCCACCCGCGCGGCGCGCGACGACCCACGACGCGAGCGCCGTCCACGCGCCGCCGAGGTGCAAATCGCCCGTGGGTGACGGCGCGAACCGCGTGGAGGGGCGCTCGCTCACCGACCTCGCCTACCTCGCTTGCCGTCAGTGCACGTCGGCGGCCTTGCCGAGCAGCCACACGAGCAGTCCCTTTTGCACGTGCAGGCGGTTCTCGGCCTGGTCCCACACGCGCGACTGGGGGCCTTCGAGCGTCGCCTCGTCGATCTCCTCGCCGCGGTGCGCGGGCAGGCAATGCAGGACGATCGCCTCGGGCTTGGCGGCGCGCAGCATTTCCGCATCGACCGTCCAGCCGTCGAAGGCGTGCGCGCGCGCAGCCGCCTCGGCTTCCTGCCCCATGCTCGCCCATACGTCCGTGTTCACCACGTCGCACCCGACGACGGCGCCCTCGGGATCGAAGACTTGGCTCACATGCCGCCCGGCCGCGGCGATCTCGTGCGACGGCGGCGCGTGGGACGCGGGGCCGGCGAGCACCAGCTGAAAGTCGAAGAGCGGTGCCGCCTCGAGCCACGAGCGCGCCATGTTGCTGCCGCAGTCGCCCACGAACGCGATGCGCTTGCCGGCGATGCTGGCCCCCAAGCTCTCTTCGATCGTGAACACGTCGCAGAGAACCTGGATCGGGTGGCCGTCGTCGGTCAGCGCGTTGACCACGGGCACCGGCGCCTCGGCCATCTCGTGGAGACGCGCCGACGTGGACGTGCGGTACACGATGGCGTCGCAGTAACGCGCGAGCACGCGCGCCGTGTCGCGGATCGGCTCGCCGCGACCGAGCTGGCTGCCCTGCACGCCGAGCACCACGGGGTGCGCCCCGAGCTGCGCGCAGCCCACTTCGAACGAGACGCGCGTGCGGGTGCTCGCCTTCTCGAGCACCACGGCGATCGCGCTCCCCGCAAGCAGCTGTGTGCGCAGGCCCTTGGGCTCATGCTTCAGTCGCCCCGAGAGGGCCAGCACCTGCCGCGCCTCGGTGAGCGACAGGTCGCCCAGCTTGAGGAAGTCCCGCTTCGTCGTCATGGGCGCTCCAGCGGTTCGTCGAAGATGCGGCGCGCCACGGTGTCGAGCGACCCCTGCGCCGACGCGCGCGCCGACAGCGCCGACGCGTGCTCGCGCAGCCACGCGATCTGCGCGTCGACCGATCGCGGCCCGGTGCCGCCGAAGCTCTCCTTTGCGGCGACGGCCGTCGCCGGGTCGAGCGCGAGGAGCGTCTGCGCGTCGAGGGCCGGGTGGATCGCCTTGGCCCGCGCTTCGGCGACGGCCCGAAGGCCCACGCCATCGCGCACCGCCTCGGCCACGAGCGCGCCCACCGCCTTGTACGCTTCGCGGAAGGGGACGCCCTTGCGAACGAGCGCCTCGGCGAGGTCGGTCGCCTGCGTGAAGCCCTCGTCGAGCGCGCGGCGCCCCCGCTCGGCGTCGAACGCGACGTGCGGCAACGACAGCCCCACGATCTCGGTACAGCCGCGCGCGAGCCGCCCCGCCTCGAGCAGCGGACCGCGATCTTCTTGTTGGTCGCGGTTGTAGCCGCTGGCGAGGCCCTTCATCAGCGTGAGCATCGCGACGACGTTGCCCGTCGCGCGCGCGCTCTTGCCCCGCACGAGCTCGAAGATGTCGGGGTTCTTCTTCTGCGGCATCATGCTCGAGCCGGCCGAGATCGCGCCGTCGAGCTTGACGAGCGCGAACTCGCTCGTGGAAAAATCGACGAGATCGCTCGCGATCCGGCCGAGCGCCAGGACGACGCGCGCCGTGGCCCACGTCCAGTCGAGGGCGAAGTCGCGATCGCCGACCGTCTGCAGGGCGTTCTGTGTCGCTTGCCATGGCGCGAAGAGGCGCGCCGTCAGCGCGCGATCGATCGGGAGTGACGTCCCGGAGCACGCCCCGCTGCCGAGCGGCATCTCGAGCCGCTCGATCGCGAAGGCCACCACCTCGGCGGCGCGCGCGAGCTGGATCCCCCACGCCGACACGAGGAACGCCGCGCTGACGGGCTGCGCGCGCTGGCGGTGCGTGTACGCCGGCAGGAGCACGTCTTTCTCGCTCGACGCCCGGTCGGCGAGGGCGTCGACGAGCGCCGCCACATCGCCGAGGAGCGATACGCCCTGGCCGCGCACGTGGAGCCGGAGGTCGAGCGCGACCTGGTCGTTGCGCGAGCGCGCCGTGTGCAGGCGCCCGGCGACCGCACCGACGCGCTTGCCGAGCTCCGCCTCGACGGCCATGTGCACGTCTTCTTCGTTGGCGGGGAGCGCGAGCTTGCCGTCCCGGGCCTCGTCGAGCATCACGCGCAGGGCGTCTCTCAGGACGCGCGCGTCGGACACCGCGACGATGCCCGTTCGCGCCAGCATCGTCACATGCGCAGCGCTCCCGACGAGGTCTTCCTGGACGAACGCGAGATCGTCGCGGAAAGACGACGACCAGTCGAGGAGCTCTGGCAGCATTCCCCCGGACCCGGTCGCGCTCGTGCGGGCAATGCCGCTCATGGCAGGGACGCTTTCATGCGGTGCGCCGCAAAAACCCTCGCCTCCGCGTGTAGTGTGTCCTCGCCGCGGGCGCTAGTGTATCTGGAGCGCCATGAGCCGCATCCACCGCAAGCTGCCCCCCAAGGGCACCCGCATCGGCATCGCCTTCTCCGGAGGGCTCGACACGCGCTGCGCCGTCGCCTGGATGTCGAGGCAGGGCCTCGACGTCTACGCGTACACCGCCGACCTCGCTCAGCCCGACGAGACGAACCCCGCCGACATCCCCGCGATCGCCACGCAGCACGGCGCGAAGAGCGCCCGCCTCGTCGACTGTCGCGAGGCCCTGGTGCGCGAGGGGACGATCGCCATCCAGTGCGGCGCGTTCCATCTCTCGAGCGGCGGCAAAAAGTACTTCAACACGACGCCCCTCGGCCGCGCCGTGACCACGACCGCGATCATCCGCGCGATGCGCGAGGACGGCGTCGGCATCTTCTCGGACGGCAGCACGCACAAGGGCAACGACATCCAGCGGTTCTTCCGGTACGGCGTGCTCGTCAACCCGTCGCTCGAGATCTACAAGCCGTGGCTCGATCGCGCGTTCGTCGAGGCGTTCGGCGGCCGCAAAGAGATGAGCGAGTACCTGCGCTCGGTCGGCCTGCCGTACACGATGGCCACCGAGAAGGCGTATTCCACCGACGCCAACGTCCTCGGCGCCACGCACGAGGCCAAAGATCTCGAGCGGCTCGATCGCGGCATCCGCCTCGTCGATCCGATCATGGGCGTCGCGCACTGGCGCCCCGAGGTGCACGTCGCGGCCGAAGAGGTCACCATCGAGCTCTCGCGGGGCCTGCCCGTGGCACTCAACGGCGAGCGCTTCGGCTCCACGTTCGACGTGTTCTGCGCGCTCAACGCGGCAGGCGGGCGGCACGGGATCGGCATGAGCGACCAGATCGAGAACCGCGTCATCGACGCAAAAAGCCGCGGCGTCTACGAGGCGCCCGGCATGGCGCTGCTCCACATCGCCTACGAGCGGATCTTGAGCGCCACGCACAACGAGAACACGACGGACCTTTACTTCACCATGGGCCGGCGCCTCGGTCGCTTGCTCTACGAGGGCCGCTGGTTCGACCCGGAGGCGCTGATGCTGAAGGAGGCGCTCACGCGATGGGTCGCGCCAGCGGTCTCGGGCAAGGTCACCCTCGAGCTGCGGCGCGGCGACGACTACACCATCCTCGATACCAAGGCGGCGCGCAGCGCCTACGAGCCCGACAAGCTCTCGATGGAGCGCACGGCCAGCGCCTTCACGCCCGAGGACCGCATCGGTGCCCTCGAGATGCAGTCCCTCGGCGTGCTCGACAACCGCGAGCTGCTTCTTCATTTCGCCAAAACGCTCGGCGCGGGCGACGGGGCGGTCGGCGGACTGCTGCTCGGCCCGGGCGACGACGAGGGCACGGGCTGAGAGCGACGCGGCCAGCCCACGATCTCGCGAAGCGATCGGGGCCGCGGCGAGCCGTCGCACGCGGCGTGAAGATCGTCGAGCTGATGGTCGTCGAGCACCGGGGGTCCGCTCTCGACGTGCACCGAGCGAATCATCGTGATGCGATCGGCGGTAGCCGGGTGGTTCGAGAGAAACGTGAGGGCGCCCGCGGCAGCGCCCTCCTGGTTGCGCTCGAGGAACTCGGCGAGGCCGGCCGGCGAGACGCGCGCCGTCGCCAGGATGTCGAGGCCCGTGCGATCGGCCTCCGCTTCCACCCCTCGCGAGTGACGTAGCTGCACGAGGCGCTCGACCGTGCGCGGATCCACGGCCACGAGGCCCGTATAGTCGCCGAACGTGACGGCCCAGACGCCGCTCATGAACGTGTCCTGGATCAGCTCGGCCAGCACATGGCGATGCTTCACGTGCGCCAGCTCGTGCGCGAGCACGCCCGCGACCTCTTCGCCGGACTGCGCCTCCTCGACGAGGCCACGCGTCAGCAGCACGGCGCCGCCCGGCAGCGCGAACGCGTTGGGCTGCGCGATGTTGACGATCGACACGTCGGCCGGGATGGACCGCGACGGATCGACGCGTGCGCGGATTGCCTCGACGGCCGCAGCTGCCTCCGGCGAACGGCACATGTCCGACGCGAAGATCGCCTGCACCTGCGGCTCGAGCCTCCGCTCGACGTCGAACGGCACGCGCACCGCGATGGCGTGCGCGATCGCCGGCATCGCCGCGTAGAGACCCCCGAAGATGGCTGCGATCGACGCCGCGAAGAGCAGCGCGAATCGTACGCGCTTGCCCCCCGGGAGCGCCGCCCCTTGCGCGCCGGCCGTCCTCAACGCGCCCAGCAGGGCGGCGTCCTCGGTGTTTACCGTGCGCCCCGGGTCCTCGGGCGACTCGATGTACGCCATCGGCCCCTCGAGCATCGCGTCGATCCGGAGCGTGGCCACCGGCCACCGCGCGAGCACGGTCGCGCCGTCCGCCGTGCGCACCGCGAGGTGATCGCCGTCGAGCTCGAGCTCTGCCGGCACGAGCGTAGCCACGTCGCCGCCCGACCACTCGCCGGGCGCCTTCACGCCGCTACACCTCGAGCCCGATGTCGAGGGCGCTCGCCAGATCGTCGGCCGCCGCGCTCCCCGTGACCGCGCGCTGCTCGATGCGCCCAAAGTCGATGGGCCCCTCGAACGAGATCTTCGAGAGGATCACCTGCAGCGCGTACGTCGTGACCCATGGCAGGCCGATGCCCAGCGTGAGGAGCATTCCGAAATACGAGACCATGACGATCTGGAACATCTCGCCGCCGCGGAGATCGAGCCGGCCGCGCGCGCCCTGGAACGTGGTGTGGGCGAGGCGGAACCGCGAGATGTTCGCGATGTACCAGGAGTAGTAGAAGCCGAACGTGAAGATGGTGAGGAAAAAGCCGCGGATCGAGATCTTCCACGCCTCGATATCCGGGCCGTCGTAGGCGAACGCCTCGGATCCGTAGCGGTGGCGCGCGATGAGGTACCGGTGCAGCTGGTTGGACCCGTACGGCCCATAGAGGCCGAGCGTGAGCACCGTGAACAGCATCACCTTCAGGTAAAGGAGCAGGTAGCCCTTGGCGCCCCCATCGAGCCCGAAGCGTACGCCCCGAAGACTGGTGCGGCTCAAGCGATAGCGGACCGACCCGAAGATCGCGATCGGGATGAGCGGGATGATCGCGAAGACCCCGACGACGCGCAGGACGAGCCCGACCGTCGGGTAGACAGCCGACACGCCCATGGGCACGCCAAAGAGCAACAGGTAAAGAGCGGCGACCTTGAGGTAGCCGAGCAGCACCTCGCGGCCGGTGCCGTGGTAGCGAAGGCGCTGTCCGCCGACCTCGATGTTCTGGCAGAGGTACTTGCGCCGTTCGGTGCGCGCCCACGGCAGATAGATGCCCAGGGTCACGAGCGTGAGAAGCAGGTTCTTCGCTACGACGAAGAAGAGACCGCTCCCGGTGCCGGCGTAGAGGAGATCGAGCCGCGGCGGGGGAGCGATTTGCCATGGCTGCGGCGCGCCTGGCTGCGGGAAGGGGCCCATCGCCTGCATCGCGCGATGGTGCGAGCGGCCCGCGCCGGTGTCTATACTCAACCCGCCGATACGAGCGCTCGGGTCAGCCCGGCGCGGACGTCACGCGACCTGGCCCGTTACATCGTCAGCGCTCGGCACGGGCAGCTCGGCGTACGTCACGCCGGTGAGCTTGACCGACGCATCCCAGAGGCGCAGGGCTTCGCCCTTGTCGTAGGCGCGGCGGTGCGACGCGTGCTTTACCGGCGCGCCTGCCATGTGCATGGGA
>Ga0302325_10036027_pt1 | contig 10091 bp, 8 predicted proteins | sample Palsa_T0_2_FD_201948 | JGI IMG/M metagenome (GOLD analysis project Ga0302325, IMG submission 201948) | Peat permafrost microbial communities from Stordalen Mire near Abisko, Sweden - Palsa_T0_2 | ecosystem: Environmental > Terrestrial > Soil > Palsa > Peat permafrost | place: Sweden: Abisko... | reverse complement strand
TACTAGTGGACCGTTACAGTCACCGTTGCCGTCGATCGCCCGTATTGATTTGTCGCATTCAGCGTGTAGGTCGTGGTGGCTGCCGGCTTCACGCTCACGTTGCCGCCACTTACGCCGCCTAATACGTCAATAAAGTCGTACGAGTCATTCGTCGTGTCCCAGGTCAACGTTACGGCTGTCCCTGCAGCGACTGAGGTTGAGGATGCGGCGAAGGTGCCGATCGTGGGAGGCGCTCCGGTGGGTGCGGTTGCGTCGTCGTATCCGGGATAGGTCGGCGTCATCTGTACCACTTCAAAGTTCGAAGACTGGATCGAATCGAGATTGACCAGGTCATTGTCGTCCCAACGCGGATCGGGCACGCCCTGGAAGTAGAAATAACTTCCGTTGTCGGCGAGAATCATGCCGTACTTTTTCATCGCCGTCAGGATGACCTGGTTCGCCGCGGAATAGCCTGAAATATCGAAGCTGGCTTTAAGACGAACCCGCATCCCCATCACATTGCTCGTGATCGAGTTGTTGCCCGCGGCGTGACTTGCCGGTTCCACGAAATAGCCGCTGTTGGCGTCGCTCTTGGTCTGCTGCATCGTGAAGCGGATGGCGTGATTGATTGCGCCGGAGGCCACTTCGTCGTAGCGCACGAGTCCAGGGAAAATAGGCAGGCCTGCGGCATCGGCGGAGGTCCATCCCCAGGGGCGCTGTTCATAATTCTTCAAATCCCAGATCGTCTCCGAATCGGAGCTCCAGGCTCCGTTGCAGCGCTCCGTATTGAAAGTCTCATACAACATGCATGCGTTGCGATCCAGCACCAGCACGTGCTGGTCGCCAACGTAGTTGCCGGGACCGCTCTTGCAGTCTGTCGGAGATCCTTCAATCGGCGCGGTGATGGGGAACGGTGCCATGGCGACATCGCTCTCACTGGCGTAGGCGACCACGTCGATCGGGACCAGCGGCGTGGTGCTCGAATCGACGACCACATAGGGTATGCCGTAGTTGCCGCCCGCCACCGACGACCAATCATGATGCAAATGCTCTCCGGCAAATCCTGACGCTGAAGTGATGGCAGTGTTATTCGGGTCGAGCGGAGCCTGCGAGATATCCGTGTTCCATGCGCTTGTTGAGGGGAACGGAACGAAGCCATTGAGGCTGGCTTCATTGCCCGTGCTCATCTGGCTGCAAGCCGAGGTCGACCCTGCCGCTTCGATGGTCAGGTTCAAAGTCGCCGATGCCGACAGCGCGGTGGGCTGGGTTGAATCCGTAACGGCGACCATTACCGACGCCGTCCCCACCTCCGCCTGCGTGGGATTCCCCGTGATTGTTCCCGATGTGGCATTGATCGTGAAACCGCTCGGCAATCCGGTCGCGCTGAACGCGTAGGGCGTTGCGCCGCCCGTCGCTGTCACCGTGCCGCTATACGAAGCCCCCACGGTTCCTGACGGCAGCGACGTTGTTGTGATGCCCAGTGTGCCGGACTGTCCCGAACCGATGGTGAGGCTCAGAGATGCCGTTGCGGTCTGGGCGGTGGGCCTTGTCGAATCCGTCACCGTGATCGTCGCGTTAGAAGTTCCCGCAGTGGATTGCGTGGGGGTGCCGGAGAGGGTGCCGGTTGTCGCGTTGATCGAGAGTCCGCTCGGCAATCCCGTTGCACTGAAGTGGAAAGGCGAAGTGCCGCCGGTCACCGTGATGGTCGCGGTGTAGGGCGCGTTGAGAGTTCCATTGGGAAGAGAAGTGTTTGTGATGGTCAGCGTGTTCGCTGACGCCGCGCTCACTGTCAAGCTGAGTGTGGCCTTCGCAGACTGTGGCGGCAAACCCGCGTCGGTAACCGTGACGACGACGGATGCGGTGCCCACGGCGGTTTGCGCCGGGGTACCTGTAATTGCTCCGGTCGTGCTATTGATCGTGAGCCCGCTGGGCAGACCAGTCGCACTGAATGAGTAGGGAGTAGTGCCACCGGAAGCCGCAACAGTGCCGCTGTACGCTGCGCCAACACTCGCTCCGGGAAGCGCGGAGGTGGTGATCGCCAGTGTGCCAGTCTTCGACGAGATTACAATGGTGGAACCGCATCCGGACAGGAAAACCGCAACTCCCAGCACGAGACAAAAACCAATCCTTCGCATGTTTTCTCGCTCCCACTCTTTCCGCTCGATGTGCGATTTAATCCGCTGCTCGCCGCGATCGCTTTCACGCCGCGTGGACACTGGCTCGGACCACGAAAATGCGATACGTTGCTCTGTCGGAATAGAGCCGCAATCGCTCAAATCAAATTCAGATCCGGGATGGAAGGATTGCCGTCGAAGTTAGATCGTTATCAATAAGAAGCTAGTGAGTGTTCGGCCCATGTGTCTTTAGAGGAGCAGGGTTGGCAGAGCTCTACAAGGGAATTTGCGGCGAATCGGAGGCCGTGCCGTTACCTCCGTCATGTGGAGAACGTGGGTGGCGAAAGGCAAAGCGGGTTGCGACTTCCGTGCGCGAGCCTGCGGCCGGAAGCTCTCAGCAACAACCCTCAAAGCAAATCGAAGGACTTCTTGACCTTGTCGGGCAGGGTTGCGGGCGGGTCGTTCAGCGTGTGGCTGATTTCGAGAACCGCGGCGGGCGGTGTCGCCAGTTCACCCAGGGCTTTTGCGACTGCGGGCCAGTCGGTTGTCCCGTCTCCTGGCCAAAGATGCTCGTCCTTCGTTCCGTGATTGTCATGCATGTGCACAGAACCAATCCGGTTGCCGAGCGTCGCGATGGCTTCCGTTGCGCCGGAACCGATATGCGCGTGGCCGAGGTCCAGGCAAACGCTTACGTTTTGCAAATGACCCATGTCGAGAATGGTCAACAGGTGCTCGGGGGTGGTGGCATCGCTCAACAGGTTCTCCACCAGGAGCTTGACGCCAAGAGGGCGTGCGAAGGCGCCCAGATGCTCCAGGGCTGTCATGCCATATTCAATGCTCCGCGGCGACCATTGGTCGTCGTTCTCGCCCAGGTGTACGACCAGGTTCTTGAAGGGAATGCGTTCTGCCGACTCAAGGGCGCGCTTGATCTCGTCCATGGCGTCGATGCGCCGGGACTTCTCAGGGTGCAGCACGTTCACAGCCGGAGCGCCAGCCCGGCCCATTTCGCGGTCCGGAAACATAGGCGCATGCAGCGAAAAGGGTTCGAGAGAATTTTCGCCAAACCACGAGGCAAGCTCGCCCACGTGTTCCCGGCTGGTGTAGTCGAAGTGTTGGCGTGCGGCAAAAACTTCAACCCCCTGCGCGCCGCCGCGACAGGCGACTTCCAACAGCCCAGGGTGAAGACGTTGGTTCAAAAATAAATGCGTTGATAAGACTCGAAGCATGATGGAAAAGAATTCCTTCGCGCCGGATTGATTCCGGGCGCAATCCGAAACTGTCCCCATTGTCGCATTTTTCCAATAAGTTACCGCAAAATAGGGCGCTCGCCCGTTGTTGCGAATGGTAACCGTCCGACGGGTGATCCGCAGTCAATGCACTGGACAGTGGAGCGTAAGTCTCCTATGCTACCGACACTGCGATCCCCTGCCGGACCCCATTCAGACGACCTGCCCGGAAATTCCGGCTCGAGCCTCACACCTTTGCATGGTTTATCCGTCTGCCCAGTGTGAGACTTTAGCTACCCATTCGGACACTCTGCGCGCGACCGTTCGGCGAATCGAGGAGAGCGTTGAAGATTCCAAGTGCCAGCTCTATCGACCACCTTTCATGGCCCTTTCGAACTCTGCTCGGGTGCTGCACAGCGGCTGTGTCAGTTGGCCTGACCTATGCGATCGAGCCGTTGCGTGCTTTTCCTCTGCTGCTCGCTTTTCCCACGGTGGTGTTGAGTGCGTGGTTCTTCGGGATGGCGGGCAGTTTCGGATGCGCAGTTCTCGATGTGACGCTCGTGGACCTGCTGCTGACCAAGACGCAGTTCCGGTTCTCGACTGGATTCGCGCAGGAAGAAGTGCGGCTCTCGCTGTTCCTCGTGCTGTCGACATTGCTGGGAGTTCTGATCCGGCGCTGGGCCGACCAGCGTACTGCATTGAATGCGCGGGAACTGAAGAAGAGTCTCATTCTAGCCCAGACCCAAAAGCAGATGGCCGAGGAGCGGGCTCGCGCCGGCGAGGCCTTGCGGGATCGCGATGCGGCACTCCGGATCGCCCTGCGCGCCAGCGGCATGGGGCTCTGGAGCTGGGACGTGGTGAGCGAATCCGTTCAGTGGTCTGACGAAATGTTCCGAATCATCGGCTATGAACCCGGTGAATTTGAGCCCCGGAACAAGATCTGGTTCGACGCCATTCATTCCGACGACGCGGGAACAATGAGAGACGCGTTCGCTCACGACCTCGAGCATGCTGACGAGTTTCGTCGCCAATACCGCATCGTGTGGCCGGACGGAACCGTGCGCTGGGTCGAGTCGCAAGGACAGTGCGTGCGGGACAAGGATGGCCGCGCGACGTTCCTTATGGGTGTTGTGACCGATGTGACGCATCGAAAGCGCGCAGAGGAAGCGATGCTGCGCGCGGAGAAACTTGCCGTTGCGGGGAGATTGGCGGCTTCGGTGGCGCACGAAATCAACAATCCCCTTGAAGCGGTGACGAACCTGCTCTACCTGATCACGATGAGCGGTACTGCCGAGGAAGCGCGCACGCACGCACGCAACGCATTGGACGAACTGTTCCGCGTTTCGATGATTACGCAGTCGACGTTGAAATTCCACCGCGAGCAGGGCACCCCGAAGATCACGATGCTGTCGGAAATCGTGGACGTTGTGATCGCAATGTTTCGCCCCAAGCTAACGGTGGCGGGAATCACGGTCGACGTTCTCGCCACAAATGAAATCGCTATCGCCTGCATGCCCAGTGAGGCGCAGCAGATCTTCGCGAATCTGATCGCCAACTCGATTGAAGCCATGCCGCAAAACGGAAGGATGGTGATTCGGCTTCGTCCTTCGCACAATTGGCGCGATCAATCGGTGGAAGGAATGCGAGTGACCCTCTGTGATTCTGGCGTCGGGATGGATCGTGCAACGATGCGCCGCATCTTTGAGCCGTTCTTCACAACCAAGCCTGAGACTGGAACCGGCCTGGGGATGTGGGTGGTTGCGCAGCTTGTCGAACGTCATGGTGGCAACGTGAGAGTGTGGAGCCGACAGCGCTACGGGGCAAGCGGGACGGTCTTCTCTATCTTTCTACCCACGGTTCTCCGATCTGCAGCAGAGGGCGTGGAGATTGAATCATCCCCCGTGCAGGCAGTGCCGGTCGAGGCTCCAGCGGAGAATTCGATCGCGTAGAAGTGACTGGGGCTGCTAGTAGCCAGCCGCCTTGCCATAGTGGCTGCGATTGTCCTGGCCGCCTTCCAACTCACCCGTCTTCGGATCTACGGCGATGCATTCGCCATTCGACCAATGGCCATTGCGTATATTGAGCGTGTAACCCATGGCGCGTAGATCGTTCAGCGTGCCTTCGCTGAAGCCCGGTTCGAGATAGAGCCTGTCGGGCTGATATTGATGGTGGAAGCGCGGCGCATCCACGGCTTGCTGGATGTTTAATCCACCGTCCACCGCCGACAAGAAAATATTCGCGACGGTGGTGATGATACGCGCTCCACCGGGCGAGCCGAGCACGTAGCGTAGCTTGCCGTCTTGCAAAATGATGGTCGGTGTCATGGAACTGAGCGGGCGCTTGCCGGGAGCGATCGCGTTGGCCGGTCCCTGGATCAATCCAAACATATTCGGTACACCCAGCTTCGCGGCGAAATCGTCCATTTCGTCGTTCAGCAAGAATCCGAGCGACCCGGCTGTCACATGCGAGCCGAAGTTGTCGTTGAGCGTCGTGGTCACCGAGACTGCGTTGCTCTCGCCATCGACAACGGAATAATGCGTCGTATCCTGCGACTCTGCGCGCCGATGGCCGGACGTGGCCGGGGCCAGCGGCAAGAAGCCCGGAGGCCGTTGCAGCGAAGTGCTGGGAGTTGCCGCTTTCGGCTCGATACCTGCGCGCCATGCTTCCGCATACTTTTTCGCAGTGAGTTCGGCCACTGGAATGGAGTTGTAATCGGGGTCGCCCAGGTAGTCCGCGCGGTCCATGTAAGCGCGACGATACGCCTCGGTGATCAGGTGCATCGACTGCGCGGTTCGATCGCCGAGCGAAGCAAGATCGTAGCCTTCCAGAATGTTCAGCGCGCTCACCAGCACGACGCCGCCTGAAGAGGGCGGCGGTGCGCTGATGACGGTGTAGTTGTGGAATGTGCCCGTGACCGGCGTGCGCTCGACAACCGTGTATTGGGCAAGGTCCTCGAGCGTGAGCAGTGCACCGCCCGGCTTCAAATCATTGACCAGTTCCTGCGCCAACTTTCCGTGATAAAAATCATCGGGATTGGCGGCAATGCGCGCGAGCGTCTGGGCAAGCTCGGGCTGCTTGAAGGTTTCGCCGGTCTTGTAGAGTTCGCCGTCCCGCTGGAAGATGCGCCTTGAGTCGGGGAATTTTGCCAGATCCTCATCGGTGAGCTCGTGGGCCTCCTCGGCGGAAAGCTCAAAGCCCTCGCGGGCCAGCCTGATCGCAGGTGCCATTACTCGCGCAAGTCCCAGCTTGCCATATTTGTGCTCGGCGTAGGCGAGACCCGCCACGGAACCAGGCGTGGCAATGGAACGGTAGCCGATCACGCTCGATTGCAGGCTCGTTGCGGGCAACACGTTGCCGTGCGCGTCCTGGTACATGGTTTCCGTAGCAGCCAGCGGCGCCTTCTCGCGATAGTCGATGAAGGTGGCCTTGCCGTCGTGTGTGCGGAGCAGGAGAAATCCGCCGCCGCCGAGATTACCCGCCGCAGGATGCACAACCGCAAGCGCGAAACCGGTCGCTACAGCCGCATCCACCGCGTTGCCGCCCTCGCGCAGCAATTCGAGCCCCGCATCGGAAGCCAGGTGATGCACGCTCACCACCATGCCGTGGCGCGCACGCACAGGCTGCTCATCCTTGTAGGCGAGACCCTCCGTCGAACCCTCCTGGCCGGTGAAATACGTCGACAGGAAGAGCGAGGAGCCAGTGAGCGAGATCAACAGTGTGCCGTGGAGCAGTCGGTTCATGGAGTCTTCACAGAATAACCCGGCGAAATTCCGCGGCCGACCAAAGAGCGAGACACGACTTTCCGCTTCTGAAGAATGTGAAGGTGCGCGCCCAGTTCTTATGCACGGTTACCCGTGCCCAGCTTTTCACGAAGTGCATCCTTATCGGCGAGGAACCAGACGGAGCCTCGCCGATTCGATTCGTAAATAAAGTCGCGAAGAGATTTGCTCTCGGACTCGAGTGGACTGGTGTCGCCGATGACTGCAACCGCGACCTGGTAGGTGACAAATTTTTGCACCATGTCTCCAGCGATTCCGGTGCGCAATTCGAAAAATGCTGGATCGAGGCGCGCGATGGGGACAACGACCAGACGCGCTCCTGAGGCCTTCGTTTCGGCAATCAGATCGTTTGCGTCTTGCCCGGTGCGCAAAAGCGACCCTTCAGCGGGCAAATCGAGAATGCGGTGGCCATGGAGTTCGTACACGTCGGTCTGCATTGCGATCTCCAATTGAAAAGTCAGATGTAAATCTGTTTCACCGGTCGGCGATTAACACCAACGGGTCGGGGGCAACGCGGCAGGCCTGACGTCCAGCGACAGCCCAAGTCGAACCACCCTTATAGGTGAGCGATTCCAACTGGATGGACCCGACAGACGTGAAGCCGGGGAGGACCAGATCGGCGGCAACGTCCTTTTCGCCTTCCGGCGTGAACGCGACATCGAGGGTTCTGGTCAGGTCGAACGAACCTTTCTGATTTCTGAGGTCGAGTGTGCCATTCTGGTTGGCCGATGCCTGTTCGACGCGATTCTTACTTGAAAGCCCAAAGACTTTCACCTTTGCGGCCGCAATTTCTGCCGACATTGGATTGGTGAGAATGAGATGGATCCGCTGCGCAAATCCCGCCGCTCGTTGATCGCCGTGCACGGCAAGCAGACCGGTCCCAGTCCCTTGCAACGCATGCATGCTCACCGGGCATGTCGGCGTGGGCGAATTGAGGACGAAATTCGTCGCCGTCTGAGTATTCTCGTGGCTGGCGGGCGGAGTCGCGCTACTCTGCGCAGCTAAGGTTGTAACGGCGAAAATGAATGCGAATCCGACTGAGAAGGCACGCTTCATGGGTGGCTCCCTGGAGGAGAAATCCGTGCACACAAATAAAGTACGCCGCCCGGAATGAACCGGCAATCCCGTTACTGAACTATCGTTTCGATGGCGCCCGAGGAGCGTGCCTGGCCCGCTCTCCGCTGTGATACCGTTTCAATACGGCCTCCCGGTTCCAGCCCAGTCACGATGGATCGAGCGCCGAAAGCTCATATTGACGAATGTCTCAGCAGCCGGAATTGATATCGCATCCTTTGCCCGCGAGCCCGGCTCCTGAACCTGGCTCCTTGGCTGGCAGTCCGTCCGGAGCGTCGGTGGTTGGTCCCCCCCCGCAACGAATTCCGCGATGGCTCATCCGTGCAGAGCTTTTCCTACGTGTGACGCTGCGGATCTACATCGGATTGGCCGTCTGTTACGCGCCTTGGTCGCCGTTGTTCTGGGACCAAAATCCGCTCTTCGTCCAGTTTCCGACGCTCTCGATCTATGCAGCCAATGGCGCGGTCCGGGGCATCATTTCCGGGCTGGGGTTGTTGAATTTGTGGATAGCGCTCAAGGATGCAATCCGGCACAGAAACGGGTAAGCCATGAGCGAACAAGAAAACAAAGAAGCCTCCTCAGCAAGCGCAGATCGCTCTCCACGAACCGAGGGCGGCAGCCCAACACCGTCGAAGACACTGGCGACAGAAACGCTGGTCGAGAACGCATCGTCGCCCCCACCCGGCGTTGCCGATGTTGCCAAGTTGCCGGGAAACGGCCAGCCGCCGCCTCTCGCGTCGGCCCCATTGGCCTATGAAAATTCCAACTTTCTTAACAGCGCCGATGGACGGCTGATTCGGATCGTGGCCGAGTACATGGAGCCATTGGCGCGTTTTCGCCGCGAGCGCATTCAGGACACGGTGGTCTTTTTCGGGTCTGCGCGCTTTCGTGGCCGCGAAGAAGCTGACCACGAGCTGGAACTTCTTGATAACACCGGGTCGAAGCGCCCCGCACCGAGTGAGGAGCAGCCCGCCAAGCCCCCCGAAATTGCTGCCGGCAAGGCGACCGACTTGCAGCGCAAGCGCGCCGTCGCTGCCGTGGAAATGGCCCGCTATTACGAAGACGCACGCCGCCTCGCGCACATGCTCACTACCTGGGCCAGGACGATTCCCTCGCGGCGCCATCGTTTCGTCGTCACCTCCGGCGGGGGTCCCGGCATCATGGAAGCGGCCAATCGCGGCGCCCACGAGGCCGGCGGCAAAACCGTCGGCATGAACATCCAACTACCCTTCGAGCAGTCTCCTAATCCGTACATTACCCCGTCGCTCAACTTCGAGTTCCACTATTTCTTCATGCGTAAGCTGTGGTTTGCGTATCTGGCCAAGGCGCTGGTTGTCTTCCCGGGCGGCTTCGGTACGCTCGATGAGATGTTCGAGATTCTGACGCTGGCGCAGACGCATAAGCTGGCGAAGAAAATCACAGTCGTCATCTATGGACCGGAATACTGGCGGCGCGTCTTCAACCTGGACGTACTGGTCGAGACCGGCGCGATCTCGCCAAAGGACGTCGAGCTCTTTCAGTTTGCCGACACGCCGGAGGAAGCCTTTGAGATGCTCCGCAAAGGACTGACCGAGAACTATCTGATTCCCGAAGCGGCGGCAGAGCACGCGTCGAATGAACTGATGCCGGCTTCGACGCTCGAAGATTTCCTAGGGCCGGAATTGGCTAAGACGAACGGTTAGGTCCGCCAAATCCACGAGAAGACCTCGAAGCGATCCCCGAGCGGCTGTTGCGCACTGGAAATGGTGCTCAACCATGCCGGCTGAGGATTTCTTCGATTTTGCGAAAGCACACTTCAGAGTGCAGCTTTCTCCGTGTTTTAGCCGAAAACATCGGGTTTTACTGGCATTTCTGGTTACTGTATTGATTCTTACCGCAATTGAAGCCACATTCGCACTCTCTTAACGCGATATTGACCG
>Ga0302325_10036026_pt1 | contig 10091 bp, 8 predicted proteins | sample Palsa_T0_2_FD_201948 | JGI IMG/M metagenome (GOLD analysis project Ga0302325, IMG submission 201948) | Peat permafrost microbial communities from Stordalen Mire near Abisko, Sweden - Palsa_T0_2 | ecosystem: Environmental > Terrestrial > Soil > Palsa > Peat permafrost | place: Sweden: Abisko... | reverse complement strand
GCCCCCGACAGCGCCTGGGCCGGCTTCGCCCGCAGCACAGTCCGCGATTGGCTACACGTGCTCGCCGACGCCCAGGGCCCCGGCGACCGCGAGACCCCAGCTGCCGAGGCCGAGCGAACGCTCGTGCTCGCCGTGCTACGCGGCGCCATGCTCGACCTGCTTGCCACCGGAGACATCACACGCATCACCAACGCCGTCGATCGGCAACTGACCCTCCTCTGCCCCCGGTGACCAACGCAGGAACGGCCCATCGCGACCGCTCTCCCGCTGTTCGCAGGAGGTTCAGCTCTCGTCGGGCGCCTCGGTTTCAGCCCTCGTCGGGCGCGTGCCAGACGGCCTCGACGTTGTGCCCGTCGGGGTCAAGGAGGAAGGCGCCGTAGTAGCCCGGGGAGTACTTGGGGCGCGGACCAGGAGCCCCGTTGTCACGTCCGCCGGCGGCCAGGCCTTCACGGTGAAAGCCCTCGATCTGCTCGTAGCTCGCCGCGGCGAAGGCGAGGTGGATCGGCGGCGCCAGCGGCCCACCCGCGACGAGGCTGACGTCCTCGGCGCCCGCCGGGCCGAAGGTTGGCAACCCGTCGATGGTGCGCTCGACCCAATCCATCCCGAGCACCAGCGCCGCTCGGTAGAAAGCGACAGAGCGCTCGAGGTCACCAACCGGGAGGGTCATGTGATCGACGCAGACGGGTCGCACCGCCATGAGTCTACGAAGGCGCCGGTCGCGGTAGCGCGGTTCGCGCGTGGTCGCGTCGTTCTAGCGTTCGTCGAAGCGGACGCTCACGGAGTACTGTCACCATTAACAATTAGATATCAATATGATATCTAATTAGTAGGTGATCGGATGGCCGACGCTCACTATCGCTCGCTCCCAACCTCCCCGAGCCTGAGCCCGCGCTGTCGGGTGGTGCCGACCGCGTAACTACTCTATGCGCAGGCGTTTCTCGCCGACGTCCGAACAAAGCCCTCGAGATCCCCCCTACCCCCGCGAGGCGTGTCGCTCACTCAGCGAGGCCCTTATCGCGGAGCTCGCGCTGCGCAGACTCATTCTTCTCAAGGCCATCCAAGCGCATGCCACGGAGTACGCCGGAGGCTTTCGTGAACTGGATCTCTCCGTAGTCGACGACCTGGACGTGGTTGCCCCACGGATCGTGGAAGTCAAGCGATCCGGCAGCCTGAACCTTGATGCCGGCCTGCTGCAGCGCTCCGCGGACCGCCTCCTTGTCATCGACGACCAGTCCAAAGTGCCGTGCACCATCGGCCAGTTGCGTGCGCCCGGCCGTCAGCGCGATGAACTGATCGCCGATGTCGATGAACGCCATCGTCGCGCCGATCCTGTTCGTCTAACCCGCAACCTCGCCGGGCCGGGGCCGCGGACGGCGCTCGGTCAGCTGATCCACGGTGCCGGTCGTCGTGATGCTCGTCCGGTCCGATCGGCCGACAGTGCCAGGGATGGCCCGGCTGGCTTCGCTGCGTTGAGTCTGGAGGGTAAGGTCCGGCGTGATGGTTTGCTCGGGGTGCGGAACGGAGAATCGAACCGGACGGCGGTTTTGCGGCGAGTGTGGGATCCCGCTGGAATTCCGGTGTGCCGGCTGTGGCGCCGTGAACGTGCCTGGTGAGCGCTTTTGTGGGGAGTGTGGGTCGGCGCTGTCTGATGGCTCCTCGTCCTCGGCTACGGCAGGCCCACGGCCCGCCGGGGGTGTCTCCGAGCGTCGCCTGGTGTCGGTGCTGTTCGCAGATCTCGTCCGCTTTACGTCGCTGTCTGAGCATCGCGACCCTGAGGAAGTTCGGGAGTTGCTGTCTCGCTACTTCGATAGCGCCCGGAAGCTGATCGAGCGCTATGGCGGGACGGTCGAAAAGTTCATCGGGGACGCGGTGATGGCGGTGTGGGGTACGCCGGTGGCGCGCGAGGACGATCCGGAACGGGCGGTTCGTGCGGCGCTGGCGTTGACGGCGGCGGTGACGGCACTGGGGGCTGAGGTGGGTATGCCGGAGCTGCGGGTGCGCGCCGGGGTGCTGACCGGGAGCGCGGCGGTCGAGGTCGGGGCGGAGAGTGAGGGGATGGTGCTGGGTGACACCGTCAACACTGCGTCGCGATTGCAGTCGATCGCGGCGCCGGGGACGGTGCTGGTTGACGACGTGACGCGTCGCGCGACGGAGGCCGCGGTCGCCTACGAAGACGCCGGCCTGCACCAGGTCAAGGGCCGTGAGCAAGCGGTGCATGCCTGGACGGCGCTGCGGGTCGTCGCGGGGGCCGGCGGTGCCCGGCGCAGCGCGGGTGTGGAGGCGCCGTTCGTGGGTCGCGACCGCGAGCTGGAGGAGATTATCGAGGCGGGCGAGCAGAGTTCGGGCGAGGGATGCGCGCGGCACATCGCCGTGATTGGCGAGGCTGGGGCTGGAAAGTCGCGGCTGGTGTGGGAGTTCTTCAAGTACCTCGATGGGATCGAGGATGTCCGCTGGTGGCACCAGGGCCGCTGCCTGAGCTACGGGGAGGGCGTCGCGTACTGGGCGCTGGCCGAGATGGTCCGGTCGCGGGCGGGAATCGTGGAGGAGGAGTCGACCGACGTCGCGCGGGAGAAGCTCCGTGCTGTCGTTGAGGCGCATGTGCACGATGAGCGTGAGCGTCGGCTCGTCGAGCCGCGGCTGGCGCACCTGCTGCGCCTGGAGGATCGCCCGGATGCCGACCGCGCTGACCTGTTTTCGGGGTGGCGCTTGTTCTTCGAGCGGATGGCAAACACCAATCCGGTGATCCTTGTGTTCGAGGATCTCCAGTGGGCTGACAGCGGCCTGCTGGACTTCATCGACTATCTGCTGGAGTGGTCGGCCGAGTTCCCGATTTTCGTGCTGACGCTCGGTCGGCAGGAACTGCGCGAGCGCCGGCCGCGATGGGCGGCGCTGTCCTTGGAGCCGCTGGCACCGACAACCATCGCCGCGATCCTTGAGGGCTTGGCGCCTGGTCTGCCTGCCCAGCTCGTCGTCGAGATCGGCCGTCGTGCCGAGGGGATCCCGTTGTACGCGGTGGAGACGATCCGCATGCTGCAGGACCGTGGCTTGCTCGTGCAGGACGGAGCCCGCTACATCGTCACCGGTGACGTGTCAGACCTCGATGTGCCGGAGACCCTGCATGCGCTGGTGGCGTCTCGACTCGATGGATTGTCGGCTACCGAGCGGTTGCTGCTGCAGGACGCCTCCGTGCTGGGCCAGTCGTTCACCGCGGCCGGCGCCGCTGCGCTGAGTGGACGCCCGGAGGAGGAGGTCAGGGATGTGCTCGAGAGGCTCGTGGCCAAGCAGATCGTTGGCCGCGACGACGATCCACGCTCGCCCGAACGTGGACAGTACGTATTCCTTCAGGCGCTGGTTCGCACGGTGGCGTATGGGACGCTATCGCGCCGCGCGCGCAAGGCCCGTCACCTCGCGGCGGCTCGGCATATCGAGCAGAGCTGGCCGGGCGAGGCGAGGGAAATCGCCGAGGTGCTCGCCTCGCAATACGTGGAGGCGATCCGCGCCGAGCCCGACGCCGACGATGTCCCGGCTCTGCGTGAGTCGGCCCGGGAGACGCTGACTGCCGCCGGGCGAGCCGCCGCGTCGCTCGCCCTCGGCCCGGAGGCCCGGCGCTACTTCGAGCAGGCAGCGGAGCTGACGGATGTTGACTCGGAACGTGCCGCGTTGTTCGAGTACGCCGGTCGGGCGCTGTTCCAGAGCGGCGACAACGCGGCCGCCGAGGAACGGCTGGTCGCTGCGATCGAGCTGCATCAAAACGACGGGGGCAAGGGGTCTGGTGGCCGGGCCGTGGTGGCGCTTTGCTTCCTGCTGCGCACCCTCGGACGTCTCGATGAGGCCCGCACGCTGCTCGAGGGGCTGCGTTCCAGCGACGATCCGCACGCCGATCGGACCGTGCGCGCCGAAGTGCTCTCGGAGCTGGCCAACGTGCTCGTCGTCGGGGGCGCCATGGAGGAGGCGGGGCCTCTGCTCGAACAGGCGCTGAGCACGCTCGAGGTCGAGCGAGCGTGGCCGGCCCTCGCCAACGCTTTGATCCACCGATCAATCTACCTGTCCACCCAGGATCGTCGCGAGGAGTCGACTGGAGCGATGCGCCAAGCTCTCGTGATCGCCGAGGAGCACGACCTTCCCGCCGTGGGGCTGCGTGCGCGATACAACCTGGCGGAGAATTGGCTGGAGGATGACCGCTTCGTCGCAGCGGTCGATGAGGTCAACGGGGGTCTTGTCCTTGCCCGCGAACGTGGCGACCGCTACTGGGAGCGCCATCTGCTCAGCCAGAGCGTTGCGCCATTGTCCTTGCTTGGGCGCTGGGACGAAGCGGCTCCCGTCGGCATGGCGTTGATCGCCGACCGCGCTGACCAGCCCGCGATGCTCGCCAGTGCATTCCTTGTCTCGATCGCGGCGGCGCGCGGCGATCGGGCCACCACCGAGCGCTGCCTGGCGCTCGCCGCCGAGCGCCGTGGCTCGACGTACGTCGATCTGCACGTCTGCGCGGAGCTCATCCTCGCACGAGATGCGATCGAGCGCGGCGGGAGCAAGGAGGCGCTGCGGCTTCTCAGAGAAATCCTGGAACTGCGGACCACCAGCAGACATCCCGTGGTGGAGGCATACGCGCTCGCCGTCGAGGCCGCGATTGCGCTCGGCGACGAGGCCGCGATTCGCGAGCTGGAGGCGTTTGTCAACGCGCGCCCGCCCGTCCTGGCGACGCCCTTGCTGCGAGCAGGGCGCGGCCGGGTCGCCGCTGAACACGCGCACATCCGCGGTGACGATGTCGCCGCCGAGCGCTTCGGACACGAGGCCATCACGCTGTTGCGCTCGGTCGGAGCACGGCCGCTGCTAGCCCGCGCACTACTCGAGCGTGCTCGCCGCCGCGAAGACCCTGACGGGGTTGCCGAGGCTCGTGCGATCTACACCGAACTCGGCGCGAGCCGATGGCTCGCCCGCATCGACGCCCGGGACGGCGGCAACCGGACGCCCTCCATCCCGAGCGAGCTATACCAGTCAACACCTGGCCGCTGACGCCCTCCAAGGTTCCACTGAGCGTTGGTCGGTGCGATGCCGGGCAGTAGGCCACTTGGGGCGTTGTGGGTTCGGCGCCGGCCGACCAGCCCAGCTCGCAGCGGAGAGGATGGTCGCGGGCAGGCGGCCATCCTCGCGTGCTCGGACGGGAGCGGGTCGAAGAGCCCGAACCGCTGGGTCGATACTGCGCCGGCATCAGGTAGTCGCATACAGTTGCGTAGGGAGGATGTTCGCGAGCAGGTTCACCACCCAACGTAGGAGGTGCCCCGATGGATCACGCGGCCTCAGCGCGGCGTTTCTACGACCGGATCAATAGCGGCGACTTTGACACGGTTATCGAGTTGCTCGCCGACGATTTCGTCGACCATGAGGAAATGCCCGGGTTTGCGTCGGGGAGAGAGGGGGTCCGTCAACTCTTCACGATGTTCCAGACCGCGTTCCCGGACATGCGCTGGGAGGTCGAAGACGTTTTCGCGGCCGGCGAGAAGGTCGCGGCTCGGGTACGGGTGACTGGGACGAACAAGGGCGAGCTCATGGGTATGCCGGCCAGCGGCAGGAGCGTCAGCGTCCAGGTCATCGACATCATTCGATTTGGCGAGGACGGCCTGGCTCACGAACACTGGGGTGTGTTCGACATGATGAGCATGCTGCAACAGCTTGGCGTCGCGCCAGGCCTTCCGGGATAGCGGGCGCGGTCGGCGGGGACAGCCTCGGTGACGCTGGTGCCGGGGGCATCGGCACCGTTTGCGGCGCTCGGGGACCGAGTGTCAGCTCAAATCAGCCTGACCCTCGGCGGGTGAGCCAGCGGCTATGCGGCAACTGCTGAGACTGAACTGGGGTAGACGGGCGGCGATCGCGCTCGCGTTGCTAGCGTTCTACCCGGCGGGCGTGGCGGCGTCCGGATCGGATGCGGTGCCCGTGGTGCCGCATAGCGACGTGGCGGCGATCTTCGACGTGCTCAGCTCGGAGCACGACTTCCAGCTCGACCGCCCGACGCTGACCTTCATCGACCATGTGCTCGAACAGGAGCACTATCGCGTGCGCTGGTACGGCAAAGGCGGGAACGCCGGCCCGGCGACGCTTCGGAACTTCGTCAAGCTGGCGGACGTCGGCGTCCTCGTGATCGACACGCACGGTTCGTTCAGTTCCCTGCTCGTCCAGAATTACCGGACCCACGCCGCCGCAACCAACGGCCAGGACAACTACGTCCGCCAATACGGTGCGAAGGGTCGCGACTGGATGTTTGTCGACAAGCGAGACCTCCTCTTGACGTCCGAAGGCGTCTCTCATTTCTTCGGAGATCGAGCCGGCAAGCACATCGATCTCGTGTTCAACATCGCATGCGAGGGGTGGCATCTATCCGCCGACTTTGACGCGGTCGCCTACTTTGGCTACTCGACCGATGTCGTGTGTAAGACCGCCCTGCTTGACGCGGAACCGCTGTTCAGTCGCCTGTCAGGCGACAGCGGCGTGGAGAACAGGACGACGGTCGGCGCCTACGGGCTCGGTGGGTTCGTCCATGAGGGCTTTCGCCAGCAGCTGCGGCTGAGCGACCCTGGGCACCCGGTCGTGCTCTCGCCCGCGGTCGAGTCGGTCTCGCCCGGGAGTGCGTTGGTGGCCTCGGGGGCAACCGTGGCGGGCGAGGTCCAGTTCGACGCCGCAATGGACACCAAAAACACGGAGGGTGTGGTGACCGCGACCGGATGCGGCGGGGCGTCGGTCACGAACGAACGATGGGCGAGCGACGACCCGAAGTTGCTCCAATTCGACTTGAACGTGCCGTCGAACGCCTCTGGAGGCACGATCACGTTGAGGGTGCACAACACCGCTGCCATTGCAGCCCCGGGCGGGTCTCCCAACGAGCTGCTCGACGGGAACACCGGCCCAATCGGCGAATCGGGGGTTGCACCGAACGGCAACGACTACGTCTGGCAGGTGCCTTGCCAATCCGGCGGGTTCCATCTCTCGGGCAACGTCACGACGACGCTGGCGCTCGATTCGACCACGACCTGTAATAACGGCTTTACGTCCCCCAACGCTTTTGAGCTGTTCATGACCCCCACGGGCCAGCCTTACACTCCTCCGCAAGAGGATTCGAGCCTGAACATCACGCTGTCACAGAACGGGACGACAACTTTCCCGACCCCAGACGGCGCGGTCGACTTCACTTATAACCCGAATGGCTCCGTCCCCGATGCCTACAATTGGGGCGATTTCGAACCGCTTGAGCCTGGCATCGAAGGCACTGTCACGATCCAGGGCGACGGCTCGAGCGGCTCGGTCAACCTGACGCTCCCGGCGCTAACTCAATTGGGCAAGCAGGGGCAGGCGTCATCGCCGGAGACGATCGTCGGCAGCTGGAACTGCAGCTCGCCATAGCCGCAGACAATTGAGATCGCCGCGGGACTCATGCGGCTCACCGGGGCTTGCAAACGAGTCGTCCCGCGAGTGCCATCGGACGCCCACGCCAGCCCAAGTCAACCTCACGGTTCGCCGCCGTCGGCGGGTCCAAGGCTAAGGCCTCGCGCTGCGCGAGCTCGAGGACCTGCTTGGCCCCAGGGGTGAAGGGGATCAGGCCCGAGGTGACTTCCTCGCCGGAGCCGACGATCCGGACCACCTGCGCACGGACCCGCTCAACGCTGATCTCAAGCGACTCGAGCACGCGGGCGGCGAGCCCCTCCTCCTCGCGGAGCAGGCCAAGCAGGACGTGCTCGGTTCCGATGTAATCGTGCTTGAGGGTTCGAGCCTCTTCCTGCGCCAAGACGACCACTTGGCGGCCGCGCTCGGTAAATCGCTCAAACATCGCACCCCACTGGTTGGCAGCTCACAAGAACAGCCTCCTGCCCACGCTGCTACACCCAGGTTTCCGCGCGCTGATCCGCCGAGTTGATTGTTAGCTGAAGTTCACCTTGCCCGAGCCGGTGTCTGAGTTGTAGACGCCGATCGGTTCGGTGTTTTCGTTGCACTGACCGATCTTCTTGCCGCTCTTGAAGCGGGGGAGGATGTAGGCGCCGGTGACTGTCAGGTTCACGGTCCCGGTGATGCCGGCGTAGGCACCGGTCCCGTCGAATAGCGTTACCGGGCTGCTGCCGACGAATTGCCCCGAGCACGTCGAGTTGTAGACCGTCGGTCTCGCGTTGGCGAGCTTGTGACTGAGCGCGATTGTGTTGGCCTCGAACGTCCCTTGGTGCAGCATGATCTTGAGGTAGTTCCCATTGGGATCAGCCTTGCCGTTTTTGTCGATGCTGAACGTTTTGCCGTAGTCACCGACCGCGCCGGTGATCACGATCTCGCTGTTCCTACTGAGGCCCTGCTGCACGGCAAACACGTTGATGGTGCCTCCGGCTCGTGTGGTCGAGTTTGACCCAAAAGCGGCGGTGGCGCCGAGCAGGACGCATCCCAGCATGGCGACTCCGAGAGTTGCCTTAATCGTCTTCATATTGGCCTCCTGGCCTGGATGTGAGGGGTTGCCCCGAGCCGCGAGCGGGGAGGAGCCGGACCGCTCCTCACCGCTTGGCGCGGGGCGTTGTTTACGCTGCGATGCAGGGACTGGGTGGGACGAATGCGTGGGCGGATGTGGCGGGTGCGGCGTGGTCGATGTCAACGAACGAGACGGTAGGTTGGCAACGGGGATCTGGCGTCATGCCAGGGGGTGATCGTTGGCGGGTCGCCTCCTGCCCGAGGAGGACTCCGGGGAGGTGGACCGGCGCGTTAGGTGTGGTCGTCGCTGCCGGGAGTGAGTTCGCGTTCGACGAGCCCGGTCTCGTAGGCGAGCACAACCGCCTGGACGCGATCGCGCAAGCCGAGCTTGGAGAAGACGCGCCCGACGTGCGTCTTGATCGTGTTCTCGCCGAGGATCAACCTGTCGGCGATCTCCGCGTTGGAGAGGCCGCGGGCGAGGAGGCGCAGGACATCGAGCTCGCGCGCGGTCAGTTCGGCGAGCTCGGGTGGGGTGCCGCTGTGGTGGGGTCGCGCGGTGCGAGCGAATTCGGCAATCAGGCGTCGTGTGATCGAGGGGGCGATCAACGCGTCGCCGGCGGCGGCCACGCGCACGGCGTCGAGCAGCCGGTCGGCTGGCGTGTCCTTGAGCAGGAAGCCGCTCGCGCCGATTCGCAGCGCCTCGTAGATGTACTCGTTGACGTCGAAGGTGGTAAGCATCACGACGGCGGTGGCCAGGCTCGGGTCGGACAGGATCCGTTTTGCGGCGCTGAGTCCGTCGAGCTCGGGCATGCGGATGTCGAGCAGCGCGACGTCGGGGCGCCGGCGGGTGACGATGTCGACCGCGGCGCGGCCGTCCGGCGCCTCGCCGATCACCTCGATGTCGGGCTCGGCGTCGAGGATCACGCGAAAGCCTGCGCGCAGCAGGCCCTGGTCGTCGGCGATCACGACGGTGATCGGCCGCGCCGGCGCTTCGGGTTCTGAGGGCGCCGAGCGCTGATCGGTGTCCTCGCGCCAATGCACGGTCGCGATCGCCACGGGCTCCGCAAGCCCTTTGACGCGCAGTGCACCGGCGGGGTGGATCAAGGGCTCGACGCGAGGCCCGGCGAGGTGGCGGACGACCTCGCTGACGAGCACCTCGCCCTCGGCGGCGGCATCGCACAGCCGGCGCGCGACGATCACCGGGGTGCCGTAGAGATCCTCGCCATCGGCGAGCGGCTCGCCCGCGTCGATACCGATCCGTACGAGCGGGCCACCGGCGCTGCCGCTGGTGGCGCGCTGTACGTCAACCGCGCAGCGGACCGCCGCGACGGCGCTGGCAAACGCGACCATCAGCCCGTCGCCGGTGGACTTGATCTCCCGGCCGTCGTGCGCGGCGATCGCGCTGCGCAAGCGCGTGAAGTGCTCGCGCCGCAGCGCGTCGGCGGCGTCGTCGCCGCGGCGGTCAAACAGAGCCGTGGACCCGACCACGTCGGTGAACAGGATCGTGACAAACGAAGCCTCCATCGCGCGTGCTGGATCATCGCCGATCGTGGCTCACCGCTGAGGATGATCTCCCGGCCGGACGATCATCCTGCGGAATGACGACAGAGCGCAGCATGCGCCGGATCATGCTGGCGATCCTGTCAACGCTTTACGAA
>Ga0302325_10036025_pt1 | contig 10092 bp, 4 predicted proteins | sample Palsa_T0_2_FD_201948 | JGI IMG/M metagenome (GOLD analysis project Ga0302325, IMG submission 201948) | Peat permafrost microbial communities from Stordalen Mire near Abisko, Sweden - Palsa_T0_2 | ecosystem: Environmental > Terrestrial > Soil > Palsa > Peat permafrost | place: Sweden: Abisko... | reverse complement strand
AACGAATGGCCGTGACTCGGATCGCCTCGGGGGACGGACGCCGGACAATACCGGGATATATAAGGGTGGTCAATCGAAGTCCAAGGGATATTGCGCCTTTCACGAGAGACGTCCGTTCGTAGCCGATCGAATGATCAGATCACGCACTCCGCTTTCGGTCCGTGAATGTGCGCTTATCATGAGCGCAATGTCCTCTGGATTGAGCGACGCAACATAATCAGCGACAGCGTCGTAGACGACTGGCGAATCCTCCCAGCGCGAGTTGCACCGGGCGTGGTCGTCAATCCATACCGTGCCCGGCCGGGCCACGCGGTCGACATACACGCCGTACAGAAGATATTCTGAAACCGCCTTGATTCGGGCGATCGCCTTGAACCAGCTCGTTGACGTTACGTCTTCGATGCGCCGGCACATGCCGAGAACCAGTTCGCGTCGCCAGCTGATGACTTGCCCGATGTAGTCGTCGAGCGGAAGTGGGTCGGGGGATATTCCGAGGAGACGAGCGGCATTTTCGTGCCACGTTATATGGAACTCCATTGCCGGTGTCTTTCCTCGAATCGCGCCCGCGCGCTTGAACAGCCGAGTCTTGCCGTCGCGAGCAAATAGGCCCAGGTCGACGTCGCGCACGAAGACGGCGTCTGAGTCGACCATCAGCAGTGTTGGTTCATCGAGTAGCCCGCACATCGCTATCTTCACGATCTGTTGCACGAGCCAGCCGCTTATTGGCAGCAGCGTCCCGCTCGAACGCCACCGGTTGAGACCGGGCAGTCGTCGAATGCCCGCCGGCAACACATCTTCTTTGGTCACGATGGTCGTTCTTGGGCCGGCAAGCGTTCGGAAAAGAGCCAGATCTCGACGATCAACGACGATGTAGTGCTGAATGTGCGGCGGAAAGAACTCGATGACGCTGCGGTTGAGCGTCCGGCACAGCGTGAAATCGCGCGCAAAACTTGGAGTGATGATGGAAAGCCGGTCGTCGCTCATCGTGCACATCGACTTGCTGCGAGGGAGCCGCCACTCGCGCGATCGCCGGGCTCGCAGCGCGAAATCATCGTCGCCGAAGCGTGCGTGAACGCGCTCGCTTTGGATGAACGGGTTCGAACGTTGAAGAGTGGATGACGCACGGCTCTTGCCCTCCTTGCCGGCAGCTTGTAGAAGTGCGAAGATGCAGTGCTCGAGGATCCGGCGCCGCTCGAAAAGCTCCGGTTCTGTTCGGAGCGAAGTTCGCCCGTTCCGACAGCGGCCGGAAAAAGACGCGCCGGGAGAACCCAGCGGCGGCCGCGGTTTTGGCGTGCGATCGGCGGCACGGCAATCATCCCTGTGTCAGCGTAGAGGTGAGAAGGGCCGCGAGTTTGCGGATCGTCGTGTGCTCGAAGAGGACCATGATCGAAACCTCAGTTCCGAGTGCGGATGCAAGTCGAGCGTGCACGGTGAGCAGTTTGAGTGAGTCTCCACCAGCGTCGAAGAAATTGTCGTCGATGTTCGGCAGCGAATCGCGGCGCAGCACGGTCTGCCAGATCTCGGCGATCGTCCGTTGCATCTGTCGCTGCCGCGCACCGGGTAGTCCGACGGCGGACGTGCCCCGCGGATGGATCGGCTGGTTCTTGAACTTGATGTCCGTCGCCGCGACTGGCGCCGCTGAGGATGCCGTGCGCGCGAGAGCGACGCGGTCGAGCTTCCCGCTCGCGTGTTCGGGCAACGCCGCTACGATGCTGATGCGGTGCGGCAGCATGTAACGCGGCAATTTCGCGACCAGAAGCTCGCGCAACGCCGATTCGCCAAGCCCCGTATCTCCACGCTGTGGGATGACGAACGCTGCAAGCGACTTTTCGTCAGCGATCGTGGCAACGACGACGGCCGCATCTTGCACGGCAGGGTGGGCCTGCAGAACCGCTTCGATTTCGCCGAGTTCGATTCGGAACCCGCGGATCTTGACCTGATCGTCGGTTCGGCCGAGAAACTCGAGGACGTCATCGGTCCGCCAGCGTGCGCGGTCGCCTGTTTTGTAGATGCCGGCGTGCCCCGCAGCGTCAAACGGATCGGCCGCAAAACGCTCATGCGTAAGGTCGGGGAGATGGGCGTAACCGGCGGCTACCCCGTCGCCGCCGACCCACAATTCACCGGTCTCGCCGATCGCCGCAAGTTCACCGCCCGCATCGACAACGTAGGCGGTGGAGTTCGCGATCGGACGCCCAATCGGCACGTTCGAGCCGACTGCAGCAGCAGTCGGCAGCGGATGCCACGTACTGAAGGTCGTGTTCTCGGTCGGCCCGTACACCGCAATGAGGCGGCAGCCCGGATACATCGCGATGAACCGGCACATGTGAGCCGGCGATGCGACTTCGCCGCCGGTCAAGAGCTGCTCGATGCGCGCGAAGGCGGGCAACCCGCTGTCAACCAGGCGTCCGAAGAGCGCCGTTGTGAGAAACAGAATCGAAACGTCAAAGCGTTCGATCGCAGCCGCCAAATCCGGTATCGACAAGAGCCCCGGACGCGGAATTCCCAGGCGCGCGCCATTGAGCAAGCCCCCCCAAATCTCGAAGGTCGAGGCATCAAACGCCAGCGGCGCGTGCAGCAGAAACCCGTCGCGGGGGGCGATAGCGGCATAGTCCGCGTTGCGCACGAGGCGGACGATCCCGCGGTGGCGGACCATGACGCCTTTGGGCCGCCCGGTCGATCCCGACGTGTAGGTAATGTAGGCGAGCGCATCGGCCGCAACGGTGCGCGCGGGCGCGTCAGCGGTGCACCTGTCGATTGCCGCAGTTTCGCGATCGAGGCGAACGACCCGGCCTGCGAACGAGGTGCTTTCGGCGAGTGATTGGCGGCTGATGACGACTGTGCAGGCGGCGTCCGCGATCATCGCATCGAGACGCTCGCGCGGATAGCTGGGGTCGAGCGGAACGTAGGCAGCACCGGCTTTGAGGATCGCAAGCAGCGTGAGCGGCACGTCGATCGACCGATCGAAGGCGACGCCGACGGAGGCGCCGGACGGAAGACCGGCCGCGATCAAGTAATTGGCGAGCCGGTTTGCACGACGGTCGGCCTGCACGTACGTCAGCGACGTGGTCACATCGACGATTGCGACCGCGTCAGGTGTGGCTTCGACCTGCCGCTGCCAGACATCGACGACGGACCGATCGCGTTCGTAGCGCGGCTGGGGTCCCCGGCCGGCAGCGATCCGGCGCGCGCGTTCCTCGTCGTTCACGAGCGAGGCGCCGGCGATTGGGCGCTCAGGGTGCGCGACGACTGCCTCCAGCAAACGCTCGTAGTGCCCGGCGATCCGTTCGATTGTCGCGTCCTCGTACCGGTCGCGATCGAAGCGCCAGCGAATCGCGTACCGTTCTCCGGCGTGCCGTACATCGATCGTAACCGCCGCGGTTCCGTCCCCCTGCAGACCGGCAGCGCAAAGTGTGCTTTGGCTGAAGACGGTTTGCGAGTCGGGACGCATCCGCAGATCGAAGGCGATCGCCGGCGGCGCGGCGGATCGCGCGGCCGCGCGCGTCTGCTGCACGACCGTGCGAAAGTTGGAGCTCTCGGCGAACTCGAAGTGTGCCGCGACCGCTTGCGCCGCCGGCCGGCGGCCCTGACCGTCAGGCGCGCCGGCGCACGCACCGATTGCCGCGACGTCGACGACGGGGTCACGGCTGTAGCGGTGCAGCAACGCAGGAAGCGCTGCAAAGAAGACCAGCGCCGGCGGGCAATTCTGCAGGCGCGCGAACTGCTCCAAAGCTGCGCTCGTCGCAGGTGCAAGGTTGCGCACCAGCGTCGAGCGCGTCGGTGATGGCCGGCCGCTTGGGCGTTCGCCGGGGAACGCGGTGCGCGGGATCTCCGTGTCGTGACTCGGCGCTGCCACCCAGGGAACGCCTCCGATCTCCGCAAGTGTCGCGCCAAGCCCCTCAGGTTCGCCGCCGACAATGCCGCCGTAGTGCGCTTCGATCGCGTCCACCCGGTCGCCGATCTCGATGCTCGATCCGGCACCGTTGCGCAGCGCGATCGCGACACTGACACGCCGGCCGGTCCGTATCGCGAGCGCCCACACGGCATGCACAGCATCCGCCGCGGCGAAGCTCGCGGCGGCATCGCGGGCGAAGCTCGCGCCGGGCTCCTCAGCGATGGCGGCGACATCATCACTGCTCGCCGCAGCGCGATCGATGGTTCGGTCGGCGAGCCGAATGGCTGGGCCGGCCACCGCTTCGATCGAACGTCCGAGGCGTTCGCCATCGAGCTCATCGCACGCTGCCAAGAAGAGGACCGCCGACGGTCGAACAAGCGGGGCTGCGGGAACGGCGAAACGTGATTCGATCATGCGGCGTTCCTCAGGCGATCGAATCGGGCAGCCGAACGCTGCGCGCGGTGATTGGACTGCGCGGACTTGCGTGGATGCCGAATCTCCAGGCGCGCAGCTGGGTCCAGGGAAATCCGGGAACGATCGGCGCCTGGGGCAGTGAGCTCGTTGAAGAACATAGGCGGCGACGATGGCCGATGCGCGCCGTCCCTCGAGCGGTCCAACCCCCGTGTGCCGCAGCGAGGGCAGGACGCCGACGTCCGAAAAGTTGTAGTGCTCGACTCCCGTCACGGTAAGGTCGTAGCCGCCGTAACGTGCGAAACCGTCTTCGATTTGTTTGCTATTGTCCCGATCGAGCCGATCGGAAAACGTATGGTCGACATGCTCGGCCGTGCGCGCCGCGAGATCATCGGCCGCCGAGCTCGACGCCATCAGATACGGCCGCGGGACGCCGTTGTTGGCCGCCGCGCCGAAAATCCACCCGTCGAGATTGACCGCCGCGCGGATGCGCGGATCGAGCGTCGCGGCTTCTGCCGCAACGGCGCCGCCGAACGAAAACCCAAAGACGCCGGCTCGATGGCGATCGAGCCGGCCGGCGAAACGGGTCCCGGCATCGCCGGCGCCCGATTCGAGCGCTGACAGCACCCGCAACGCCACAGCCGCTTCGAGCCGAACTTTCCGTGCGGCCCAGCGCAGCGTATCGCGATACGCAACGGCAGTCGACAGATCCATCGCTTTGTCCGGATAGAGATCGTCAATTGCCACGACGACATAACCGTGACTTGCCAGGTTCTCGGCTTGAGTCGTGTTGTCCGAGCGAACGCCGCCCCAGGAGGGGATGTACACCAGCGCCGGATGTCGGCCCGGGGCGACAGGGGCGCCGAGCGCGGCGTCGGTCCGCACGAAGGTACCGTAAAACCGGTCGCGGAGTCGGCGGGGCGGCAGAGCGAAACGGTAGGGGGCGGTCCGTCCGCTCGGGCTCACGGCAGGATACCAAATCTGAACCCCCGTACCGGCCAGCGTCGAAACGATCGTTCCTACCGCGAACGCGCCAGTTGGTGTTGGTAAGTGGAAGAGCGGCACGCTGACGCCCGTGAAGATGGCGCCCAGGAGCAGCGCACCGAGCGCAGCGCCTGCGACGGCGAGGATGCGGGCTGCGCCGATCGTCCGCTTCACGAGCGTTTCACGCGCTGGCGCGCCGCCTTGCGGCGCGAAGACACGAGGCCCTCGACCACGGCCAACTTTACCCGATCGCGCCAGGGCGAGACGCCCGGCGAGAGCGGTACCAACCCGCGGTTGCGCAGCTTTCCATTGAGCTTGTAGATCTTCGCGGTCCGGGCGTTCGAGTGCAGCGAGCAGTTGATGCTGATCGCGACCGACACCGTGTCGCCGTTGAGCGTCCAGTGCGGAGCCAGAATCGGCAGATGGAGTCCGGTTCCCGGGACGAAGTCGAATACGCGCGCGTCGGGCTGACGTTCCTTCTTGTATTTGGCTGCATTCACGTCGCCGGCGTAGAACGCTTCCAGCTCGAGATCCGTCAGCAAGGTTCGATCGGTCGGGTCGAAGATGTTGACGATCTTCTCACCGCGCAGCTGCAGCAGGAAATTGACTTCCGCGTCGATGTGATACGGCGTGACGCGCCGCGGTGAACTGATCACCAGCGTCGCGCGTGCTTCGGCAATGTCGCTGCGCAGGATTTCGCCGACTGTGTCTTCGACCTCGCGGAGCACGTCGCAGAAGATTGGTCCGAACTCCGGATCGTGGGCGAGGCCCTTGAGCAACACCAGCGAGTTCGACTCACCGATGGTCGCAATGGTTTCGGGGAGCGAACGTTGCCCGGAATCGGGGTGCCTCCAGCCATCCTCGACCGAATCATCCGTCGTCGAGTAGAACGCGTCGGGAACGCGTTTTGAGAGCTCGATGAGATTCGTTAGATCGAAGAGCGAGTTGTGGTGCAGCGAATGCTCGAACATAAAGCACGACTTGTTGAAATTCTCGACGAAGAGCTCGTGCTGGCTGGCCGCGAGGATTTTCGACATTTCGCGCTCCTTCGGACGAAATGGAACTACCACAGATGAAGCTCGCTCACCGCGCGAGTTTACCGCGCAGCGACCTGCCGAACGTGCGCAGCGGCCGCGCTGAACCGTAGACCGTGCGCTTGACGCCGTCGAGCAGCGCCGATTGGCGCGGCGGCCTGGGCTTGAAACCGAGCCGGCGCAGCCAATGGTTCGCGCGGTAAATGTCGGCCAGCTCACGGTCTTTATAGTGGAAGTTGATGTTGAGCGAAACGGAAACCTGCGGTCCGTTCTGCACCCAGTGCGGTGCGTTGACCGGGAGGTGAACCGCCATGCCCGGAGTGAGTTCGTAGACCGCAGCCCGATGCTCGAGGTGCGGTCGGTACGTCGGCGCATTGTTGTCGACGGTCCAAAACCGCTCGAGTTCCTCCTCGGGCAAGACGTCGCGATCGCGCGGATCGAAGATACGGATGGTTTTCGTTCCGCGGATCTGCAGCAGCCAGCTGCATTCCCGATCGATATGATACGTCGTTATCCGATGCGGCGATGTGATGAAGATCAATGCATTGCGGATCTTTATCAGGTCGCGCAAGCTGCGCCCGAGCTGCGATTCGATCTCGGCGATGCATCGATCGAGCAACTCGGCATAGTCGGGCGATTTGTCGACCTTGCGCAGCACGATCCAAGCATTGGCCGTTTCGATGCGGTGCATGAGCTGCTCGACCGTCAAGTCGCAGGCCGGTATCTGATCCCAGCGCTGACCGACCTCGATGTCACCGGCATCGTAGTAGACGTCGCGCGGGTCAGCCGCCATCTCCCGTGCGATCGCCAGCAGTCGGTGCGGTTCGAAAAGTGGACTTCCAGCCAAACGGTGGCGAAACGCGAAGCTGCGGCGATCGAAATCGTCGCGGAAGCGCTCGGGATCGACGTCCAGGTACGTTCCGATGGCGGAGACCGGCGGCGACGTCTTCACTGCAGCAAGCCGCTCAGAACGCGGCCGAGCTCTTCGATTCGGTCGTGGAGCGGGGAAATATGGCCGCCGGGCATCGGGACGACGCGCACAGACTTGACGAGCGTGCTCCAGCCGACCGTCGGATCGGGCGGCATCGACGTCTGATCGGTGCCCCAGATCAGCGTGAGCTCGCCGTCGTAGGGTTTGGGATGGAAGGTCAGTGCAGCAATCAGATGCGCGAAGTAGTTCTCGGTCTCACGGGTTCCGCGGCGTTTCTCGAACGGCTCGAAATCCGCCATGCCGCGGCGCATGTCGCGTTCAGCGCGCCTGAACAGCGCCCGCAGGCGCGAGATGAGGAACGTGAGCAACGCACCCGGCCCGTCTCCGAGCGCCTCGTAGAGGCGCGCGACATTATAGCAGATGCTCTCGCGCAGGTGTGGGTCGAGTCGCGCGTCCAGGCCGACGGCGCGGACGATGCGGTCGCCCCCGGTCACCTTGTGGTTCGACGGGGCAGATGCGTTGATAAGCACGAGCCGCTCGACGGTCTCGCCCTGCGCGTGCAGCAGCCGCGCGATCTCGTATGCCACGAGGCCGCCGGCGCAAAAACCGCCGATCCGGTATGGTCCGCGCGGCTGGGCGCTGCGCAGCAGCGGCAGATAATCGGCGGCCATCGTTTCGACCGACGGCAGCAGCGCTAGACCGGCGGTGCCATGCGGTGCGACGGCATGGATCGGCTGAATCGATCCGATCACGGCGGCCAACCGCCGGCAGTACATGCCGTCGGCAAGGACGTCGCTGTGCAGAAACGCGAACGGCGCGCGTCGCCCCAACGGATTGAGGGTCACGATTGGCCTCGGCGTGTCAAGCGTTTGGGCGCCGTGCGGGGTCGCGTCGATGCGCAGCGCGAGTTGCTCGATCGTCGGTGCATCGAAGAGCGCGCGTAGCGGCAGCTTCACCTCGAAGGTCCGCAGAATGCGGGTGATGAGCCGAACGGCGAGCAGCGAATGGAATCCCAGCGCGAAGAGATCGTCACGCCGGCCCACCCGTTCGTGCCCGAGCATCTCGCCGATGATCTCCGCGAGCTGCTGTTCGGTCGGCGTCGAAGGTGGATCGCTCGTTGACGGTGCAGCGTCAGCCGTCGTGGGCAGCCCGTTGCGGTCGAGTTTCCCGTTCGGAGTCCGCGGCATCGACTCGAGCGCGATGATCGGCGCCGGCACCATGTAACGGGGTAACGCCTCGACCAATCGCGCGCGCAAGTCGGCCACCCAAGCTTCGGCGCCTTCGGTGCGGTCGGCGCGGGGCGTGACAAACGCCCAAAGCGTCTTTTCACCGCGCTCATCCACGCGAACCACGACAGCCGCTTCGGCGACGTCGTCTTGCCGGAGCAGCGTTGCCTCGATCTCACCGAGTTCGATGCGAAAACCGCGCAGCTTGATCTGGTGGTCGCTGCGTCCGAGAAACTCCAGCGTTCCGCCCGCTCGGCGACGAACGACGTCACCCGTTCGATAGAGCATGCCCCCATGCTTGCCGCTGAAGACGTCCGGAACGAAACGCTCGGCGGTCAGATCCGGCCGGTCGAAGTAGCCGCGCGCGACACCAACGCCGCCGATGTACAACTCACCCGGAACGTCCGGCGGCACGAGTTCACCGGCTGCATCGAGAACGTAGAACTCGGTGTTGGCGATCGGCGGCCCGATCGGTACGGGGCCGATGCCCGGCTCGACCCGCAGGGCCGACGAATAAATCGTCGTCTCTGTCGGTCCGTACATGTTCCAGAGCTCGCCGCGTTCCAGCAATTGATCGGCCAGCCGGCGCGAAAGAGTCTCGCCGCCGCACAGTATCTTGATGTTCGGGCGGCCGCTCCAACCTGCTTCGATCAGCAGTTGCCAGGTGATCGGTGTTCCTTGCGCGATCGTCGCACCGCAGCGGAGCATCAGTTCGCGCAGCGCGGCACCATCCATGGCTTGCGTTTCGGTTGCGATGACCACTCGCGCGCCGCTCACCAACGGGAGGAATATTTCGAGTCCCGCCATGTCGAACGAGATCGTCGTCACCGCGACAAGCACATCGTCGGCCGAGATGCCCGGCGTCCGCGCGATCGAAGTCAGCAGATTCACCAGCGAACGATGCTCGATCTGGACGCCCTTGGGACGACCGGTTGAACCCGACGTGTAAATCACGTGTGCCACATCGTCGGGGCCTGCCGGCACCTCGAGCGGCGCGCTGCTGCGGACTGCAATCGCCGCTGCATCGCGGTCGAGATACAGGTACGGCGCGGCGGTCGTGCCGAGCTGATCGCTCAGTGTGCCGCGTGAGATGATCGCTGCGAGCCGGGCGTTGTCGACGATGAAGGCCAGGCGCTCGCGCGGATAGATTGGATCGAGCGGGACGTAGGCGCAGCCGCTCTTGAGCACTGCGAGTAGCGCAACGACCAGATCCGGCGAACGCTCGACGAAGACGCCGACGCGCGAGCCGCTGCTGTGGCCGCGGCCGACGAGTTCGCGTGCCAGCCGGTTCGCGGCGGCCTCGAGGTTCGAGTAGGTGAGCTGCTCGTCGCCGCATTCGACGGCAATCGCGTCCGGAGTGCGGGCCGCCTGGGCCGCGAAAAGCTCGGGCAGCGTTCGATCGCTGGGATACGCGGCGCGGGTTGCGTTCTCGCTGACGATGAGCGCGGTGCGTTCGCTGGCGGTTAGGATCGGAATGCGCGAGATGTGCTGGCTGGGGTCGAGGCAGACGGAACGCAGCAGCGCGCCCAGCCGCGCGATCAAGCCGTTGACGGTCGCCGCGTCGAAAAGATCGGTGTTGTACTCGCACGACAGGCGCCAGCCGTCGGGCCGCTC
>Ga0302325_10036023_pt1 | contig 10092 bp, 9 predicted proteins | sample Palsa_T0_2_FD_201948 | JGI IMG/M metagenome (GOLD analysis project Ga0302325, IMG submission 201948) | Peat permafrost microbial communities from Stordalen Mire near Abisko, Sweden - Palsa_T0_2 | ecosystem: Environmental > Terrestrial > Soil > Palsa > Peat permafrost | place: Sweden: Abisko... | reverse complement strand
TCAACATATCCGGATTGCGAAGCGGGGGTGAAATGTTCTGCGCGAAATGCGGGGCTACGGTAGGGGAAGGCGCGGCATTCTGTGGCGCGTGCGGCCAACCTGTTTCGGGACTTTCGGTAGGGCAGACGACTACGGGAGCTGCGTCGGCGCTGGGCGCGACGCCCGCGTATGCACTGCCTCGGCAGGCGGCTGCCACGCAACCGGGCGTTGCGTATGCTGGATTTTGGCTGCGAGTGGTGGCGGCAATTATTGACGGGATTGTTCTTTCCGCTCCGTTGGTACCGATCTTTCTGCTCATTTTTCTCAGCACATTTCGAAATATGCAAGATCTACAGAACATTCAGAACCCGGCCATGCTGTGGGCGATGCTAGGGCCCAAAATCCTGCTGATGCTCGTGGTTAGCGCCATCGCCTCTTGGCTATATTGGGGATTACTGGAAAGCTCGGCATGGCAGGCGACTTTGGGCAAGAAGGCGCTGGGACTGATCGTCACGGATCTCGAAGGCCGCAGGATCAGTTTTGGGCGCGCCAGCGGGCGTTTCTGGTGCGGCAGGGGGGTCAGTTCGATTCCCTACCTGGGCAGCACATATTTTCTGATCGACTGTATTTGCGTCGCATTTACGGCAAAGAAACAAGCGATTCACGACATGATCGCGAGCTGCCTGGTTTTACGAAAGTTGTAACAAGCCGGATGGCGGGCCGCGGGAGCGAAATGTTTTGTTCAAAATGCGGGACGAAACTCACGGATGATACGGTGTTCTGCAGCGCATGCGGGCAGCCCACGGGCATCGCTGTACCGGTTGTAGCGACGGCTAGAACTGCGGGAAGTAACGCAGCCGTGCCGGAATATTCGGCGCCTGCAATCGCGGCGGCCGGTGCGGTGGCGCGCTACACGCCGACCGGGGCGATGCTCGCCGTGCCATCGCCGTATGCGGGGTTCTGGCTGCGCTTAGTCGCGTATCTCATCGACCAAATCGTACTCGGAGTGGTGTTTGGGGCGGTCGCGCTAATGGCGGTGGCGGCAATTGGAATCGGCTACTTTCGCGCGATTGCGCAAGGGATTCGAGAGGGGAATGGTGAGTTTCCCTTCGCCCTTGTATCGGTGATCTTTCTCGCGCTGCTGCTTATGTTCGTAGCCAACTGGATTTATCATGCGTGGATGGAAAGCTCGCAGTATCAGGCGACACTGGGGAAAATGGCGTTGAGCTTGATCGTCACGGACATGAACGACCGCGCGATCACGTTTGGGCGAGCGAGCGGGAGGTTTTTCGCGAGGATCATCTCCAATCTGATTCCGTTGGAGCTTGGCTACATCATGGCGGGTTTCACGGAGAAGAAGCAGGCGCTGCACGACATGATTGCGAACTGCCTAGTGTTGAAGAAAATCTAACCGCAGTTTCCCGGCAAACTGGTCTACACACCCCAGCCGTAGCGTTCCGAGTGGACGAGTGCGTCGTGAAGCTCCGCGCGGATGTGGCTGGTGAATTCGGAGCCGGTCAGCACGCGGGCCGAAGGCTCGGTGATATCGATGGTGCGGAAACCGTGATCGAGAACATGATCGACAGCGGCTTCGATCCATTGGGCTTCGAGCTCGAGACCGAAGGATTCGCGCAACATCAGGACGGCCGAGAAAATTGCGCCCAGTGGACAGGCGATGTCCTTTCCAGCCAAAGAGGGCGCCGAGCCGTGAATTGGTTCGTACAGCGCAGGAAAACCTTCGCGGCCGCGGCTCATCGACGGGATTAATCCTATGGAGCCGGCGAGAGCAGCAGCTTCGTCGCTGAGGATGTCGCCAAAAAGATTTCCGGTGAGAATCACGTCGAACTGCGAGGGCTTGAGCATGATCTGCATCGCGGCGTTATCGACGTAGAGATGTTCAAGGGTTACATGGGGATAATCGGCGGCGATGCGGGTTACCGTTTGGCGCCAGAGGCTGGAGGTGGCCAGGACGTTCGCTTTGTCGACGCTGGCGAGGCGGCGATTGCGGGCTTCGGCGCGCTCGAAGGCGTAACGCGCGATACGCTCGATTTCGGCAACGGAATATTCCGCAACGTCACGAGCGGAGGCTTGGCTGCCGGCGCCATGCAGTTCGTGCGCGCCGAAATAAATGTCGCCAGCCAGCTCGCGGATAATTTCAAAATCGCAATCGGCGATACGTTCGCGCCGAAGAGGCGAAATCCCTCTTAGGGCAGGGCGCAGGCGAATGGGACGAAGATTAATATACAGGCCGAGCTCTTTGCGAATTTTCAAGAGGCCCGCTTCGGGGCGCTTTTCGAGCGGAAGCGAATCCCATTTCGGTCCGCCAATGGCACCGAGAAGAATAGCGTCGGAGGAACGGCAGCCAGCGAGCGTTTCATCGGGCAGCGGAACACCGAAGCGATCGATCGCGGCGCCCCCGAAAGCCAGTTCGCGGAATTCAAACCTGTGCTCGAATGATTTGGCGCAGTCTTCGAGGATCTGGATCGCGGCGCCCGTGACTTCGGGGCCGACGCCATCGCCTCGCAGCACCGCAATCGTTTTGGTTACGCCGGCCATGGACTGCATCTCCTTCGAGATTTTCGTTAGCGGTTTTACTGGGCGGCGGCTGCCGAGGTTTGACTACCGGCGAGCACCTGCGAGCGATTGCGCCGCACTTTATGGATAATGGAAAGGAGGTCGCGATCGGTGACTTCTTTCGCCGCGTCAGCCTGCGCGGTCGCCAGACCATAGCATTCCGAAAGCTCTTCATCGGTGATCGAGTAGCCGAGCTCGTCCAGCCGCGAACGGAGCGCATTGCGACCAGAGTGTTTTCCGAGCACGAGGCGGCGCGAAGAAACTCCGACCTTTTCCGGGACGATAATTTCGTAGGTCAGCGGATTCTTGAGGATGCCGTCCTGATGAATTCCGGCTTCGTGGGCGAAAGCGTTGGCCCCGACGACCGCCTTATTGGGCGGCACGCTGACGCCCGTAACCGAACTGAGCATCCTGCTGGTGGAGTAAATTTTCTCAAGCGAAATCTTGGTGCCAGCGTTGTAGTGGGCTTGGCGGACGTGCAGGGCAACGACGATTTCTTCGAGCGAGGCGTTGCCGGCGCGCTCGCCGATCCCGTTGATCGTGCATTCCACCTGGCGAGCGCCCGCGGAAATCGCCGCGAGCGAATTGGCAACGGCGAGGCCGAGATCGTTGTGGCAGTGCGCGCTCAACACGACATCCGGATACGCAGCCAGAGCCTTCCGGGCAGCACGAAACATTTGGCCGTACTCGTCGGGGGTGGTGTAACCCACGGTGTCAGGAAGATTGATGACATTTGCGCCAGCCTCGGCGGCAGCCTGGATGACTTCGATGAGGAAGTCATGGTCGGTGCGACTGGCATCTTCGGCCGAAAATTCCACATCTTCGCAATGCCCGCGGCCGTAGCGCACCATGGAGGCGATCTGATCCAGGCACTCGGTGCGTGAAATCCGCAGCTTGTACTTCAGATGAAGATCGGATGTGGCGAGAAAAATGTGAAGGCGGGGCTTGGCGGCAGGTTCGAGACCACGAAGCGCCGCGTCGACATCATCCTGGCGGGCGCGGGCCAGAGCCGCCACGCGGCAGGTGGTGATTTCGGCGGCAACGGCACGCACGGAATCAAGATCGCCAGGAGAGGCGATGGGAAAACCCGCTTCGAGCACGTCCACACCGAGAGAGGCTAGTTGCCGAGCGAGCTGGAGCTTTTCCGCGCGGTGCATGGAGAAGCCCGGCGATTGCTCGCCGTCACGGAGGGTCGTATCGAAAACGTGGATATGGTCCAAGCCGGCTCCTTTGGATGGTCACAGTATTCGGCCAGCGGGGCAACCGAGTCCAATTTATAGTAGTTGCATGTAGGATAAATCTCTTTTATACAATAACGATCTCGCGCAAGGAGGCAATTGTGGACCTGGCGGCATTGCAGACGTTCCAAATGGTGGCGAACGAGAAGAGCTACTCACGGGCAGCTGCGAAATTGTTTCGTACCCAGCCCGCGATCAGCATCGCCATGCGTAAGCTGGAGGAATGGGTGGGCCAGCCGCTTTTCGTGCCGGGTTCGGGAGCGAAGACCCTGACCGACGCGGGGGTGCTGCTGCTCGAATATTCGGAACGAATGCTGAACATGCGCGAGGAGATTCGAAAGGGATTGCAGGAACTCCGCGGCCTGGAGCGCGGGCAAGTTGCGGTGGGAGTGAACGAAAGCTCAATCCACGCGCTCCTGCCGGCGCTCGAGCGCTTCCGCGATTTGCATCCGGGGATTCGCCTGCGGGTGCATCGCGTATTTTCCCGGGCGATTCCGCGCGAGTTGCTGAATCACCAGTTGGATATCGGCGTTATTTCCTATCTTCCCGAAGAGCGCGAGCTGACCACGGTGGAGTTTTACCGCGATTCGCTGGTGCTGGTCGTGTGGCCGGAGCACAGTCTGGCCAAGCGCAGAGAGGTCGATATTAGCGCGCTGGGCGAGGAGACTTTCGTGGCGCATATCGTGGAATCACCATACCGGCATCGGGTGGTGCAGATGTTTGCGGAACATCGGGTGCCGCTGCGCATGGACGTGGAATTGCCGACGATCGAGAGCATCAAGCGGTTCGTGGAGATGAAGAAGGGAGTGGCGATCGTGCCGCGAATGTGCGTGGTGGACGAACTGGCGCGTGGAGATTTGCGGGAGTTGACAATTCGGCAGATGAAAGTGGTTCGACGGCTGTATCTTGTATACCGGAAGGACCGGCCGCTGACGGCGGCGGCGCAGGCGTTGGTGGATGTAATTTTGACGCCGAAGAAAGGGCGCAGGCCGGCCAAACGCGGGACCTAGAGAGCGAAACTTCGCCGAAATCGACGGATCGCGAGAGCGGCCCCAGCCCGGCTCTTTCAATCGCAGAATTCTCGGTTGGAGGAACTTGTGGGTGCGGTCAAGAAGTTTTTGCAAAAACTAGGATTCGTGGCCCAAGTCTCCGATGACGATGGATTGGGGCCTCTGCATGACAAGCGGCGCGCACAGCGTTTGCCGATTACCATGCCCGTGGCGGTGTACGGATATGTGGGGGGCGAGCCGTTTCTGGAAAACACCGAATCCGTCAATGTATGCGCGCGGGGAGGACTGGTGGCGATTTCGGCGGGCGTGAGCTGTCGGCAGAAGATAATTCTCACCAATTTACAGACGGATGAAGATTTGGAGTGCCGCATCGTGTGGCTGGTTCGGTCCGGGACAGGGCAACTTCTGGCGGGACTGGAGTTCGCGGATATCATGCCGAGGTTCTGGCGGACCGGCGTTGCCCCGGTCACGTCCTGACGACGGAAATGAGGAAGTGGGAACTGTATTTTCGATTGAAGTAGGCGGTCATGAGAACTAGCCACGGCAAGCGACCGTGTCGAAAGCAAGGACGGCATGAAACGTTTCTTTTTCGCATTGGCGGTAGCGGCGGCGTTGTTGGCGGGTCCAAGGCGCGCCGACACGCAGTCGGGATTTCCCACCGAACGAACCTCCGCTTATTTCGAATCGGTTCGTAACAATCCTGTCGCGCTGATGGATTTTCTTGCGCGGATGCCGAAAGGCGGCGATCTACACCACCATTTGACTGGCGCTGTGTACGCGGAAAGTTACATCGACTACGCGGTGGAGGATGGCCTATGCATCGATAAGGTTGCGGTGACGCTGTCCGCCGCCCCTTGCGATGTATCGGCCGGCCGGGTGCCCGCCGCACAGGCGCTTACCGATTTTCCTTTGCGAAACCACGTGATCGATACGTGGTCGATCCGGAATTTTGTTCCGGCTCCCGACGATCGAGACGTGCGGCATCATTTTTTTGCGGCTTTTGGAAAATTCGACCCGGTTACGAACAAGCATTGGGGCGAGATGCTGGCGGAAGTGGTACACCGGGCGGGCGCGCAGAATGAAATCTATCTCGAGACGATGCTGACGCCCGACCAGGGCGAAGCCTTCAAGTTGGGCCGTACGTTCGGATGGAACGACGACTTCGCGGCGATGCGCTCGCGGTTGTTGGCCGGAGGCCTGAACCAAGTGGTTGCCGACGGGCGGAAGAATCTGGACGACGCGGAAAAGAAAATGCGCGAGATTCTTGGGTGCGATGGGGCAACGCCGGATGTGGGGTGCGCTGTAACGCTTCGCTATCAAAATCAAGTGCTGCGCGCGTTCCCCAGGGAAGAGGTTTTCGCGCAAATGTTGGCCGCATTCGAAATTGCGAGCGTCGATGCGCGAGTGGTGGCCGTGAATTTGGTGCAGTCCCAGGACGAATACCGGGCGCTGCATGATTTCGATCTGCAGATGCGCATGCTCGATTATTTGCACGGAATTTATCCTAAGGTTCATATTTCGCTGCACGCGGGTGAATTGACCCCTGGCGAAGTGAAGCCCTCGGAATTGCTGGCCTCGCACATTCGCGAGTCGATCGACGTGGGGCACGCAGAGCGCATTGGCCACGGGCTTGACGTGATGTACGAGAGAGATGCGCCAGCGCTGCTCGCGGAAATGGCGCAGCGGCATATTCTGGTTGAGGATTGCGTGTACAGCCATGAACTGGTGCGCGGGATGACGGGCGAGGAGAATGTTCTGCCGATATACCTTCGTGCGGGCGTGCCGCTGGCGCTCGCGACGGATGATGAGGGAATCGTACGCTCAGAGCTAACCTGGTATTTCCGGCGCGCAGTCGAGGGGTACCACGTCGATTATCCGACGCTGAAGCGGATGGTGCGCGCGAGCCTGGAACACGCCTTTGTGCCGGGGGCGAGCTTGTGGATGGCGCCGGACAATTTTGTGGTTGGGCCAGCGTGCGCGCAAGATCTCGCGAGTGCGGGGTCACCGTCGATGCCGTGCCAGCAGCTGCAGTCTTCGAGCGAGAAGGCCCGGCTCGAATGGAAGGAAGAAATGGAGTTCAGCAAGTTCGAAGCGCGATTTTAGCGAGCCATCATCGGGATCCGATATGAGATTGCGGATCGGGGATACGCTTGATCCGCGGCGAGGGAGTAAGGCAAATGGGCCAAAACCTCGTGAGCGTGGGACAAAAATCGATGGCTGTGGATTGCCTGTGAATTTTGCAGCCTTCGAGGGCGGGCCCATACCGAGGCCGTAGCGAAGCCGCGGTCACAAAAGAGTCGTAAAGCACTGTAAACAAACAACCTACATCGATATCGGCGTGGCGGGAGAGAGAGGCTCCGAAGGCGGGAATCGGAATATTTGGAGCTGGTTTTAGTGCTTCGCGACATCTTGGCGCGGGTGTATAATTGGGTTTCCTTCAGTAGAATCCTAACCGTTTAATACAAAGAGGCTCAAGTGAGCGTCGATACCCAGAAGCAGAAATACTCCGGAGTGCGCTGCTACTCGTGCGGCGAGGTCATTCCACTTTCGGCGAAAACCGTGCAGAAATTGGATGCGAGGGCCCAAAAAACCGAGGTTACGCCGGCGGAGAGTCCGATCGTGTTTAACCTTCGATGCAAGGCCTGCGAGAAGGAGAGTTTCTACGGCGTTCAGGACATCGTGCAGATCGAAGGAACGCCGCGTTTGTCGCGAGCCAGCGCGCGTGCCAACGCAAAGCTCGTCCGCCCGGCGTCGCCTGGCTTGGCCCAGGCAGCCAACGGCTGATCTGCCCTTAACTCAGCTTTTTATACGCCTGAAAGTAGCATCGGAAGCGGTGCTATATTTCAGGCGTTTTTTTTTGCTTACAGCGACGCCGGGTGGTCAAGATTGCGCGGAGAGGAAATTCAGCACGGTTTCGTTCGAGATTGCGGGTTGGTCGGTCGGAAAGATGTGGCCGGCTTTTGGAATTAGGACGAACTTGGCCCGTGGAATCCGGCCGGCGATCAGTCTGCCATTCCCTGCCGGAATCAGTTGGTCGGTTTCGCCATGGAGGACCAGGGTCGGCGCCGAGATCTGTGCGATGCGGCTGTACGCTTCCCACGCCATGATTCCCTGCAGTTGACTCATGTACCCTTCCGCGGTCGGATACCACTCAACTCGCAGTTTCCGGTCGTGTTCAATCAACTCCGGCGCGGTTTCCGAATGATAGATAAATGGATCGATGGCTTCCGCCGCCTCCTGCGGAGTCATTCCGCGACGCATTAACACTTGAATGACTTCGGGACTGGGCTGCAAGGCCGCCGGTCCTCCCGCTGCCGTGCAACCGAGAATCAGCGATTTGACGCGGTCCGGATATTGCAGCGCAAATTCCTGGCCGATCATGCCGCCCATGGACAAACCAAAGATATGGGCGCGCTTGACTCCAGCGGAGTCAAGCACCGCCGCGGCATCCGCCGCCATTGTGGCGATGGGATACGGGCCTGGCGGGACGCCGCTGCGGCCGACGCCGCGGTTGTCGAAGGTGATGACCCGATACTTGGCAGCGAGAACCGGACGCGTGCGATGCCAGAGGTAGGACGCCCAGCCGAGGCCCATGATGAGCAGAATGGGTTCGCCGTCTCCTGCTTCTTCCCAGTAGATCTTTACGCCGTCATTTTCGGCAAAGGGCATGCTGGTTCCCTTTTTACGGCTGCAAGAGTTTTGCGTTCAACGTGGTGATTTCTATCTGTCATCCGCGACTTTCAAGATCAGCTTGCCGGTATTTTCGCCTTTGAAGAGTTTCAGTAGAGTGTCCGGAAACGTCTCGAAGCCCGCAATGATATCTTCGCGGCTTTTCAGTTTGCCCGCAGCGAGCCAGCCGCCCATTTCGCGCGCGGCTACGGCGTAGCGGTCCGCGTAATCGAAGACGACCATGCCGGTCATGCTCGCGCGATTGACGAGCAGCGACATGTAATTGGAAGGGCCTTTCACCGGTTCGGTGCTGCAATATTGGGAGATTGCGCCACAGATTACGATTCGCGCACCTCGGGCAAGGTTCGCGAGCGCTGCTTCGAGAATTTCTCCGCCGACGTTATCGAAATAGACGTCGATGCCGTTCGGGCAATGGGTACGCAGAGATTTTCGCACCTCTTCCGACTTGTAATCGATCGCGGAGTCGAAGCCAAGTTCTTTGACAACGTACTGGCATTTTTTCTCGCCGCCGGCGATTCCCACGACACGGCAGCCTTTTATTTTGGCGATTTGCCCCACAATCATGCCGACCGCGCCCGCCGCGCCGGAGACAACGACTGTATCGCCGGATTTGGGCTTGCCGATCTCGAGCAGACCAAAGTACGCGGTCATGCCGGGCATGCCGAGAGTGCCCATGTAAACGGGCAGGGGCGCCAGCTTTGGGTCGACTTTGCTCAATCCTTTTCCGTCGCTGATTGCGAACTCCTGGGCGCCAAGGACTCCGTAGACGTAATCGCCAACGGCGAAACCCGCGTTCTTCGATTTGACGACACGCCCCAACGCGAGGGCGCGCATCACTTCGCCGATCTTGACGGCGGGAACATAGGATTTACCTTCGTTCATCCAGCCGCGCATGGCGGGATCGAGCGAAAGGTAGAGGATCTTCACGAGCAGTTCGCCGTCAGCGGGATCGGGGACGGGTTCTTCGGAGTAGTTCCAGTCGGAGCGCTTGGGCATGCCGACGGGGCGCGCGGCGAGCGTGAACTTGTGATTTCGTTCGGCCATTGGGGAATTCCCTCCGGGAAATACAGGCTGAATTTTGCGGCGCTGGGTGGCTGACGCAATTCTGATAGTCACTCACAGTTGAAAGTGACTAACGCACGAAGCATTGTATATAATCGGCGGCGTCATGCCAAACCAAGAAACGATTTATCAAGTTGACGAGCACATCGCGACGATTACGCTGAATCGTCCGGACAAACTGAACGCCTGGACCGCGGTCATGGAGCAGGAAGTGCGGGCTAGTTGCGAGCAAGCCGATCGCGACGAAGATGTTCGAGTCATTATTCTAACTGGGGCTGGGCGCGGATTTTGCGCGGGTGCGGACATGTCGCTGCTGAATTCAGTGGCGGAGCAAGGCCTCGACGAAGCAGGCCGGGCGTATGCGGTGCGGGCTTCGGGGAACAGCGCCGCAGGGACACGCACGGACTTCCAGAAGAAATATTCGTATTTTCCGGCGATACAGAAACCAGTGATTGCGGCCATCAATGGACCCGTCGTGGGGCTTGGATTAGTAATCGCCCTGTACTGCGATATTCGGTTCGCGTCGGATAGCGCGAAAT
>Ga0302325_10036021_pt1 | contig 10093 bp, 6 predicted proteins | sample Palsa_T0_2_FD_201948 | JGI IMG/M metagenome (GOLD analysis project Ga0302325, IMG submission 201948) | Peat permafrost microbial communities from Stordalen Mire near Abisko, Sweden - Palsa_T0_2 | ecosystem: Environmental > Terrestrial > Soil > Palsa > Peat permafrost | place: Sweden: Abisko... | reverse complement strand
TTCCGGGCGTGACCCAGCCGGGAACGGTGCAGTGGCTCAATCCCAATGCATTTGTTTCCACGGTTGATCCCAGCACGGGCGCTTGCGTTGGTGGAGACGATGCGCAAAATTGCCAATTCGGAAACCTCGGCCGCAACGCCTTGCGCGGCCCGGACTTCTTCTGGAGCGACCTGTACATCACGAAAATGGTTCCCTTGAACGAGCGACTCAACCTTCGCTTTGACGTGCAGATGTTCAACGTGTTCAACCACGTCAATTACGCGCTTCCCAGCATGGTCCTCGCCGGCATTCCCGGAAAACCCTCCACGCAAACCGGCTTCGGAGCGCTCACCTACGCGACCTCTCCGCCCACCGGGCTGCTGGGCGTCGGACTGGGCGGCGACAGCGCGCCGCGCATGATCGCATTGCAAGCGCACTTGGAGTTTTAGGCGACCGCAGGCTTCCCTTGGCATGCGAGGCATGATCTTTACTATTTTCGCTCCGTGCCTTATCTTCGAAAACTGCACATACGCCAAGGAGGCCACTGAATAATGAAGCATCCCGAGCTTTGGTCACGGATCGAAGAGACGATTGCCCGCCACGACCTGTTGCAACACCCCTTCTACCAAGCATGGACCGCGGGCACGCTGCGCGCCGAAGATTTGCGGCGCTATGCCGAGGAGTATTACCACCAGGTTGCCGCGTTTCCGGCTTATCTGAGCGCGCTGCACTCCCGGCTGCCCGACGGCGAGTTGCGCCGGGCGGTATTGCGCAATCTTTGCGAAGAGGAGATCGAGGGGGCCCCGCATTCCGAGTTGTGGCTGGATTTTGCCGAGGGCATGGGCGCGCGGCGCGAGGCTGTGCGCACGGCCGCGCCGTCCAAATCCACGCAAGAGTTTATCGGCACGTTCCGGGATATTGCCGCCAGGCGTTCTCCGCTCGCCGCGCTGGGCGCGTTTTATGCCTATGAATCGCAGGTGGCGCGCATTGCCGGGCTGAAGGCACAGGGGCTGAAGGAAAAATACGGCGCCGATGCCAAAACGTGCTCCTATTTCACTTTGCATTCGACGTGGGACGTGCATCACTCGCGCGTCTGGGCCGAGCAGATCGACAGCCGGATTGACGATGGCAGCGCGTCGGCCGAGGAGATTCTCGCGGCCGTGGAAGATGCCGCTCTGGCCATGTGGAAAGGCCTGGACGGGATACAAGCGCAGTGCAGCTGTAACTAATTTCCGCCGCGCATCGCAAGCAAAACAGGAAATCGCACGAAATAGAAAAGGGCCTCGCTGGACTCCGAAAAGGAGGGGTCGGAGAAGCGAGGCCCCCGGTGGTAAACCCTTGCTTCAAACCTTAGCGATGGCGTCCTCCGCCTGAGGACCGGCCTCCGCCCGATGACCGGCTCGAAGACCCTCCGCGATTGTCTCCGGCGCGGCTGCTCGGCGCGGGCGCATTGTGGTAGCTCGGCGCTGGCGCGCTGCGATAGGCTGGCGCACTCCGACTGGGTTGAGGAGCGGCTCCGCGATAGCCGGACTCAGGCGCTCTAGGAGCGGCGCTGTAGCCTCCGTAGCCTCCGTAGCCTTCTCCGCGACTCGCCGGAGCGGAATAGGCGCGGTCGTTGACAATCGGCCGGTTCAGATTGAGCGGCTCGCGGTAAGAAGTCGATGGAGGCCTGTAGCTGCCGCCGCCCGGCGCTGTTCCCGCTCGCGCTCCGTTATTCGGCGAATTGCCAAAACTCCGTCCGCCATTTTCCTGCGCGGATCGCCCAGCCTGGAAATTGCCTTGCGGCCGCGCATTTTGTTCGTTGAACGATTGCGACCTGTTAGTAGACGCGTTGCGGCTGAAAAAATGATCGCTGTTGGAACGCGCGGAAAACGCTCCGGGGCGAGCGGCGCGATCGGACGCGCGCATGCTTTCGCGCGTGGGGGTCACCGGCACGCTGCCGGTCAAAGCCCGGCCGCTGCGAAACTCCTCCGCGCTCACGGCCCTTGCCTGAACCGCTCCCCTGCCGAAACGGTCCGCGCCCACGGTGGAGACGCCGGCGCGAAGCCGGTCGTTGGAGGCCACGTCGCGAAGATTTGAAAAACCGCCGCCGGCATGCAGCGGCGAGAAGCCTTCGTGAAGGCCGTAAAGCCCGGTTACGCCGACCGCGCCGAAGCGATATCCGCCGTACCATGGATGGAAATAGTCGCCCGGCCCGATGGGCAGCCAGCCGATGGACGCAAAACCGCCGCCGAATCCAAAGCCCACGCCGATGCCGCTTCCGAACCCGAAGAAGGAGACATACGCCGGCGCCCAAATCGGCCGGTACGGCCGATACACGGGACCCGGCCACCAGGCCCACGACGCGCCATAGAGAAACCAGCGGCCGTAGTGATAAGGCGCCCAGCCCCAGGATTCATAGGAAACCCAGGTCCATCCGTAAAAAGGCTCCCAAACCCAGCGGCCGTCGCGGTAAGGCGCCCAACCTGCTGCCACGCGCGGCACCCACACCGGTCCATAGTCGGGAACGTCGCTCCAGGTTCCATAAGTGTCGAGATCGCCGGCGCCGGTGTAATAGGGATTGGTGCGCCGCACACCTTCGGCATTTTGAATGACGTTGTCGCGGTCCCTGTTCCAATCGTCCCAATCGTCGTTGGAAGAGGCGCGCGAAGTCTGGTAAGCGGCGTCGGCGCCTGTTCCTTGAATGGTGATGAGCTCGCCTTTGTTGACTGTAGTGCTGCCCTGCTGGGTGGATACATCCGCCTGGCCTTCGCGCACGGTGACATACGTATTTCCCGAGGCGTCCACCTGAATTCGGTATTGCCCTTCCTTGGTGGGATGCACGGCCACGTTGGGAGTATCGATCTCCACGTCGGTTTGCGAGCCGCGGAGCACAGAAAAGCTTGCCAATCCCTGGGATAACTGCACCTGGATGCGATTTTGCGTCAGCGTTGCAATGTTGGCCTCGGCGTGCTCGTCGAGACGAAGGACGTTGGCATAATCGAGTTGAACTTCCGTGCGCGAGCCATCGCCGGTGGAAATCTTATCGCCCGCAACCAGCGGCGTATTAAGCGTTGCGGCGGACGTCTCGCCGGAATCGCCGCGCTGCATGGACACGTCGCCACGGATAAAGCTCACCCGCGCGACTCCCGGGGCCGCGCTCGGATCGACGCTCGGCTGCTGCTGGTCCTGCGGCCCCGGAGGCGCCTGGTCCGGTGGCGCCTGGGCGCTGGCTGAAAGCACTAGGAAAGTTGCCAAAATCAGAATTGCAATGGCAGCCAAAATCTTCTTCATGACCCACCTTGGCGGCTCGCTCTGCGCGCGATAAGACACCGCCCGACTGAAGTAAGTGCAACGACAGTGCCAAATCCTGCGCCCCGTCGGCTTCGATAACATCCACTCTTTCAGCAAGATACAGGGGGCTAGCAAGAACAGATTTTATGGATGGCTCGCGGAAACGGTGCAAATTCAGCAGGCATGGTGGTTTTCAGCCAGGCGGCAATTGTTAGAGGGGCCGTCTCACGCTGCTGGCGGCAAGTGGTGTCAACAAAGCGGGAGGTTCGAGAGGCTGAGGTTGATGTCATGGTTGCACCCAGTATCGATGATGATACGATTGGCGCACGCCGGGGAGGAGCGCCTCCGTGATGCGCCTCATTTGCGCTAATAACTGGATCGGAATTCTGCCTTTGGCATCCCTGCTGGCCCTGGCTGCTGGGGCGCAAGTAGCGCAACCGCAGGCGATTCCCAACGGCCTGCCAGCCTGGGCGTACAACATCCCCGACAAAGTGCAGCCGCCGGCCGTGCCGGCAACCGGCATGGTGCACATACCGGGCAGCAGCAAAGAGTACGACGCCGCCAAGACTGGCGGCAACGCGGAGGCGCCGGACTGGTTTCCCGATGAACACGGGCCCGCGCCGCGGATCGTGACAGGGGGAGCCGGAGGCCCCGCGATGGCCTGCGGCACCTGTCATCTCATGTCCGGACAGGGGCATCCCGAATCCGCGGACATCGCCAGCCTCCCCGTGGAATATTTTGTGCGCCAGATGCGCTATTTCAAGAGCGGCGCGCGAAAGGACGATGGGCGCATGGGCCCCATCGCCAAAGCCACGTCCGATGAAGATGTGCGCGCGGCAGCGGAATATTTCGCCGCCATCAAGCCGATTCCCTGGGTGAAAGTGATCGAATCGGCGACGCCGCCGAAGACCTATGTTGGCACCGCGGGGCGGCATCGACTTCTGGTTCCCGACGGCGGCACCGAACCGATCGGCCGTCGCATCATCGAAATACCGGAAGATCCGTTCCGCACCGCGAATCGCGATCCGCACTCCCCATTTCTGGCCTACGTTCCGCCCGGCAGCGTCACCAGGGGAATGGCTCTGGTGCAAACCGGTGGCTCCGGGAAAACAATCTCCTGCGCGATCTGCCACGGGGATGATCTCAGGGGCCTCGGCGAAGTCCCCAGGATCGCCGGTCTTCAGCCGGTATATATTGCGAGACAACTAATCTGCATGCAGAACGGATCGAGCGCGGGCAAAGCCGCGGCGCTGATGAAGAAGGCCGTGGCCAATCTTTCCGAGGACGATATTATCGCGATCTCCGCCTATCTGGGATCGCTCCCGCCGCAGTGAACTCGAAATCACGCGGAGCGGCTTCTCCTCTGCTGGAACCTCAACCCATTCTCGTGATATAGAGCAGTCATTTGGCAGAGCGCCGGATTGCTTACTGGCTCGGTGCTGTTCTCATTGGGGAGGTCCCATGCTACGGAGAAAATTCTTAGGCTTAGGTTCAGGCCTGCCTGTCCTTGCCTGCCTGCCGGCTATCTGTTTCGCGAACGTGCTGTTTGCTCAGCAAAAGGCCGTGCCGACCAAGGCGGAAAAAAGCAACATGGAGCTGGTCGGTTACAACGATTTGCAGAATCGCAGCGCCTATCAGCCGGTGATCCACAAACAAGGCGCGCGCTGGATCGCCTATATCGGCCACCATAGCGGCATGTCCGTCAATCCACTCACCGGCAAACCGGAAGCCAACGGCACGTCCATCGTGGACGTGACCGATCCCAAGCACCCGCAATATCTGGCGCACATCCCCGGCGAGCCCAGCGCGCCCGGGGGAGGCGCTGAAACCGGTGGAGCGCAGATGGTCCGCGTTTGCGACGGCAGCGAACTGCCGCATGCCGACAAGAGCAAGGTGTACTTACTGCGCCCGTTCGGCATGTCGGCGGAGGAGATTTGGGATGTTAGCAACCCCGCCACGCCCAGCCGTGTGACCGTGGTTGTCAGCGGGCTCCGCGATACGCACAAGAGCTGGTGGGAGTGCGACAGCGGCATCGCCTATCTCGTGGGCGGCGCGCCCGGATGGCGCGCCAAGCGCATGACGATGATCTACGATCTCAGTAATCCGGCCAAGCCTGTGTTTATCCGCACCTTCGGATTGCCGGGACAGCAGCCCGGCTCGACGGGCCCGGTGCCTAGCGATTTGCATGGCCCGATCTCCACCGGACCGAAAGGCAACCGCGTGTACTTTGCCTACGGGCCGGGCGGAGATGGTACGATTCAGATCGTGGATCGGGATAAGCTTTTGAACGGTCCCAAGGAGCCCACCGACGAGAATCTGCGCTATCCGCAAATCGCCAGAGTCGATCTTCCTCCGTCGGTCGGCGCACATACGGCATACCCGCTGCTCGGCATGGACCTCCCGGAGTTCGCCAAGCAACAATCTGGGAAGACCGGCGACTTCCTGCTGGTTCCCGGGGAAACCTTTGGCAACGAATGCCAGGAGACTCGGCAGATGCTGCGCATCTTCGATATCACCACGGAATCCAAACCCGTGGGGATTTCGACGTGGACGGTTCCCGAAGCCAGCGGCAATTTTTGCAGCCGCGGCGGGCGCTTTGGTTCGCATTCCACCAATGAGAATTTCACTCCGATCTACTACAAGCGCGTGGTGTTCCTCTCGCACTTCAACGCCGGCGTGCGCGCTCTGGACATCCGCGATCCCTACCACCCCAAGGAGATTGCCTATTACATTCCGGCCATCACCGATAAGACCGACAAGCGTTGCGTGGGCACCGGCGCCGACGAACGCTGCAAGATTGCCATCCAGACCAACAACGTCGAGGTGGACGACCGCGGGTACATCTACATCGTCGATCGCGCCAACACCGGGATGCACATCCTGGAGCTCACCGGCCCGGCCCGGCAGGTGGCCAATCTGCCCTGAGCGAAGCGGTGGCTTCGCGCTACGCGGAACGGTAGACTCGACTCCCCAAAAAGCAACTGGCTGGAGGAGCTGAGTCGTGCGCTATTTTCCGGAAGGCGGCAAATCCCGGCTCGCGGATGAACCGCGAATCGCCGTGGTTCGCCCGCTCCTGTTCGGCGCGCTGGCGGTTAGCGCGCTGCTGTGGGTCGCCTGGTTCAACGGTTATCCGACGGTCTTCTCCGATACCGGCAGCTATCTTTACACCGGCAAGTTTCTGCACGCGCTTCCTCCCTTCCGCGCGCCGGGGTACAGCATGTTTACCAGGGTCACCAGCCTGGGCCGCAGCGCCTGGTTCATCGTCGTCGCGCAGGCTTTTCTTGTGGTCTATGCGCTACGCAAAACCTGCGCGTATCTCATCGGCGGGGATTCCAGGTTCCGCGACACTTGCCTGCTGGTCATCGTTTGCCTCCTGGCGGCGCTGACCAGCCTGCCTTGGGAAGCGTCTTTGCTCATGCCCGATGTTTTCGCCGGGCTGATGTTTCTGGCGGCATTTCTACTGGCCTGCGACGGCGAACTGCGCCTGACGGAACGCATCGGTCTGGCGGCGGTTCTGGCCGTTTCGGTCAGCGCGCACATGTCTCTTATGCCCATCGTGGCTCTCTTGATCGTGGCGCTGGCTATGCCCCGGCTTGCCGGCTGGCAACCGCCCGGAGCGCCGGCTATAAGGGTCATGCTGGCGTGGCTGCTGGTGCCAGTCATCGCCGCCGGATTGTGGACGGCGACGCTGAATCGCAAGATGAAGCTGGGGTTCAGGCTTTCGGCTTCGGGCAATGAATTTCTGCTGGCGAGGCTGTTTGGCGACGGTCTGGCCGCGGATTTTCTCCGCGCGAACTGCCCCAAGAAGCCGTTTATCGCCTGCCGCTATCTCGACGAACTGCCGCGCACACAGAGCGAGTTCCTGTTTTACCACCCGCTGCTGCACGATATGGCTGGACACAAGAACGAGATCAACGAAATTTCGCGAGGAACGATTTACGCCTACCCGGTGCGGTTCGCAATGAGCAGCATCGAGGAAACCCTGCGGCAGCTTGTGTCGTTCCGCACCGGAGACGAGATACGCACCACCAACGCGCCGGATTGGAATAGCGTCAACATACGGCAAGTGTTTCCGCGGGAACTTCCGGCGTTCACAAATGACCGGGAGTCGCGCGACCGCCTGTCTCCCCTGGCCGACGCGCTGGCCAGGATGGACACTATCGTATTCTGGTTGAGCGTGGCGGCCTGCGTGTACTTTGCACGGACGCGCCGCGCAGCGCGAGTCAACGCATTCTTCTATGCGGCGGCGGCGTTTCTGGTCATCAATGCCGCGCTTTGCGCCAGTCTGGTGGGAGTATACGATCGCTACCAGAGCCGCGTGGCCTGGATCGTGCCGCTTTGCCTGGCGTCCTACGTTGCCTGTCTGGTTAAACCTGCGGAATCAATCCCCGCAATTGCTTCAGCAAATAGCTCCGCCAGTTCTCCGGAAGCGGTTCCCATCGCGCTGCCAGACCCAACCTTTCGCGATTATCCCGGTTCAACGCAAACCGACTCGTAAGTTCCGCGCGATAAGTCCATGGGCGCGGGCAAGGCGATTCAGGACGCACGGCAGTAAATCACTCCGCGGCGTCCTTCTCGGGTTCATCGCCGATGCCGATTTTTTCCAGGCGATAACGCAGGGCGTTGCGCGAAAGCCCGAGCATGCGCGCGGTCTGGCTCTTGTTGCCGTTGGCGCGGCGATAGGCTTCGCGAATGATGTCGTCTTCCCACTGATCCAGAGTTTTGCCTTCGGGCAGCAGGGCCCCGGAAGAACTCTGGGACTTTGTGGGGGCGTCGGTGTGAATATCCCGCGCTTCCACGACCGGTCCGGGGGCCAGGGCCGTGGCGCGCTCGATGATGTTTTCCAACTGGCGCACATTTCCAGGCCAGTGAAAATCCAGGAGCTTGTTCATGGCCTCGGGGGAAATGCCGGTAAGGGGCTTAGGCGAATTTTTCGCGAAGCGCGCCAGAAACAGATTGGCGAGATCGGGAATGTCCTCTTTGTGGTCGCGCAGCGGCGGGATGTCGATTGGCACCACGTTCAGGCGGTAGTAGAGATCCTCGCGAAAGGTACCCTGTTCCAGGGCGGCGCGCAAATCGCGGTTGGTCGCGGCCACCAGGCGAACATCCACTTTGATTGTGCGCGTGCCGCCCAGGCGCTCGAACTCGCGCTCCTGCAGCACGCGCAGGAGCTTGACCTGGGTGATCGCGGGCACGTCGCCGATTTCATCCAGCAGCAGCGTGCCCTTGTCGGCCAGCTCGAATTTTCCCGGCTTGCTCGCGGCGGCGCCGGTAAAAGCGCCTTTTTCGTAGCCGAAGAGTTCGCTCTCCAGCAGAGTTTCGGGAATGGCGGTGCTGTTGATTTTGATGAAAGGGCCGGAGGAACGGCTGGACCGATAGTGGATGAGGCGGGCGATCAGATCCTTGCCCACCCCGCTTTCCCCGCCCAGCAGAACCGTGGAGGGAGTCGGCGCGACGCGCTCGACCAGGGCCAGCACCTCCTGCATTTTCGCGCTGTGCGCCACGATGTTAGGAAATTCGTAACGTTGGCCGAGGGCTTCGCGCAGCGTGCGATTTTCCTCCCGCAGGCGGCGCACGTCCAGTTCCCTTTCCACCACCATGCGCATTTCCACGAGGGAAAAAGGCTTCAACACATAATCGCTGGCGCCCATCTTCATGGCTTCCACCGCGGTCTCCACCGTGCCATGCGCGGTCATCACGATCACCGGCAGGGTTGCATTCAAACGCCTGGCGGCCTGGAGAAATTCGAGCCCGCTCTGGCCGGGCAGTTTTAAATCGGTGAGCACCAGGTCCACGTGATCGCGGCGAAGATGGTCGAGCCCAGCTTCGGCGTCGCCTGCCGAAAGCGTCTGCAATCCAGCTTCGGCGAGATCCAGTTCCAGCAGGCGGCGCATGCGCGCTTCGTCTTCGACAATGAGGACGGTGGGCATGGCGTCAGGCGCTCACGGCCGCGGGAGGAGCGGGGGCCACGGCCGCAGCGGCCGCGGGGAAAAAGAGCACAAAGGAAGCGCCGCCGCCGGGCGCGGGAGCCAGAGCGATGGAACCGCCGTGCTCATCCACAATTTTCGAGACGATGGAAAGACCCAAGCCTACTCCGGTTTTTTTTGTGGTCATAAAGGGATTGAAAATCTCCTCGCGCAACGCGGGTGGAACCCCGGGGCCGGTATCGGCAAACTGCACCTGGACGCCTTGCCGGCCGTCATGCTCGGCGCGGGAAATCGAGACGCTCAAGGTGCCGCCCCCCATTTCGCTCATGGCCTCGAAGGCATTCTGCACCAAATTGATGAAGACGCGCTCGCACAAATCCTGATCCAGGAGAACCGGCGGAAGGTTGGCCTCGTAGTGGCGCTGGACCTGCACTGGAGGACCATGCCAATTGGCGGTGACGTCCTGGATGGCGCGGTCCACGGCAGCATCCAGAAGTCGCGGTTGCAACTGCAGTCGTAAGGGCCGCGCGAAGTCGAGGAAACGTGTGACCAGGGAGCTCATGCGCTCCACTTCCTCGGAAATAAATCCCGCCAACTCCGCGGCGATTGGCGTGGTGGCGCGCACCTGCTGGCCCAGCATCTCAGCGGAGCCCTTGATGATGCCGAGGGGATTGCGAAGCTCATGTGCCAGCCCCGCGGAAAGCTGGCCCAGGGCCGCCAGACGCTCGGAGCGGCGGGCCTCGGCCTGGGCCTGCTCGAGACGGCGATTGGTCTCGGCGAGTTGCTCGGCCAGATATTGGTAGCGATGCGTCTGGCGGCGATTTTCGGTGGCAAACCCGTTCACGATAATGGCGGCGAGAAAGAAAAAGAGATTGCGAATCACCAGTTCGGCAACGGCTCCGGTGGTGAGCTCA
>Ga0302325_10036020_pt1 | contig 10093 bp, 5 predicted proteins | sample Palsa_T0_2_FD_201948 | JGI IMG/M metagenome (GOLD analysis project Ga0302325, IMG submission 201948) | Peat permafrost microbial communities from Stordalen Mire near Abisko, Sweden - Palsa_T0_2 | ecosystem: Environmental > Terrestrial > Soil > Palsa > Peat permafrost | place: Sweden: Abisko... | reverse complement strand
CAAAGTTCGATCCTGGAGCCAGCGGTAGGGTATTGCCGATATGGGCGTTAGGAAACTCCGATTGGAGTTGCGTGAGGCCCTGCGGATCCAGCTTGAGTTGGCTGCGCCGCAGGATGCCATTGATGCCAGCATCCAAAAACAAGTCCATCGAAAGTGTTGAGCCAATCAAAGGGATCCGGTATTCCATGTTGCCGACGACTTGCGTATCGCCGCCGGGATAAACGATGGTGTAGGTCACCACGGGCACGGCAACAGTCCGTGAGGATACCCCTCCGCCGCCGAGGTTATTGGGGACGTCGAAGGTCACCGGTGTACTGGTGGCGACGGGCACATAGGTAATCGGAGAAATGGTGCGAATGTCGAAACCGCGGACACTGTCGTCACCCCCCGTGTAGTAGCGGTTGTAGGGCGAGACTTCGTCTCCTCCATAGCCGGTGGTGAACGCGGCCTGGAGATGGAAGCCTAAAACGTTGCGATGGTGATTTACCGGACGAAAATATTTAGTATCGAACGCCTGAGAGATAGCTTTGGTGTTTCCGCCCAGTCCCTCCAGGCCGACGGAGTAAAAAAAACTCTTTCCATGCGTGGGATTCTGAGGGTTATCGATGGTGTTGTAGGTAATCGACGGAGTGATTTTGCTGGAACGAATGCCGCGCAGCGCGGAGGGTCCGGCAAAGCTGCGGTACTGCAAAGTTTCGAAGAGCACTTGTGCCGCATTCGTAGAGGCATTGATGTTCGTGAGCGTGTAGCCGTAAGTCACGCCCAGGCGCGCGAACGGGTGGCGATGCCAGGGCGAGCTCACGTAAGTGGTGAAGCCCGTGCTGTTCTGCGTGTAGTTTTGCTCCGTGGCGGGATTCAGGCTGACCTGCTGGTTCTCCAAAATCGATAATTCCTGCTGCTGGTTGTAGCGGAACTGAGAAGAAAATACCGTGAAGCCCGTGGCGATCGGACGGTCGAAGATGTACGGTTCGCCGAAACCGAATGTGTAGTTGCGCTGACGCTCGCCAAATTGTGTGGACAGAGTCAGCGTTTCGCCCAGTCCAACAAAATTATTCGTCTGGTAGGTCAGTCCCACATACGCACCGGAAAGCCCGCTTAATCCGCCCTGCAGGCCAATCGACTGTTTGCCTTTTTCTTTGACCTTCAGCAGCAGATCGACCGTGCCGTCCCTGGTGTTGCGCTTGATCTCCGCAGCTTTATCCGCTTCGATGCGTTCGAAGTAGTTCAGTTGATTCAACCGCAGAATGCTGATCTCCCATAGGCGCTTATTAAAGAGCTGGCCTTCATCGATCAGCAATTCGCGTCGTATCACTTTGTCGCGCGTGGTGGTATTGCCGCTGAAATCGATGCGGCGAACGTAATATTGCTTTTGCTCGTCGAATTTCAGGGTCATGTTGACGGTCTTGGTGGCGTCGTCCACATCGGTTTCGGGTTCCGGCGTGAAATCGATAAAGCCGAATTCGCCATACGCCGAGGTGTAATTCTTGAGTGCCTTGCGAACCTTGTCCGCGGAGAATATTTCGCCCTGCTTAAGGGGGAACAGGCGTTTGAGCGCCTCGACCTTCAGAGACAGCGTTTTGTCCGGATCGGCGCTTACGATTTTCAGCGTGCCCATGTGGTACTGCGCGCCTTCTTCGATAGGGATGGTAATATTGACGGCCTTGCCGAAGGATTTGCCGACCTTCGGCAGGGGAACGCCCAGTTTGTAGCGCGCGGTGTCGATGTTTTGAATGATGGGGTCGTTGACGATTACTTTGAAATAGCCGTTATCCTGATAAATTCCGCGGACTCCCACTTCTAGGTCTTCATTCAACTTTTCCTTATCAAAGGTTTTCGAAAGCACCGGAAAATCCGTGAAATACAGGGGAATGGTATAGGGCCGGTCGTTATGCATGGCGCGCAGCAATTTGCGGTCGCTGAAGGCGTGATTCCCGGTGAAAATTACCTTGCCTACCTTGACCTTCGGGCCTTCCTCAATTTTGAACACCAGAATCACGGCGTTGCTGGCCGCAATGCGTTCATACTGCGGATTTACTTTGGCAAACTGATGCCCGTGCTCGCCGAGCAACTCCTGCAGCACAACTTCCGCGCGTTTGATTTTCGTGGGATCGAACTGGCCCTCGACCGTTAGACCGATCTTTCTTTCCTTGAAGCGGTCCAGAATGTCGGATTCAGTGATCGAATGCAGTCCTTCGTAACGGATCCTGCGAATTACGGGCCGTTCCTTCACCACGAAAACAACGATTTTCCCGTTGGCGACGGTGGGCGAATCCTCGACGCGCAGCTGGATGTCCTCAAAAAACTGCGTGTTCCATAGCGCCTGGAAGTCGCGTCGCAGCGCCTCCTCGTTATAGGCATCTCCCGGCCGTGTGAAGATCCGCGCTGTGAGGGTTTCCGAACGAAGCCGGCGATTCCCCAAAAATTCGATGCGGTCCACTATCACGTGCTGTGTCGCCGTGGCGGGCTCCTGGCCCCGAACGTTCACGCCAGCGAACCACGTTATTTGTGAGATCAGAAACAAGACCTGCACGAAGGTCGCTTTCCGGGGCCTGAAGCCTGTCATTATGTCGAGCCCTTTTTCCCAGGTGCCCTTGTCGCGCCCAATCGTTGCCGACCGTGAAGCGCTTGCGCCGCTCCCGCCCCCAGGCGCTCCCGGGCGAACACTGACGATACGGACGCAGGAGCGCGCTGGTGTTCAGGATATGTAAAGCTGCTGTCAAGTCGCGTAAGGGAGGCAGGCCGAGAATTAATAATTCCTTACAAATGAAATCCTGATGCCAGTTAGGCTACGGATATGAGCGATCCAGCATCCAACGTCCTACCTGGAGAAACTGGCAGCCCAGCTGCCATCGAACCTATGGATCGTGTGTTAGTAGCAGACGATGATCGTGAGTTGTGCGAGCTCGTGCGCGAATACGTACTGCGTGAAGGACTGGAGATCGAGTCCGTTCACGACGGCAAGCACGCACTGGAGCGCTCTCTTTCGGGGAGGTACGACGTCATTGTCCTGGACGTAATGCTTCCGGGCCTGAATGGGTTGCAAGTCCTGCAAAGGATCCGCGCAACATCACGCCTGGGAGTGTTGATGCTAACTGCGCGCAGCGAGGAGGTGGACCGTATCCTCGGCCTCGAATATGGCGCCGATGATTACCTGTCGAAACCCTTTAATCCGCGAGAACTGGTCGCCCGTATTCGTGCGGTTCTCCGCCGCCTCAAACCCGGCGCCATGGAAGAAAGCTCTTGGTCGCCCGAGCAGCTCGAGTCGGGCGACATCGAGTTGGACAAAGGTTCGCGCACCTGCCGCCGCAATGGCGTCGTGGTGGATCTCACCACCGCGGAATTCGATCTGCTGGAAGTTTTGCTTCGGGGCAGCGGCCGTGTGGTTCCTCGCAAAGATCTCGTCCGTACGGTGCTCGACCGGGAATTTTCCCCGTTTGATCGCAGCATTGATGTGCACATCAGCAACCTGCGAAAAAAGCTCGGCGTGTTAGCGGACGGCACCGGGCGCATACGAAGCGTGCGTAACATCGGCTACCTTTATGCACGGCAATCCGCGCCGCGGCAACACGATAGCTAGATTTCATATGCGCAGCATTTTCTGGAAAATCTTCCTGTGGTTTTGGCTGGCTATCGCCCTTGTGGCCGGGGCGGACTTCGCCACCATGCTTCTAACACGCCCGGCAGATCGCGTGCGCGCGCTGCATTTTGTGCAAACCTGGCTGCCTTTGCAGGCCGAACACGCCGTCAATTTGTACGAACGCGGCTCTCCAGACAGCCTGGCCGCATTCCTGAGGGAGATCGCAAAACCCTCGGACGGTAACGCTGCGCTGTACCTGCCGAACGGTCTAAATGTCCTTGGCCCTGCGGCTACTCCGGAGATCGCTGCGCTCGTGCGGCAAGCCGCAGGCTCCACGGAGATCGTGTCCAACGCCAGTAATGGTCACGAAGTCTTCGCGCAAAGTATCTGGACTTCCAGCGGACAGAAATATGTGTATTGCGCCGAACTCCCCCATCCGCCTTTCATCATTATGATGCTGCAGGCGCCGGTGCACACCCAATTTACAAGATTGGCTGTCGTTCTTATGGTCGCTGCCGTGGTTTGTCTCTGGCTGGCGCACCACATCACCTTTCCCATTCTTAGACTCCAGCGTGTCGCCCGGAGTATCGCCGCGGGTCAACTCGACATTCGTATCCATCCCCAGCCGGTAAGACGTCGGGATGAAATCGCCGATCTGGAACGCGATTTCGACCTGATGGCGGAACGACTCGAAACTCTCATGACCTCCCAGCAGCGATTACTGCAAGCCATCTCGCACGAACTGCGCTCCCCCTTGGCGCGGCTGAACGTCGCTGTAGGCCTCGCCCGGCAGCGTCCCAATGAAGATCAGCGCGTGCATCTGGACCGCATCGAACGAGAAGCGGGAAGCTTGAATGAGATGATCTCGCAAATGTTAGCGCTGTTCCGGGAAGAGCACAGTGGAGCGGTGGCCACGCAGGGTATTTTGGACCTCTCCTCCATCGTTTCTGACGTGGTCGCCGACGCGCGGTTTGAAGCTTCCAGTGTAAATCGTTCCGTGGTAGTCACGCGCACCGAGCCCTGTTTCGTGAGGGGCAACGACCGACTGCTGCGCAGTGCTATTGAGAACGTGGTGCGCAACGCAATCCGCTATACGCGCGAACGATCCAGCGTGGAAGTGGCGATCAACCAGGAGCTGTGCGAAGAACGGCCCTTAGCGATCCTCCGCGTTGTCGACCACGGTTGTGGGGTCCCCGAGGAAGCATTAACGGAGATTTTCCAACCCTTCTTTCGTCTTCACGATGCGCGCGAGCGGGAAACCGGCGGGACGGGTTTGGGATTGGCCATCACGGATCACGCCATACGCCTGCACGGCGGTAGCGTCTCGGCACAAAATGGCGACGATGGCGGTCTCGTCGTTGTGTTTCACTTGCCGCTCGCCGCCGATTCCAACGCGATTCAGAAGTCATTTCCGACTCCGCCGTCAATCCCGGCAAACGGTCAAATGGAGCCTTCGATTGGGTAAGTGTCTTGCGCTACTAACTGTCGTGGCCATGAGTTTCAAAGAGGTCGAAAACGGTTTGCCGCCGAAGCCGCCCAGCACAAGCGACGATTAAATCCGTTTTGGCCAGTGCGGAAGCATCACTCATCCTCCGGGTGGCACTGCGACATTGGTGCCCAAGCAGCGCGTGTAGAGGAAAAACCAGAAATCAAGTGGAAGTGATTGACAGGAATGGTCGGGCCGATTGGATTTGAACCAACGGCCTCCTGGTCCCGGACCACATTCCAGACGTTGTTGAAATCTATGCACTCTGTGGCTACCAAGAGATTGAAAATGAACCTTTTGGCCAGCCGGTGTCGGTTTTGATTGCGCCTTGCAGTTTCTGCAGGCTCTGTGCGCACCCCGTCGAGCTGCGATGGGAGATTGGCTAACGATTGGCCCGGGGGCACGAATAACAACACAGCGGGCTCCGCGGGATTATCGAAGCTGGCTCCGACCCCGACGGCTGTCACCGCAGATTGTGTGACGAGTGTGCTGGCGTAAACGTCTCGTACGCTGGCAGCGGGCAGCGAGAGCGCTTGGTACAAACTTGAACTCGCGCCAGAACTGGCGCTGGAGGTACCTGCGAAAATCGCGGCTTGCGACGAGCTAGGCAGCGTGCAACCGATTACCTCGTGAGGCGCGCCGCCCACGAAGGTTAGAAGATTGCCGTTCGAGTCGGCTAGAAAATTCAAGACCTCGGAAACGGGATTGCCCAGTCTGCTGGTGTCCGAAGCCGAAAAGAATAGCGCCACGGGATCGGCGGTGTCCTGCGTGACGATCAACGAACCGGAATCCCCCTCGGCGGCGAATTGACCGCCAACCACATCGATCTGGCCAGAGAATTGCACTTGTACCGGGATGCCCGTGCCATCGCAATTGGGCACGTACTGCACTGTGCCGGTAACGCCTACGGAATAATTGCTGACATTAACGGAATCGGCCAGAAATGGGCCCGGAACCATTGCGGACGAGGACTTAGTCAGCTCGCTGGCAATCCCGGCGCGGCGAATCTAGAGACATGTTTCGAGCAGGAATATGGGGCGATTCGCTGTCAGTTTTTATTTGTGGAAATCAAGAATCGAGTGAAAGCTGGAGCGAAAAATCATGCGAACCGGATTCACCTCAGTTTTCGCCCAAGGGATTTCCACAATAATCCATAAACCCAACAAAAATAACAATCCTAGCCAGCGACGAAGCAAAAAACCGGCACGCAGAAATCGCGTGCTTGGGCGGTAGCGACCCCACTTTTGGCGGCTTTCAGCCGCCCAACGCCTTGCGGCGCCGGGGGTCGCTACCGCCCAAGTTGGCCAACAGATTTGCGTGCTCTGTCGCTAGCAGAATTCCTCGCAATAGCCCAGCAGTCTTGAATAATCATGGTTGATAATCGCACGGCTCTAATTCCAAGATGGCACCAAAGCAAGCAGAGAACGTCGTCTCCCTACTCCTCGACTAAGGAAACCGATCTCACGCTTCAGCGCTAAGCAGCGTTTCCCTACGCTACACACGAGTTCATTATCGATGAACCCTTCAAAGCATCTTTTCCGGCGCCACAAGGAATTCAGACAGCGGCTCGATAAGAATCACCTTGGCTCGGCGGCGGCCCTTGAGCCCAACCCACCAGTAAACTCGACGGCAAAAAATGCAATACGACCGATGCCCGGTGCAGCGTGATTCATCGCGCCTCGATTCGAAGAAATTTCTGGCGATCCTGCTGGCTATTCTAAGGGGAAATCTGCTCTATTTACGGATGCCCTGAAATGACAGCTGTCGTCGTTTCGCAATCGTGGAATCAGTGCGTCCTTGGGCTTGTCGCCCTTCAGCAGCCCTGGATGTACGCCAGACTGAAAGCTTTCTATCACGTCATGCTTTTCACGACACCGTACATCGCCCAACGGCCTCGGGAAAAAAGGTGGTGTAGCATAGTGACCCCACTCCAAGCCCATTGGCCCATCCAGTTGTCACAGCTTGTCACAGCAATCTGTCACAGCTTGTCACAGTAGCGGCTGGTAGTATTTGGTAGGGTCAGTTGGACCTGTTCCGACCTCGCGGACAAGGCCCCTTTCAACCAACAGTTTGAGATCGCGCTGAAGCGTTCTTCTGTTCATCTTCAGGTCCTCTTCGCACTCTGCTACTGTCGCTTTACCTGTGCTCAGCAAATAACCCAGAATCGCGACGGGCCGCTCTTTCAATCCATTCTTCCGCGCTCTCGCCAGAACCACGTCCTTGCGCATGACATGCTCAACAGTCGTTTGAACGTCTCGCATCTGCACGCCTAAGCCTTCCGTGAAGTATTCAAGCCAGCCAGTCATATTCATTCCATGCTCGCGAACGTTCTGCAGCGCTTTGTAATATGCGGGCCGGTCGCGGTCGTAATACTCGCTGATCGTGAAGAGCCGCTTGAAGTCGTAACCGGTTCTGTAGAGGCAAAGAGTTGAAAGCAAGCGCGCTGAACGTCCGTTGCCGTCGACAAAGGGATGAATATGAACAAGTTGAAACTGCGCGATGCCGGCCACTAGGATCGGATGAACTTTTGTCTCCTTTCGCAGCCACGATACAAACTCAGTCATCATCTGTGGAACTTCGAGTGGTGGCGGCGGCGTATATGTCTTCTCCCCTGTTCGCAAGTTGATGATGTAGTTTTGAATCTTGCGATACTCTCCCGGTGACGCCTTGTTTCCACGCACTCCTTGAACCAGGCGTTTGTGAATCTGCCGTATCAGCGCTTCGGTGATTGGCTCGCCGCTCTCCAAGTAACCTGAAACCAATTCAAACGCCTTCTTGTAGTTGAGGAGCTCTTGCGCATCATCCGGTCTCGCTCCTCGGACTGTTTGGCCTGCGAGAATGCGTTCCGATTGTTCAAGTGTAAGCTGAGTGCCTTCGATATGCGTCGTATAGTGCGCCTCAAGAACAAGGGCGCGCTTCTGCATACCGGTAATCCAGTCCTCGGAAAGTTTGGCTGCGTCTAGAAAACCACGAGCCCGTTCGATTCTCGTCAACTCTGACGTGATCGAATTCGTTATCTCGAATTGGGGATCAAAGCTCATCTGTTGAGACGAATCCGCACTTAATTGTATTCCAATAGTACCTTCTGGCCGCAGCGGGAACGGCCCAGTTGCACGCTGGACGCGGTTTAAAGGCTTTCGGCAGTTTCCGACCCTTACCTAGGCATTTCAGCGGCCCTCGCAGCTTTTTGCCCAGATCCTTATAGCGCCCGCCTATAAGGCCCCGCCAACGAAGTATTGGCCCCAGGGTCAAAATCCCGCTACGTTCATGCACCGTTGCCCCGCCGGTGCTTGACTCCGCCGGACTCCCGCAGAGGAGCCAGGGAAACCGAGAGGCTGCCAAAGCGGAAAGGGAAGTCGCTGCTTGCTGGAAGCCTAGCATTGGAGTGAGCGCCGGAGATGCTAGCTCGAAGCACGCTGAAGGCAGCATAGAGAAAACGTCATAACTCGCTAAGGGAGAAGGGTGCCGGACGGGTGCGGATTTTGAATTCCGGTGCATTGCAGAAATGCTTGAGAACGCGATATTGTTGCAACTAGCGCGATTGAATCGACGGCCACAGAAGGAAGGAGAAAATGTGGCACGTCGACGCTTTCAAAGTGGTTCTGTAAAGCGCAGAGGAAACGTTTGGATTGGGCGCTATCTCGAAGACGTTCAGGAGCATGGAGTCATTCGGAGGAGACACCGAACGGTGACTTTATCTCGCATTCGAGGAAACGATGGCAAGACCGTGACGGAACATCAGGCACGGCGGCTATTGCAGCCCCATTTGGACAGAGTAAACTCCGCTGCGAATCAGCAATTGCAACCCCCCAAAACGATTCTCTTTTCAGAGTTTTCCAAGAGATGGAGCGCTCTGATATTGAGCCAGAAGAAACCTTCCACCCAGCTCACGATCCGTGGGCATCTAGAAAATTACTTAGAACCCGTTCTCGGGAATTGCGAAGTTCGATCGGTGCAGACTGAAGACATTCAGTCGATCATTTCGAACCTTCGGTCTCGCCTAAGTCCCAAGACGATTCGCAATGTGAAAGCGACCGTGTCGATGATGTGGAGAATTGCCAAGGCATGGGGCTACACGGAAGAAGACGTCACTTCTGGTTTAGACCTTCCGCGACTGCCACGGCCGAAGCAGCCTTTCCTTACAGCGACACAAATGGGCCGCATTATCCGCAATGCCACAGAACCACAAGCGACGTTCTACTGGCTGGCCGCCGAAACTGGACTGCGGGCTGGCGAACTCGCTGGACTGCGGCGAACGGATCTCGATCTTGCCAAACAGCGCTTGTGCGTTGCACAGAGCGTTTGGCGGGGCACAACACAAACTCCCAAGACGGAAAGTTCGCTTCGCACACTATCCATTTCGCGACAATTGGCCAATCGTTTCCGCGTGCATCTTGCACGTCGGCCCACGAAAGAATCGCCCTTCGTTTTTTCTACCAGAACCGGTTCCCCGTGGGACGCGAATCTGCTGGTGAAACGAAAGCTGTGGTCCACGCTTGAGACTCTGGGTTTTGCACGCTGCGGTCTGCACGCATTTCGCCACGGCAATGCAACGCTCATGGACACCCTGGGGGTGCCCCTCAAAGCGAAGCAATACAGATTGGGGCACAGCAGAGCGGGAGACATAACGACGGATGTTTACACACACTTTCAAATTGGCGGCGACGAAGAAGTCGCACGAAGACTAGGGGCCGTGTTGAGCAAAGAATGTTCAAAATTCTTTGCCCTTAACTTGCCCAAATCAAAAAAGGCTTCCTGTGGAGTTCAGGAAGCCCTTGAAACTAAACAACTAATTGGTTGCGGGGGTCAGATTTGAACTGACGACCTTCGGGTTATGAGCCCGACGAGCTACCAGGCTGCTCCACCCCGCACATTCACTATAGCGAACCATCCCGCATCCGTCAAACCGGCTTGCCACACGCGCGAAATCAGCGCCAACTGGATGCTCCACCGTTTTGCGCTACAGGTACCGAGCGCGGCATGCCGTGCCCGCCGTTCGTTGGGCAGATCACCCCCAAGAGCGTAAACTA
>Ga0302325_10036019_pt1 | contig 10093 bp, 5 predicted proteins | sample Palsa_T0_2_FD_201948 | JGI IMG/M metagenome (GOLD analysis project Ga0302325, IMG submission 201948) | Peat permafrost microbial communities from Stordalen Mire near Abisko, Sweden - Palsa_T0_2 | ecosystem: Environmental > Terrestrial > Soil > Palsa > Peat permafrost | place: Sweden: Abisko... | reverse complement strand
CGCGTCCCCGCGACGCCTTTTGGACTCAGCAGGCATTTTCTCGCAGTCAGAGGCGAATTGGCGTCGCGGGGGCGCGCCGCCCCACCCGTAGCCTGCCTTGACACGCCTATCCCTGCAGGGCTATTCCGTGGCCCGGTATGGAGGCCGCCCTCGATCAGCCTGTGCTCGTCCTCAACCGCCTGTGGCAGGCGGTCAACGTCATTGGCGCGCGCCGCGCCTTCGGGCTGCTGGCCCGGGAACACGCCCAGGTCGTCCATAACCACGAGGACGACTTTCGCACGTTCTCGATCATGGACTGGATCGACTTCTCCGAATCCAACCCGCCCTTGGCGGAGACCGAGGCGGTGCGCACGCCCAGCCGCACGATCCGGCTGCCGCGGGTGATCCTCCTGACGTTCTTCGACAAGCTGCCCTGCAAGGAGCTCAAGCTCACACGCAACAACGTCTTCGAGCGCGACAAGAACAGCTGCCAGTATTGCGCCCGGGTGCTGCCCCGCGAGCAACTCAACCTGGACCACGTCATCCCGCGCGATTTTGGCGGCAAGACGACCTGGGAAAACATTGTGTGCTCCTGTGTGAAGTGCAACACCCGCAAGGCCAACCGACTGCCCCACGAGGCCGGATTGCGCCTCATCCGCAAGCCGACGCGCCCGAAGTGGCGCCCGGTCATCTCGCTCGTGCTGGGCAACCAGCACCGTGAAATGTGGAAGGATTTCCTCGATCTGGCCTACTGGAACGTCGAGCTGGAAGAGTGAGGTTGAGGCTCATTTTGATGGGAAGAGCTCCCGCAGCGGCCTGTGATAGTCCAAACCCAAACTGCGCCAAGGCAGTCCCGCCGAGCCGGGACCCGGAGGCGCAATGAGGACTCTCAATGGCCGCTGCGGGAGCTCTTCCCATCAAAATGAGCCTCAACCGAGGGTAATATTATTTGGAGGGGTTTTGGCGGGCGAACACCCAGATGGTCGCGGCGACGATCACGTTGGTGGCGGCGGTCAGGGCGCGGGCGGAGCGCGGGATCCGAGCCGGCAGCGCCACGATCACCGCGGCTTCGATGATCAGGATGGCGCAGACGATCAGCAGGGTGCGTTTTTTATTCACGGCTGGAGCAAAAATTCAGGTTTCATCTTTCATCCTTTGGCCAGCGGCAGTGTGACACGGAACGTGGTGCCGTTCGGTCCGCTGGCCATCAGGATGATGTCGCCGCGGTGGCTGATCAGGACGCGTTTGGCGATGGACAGGCCCAGCCCGGTGCCCTCGGGACGGCTGGACAGGAACGAATCGAAGATGCGATCGCGAATGGCTTCGGGCACGCCCGTGCCGGTGTCGGTGATTTCGAGCACGGCGGCACCGGCGGCGTTTCCATTCAGCGTCAGCGTGATCGTGCCGCCATCCGGCATGGCCTGCAGGGCGTTGATGAGCAGGTTGAGCAGCACCTGCTGGAGCTGGCCCTGGTGGCCGTCCACGATCAGGGCCAGGGGCGGCGGCGCGAACCGGACTTGAATCTCGCTTTGGGCAAACTTCGGGCGCACCAGCACCAGCGTATCCTCGATAATTTCCGCCAGCGAGCAGCGCGTATGCAGGCTGGTCGGAGCCTTGGCGAAGTTGAGCACGCGGGAGACGATGGCCTCGAGCTGGTCGAGTTTCTCCCCAATGACGCGCATGTCCGTGCGGCGCGGGTCGCCCTCGGGAAAATCGACCCCGATGCCGCCGAGCAGGAGCTTGAGGACGGTCAGGGGATTGCGGATTTCGTGGGCGATTTCAGCGGCGAGCAGGCCGAGGGTGGTGAGCCTTTCGTTCTTGCGGAGCGACTCCTCGCTTTGGAAAACGCGGGTGTAAAGCCGGGCATTCTGCAGGGCCACCGCCCCGAGGCCGGCCAGGGTGGTGCAGAGGCGTTTTTCGTCGTTGTCGAAGCGGTGCACGCGATCAAAAAAAACGACCAGCACGCCGAGGACCTCGCCCTCGTAGGCCACGGGCGTGGCGAGGACCGAGCGCAGCGCGGGATCGCGCGGCAAGTCGAACACGTCGAGAAAATCCGGCGACTGGATGTCGGTGAACGCGACCGGACGGCCGGTGTGGATGGCGGCTGCGACCAGGCAGGAATCGATCGGCAGGTCGATCGTGGGCGGCGGCATGGCGGCGGCGCCCGCGAAGGAAACCACGCGGACCGTCCCGTGTTCCGCGTCGTAAACATAGAGGGCGCAGGCGCGGGCCTGCATCATCTGGCGGGTGTCGCGCGCCAGCGTCTTGAACAGCTCGTGCTGCTCCAGTTGCGCCACCAGCGATTGCCCGGTGGTGAGGAGGGTCTCGAGTTGCCGGGCCTTTTCCTGCAGATGGCCGAGCTGCCACAGGCGCCGCAGGACCCGCGCCGCCTCGTCCGAAAGTCGCGCCAGCAGGTCCAGGTCGGCGGGCGTATACGACAGGTCGGTGTCTCTCTCGAGCGTCACGACCCCGAGCACCTGTTCGTCCGAGGCCAGCAGCGGCGCGGCCATCTGGCAGCGCACGCCGGGCCGCACGGCCCGATAACGGGGGTCGCTGGCCGTATCGGGCGCGAGCGCGGGTGTGGCATGCCAGGCGACCCAGCCGGGGAGTCCGTGACCGAGCGCAAATGACGGTTCCCCCTTGGCCCCGGGGAGCCCGAACTTTGCCTCCGTCTCCAGGTTGCCGGAGTCGGGATTCAGGAGCGCGATCGAGCCGCTGTCCGCCGGGATCGCCCGGCAGATGAGCGAAAGGATTTCGCGGATGGCAAAATTGGCGTCGTCCGTCCGCGTTCCCAGGGAGGCTATCGCCAGCAGCGTTTCCACGGGATCCAGTCTCCGGCCGGTTTCGGCGATCCGCAATCCGTAACCGAGCCCGGGGCTCACGCGCCGGCGGTGGCGGCAGCGGGGGCGATCACTTCGGCGAGGGCGTCGCGCAAGGCATGAAGACGCTCTGTATCCTCGGCCGGATCGCGGGCGTCGTTTTCGATATAAAACGTGTCGATGGCCACCCCGCGCTCGGTGCCGATTCTCGCGAACGTGATATCGAACCCTCGGTCCGAAATCGTCTTGCCCAGGCGGTAGAGCAGGCCGATTTGATCGCGGGCCTGGATCTCGACGATGGTCCTTTGCATCGAAAGCTCATGATAGACGTCCACCGTCGGGGGAAACGAGCTGTGCAGGGTGTCGTTGTGGCTGGCGGAAAGGTAGCGGGTGGCGGCAATCTTCCGGGCTTGGGCCATGATTTCCGGGTAGAGATCCTTGTTGGAGACCAGGGTGGCCTCGATGTTCCTGGCGACGGTCTCCTGGACGGCCGCGCTTTGCACGACGCCGCGGCCGGGCTCGATCACGTAAAACGTGTCGATTGCGATATGATCGGTGCGGGAGATGACCTTGGCGCCGAGAATATTGAGCCCGGCCACGCTGAAAGCCCCGGCGAGCTTGTAAAAGAGCCCGGCCCGATCCCAGGTCACCACATTTACGACGGTGTAGGAGCGATTGAGATCGTCCTGCCAGTCGATCACCGGCCGCAGCGAACCGACGGAGTCCGCCGCGTTGATCGACTTGAGCAGGCGGTTCACCATCTGGACGTGAAGGGCCACCTCGCCGGCGTCGGTATGGATGAAATAGCGATCCGGCAACAGGTTGAAATGGGCGGCGATCTCGTCGTCGCTTATGCCCGGCATGCGTTTGGCGATCAGTTCCTGTTGGGTCATTTTCTTCTTGGCGTCATGGCTGGCGTCCAGGGCCTCCCCGCGCTCGAGCCGCTCCAGCGTCGCGCGGTAAAGCGTGGTGTGCAGGGTGTCCTTGTAGCTGTTCCACAGGTCGGCTGACGTGGCCCGCGCATCGCAAAAGGTATGGACATAAAGGTGCCGGAGGCGCTCGGCGTCTCCCACCAATTCGGCAAATGCGGCCGCAGTCCTCGGGTCATCTACATCCCGCTTCTGCCAGAATCGTGCCATCGCGAGATGATTTTTTATCGCAAATAAAACCAGCGCAGCACCCTCGGAAGAGACTCCGAGCCGCTCGAGGATCGGCGCCGCGAGACGCACGCCGCTTTCGGAATGACCGTGGATCCCCTGGGCCTTGCCGATGTCGTGCAAAAGCAAGGTGAGGTAAACCATGGCCGGGTCATGGATTTCATGCAGCACCTTCCGGTATTTCAGCGTGATGGGCTCCGCCTCGGTGAAGATCTTGTCGAGTCCGCCTATTGCATTAAGTGTATGCACATCAGCAGTATATCTATGATAGAACTCATGTTGGACGAAGCAGGTCAACGCGTCAAATTCCGGGATGAAGCGGCCCAGCACCCCCAGTTCATGCATCTGGGACAGAGCCGGATAAACTGCGCCTGATTCCGAGAGGAGGGAGCGGAAGCATATGGCCGCATCGGGCGAACGCACGATTGAGGCGACCAGCGGCAGGGACTCGCGGACGAGTTGCTCGAGGTGGAAGCCCAGCACACAGCCCAATTGCTGGCAGTGGCGAAAAACGCGGATGAGGCGCACCGGGTCTTCCTGAAACACCCTCCGGCTTTCGGCTGCGAGCTCCCGGCCGCGCAGGATGAAGCCGTCGAGGCGCTGGCTGTGCTGAAACCGCGTGGCGCGCAGCGTTTCCAGGATGGGGCGGCGGCCGCCCTGGGCGTCCCGGCCGATGGTGAGCGCCAGCCGGCTTTCGACCCGTTTGGCGATGCGAAAGATGGTCTGCGCATTGCGATAGTACTCCTGCATAAACCCCTCGACGCGCCGCAGCGCGTCGGGCTCCCGGTAGCCGAGATTCCAGGCGACCCGCGCCTGCATGTCCAGGCTCAGGATATCGTTCGAACGCCCACTCAGGAAATGCAGCTCGTTGCGCACCCGGAGCAGGAAATCATAGCTGGACGTGAAACTGAGAACCTCATCCCGCTTGAGATGGCGCTGGGTGGCAAGTTCGTCGATTGTCGTGATGCCGAGCTTCACCTGCGCCATCCAGAGGGCGTTCTGGTAGTCGCGCAGGCCGCCGACGCCATTCTTGATGTCGGGCTCCTGGTTGAAGACGGTGTCCCCAAATTTGGCCCGGCGGTGGGCCTGGTCGTCCAGCCGGGCCAGGATATAGGCCTTGGGGGTCTCCCCGGTGTAGAAATTGCGATAGGCTTGCTCGAAGGTCTCATAGAGGGCCTGGGAGCCGGCGACCAGGCGGGCCTGGAGCATGGAGGTCTTGGTCTGCACTTCCTTGCGCGCATCGACAAAAACCTGCTCCATTGAGCGGGTGACGTGGCTGTTCTTCAGGCCGCTGTCCCAAAGGACATAGAGGATTTCGCGGGTGAGATGCTCCTGGTAGCGGTTGATCGCGGCGGGCTTGGCCTTCGGGGGGAAAAGAAACATGACATCGATATCGCTCCAGGGTGAAAGTTCGCCGCGTCCGTAGCCGCCGAGCGCCACCAGCGCCACGGCCGGCGGCGACTTGTTCATGCGGGCGAACGACTTGACCGCGCAAGCGAACAGCCGCGCGAGCATGGCGTCCACGATTTGCGAGCGGCCCCGCGCGATTTCCAGGCCGGACGCCCCGACGATGTGGCGCGCATGCAGCGCATCCATCTCCTCCTTCAAAAACTGCCTGCAAGCCGCGAGCCGGAAGGCGACGGGGGCGTCGTCGGCGAACGAGAGGTGCGCCGCGGCGCGGGTCTGGATGGTCTCGGGCATCGGAAAAGAGAGGTCTAAACGAAGGCATTTATCCACGAATTGCACAAATGAGCACGAATTTAAACATGACCAAAACCCGATATAGCAGTGGCGCAATTCGATCGGAGAAGCTCCCTTCGTGGCCGGTGATAGCCAATGCCCAATCTCCCGGCAATCCGGCCGCAGCGGCCCAGAGCCGGGATAAGGCTCTCAAGGGCCACGAAGGGAGCCTCTCCGATCGAATTGCGCCACCGTCCATGATACTCAATCCTTGCCTCAACCAGCGACGCAGGGTTGTCTCGGAGGTTCAACTTTCTGCGAGACCATGGCTGAAATCACCAAGAGCTACGAACCGGGCGACGTCGAAAAAAAGTGGTATGCCGCGTGGCTGAAGGCGGGCGCCTTTGCCGGACGTCCGGACGAGAAGCGCCCGTCCTATTGCATCGTCATTCCTCCGCCGAATGTGACGGGCGTTTTGCACATCGGCCACGTGTTGAACAACACGATCCAGGACGTCCTCGTTCGCCGGGCCCGCCTTGAGGGCAAATCTGCGCTTTGGATTCCCGGAACCGACCATGCCAGCATTTCGACGCACTCGGTTGTGGAACGGGAGTTGCGCAAGAGCGAGGGCAAGACCCGCTGGCAAATTGGACGTCAGGAGTTCCTGAAGCGGGCCAAGTCATGGCAGGAAAAACACGGCGGGATCATCCTCGGCCAGCTCAAGGCCCTCGGGTGCTCGTGCGACTGGGATCGCACGGTGTTTACGATGGACCCGGACTACAACCGCGCCGTTTTCACCGCTTTCGTGGAGCTTTTTCGCGGCGGCCGCATTTACCGCGGAAAACGCATGGTGAACTGGTGTCCGGCCACGCTCACCGCGCTCTCTGACGAGGAAGTCATCATGAAGCCGGTCAACGGTACCCTTTATCAGGTGCGGTACGAGCTGACCGGCCAGGCGGGCCGGTTTATCCAGGTGGCCACCACCCGGCCGGAAACAATCCCGGGCGACGTCGCGATCGCTGTCCATCCCGATGACCCGCGTTATGCCGACTTGATTGGGCAGACCGTGTGGCGTCCGCTGAACCGCGCGGCCATTCCCATCGTCGCAGATGTGGCAGTGGATCGGGAATTCGGCTCCGGCGCGCTCAAGATCACTCCCGCTCACGACAAGGTGGATTTTGAAATCGGCCAGCGCCACCGCCTGCCGATCCTCGATATCCTCCATCCCAACGGCGTGCTCAACGAGCTGGCCGGCCCCGGCCTCGAAGGATTGGAGCGTTTTGCCGGGCGCAAGAAGGCCGCCGAGATGCTCCGGGAGTCCGGTGCCCTGGTCGACGAAAAGGCCTATGCCAACAACGTCGGCTATTCGGAGCGCGCCGACGTTCCCATCGAGCCGCGCCTCACCTGGCAGTGGTGGATGCGTTATCCCCGGGTGGACGAGGCCAAGGCAGTGGTCGAGCAAGGGCTGATCAAGTTTTATCCAGAGCGCTGGAAGAAGGTGTACCTTCACTGGCTCAACAACATCCAGGACTGGTGCATCAGCCGCCAGCTCTGGTGGGGCCAGCGGATTCCGGTATGGTATCGCAAGGGACTGGACAAGGACCAGCTGACCGAGGCCGACCTGAAGGACCCGGCGAAGGTGCACGTGTCACTTTCGGGCCCGCCCGATCCCGAAAATTGGGCGCAGGAGGAGGATGTCCTGGACACGTGGGCTTCATCCTGGCTCTGGCCGATCGGCACGCTGGGATGGCCGGACGCGGACGAGCAGGCGCGTCGGGGTTTCGACTATTTCTACCCCACTGACACGCTCGTGACCGACCCGGGAATCATCTTCTTCTGGGTTGCCCGGATGATCATGGCGGGCCTCGAATTCGCGCGCCCCGGCGCGCCGGTCGAGCGGCGAATTCCATTTCGCGATGTCTATCTACACGGCGCGGTCCAGGACGGACAGGGACGAAGGATGTCAAAGTCGCTTGGCAACTCGCCCGATCCCCTCGATCTCATCGCGAAGTACGGTGCCGACGGAATGCGCTTTGGCATCATTTCCATCGCGCCGCAGGGACAGGACGTCCGTTTCCAGGAGGAGCGGATCGAGGGCGGCAAGAACTTCTGCAACAAGCTCTGGAACGCATGCCGGTTCCGCCAGATGAGCGGGCCGGCGCAGGACAATACGTCGCTGGGCGCCATCCTGGACCGCCTCGAACCGAGGAAATTCGATGCCGACGACGAGACGATCCTGGCGAAGCTGTCCCAGCTTGACTCGGACGTGAGGCAATCCTTCGGCACCTTCGAATTCGCGGAGGCCACGCAGAAGCTCTACGGGTTTTTCTGGAACGACTTTTGCGACTGGTACGTGGAGGTGTCCAAATCCAAGCTGCAGTCGCCGGATACGAAGGAGAACTGCCTGGCGATCCAGGACCTAGTCCTGCGCCAGACGCTGCTGCTGCTGCACCCGTTCATCCCGTTCGTCACCGAGGAACTGTGGCAGCTGCTGGGGTACGCCTCCGCCGGCAAATTTATCGAGGAGTATCGCCTGGGATTTACGGAGGAGCTGAAAGCAAAGGTCGGCCGCCCGTTCGACGCGGCGGCGGTTCAGGCGGTGCAAAAGCTGCAGCAGTTCGTCTCCCAGGCTCGCGCGCTCAAGGCGGACCACAACCTGGCCAGCCGCCGGGACGCCCGCTTCTTCATCATCGCCGCCGACGACGCCTGGGCTTCCATCGAGTCCAACCTTGCGCGGCTAATCCGCATGGCCGGAGCGGCCGGGATTGTCCGCAAGGAAACGGTCGAGGGTGCACCCGCCGTGGTCACGCCCTTTGGCACACTCTACCTCGACCTGGCCAGCACGGTCGATCCCGCCGCCGAAAAACAGCGCCTCGCCAAGGAAATCGAAAAACTAGCCCAGCACGTCGCCGCGACCGAAGCCCGTCTCGCGAATCCCGCCTTCGTCGGCAAAGCCCCGCCGGCCGTATTGGAGGGCGCGAGGAAACAACTGGCCGACCAAGTGGCGAAGCGAAGCGAACTCGAGCGGCTGCTCAAAGCCCTCACCTGAGGAACTTCATCGCGGCAATCCGGCGTAGCACGGGCTTCCAGCCCGTGTCCTTGGGAGCTCTTGGGCTGGAAGCCCAAGCCACCCCCGATCCTATTAATCCACTCTATTCAAACTGCATGCGCGAGTTCGCCTTCAGGTAGTCGGCGATATCCGCCGCGAAAATGGCGCCGAACTCGGCGCGTTTCTTTTCGCCCACGCCGGGGATGCCGTCCATCGCCTCCAGGCTTTCCGGATAAAACCGCGCCATCGCCCGCAGGGTCGTGTCGCCGAATACGATGTAGGCCGGCACCTGCCGCTCGTCCGCCAGGCGCTTGCGCAGCCCGCGCAGGCGCGCGAAGAGGATCTCGTCGCAGGCGACGTCGCCCTCGCGGCGGACCACCCGGCGGCCCTTGGGCGTGTCCATCGGCTTCGTGAGCGTGATGGGCGCGCGGCTTTTCAGCACCGCCAACCCTTCCGCGGTCAGCTCGAGGGTCGCATATTCCCCCTCGCCCACCGCCACGTATCCCAGGCGCATCAGCTCGCGGCCGATGGATGCCCATTGCGGCCGCGAAAGTTCGCCGCCGATCCCGTAGGTTGTGAGCCGCTCGTGGCCCCAGCGGCGGATCTTGTCGGTCTCCGCGCCCGTGAGCACATCGGTGACGTGGTTGAGCCCGACCCCGAAGCCGCTGGCCTGCCGGATGCGGTAAAGGCAGGAAAGGAATTTCTGCGCGACCAGCGTGCCATCGAAACTTTCCCGCGGCTCGAGGCAGTTGTCGCAGGCCCCGCAGCTGTCCAGGGGGAAGTCCTCGCCGAAATAGGCCAGCAGTTCCCGCCGCCGGCAGGTGGCGCTTTCGGCGTAGTGCACCATGCGCCGGAGCTGGCTCCGGGCGATGCCCCGCTCCTGGTCGTCGGTGATCTCGTCGAGAAAGTGCGTCTGCTTGGCGACGTCGCCCGGGCTGAAAAGCAGGAGGCAGTCGGCCGGCAAACCGTCGCGGCCCGCCCGGCCGGTCTCCTGATAGTAGCCCTCGATGTTTTTGGGCAGGTCGTGGTGGATGATCCAGCGGACGTTCGGCTTGTTGATGCCCATGCCGAAGGCGATGGTGGCGCAGACGATGCGCGCGTCGTCACGGAGAAATGCGTCCTGGCGGAGCGTGCGCTCGCCGGCGGCGAGTCCGGCATGGTAGGCGCGCACCGCGAAGCCGCGGCTGGCCAGCGACGCCGCGACGCGGTCGGCCGCCGCCCGGCTCGCGCAATAGATGATGCCGCTCTCGTCCTCCCTTTTCCGGACGAATTCGAGAATTTGTTTCAACGGCTGGTCCTTGGGCAGGACCCGATAGGTGAGGTTGGGGCGGTTGAAGCTCGCGACGAACGCCGCCGGTTCGCGCAGGCGCAGATGCGCGACGATGTCGGTCCGGACCCGTCCGGTCGCC